>Ga0209512_1000789_pt1 | contig 46105 bp, 51 predicted proteins | sample frozenSSSSmetaG_FD_184142 | JGI IMG/M metagenome (GOLD analysis project Ga0209512, IMG submission 184142) | Glacier valley bacterial and archeal communities from Borup Fiord, Nunavut, Canada, to study Microbial Dark Matter (Phase II) -... | ecosystem: Environmental > Aquatic > Freshwater > Ice >...
CGACCTCGCGAAGAAGGCAAATGAAATTGGGTTCTGTGTCCGAAGCGTCGGGTTCGACGTTCCCGGTGACGTGAACGGCGTCTATGAAACGATGCGGGTGGATTTCCATCTTCAATTTCTGCACAACAGCTTTTATTCGTGGGGTCTCCCGCAGCGATATCCGACGGGAATGACAGGGCACTCTGATCTGGAATTCCTTGATTCTGCAAGGAAATTTCAGAGCGGGGTGCGTATATTGGGTCCTTTTCCCGGGCGGGCTTTGGGGTGGCTTGGGTGGGTTGATATCACTGGGAGGGGGGCTGATTTGAGGCATCGGGTTGCGGCCAGAGGGGGCGGCGGGGCGGTTTCGAGATCGGTGGGGAGGAGGAGCGTCCGGCGTCGCCTATAGGCGATGCCGGGACGAGTCCGGCGGGAGAAAGGGAAGTGGGACGGTCATCCAGCGTCGCCTTGGGGCGATGCCGGGACAAGAGAACGCGCGGCTACAAGGGAACAGGGTCCCGCAAGCGAGTGCTCGCGAGAACAGTGTTACCATGAACACTTTTTGAGTTGACATGTCGCTTTGATTTCCGTTTTTTGCTGTCATGAATGCGACGATGACGCGTAAGCCCCGCTGGTGCTGGCGGAAGGATCTGGCAGAATTCCGCGGGCTGACGGAGCGGGAAAGATCCGGTTTTCTCCTGGTTTTGGAGTGGTTTGAGAATTTCCGGCTGCGCAACGAGCTTCCTGCCGGACGCGATGCCGCCCGGGTTTTCTGGAAGTCAGAGGTGATCCGGGAGGACCGCGAGCGGGAAAAGTGGCAATTGGAGCAATGGGGGGATGCGATCCAGTGGTATTTGAAGTGGTTGGAGTCGTGTTGCGAAGAGGGGGCGGATCATCGGAGTTTGCCGGAACGGCTGAGGGCTGCGGTGCATTCGTCGGGCGCGCGGCGGGGTTTGGCGGAGCGGACCAAGCAGTGTTATGGCGCTTGGGCGGCGCGATATGGGAGGTTTTCCGGGGATGAGCGGGAGGCGATGCAGGTGCAGACGGCAACGCGGTTTTTGACGTCGGTGGTGGAGGATGAGGACTGCGCTTATTCCACCCAGAGGCAGGCGCTCAATGCAATGGCGCATTTTTTCAAGCATGTGCTTGGGGTGAAGGAGCCGGTTTTCGGGGTGAAGCTGCGCGATACCGGCACGCGGGTGCCGGTGGTGTTGTCGAAGCAGGAGACGCATGGGTTGTTTACCGAGATCAAGAAGGAGGAGGAGAAAGCGAAGCCGGCCGGAGCGAAGGAAACGGAGGTGTCGCACGGGCGCTATGAATTGGCGGCGCGGCTGCAATATGGCGCGGGTTTGAGGTTGTCCGAGTTGGTGCGGCTGCGGGTGCAGGATGTGGATGTGGGCCGCGGCACCTTGACGGTGCGAATGGGCAAGGGCGACAAGGATCGGGTGACGGTTCTACCGAAAAGCCTGCGGGATGAAGTTGCGAAACAGATCGAAAGGGCGCGGGAGGTTTGGCGGAAAGACCGGGAAGCGGGACTGGCCGGAGTCCACCTGCCGGGGGCCTTGGCGCGGAAGTTCCGCCGGGCGGCGGAGACGTTCGAGTGGTTCTGGTTGTTTCCGGCCAGGCAGACGTCGGTGGACCCGGCTTCGCTGCGCTCCAGCGGGGAGGGCTCCAAGGCAGGCATTCATCGGCGTCATCACCTGCTTGGGACGGTGTATAATGAGGCGATCAAGCGGGCAGCGGAGGCGGCGGGGATCGAGAAGCGGGTGACGAGTCATGCCCTGCGGCACAGTTTCGCGACGCACTTGTTGGAAAACGGAACGGACCTGCGGACGATCCAGGAGGTGCTGGGGCATGAGGACATCACCACGACGGAGATCTACCTGCACGTGGCGACGGGCGCGAACGGGCTGGGAGTGGTCAGTCCGCTGGACCAGTTGGAATGCGTTTGATTGACGAGTGACGATTGTTGATTCCGTCGTCGCCGGTGGCTATGCCGGGACAAGTTTTTGGATTTTTGATTTGGAAGATGAAGATGAGACCTCAAGAGCTTGAAAATCGGCTGATTGATTTTGCGGTGGCGATCCTTGGGGTGACGGAAGCCTTGCCGAACTCCAAGGCAGGTAGCCATGTGGCCGGGCAATTGATCCGTTCCGGAACGTCTCCAGCACCGAACTACGGCGAGGCCAGGAGCGCGGAATCACGCAAGGATTTCATCCACAAGATGAAGATTTCCTTGAAGGAATTGAGGGAAACGATGATCTGGCTCAAGATCATCTCGCGTAAACTCATGGTCGCGGGTGAGGTTGTGGATGCCGCCATCTCGGAGTGCGACGAGCTGATCGCCATTTTCGTGAGCAGCACAAGAACCGCGGATGGTGGCTGAAGAGGTCTTCAGAATCAGAAATCAACAATCGTCACTCATCAATCGTCAATCGTCAATCCGATCCGCCGGACCTGCGGACCCGTCTTCGCTGCGCTACACCGTGGCACGCAGATCCAGGAGGTGCTGGGGCATGAGTATCCGTCTTCGCTGCGCTACGCCGGGACGAGCATCACCACGACGGAGATCTACCTGCACGTGGCGACGGGCGCGAATGGGCTGGGGGTGGTGAGCCCGCTGGATATCGCGGTGTAGGCGGGAAGAGATTGATTGATGAGTGACGGTTGTTGATTTTGGATTTTTGATTTGGATGGCGCAGCCACTGAGGCGCGGAGAAGCCTCCGGCGTCGAGTTGCTTTGCCGGGACGAGTCCGGCGGGAGAAGGTGAAGTGGGACGGCCCGGCGGTGCGTCCCTACCAAGCGAGGGGAGGTTTTTCAGCGATTGTGACGTTTCAATGGATCGGGAAAGACCGGCTTTTCATGACTCGTGGGTTTTCAGGGGTGGCAAAAGTACGGCTTTTGTCGGGTCGTGAGTTTTCAGGCTCGAGCAAAAATGGATTCTTATGGGTCGTGAGTTTTCATGGGTGGCAAAATTACGGGTTTTCATGGGGTGTGGGTTTTCACGAGTGGCAAAAGTACGGGTTTTCATGGGGTGTGGGTTTTCATGAGTGGCAAAAGTACGGGTTTTCATGGGGTGTGGGTTTTCACGAGTGGCAAAAGTACGGTTTTTAGCGGTTCGTGGGTTTTCATGAGGTGAAAAAGTACGGTTTTTAACGGTTCGTGGGTTTTCATGACTTCGGGGAAGCCGGGGGGGCGGGATGGCTGCATCGGTGAATGCGGAAAACGGTGACGTACCATCGGGATCGGAGTTCCTGAGGGAAGTCGTGGCTGTCAGTTAGCGGCGGTCGCAGCCGGGTGCCACAAGGGGGCCGTGCCTTTTTTCAGTGACGATTCCGACACGCAAAGGCGATCCGAAATTTTCTGTGAGGAAATCACTTGCGGTGGGAAAGCCAACCTGCTAACTGCTAGCTCCGTGGCAGGGAGGAATGAAAGACCATGGTGGTGAACGAATTCTTCCGCAGGCCTCCAACTATCCACTGACATGATCGCATTGAACCGTTTTTTCAAGAACCCGTTTCTGGACCCCGCCATCAGCAACTCGGAACTCCAGGCCTTCGCCGAGGACCATGTGTCGAAAGTCGCCGGGGCGAACGCGGGCGGGGAACTGGACGCGCTACTGACGGACACGACGGCGGCCTTTAACGGTTACTTCGGCGAGCTGACGAATCTCTCGCTGCGCACGGCCACGCAGAAGGCGGCGACCCAGACGGCGCGGCAGCGGTGGGCGGAGTTCGTGGGATGGATGACGAAGAAGGGCGAGGCCAGGATCGAGGACAAGGCGGAGAAGCCCTCGGCGGTTTACACGGAGTTTTTCCCGCGCGGGATGGCGGAATATCATGAGTCAACCGTGGCGGATGGAAGGACGCTGGCGGTGCGGGTGAAAGCCTCCCCCGCGACGCACGCGGTTCTGCTGGGCGCGGATTTCAAGACGAAGGTGGATGTGCTGGTGGATGGCTACGAGTCCGCCCGCAGCGCGCAGATGGAGAAAAAAGGCGGCAGCACGGACACGCGCGGCAGCCGGGATGAGGCGAAGGCGGCGCTGCAGAAACAGCTTTTCAGAAACCTGTTATTTTTCGCGGAGCGGGAGATGGATCCGGAACGGTGCGCGCTGTTTTTCAACCAATCCCTGTTGGAAGATGCGGCGGCATTACCGGCACCGGTCGTACCGGTGGCATGAGAGGCTGTCTTAAAATTGGAGCGCAATCCAGAGCCTGCGCTAGCAGGTCAGAAAACTCCGCGTAGCCCTCACCGGCCGGCCCTTAGGCAAATCTTCAGTCCGCCAGCTGAGAATGGATAATCCGGGAAACGTGATGATTTTGGCACCGCGAATCAGACGAATCCTGCGAATCTTTTGATTTTCAAGACGGCTTTTGAGAGACGGCGTGAACCAATCCTTCCTGACTGTTCTTCATGCCGGTGCTTGTGAAAGAACAGGCAGGAATGCCTGTGTCACGCTGGGGCTACTCCGACAAATGTCGGATGCAGAACTGGGACCAGGTTTCCAGGCGCTCGAACAAAGTGCCGTTGAGCTCGGCGAGGGGGGTGAAAGCGAGATCGGTCAGCGCGTCCTCGCGGGATTTCACGTCATCGGACGTAAGGTCGATGAGATGCACGATGCCGAGGTGGACCTGGCCGACGGCGTTGGATTCGTCATTGAGCAGCGCGATGATCTTGTGCTGGTGGTCTTCTGGCAGATCGAGCTCTTCCTCAATCTCGCGGGTGACAGCGGCATGATAGGCGTCGGGGCCGGTGCGCCCGCCGCCGGTGTCGATGGGGTTCACGTGGCCGCCGACTCCGACGGAAATTTTCGCATGCAAACGACTCTCGCCTCCCGACTTGCCGCGGGTGTAATGGAGAATCCTGTCGCCACAGCGGAAGATGCAGTAAGGGATGAGCTGCTTGTGGCCCGGGTCTTCCTCAGCGGCGGCGCGGTCCATGAAAAAGTGGTTCGCAGGGTCCAGCAGCCGCCTGACGGCAGCCTCCAATCCTTCCGTCCGGATGCCTTGAAACGTTCCGATTTCATTCAACAGCGCGCGCGGCACCACCAACACTTCCTCCCCTGCATACTTCGACATGCGGCGGAGCATAGGCAGCGAGGCGGGTCCGCCAAGTCCTCATGAAGGGGAATTTCCGGGCCGAAATACTTCAGCTTTCCTGATTTACGCGATCACGTGATTTCTTATGTCCGATTTTGTGACATAGTCCTACTTGTCAGCCGACCGCCCCCCGGTCCCTGACCTTCCCCCAACCCTACCCCCCCGTCCCCCTGTATGAAACTCCCCCTTGGTTTCTTCGCCCTCCTGGGCCTCTTTTTAGCGATTCTGGACAGCCGGTCCGATGCCCAGAACCTCCCGAGCTCGTTGAGCTTCGGCGTTTCCGGTGCATTTGGAAACGGCGTGAACGAAAGCACCAACAGCCTGCTCTACGCCGACAATAACCTGACCAACGGCTACAATACCGGCATGGATCTGACGGACGCTCCCGCCTCGCTCAACCCGACCGGCTCGACCGGATCCGCCGCCTTTCAATGGGGACAGGCGTCCAGCGGTGCCACCTACTCGCACTCCAGTGCCCTCTGGTTTTCGCCCATCGCGGCGAGCAACGTCAGCGCCGGCGAGTATTTCAACATCGGCTCGCTTTTCTACCGCAACGGAACGATCAAATCGAACACCGGTGCCTCGTCTGTCGATCTCACGGTTAACCTGGATTTCTCCAGCCCGTCCGGCATCACCCCGATCAACGCCGTATATACAAGCGATCTGATCAACTCCCCCAACACCAGCGACCCGGTCGCCAGCGCCGACATCGTTTCCCTCCGCAATCTCGCCGCGCCGCTCGATTTCACCGACGCCTCCGGCAACCGCTACTACCTCGAATTGACCTTCAAGGTCGATCAAAACACCATGGACGGCACGCTTTCCACGCCGAATGAATTCCGCGTCTTCGAAGGTGGCCAAGGCCGCGCCGATCTTCTCGGCCGCTTCACCACCACACCGGGGGTCGCCGCCGTCCCCGAGCCCTCCGCCGCCCTGCTCGGCCTTTTGGGCTCGCTTGCATTCTTCCGTCGCAAGCGCTGAACCCTGCGACGCGACGAGGGATTTTGGAAAAGCCGACATTTTTCCAAAAATCCTCTTGCTCCTGCCCGGTCCCGCCGATAAACCTCCGCCCCACCCGAAAGGGGCGTTAGCTCAGTTGGTAGAGCACTTGCATGGCATGCAAGGGGTCAGCGGTTCGAATCCGCTACGCTCCACCATTTTTTCGACCGTCATGAGCCTGTTGCTTTGCGGTTTTGAGAAAAATCCGGAGGCGTTTTCATTCTACTCCGGGCGAGGGTGCCAAAAACCCGGATCTTACAATCTCCGCGAAAAGGCGCTGAGAACCCGTATTCCTTCACGCCGATTTTCGCCGGAACATCACCGCCGCAGCCGAGAGTGTGCTGAAACTGATGATCATCAGCGGCCAGACCAGCGACCACACCCGTCCGACAGAGGCGTCCTTGAGAAACACGCCTTTGACGATTTCCACGAAGTGCCGCACGGGGTTCAGCCACGTCAGATGCTGGAGCCACGGCGGCATGTTCTCAACTGGCGCGGTGTAGCCGGATAGAAGGATCGCGGGCACCATGAAGACGAACGCACCGAGAAACGCCTGCTGCTGCGTCTTGCTGATGGATGAAATGAAAAGCCCGACGCCTACCAGCGCCAGCGCGTAGAACAACATCCCGCCGTAAAGCAGCAGCAGGTTCCCCTGAAACTCGACATGATAGATAAATACCGCCGCAATCAGGATCAGCGTGGCTTGGAAAAATCCCACCCCCACCGCCGGCACCGCCTTGCCGATCATGATCATCTCCGGCGTCAGCGGCGACACCAGCAACTGCTCGAACGTCCCCTGCTCGCGCTCCCGCGCGACCGACAGCGCCGTCACGATCAGCGAGCCGATCGTGGTGATGATTGCCACCAGGCTCGGCAGGATGAAGTGGGTGTATTCCAGATTCGGCACGAACCAGTTCCGCGCGACGATCTCGGACGGCAGCGCTTTCCCGGCAGCGGCGGCGCGTTCCTTCAGATAGACATCGAGCACCGATTGTAGGTAGCTGAAGGCGATCTGCGAGCTGTTGGAGCGCCGGCCGTCGAGCACCACCTGCACCGGTGAGGTCTCGCCATCGATGATTTTCCGCGAGAAATCCGCCGGAATGTGGACAGCTAACAACGCATTCCGTTTTCCGATCGCATCATCCAACTCCGCGCCGTTCCACACCGGGACGATCCTAGTGAAAGCCCCCGATGCCGCGAACCGCTGCATCAGCTCGACCGACGCCCGCCCGCGGTCCTCGTTAAAAACCGCGAGCGAAGCGTTTTTCACCTCCAGCGTCGCGGCGAAGGGAAACAGCGCCGTTTGCAGGATCACCGGCATCACCAGCAACACCCAGCCGGATTTCGTGCTCAGCAGCGTTTGAAACTCCTTCACCACCAGCGCATGGATCCGTTTGATGAAATTCATTCCATCCTCCTTTTTGTCAGTTTCGCCGTGAGGCCGATGAAGATGACCGTCGTTCCCATCAGCATCAGGATGTCCGGCAGCAGCAGTTTCCACAACGATCCCGCCTGGAAGATCGTCTGCATCGAGGAAACAAAATACCGCGCCGGAATGATGTGGGTGAAGGCCCGCAGCGCGATGGGCATGCTGGAGATTTCATAGATGAATCCGGACAACATCACCGCCGGCAGAAACGCCGCGTTCAGCGCGGCCTGCGCGGCGTTGAACTGGTTGCGCATGCCCGTGGAAATCGCCAGCCCGATTCCTAACACGCTCAGCAGGAAAAACGATCCCACCACCCAAAGCGCCAGAACCGTCCCGCGGAACGGCACTTTCAAAACGAAGTGCGCCACCGACACGCACAGCGTCAGCGAGATCATGCCGAGCCCGTAGTAAGGCAGGATCTTGCTCAATAACAGCTCCGTGCGCGTCATCGGCGAGGCCAGCAGCGCCTCCATCGTTCCCCGCTCCCACTCGCGCGCCACCACCAGCGAGGTCAGCATCGCGCCGATCACCGTCATGATCACGGTGATCGACCCCGGGATGATGAAATTCCGGCTCTCCGCCGAGGGATTGAACCAATACCGCGGCTCCATCGAGATCTCGCGCTTCATTTTCTCACCGCGATCCTCCGCCCGCTGCATCTGCCACGTCTGCCACACGCCGTTCACCGTCGCCCGCACGAACTGCGCGATGTTAGGCTCCGATCCGTCCGCGATCAATTGCACCGGCGCGGTTTCTCCCGGCTGTTTGAGTTTTCGCGAAAAATCCTCCTGAATAATCACAAAGCCCCGGATCTGTGAATCCACCAGCGCCCGCTCCATCGCTGCCCGCGAATCATACGCACGCACCTTCAGCCACGGCGATCCCGTCAGTGCCGACGCGAAACCATCCGCATCCGCTCCAGAGTCCTCCATCCACAGCCCGATCCGCAACTGCGACGAGTCCAGGTTGATCCCGTAGCCGAAGATGAAAAGCATCAGCACCGGCATGAAAAACGCGATCAGGATGCTGCTAGGGTCGCGGAAAATCTGAAGCGTTTCTTTCCAACAAAGCGCCCGCAGCCGCCGCCACGACACCCATTTCACAGCCCCTCCCTTCCACCCGGGCGGTCGGGTGTCTCTGCAACGCCAGCCCGGGAAAAATCGCATCCCGCCAGCCGCTCCCGGTAATCGTTTGAAAATTCAGTCATCGCACCCCGCCCGTTCCGCCGGCTGACGGTTGAAGCCTGTCGCATCACCTCCGCCTTGGCAACCCACCATGCGCATCGAAAATTGAGAGGGACTGATCCGTGCAGGTTGCACCCGGACGGATACAGGCAAGGCAATGTGCACGGAAGCGCAGCCGCCGGACCGTCGACTCAAGAATCCCAAGCGATTGTTTTCGAGTAACTTACAAAAACGCATCACCCTTCTCCTTGGTGGCATCCGGCGTGCGATACAAGCACCGCGTGATTCGTGCGGCACTTCGCGCGGACTGCCGAACTCCAACCACTCAAAATCATGTTAGGATGGTCCATCACCTTTCTCCTTCTCGCCATCGTTGCGGGACTTCTCGGATTTGTCGTCGTCGCGGGGGCCGCGGCGAGTATTGCCAAAGTCCTGTTTTACGTGTTCCTGATCCTGCTCATCGTCTCCGCGCTGTCGCGGGCCTTGAAGGGCGGGACGCCCTAACGAAAATTTCCAATTCCATAAACTTATGAAAATGACATTGCTCAAGGACAGCCGCACTATCGGCTTGCTCAACCGCGTATCGGATGATGTTTCCAAACTGAAGGGCGACATCGGCCTGCTCCTCGGAGATACCACCAGACGCGCGATTCCAGAGGGAGCCCGCGAGGTTTCAAAAATCGCCAGGGAACAGCTTTCCGTCGGCCAAGCATATGCCCGCTCCCGTCTGCCGAAAATGAAAATGCCTTCCAACACCTGCTCGCTGAGTGTGGCAGGTGGAGCGTTGCTGGTGGGCGCGCTGGCGGTCGGCTACTTCCTCATGAAGGACCGCATCGCTCTGGCCTGCTCGAAGAAAGCCGCACAAGCCACCGACGAACAAGCGGACCCCACCCATTGAAACTATGAAAAATCCACTCCTCATCTCCTTCGGCCTCGCCGCCATGATCGCCCTCGCCGCCTGTGGGAAAAAAGGTGCGGGCACCCCCGGCAACACCGGAACCGCGGATGTTTCCTTCGCCCGGGCAACGTTCGAAAGCCTGGCCCGTGGCGATTCCAGCGTCGAAACCAAGATTGATTGGAAGACCTTCACATCACTCGGAATCGACATCGGCGGTCAATACGTCGTCATCAAGACCGAGGCGGACCAGAAGGGATTCCGCGACGGATTCATCACCCAGTTTTCCGCCTCCTTCCGCGAGCAGGGCGGTAAGATCGAGAGTTTCACCAACTGGAGGCCGACCGAGGCGGACGCCCTCAAGACCATCGTCGCCGCTGATTCTCCTAACGGCCTCCTAAAGATTACGGTCACCGCCCGCGATGGAGTGAAGCGCGTGTCGGGCCTTGAAATGGAGAAGTAACCGAGCCTTATCAACCCACAGAAAACCCCCGCTCCTGTATTGAGGAGCGGGGGTTTTTCTTATGGGCGGATCACGCTTTGCGGCTGGTGGCACCGCTGAAAACGATCAGTCCGCCACCGACCACAAGAGCCCAGGCGAGCGGGGCGGGCAGTGAAACCCGCTCTTGCGTTCTCGCCTTAACGTCGATCGGTCCCACCTTGAGCACGCTTTCTTCCTTGGTGACATAAAAGCCCCGATAGACCAGCATGCCAATTCCTAGCAGAAGCACGGCGGCTCCGGTGATGATCCTGTTTTTCGAACTCATGAGTGAATGGAAATTCGTGTTTTTTGAAACATCAGACGCTCTTCCGACCGGTGATGAAGGACAGGAGGGCAAGGATCAGGAACACCACGAACAGGATCTTGGCGATTCCGGCAGCGGTGCCCGCAATGACGCCGAAGCCGAGAACCGCGGCAATGAGGGCGACAACGAGAAATACGACGGCATAATGTAACATGGCAGTGTGGGGTTGGAGTTTTGGGAGACCAAAGAGCGGTCTGTTACAGATTGAATAGCGCGTGACATGCCACCGCCTGTCACCACTGTTTCAAACTCTCATCATGAGCGACTTACAAAAATTCAGCAGTCGTCAATCATCGCCGACCTCATGCAATTCGCCCGACAATTGCCTGCGGGCTTTCGCATTCCGCAACGCGTTTTCCGGATTTCCTGGAGCATGAGATCGCCCCTTGCGGCGGCGGCGGGATGTCAGACGCTGCCTCATGATTTCGCCTCCGGAAAGAAGCGCCGCCTTGCGACAACTCGCAGAGTTTCTCCCCTCGTCTCCCCGCTACGGCTGGGCGCGGAATGCGGTGCGCCCGGGACATGCGGCGGTCTCCCGGCTTTCCCCGGCGATCCGCCACCGACTGGTGACAGAGGAGGAGGTCGCTGCGGCCGTGCTGGAGGAATATCCGTTGGAGCGGGTGGAGAAATTGGTGCAGGAAGTCTATTGGCGGCGCTACTGGAAATCGTGGCTCTCGCTGCGTCCCGAGGTGTGGACGAATTTCCTCACGTCGCTGGACGTGATCCAACAGGAGGGTGGCGCGGAATTGATCGAGCGGGCCACGCGGGCTGAACTGGGGAACGCAGTGATCGACCATTTCGCCCGCGAGTTGGTGGAAACCGGCTATCTCCACAACCACGCGCGGATGTGGTTCGCCGCGTGGTGGGTCCACGAGGCCCGCCTTCCGTGGGAAGCCGGCGCGGCGTTTTTCTATCAACATCTGCTCGACGGCGATCCCGCGTCCAACACCCTCTCATGGCGGTGGGTGGCCGGACTCCAGACTCCCGGAAAAACCTACCTCGCCCGCCGCGCCAATCTTGAGAAATATCTCGCGCCCGAGCTGTTGGAATCGTTGGGCGAAGGTCTTGCCGCTTTTGAGGATCCGGTTCCCTATCTTCCCCTGCCGCCGATTCCCGCGTCTGTGACAAGGGCGACACTGCCGTCCTCGCCCATCAACGACGCGCTGCCCGCCGGGCTCTGGATTCATGAAGAGGACCTCTCGCCGGAGAATTCATGGTTAGGAAAACTGGATTTCACCGCGGTCATCGTCACCGGGCATGCCACGGCTTGGAGCAGGTTCGGTTTCCCATCCGCCAAGACCGGCTGGCTGAAGTCCGCGCTCGCCGACGCGTCGCTACGCGCCGCCCGGCATTGGAAAATGGACGCGCCTGTCTTGATCGCCTCCGACCTTACCGCCCGGCTCATCGAATGGGCACGCGACAACGGTGTTTCCCAAATCACCACGCTGCGCCCTGAGGCCGGACCGTTAGACGACGCGCTGCCTGCGCTACAATCCGCGCTTGATGCCGCCGGCATCCGCCTCGCGCTGGCCGACCGGCCGCGCGATCTCGAACTGCGGCCGCTCGCCACCGGAGGATTTTTCCGCTTCTGGGAGACGATGAAACAACGCGGCCTGCTCCCGTTGGACGCCGTGCAGACGTCACATCGAGGGCTGTAACAGCGCAAATACCCCTCGTTCTCCACCCAGCGTATCCTCTACCAGGAACAGCTCTCCCTGCTTGCGGACAATCATCGCCCGGAACCTTCCGTCGTCGCCATCCGGCTTTGAAATAGGGAAAAAGTCCGCCTTGCTCCTCAAGCGCTCTCTGGTGAATTCATCGCCTTCGAGAAATTCTTGGACCAGTGCCAGAATCTCCGCTTTGATCTGATAGTATCGGGTTTCCATCATGGATCATGCTAGCGCGGCATTGTACCGCGCGCTTTGCATCTTTTGCTGATTTTGTTGTCGGCAATTCTCAGGACAATCGCGATCGACTCACGCTCCCTGCCATTCGCACGACTTGTGTGCAATGCGCACTCGGGGACCGCCGCGTTTTCAGCCGATGAATCCCGCCATTGCAGGGAAACACACCTTCAGTCCGGCTGGCATGGTGTCTGCGAATAAGCCTGTGACGGCGAACCAAACCCAGCCGGAACCCAACCTAAAAAATTCCAATGACCACGATCAACAACCTCGAAGAATTGTATTATGACCAGCTCCGCGATCTCTACAGTGCGGAAATCCAACTGGTAGCCGCCTTGCCTGATATGGTGGCAAACGCCTCGAACGACGAACTGCGGGAAGCTTTCGCCACCCATCTCGTGGACACCAAGGGACATGTCTTCCGGCTCGAACAAATCTTCACCAACCACGGAATTTCCCGCGATGGCGAGGAATGCGACGCCATGCGCGGCCTGATCAAGGAAGCGAAAAAACACATCGCCTGCACCACCCGTGGGGAAGTCCGCGACGCCGTGCTCATCGCCTCCGCCAACCGTGTCGAGCATTACGAAATCGCGGCCTACGGTGCCACCAAGGCATTTGCCGAAGTCCTTGGTTTCGACAAATCCGCCGCCCTGCTGGACAAAACACTCCAAGAGGAAGGCCACGCCGATCAGGTGATCACCAAAATCGCCACCGGTGGCATCTTCACCACCGGCATCAACGCGGCTGCGGTCCATTGAATCTCAAAATCGCGGTCACCCGGGCAAACGTGACCTCGCGACATCCGGAGCCGGTGGACTTTCCACCGGCTCCTTTAGTTTCCCCGTGACGGGTGGCCTAGGATTTTGTCGGACTTACAATTCCATCCAAAATCAACATGTGGAATCTTCAGCCCTTGCCAACACTGTATACGGTAGTCGATTTTCACGAATTCCTGAAAGCAATGGGTTCGGCGCAATCTATCTGTTAACTTGGTGGCTGACCACCACAACATAGCCTTTCGTCGGTGTTCGCATCGTCTGCATCTTGTGCTTTCCAAGTCCGACAGGCTCCTAGCCACGGTTGAATTGTCGTCACGCGGAGTTAATCTGTTGCCCATGTTCGCCAGCATCAAAGACAGTCTCTCATCGACGGCGGCAAAATCCCTGCTGGCATCCCGCATCGACCGCTACGGAAAACTAACCGACCTTCGCATCCGTAGCCGTGATAGAACCATCGTCGCGGAGCTGGTCCTCGAAGGCGAGGAACTGCCTCTCACTATTTTGATAGAACGATATCGCATCGCCGGCACGACCGGAGCCCACACCCTGACGGTGGAAAAACTGACCGCTTCGAAAGTCTGGTTGCAAAACCTGTTGGAAGACCTGGTCGTGGGCAAACCGCTGCCGGTACCGTCAATCGCGTTGCTCGCTCTCGGCGGTCCAGAAAACTGAATTTCCGGCCTCATCCGGAAAGCTCCACTGTCTCAGAGCAATGAATTCCCACCCATGGCGTGGGATTGGAGCCGGGATTTTTCACCTGAAGCGGGAAATGACCGCTCGTATCACCCGATCGCCCGATAATTCGCGGGATTTGGGAATCCATCCCATAATCTTGGGTTGCAAGTGGCCCGGGCAATTGGCATTTCAGGGCCGTCGCGCGGAATTTTCTCCCGCAGAAATCCAGCCCTTCCAAGATTCATGAAACCGACACTCCTAGTTCTCGCAGCCGGAATGGGCAGCCGATACGGCGGCCTCAAGCAAATGGACCCGATGGGCCCGAATGGGGAAACGGTGCTGGATTACTCGGTCTTTGACGCGATCCGCGCCGGTTTCGGCAGGGTGGTTTTCATCATCCGCGAGGATTTCGCCGAGGCTTTCAAGAGCGGTGTGGGATCCCGTTTCGCCGACCGCATCCAGGTGGACTACGCGTTCCAAAAGCTCGACGATCTTCCCGAAGGTTACAGTATCCCGGAAGGCCGGACGAAACCCTGGGGCACTGCCCACGCCGTGCGCGCCGCGCGCCATCTCGTGAAGGAGTCCTTCGCCGTGATCAATGCAGACGATTTCTACGGCAGCGATGCTTACGTCCGCGCTGCTGATTTCCTGGCCAAGCCACGCTCGGAACAGGACAAGGCGCATTATGCGATGATCGGCTATCCGCTGGTCAACACTCTCTCCGACCACGGCGACGTCAACCGCGGCATCTGCACGCGCAATGACAACGGCCTGCTCAGCAGCGTCGAGGAATATGTGAAAATCGAGCGCGAGGCGGACGGCGTCGTCCGCGGCACGTCGCTCGACGGCAGCCGCCGCGAGGTGTGCGAGGTTTCACCGGTTTCGATGAATTTCTGGGCCTTCACGCATTGTTTCTTCGAACATCTGGAAAACGAGTTCGTCACATTCATGCAGAACTTCGGCACGATGGAAAAATCGGAAAGCTACATTCCCACCGTCGTTGATGCGCTCATCCGTTCCTGCCATGCCGATTGTTCGGTGCTCGACACGACCAGCCATTGGTTCGGTGTGACCTATCCGGAAGACAAGAAACACGTGGTGGCGTCGATCCTGAAACTGATCGAAAGCGGAGAATATCCCGCCGAGCTGACCGCTGCGGCCGCTGTCTAAGGTTTCTGACGGAGTTTCAACACGTGGTCGCGGAGAGCAAGGATCTCCGCGTCCGTTAGCGTTTCATGGCCCGGCATGTCGGTGACCGGCAGGCCGAACTTGATGATTTGGGCGATACGCAGGTCGAGATCCTCGCTCGGCGGGGTCCAGACGAATGGACCGGCGACGAGATTGGCCGGCTTCCGTGCGAGATCCAGCGAGACAGGACCATTGCCGAGACCGTTCGGTCCGTGGCAGGCGGCGCAGTGGATGGCGAATAGCTTTTTGCCGTCCTGCGCAGCCGATCCGTTGGGTTTCCAAGCGGAGGCCTTCGCGATCACGGCGGACGTGTGATCGACGCCGGACTGTTTGAGATAGCGGACGAGGTCGTCGCCCTTTCCGCTGTCGAAAAGATGGGCGTAGAACGGCATCGCACTGCCAGGAGCCAGCAGTTGCGGGTTGATGAAATGGATCTTCAGCCAGGCTTCCGAGCGGCGGGCTCCGACGTTCGTTAGGTCGGGACCCTGACGGCGGTTGCCGATGAGCACGGGCTCGCCTTTCAGGACGTCCTCCGCTTTCCGGACGGGGCCCCAGTTTTCCTCATCCAGCGATCCGGGCCGGACATACTGCGAGTGGCAGTGGATGCAGCCTTCCGCCAGATAGACCTGCCGCCCGCGCGCTGCGGCGTCGCCGCGTGATTGAGGTTCGTTTTTCGGAACAAAAGTTCCAACCAGAATCACCGCTCCGACGGCCGCCGCAGGTCGCCAGCGCTTCAAATCCGATAGAACCATCACGCTGATGACCACCACGCCCGCTCCGGCGACGAACACCGGCGGCACCGTTTGTAGCGTCTGCGCCATGCCGATCCCGTTCGCCGAACCAAACCAGCCCGCGATGGAGAACAACCAAGCCGCCCGCCATCCGGCCTTCTGCGAATCGTCCGCGCCGGAAAACCAACCCGGCCACGCCACCAGCGCCGTCGAATAGAGCGAAACCGCCGCCGGATAGAACCAGCCCGCGTAATGGCGCGTCGTTTCATGATCCACCGCCAGCGCCGCCACCGCGAGCAGCACCCAAGCTAGCGCCGGGATGACCCGCGCGCCGCCACGGGCCAACCACAGACCGGCAGCGATCGCCACTGATAGATGAATTGCCGCATTTCGCCAGAGCAAGCCATCGCCCCACGTGCCGGATTTCAAATCACTCGAATGCTGGATGATGAAAAACGCCGCAGAGTCCATCCACACCAGCGCCGTAAACAAGGCCAGCGCGCCCCACAACGGGAAAATCCTCACCACCTCTTTCAACCGCCATTCCTTCGTTGACGGCACCGCCAGCATTCCTATCAGAGCAAAGGCTGCACCCACCCACGCCTGCCTTGTCGGCTGCTGTGTGAAGATCGCCGGAAAATTGCAAAGCGCGTATCCCAGTCCCGTCCCGAGTCCCACCCACGCCACACCGCACCATGCCGGCACCAGCGCGGCGAGCCCCACCGTCGCCATCCCGAGCGCTGCCCCCGTGGCAACTGCCACCACATACGCACCGGGCATCGATTTCAAATACGGAGCCGCCACCGCACTCAGCGCCGCCAATGCCAGCGCTCCCCTAACCAACTTCGGACCCGCCCCCCGCCACGCGGCGAAAAAACCCGCCGCCATCCCCGTCACCGCCATCGCACCGAGCGCGGCTTTTTCCTGCGTCAGGCTTGCACCGCCCGCACGCAGCAGCTCGACGAAGGAAAACTGCGCGAAGATCAGGAAATACCCATAAACCGCAGCCACCACGACAGCCGCTCGAAACGCAAGCCACCTCATTTCGCCACCTCTCTCCACCAGCCCTTCCGCAGGATCACGATCTGCACCACCGCCACAAAGGCATCCGCAGCCGCCACCATCGCCCATGCCGGAGCCATCGTTTCCGCCAGAATCTCGGTCGTTAGAAAAACCACCACCATCATCCGCACCAGCGCCGTGAATCCCCACACTGCCTCGCCCCGAGCGCGGCGTCCCAGCGCCATCGAGTAGCTAAGCCCCACTCCCATTACAAAAACCCCGATCCAGCTTAGGAACACCAGCGCCTCCGATGGCGGCGGAGCAATCCCTAACAGCCTCAGCACCGGACCCGGTGCGAGGATCAGCAACACCCCGGTCAGCGCGTCCATCGAGCCAACCGCAAAGCTCCAGTATCTCATGAATTTGACCTTCATTCCACCGCCCTCCAGTTTTTCAGCCATATCAACGAAGCCCCCAGCATCACCACACCACAAAGTGATCTTACGGCCAATCCGAGCACGCGCCAGAACGGATTTTCAATCATCCACGACGGCTCCCCACCCTCGGCCCAGCCCATGGCCGCCAGCGTTACAACCATCGTCAGTGCCGCAAGATTCCAAAGCAGCACGGTGAATGTCCCCGCCAGCCGCCGCCCGGTCAGTAACACTGCCAGCAGTGCGCAAAACGAAGTGGTGAAGCCGGCCATCGCGAGATGCGAATGCGCGACAAGACCTTGCGTGAACTTGATCCGGTCGAGAACGAAAGGGAAATACATCAGATAGGCGGTAGAAACCAGCAGCGCCCACCAGGCGAACATCGAATACCGCCACACCCGCGATCCGCGTGGCCAGGCGAAACCCGTCCAATCCCTGACTAACAACCACGCCCACTGCGGCATCAGCAGCAGCGAGACATTCTGCCACCAGTCGAAATGCGTGCCGCCCACCGCCTCCGCCGCGCCGAAGTACAGCCAACAGAACACAAAATAGCCCCACGTCCCCCGCCCCGCCCTGCCTTTTCCCGTGCCCGCCACCACCCGTGGCAGCAGCAACATCAATCCGACCACGATCATCGACGATCCTAACAAGCTCGATCCCGATGGCCCGCCCGTCGTCACGTCGATCGGCGGATAGGTTTTCGGGGACGCTGTCAGCACGATCGAAGCGGGGACCACCGCCAGTGCTAACAACCCACCGAGTGACAACCTGCGTCTGAGTTTGCTCCACGCCCGCCGCCTTTCCAGCCACGCTACCGTCAGCACCAGCCACAAAACACCGAGCGCCGCGACGAAGGCCCACAGCGCGCCGTCTTTCCAATCGAGGAAAATTTTCCCACTCGTCACGCCCTGTAGCCAATGCATCGAGCCGACCGCCAGCGCCGCCGTCCACGCCCACACGGCCGCGCTCGCCCAGCTTGCGGACTTGCTGCGGTTCACTTCATAAATTGAAAACAACCATGCCACCAGCGGCAGTGCTGTCCACCCGTAGAGCTGCACGTTCAGATGCACCGGCACCCAGCGCCCATACGTCCACTCGCCGAGCTGCCACTGTGGTTTTAGCAGAAGCACTGACAGATAGAGCCCGACCGCGTTCCCCGTCACCAACCATCCGAGAGCATGCTTCACCGCGGTGGAAACACCTTCGTCTGGTTGAATGACCGGAGCTTTGGGCATCAGTTGGAAAAGCCTTCGATCCTGCCATCCCGCATCCTCACGGTGCGGTCGCAGCGGCTGGCGAGTTCAGGATCGTGGGTGGCCAATACCAAAGTCCGTCCGCGGGAGCGAACCAATTCCAGCAACAGTTCGAACACCTTCTCCCGGTTCTTCTCGTCGAGCGCGCCCGTCGGCTCGTCACATAGCAGAAGTTCCGGATCATTCATCAGCGAGCGCACCAGGGCACCGCGCTGGCGTTCGCCGCCGGAAAGCTCGCGCACCCGCTGGTTCAGCCGGTGCTCCACGCCGGTGGCCACCGCGAGTTCCTGCAAACGGGCCATGCTTTCCGCACGGCTTCCACCCACGGCGATCACCGGCACCATGCAGTTCTCCGCCAGCGTCAGGTCCGGCATCAGGTGATGGAACTGGAACACGTAGCCGATGTGGTGGCGCAGCAGATCGACACGCGTCGATTCCCTAACGACATCGACGCCGGAAACACGGACGTTTCCACGGTCCACCTCCTCCAGTCCGGAAATCACGTTCAGCAGCGTGGATTTTCCACAGCCCGATGTGCCGCACAACGCCACGATTTCACCTTTCGGAACCGTCAGCGCCACACCCTTGAGCACCTCGATGCGGCCGCGGTCGAAACTTTTCCAAACATCCTCTACCAATACCTCGGTATTCATTTCATCTTCTTCTGTTATTCAAATCTCAATGCCTGCGCCGGCTTCAGTTGCGCGGCGTACCATGCCGGATACATCGCCCCGACCAGCGCGGTGACAGCGGCAAGCGCCATCGCACCTGCTACTTCTATCCAGCCGATGTTCGGCTCGATGTAGCCCTGCAACTGCGGAATGGCCGAGAGCAAACGCAGTCCCACCGCGCTCAAGCCCCAGCCAGCGACCGTCCCGATGGCGGAAACCAGCAGGGACTCGCCGAAAATCATCAGCGCCACCTGGCTCCGCGAAAATCCGCAGACGCGGGCGATGGCGAGTTCCTTGATCCGCCCGAAGACGGAGAGGATCATCGTGTTCGTCACGCTCAGCCCGCCTAGCAGGAAGGCGCATCCCCCCACCACCCAGGCGGTCGTTTTCATGATCTTGAACTGCGAATAACTGCGGCTGAATTCCTCATTCTCTAGCGCACTGAGGCGTTCGTGATTTTTTCCCATCCACGCCTTCACCTCGGACGACTCGTGCCCCGCCGCGAGCGCCACGGTCACCACCGAGCAGACGCCTTCCTTGTGAAACGCCTTCTGGCACGCGGGCAGCGGCATGAAAACGCCGCCGTTTTCAAATCCGTTCTCCATCCGCACGACTCCGGCTACCGGATAGGTTCCCTGTCCGAGTTTGATCGTTCCGCCGGTCTTCGCATGGAGGAAATCCGCCGCGCGCTCGCCTAACACAATACCCTCCCCGTCATCGTGGAAATCCGCCGGCCTGCCTTCCAGCCATTCGCCTTTTTTCAAGCGCCCGTCCGATGCCCTGATGCCGAAGCAGGTCACCACCGGCCGGTCCGGCGCGGCAATGATGGAGAACAGCACCGGCTGCGCCTCTTTCACGAACGGCTGGGATTTCAGCTCGTCCACCACCGCCACCTCGACGTTGCTGAAAAACAGGTCGGACACGTTTTTCTCAAACACCACCATCTCCGCATCGCTGCGCAGGATGCGTTCGAACATCTTCACCGCCCCACCTAACAAACCCACAACGCTCAGCATCGTGGCCACGCCCAGCGCGATCCCGGTCGCCCCGATCGCCGTGCGCACGCGGTGGCGGCGAAGGTTGGTGAAAATCATTCTCCAGAGACTCATTCGAAAGGTCGGGTGTTTGTTGGACTCTCAGATCGCCGCTGAGAACTGCGATGATCCGCGCTCTGCCGCCGAGAGCGGCATGGGCACGCGAAGCATGTCCAACATCCTCCACCGGTCCGGGTCTCCCGGCAAGGCCGCCTGCACGCGGTCCGCCGTATCGGTCAGACGGCGGAAACGCCGCAGCGCCGCTGACAAGCCTTCCGCGACCACAAGATTCGGGCGGCCGAGCGCCTCATCGCGGCCTGCAGTTTTCCCTGAACTTTCCTCGGGAGAAATCACGTCCTTCAGATCGTCCGCCGCCTGATAGGCGAGGCCGCGCATCAGGGCGAGGCGGTCGAGCAGGCGGATTTCGCGCGGCGTGCCGTTGCCGACGATGGCCGGCAGCACCAGCGTGAGCCGCAGCAGATCGCCCGTCTTGCGGGCCGCGACTTCGGAAACTTCCGCCGCCGTCTGACCACCGCGCCAGCCGCTGAGATCGTAAGCCTGACCGCCGATCACGCCGCCGATGCCGAGCCGTGAGTCAATCCACTCGCCGGCCATCGCGCGGCGTTGCGGATACGCGTGGGAAATCCCCTGCCACATCAGCGCATAGCCGCGGTTGATCAAAGTGAGCGCTACCAGCAGCGCCAGCCCTTCACCGTGTACGACGTGAACGCAGGCCGCTCCACGCCGCATGCGGGCGTCGTCCATCGCCGGAAGATCGTCGAATACCAGCGAGGCCGTGTGCAGATACTCGATGCCACAGCCGAGGGCTTTCGCCGCGTCCTCAGGCACGCCCATCGCCAATGCGGTCAGATAGGCGGCGACGGCACGCACCAGACATCCGGGACGAGCGAGAATGTCCCGCAGTGCGGCCGCCATTCGGGGCTCCACCTTTTGGAAGCCGCCGATGCCGTTGGCAAAGCAGCCCTCCATGAGCGCGTGCGCGCCCCGCCAGGTTTCGAGTGTCATGATGGATCGAGGATGGTTGAGGATCACTTTGCCTTGCCGACAACGTGGAAGCGGATGACCAGTTTGGGATCCACCGTCACCAGGGCCATCGCGCGGATGATCGGAAGCTTGAAATCCTGATAGTCCATCGAAACATGGCCGTCGATAGTCAGCCAGTCGCCCTCTTTTTTCACCGTGTAGGTGAAGGCGACGGGTTTCGGAACCCCGTTGATGGTTAGGGTGCCTTGGGCGCTTCCGCCGGTGGCTTTTTCGTCCCAGGACTTGACGAAGGTGAAGGAGCCTTTCGGTTTGCCGCCGCCGAGCCAGTCGAGCATCGCCTTGTCGCGTTTGTCGTCGGCGGTTTTCAGGTCGTTGAAGTCCCACGAGAGTCTCAGTGCGCTGGGAGTGTTCGTGGTCGCGTCGCCCTCGGCGGTGAGCGTGTATTTTCGTAAATCCCCGGCGAAGGTGTGGCCGGTGGCCTTGGCATCCACTTGGAGCCGGCTGCGGTCCTTGTCCACTTCGAGTGTCGCCGCGTGTGCCGCATTCGCGAAACAAAGCAATGCGCTGGCGGTTGAAAGGATGGATGGAATTTTCATAATCGAGTGTTTCAAATCTCGCTTGTCCAGCGCCGCGCCGCAACCTTTTGCTTATTTTCCAAACGCATTGTTACTAATTACCAGCCGGTAGCACTCATCATGAAAAATCATCTTTTCGGAAAAATCAGCCTCACTTTCGCTGTCTGCCTTCTGGGTGTCACCTCGGCGTTTTCAGCCCCTTATGAAAAGGGCCAGCGCGTGGAAAGCTTCCAAGCCAAGGACCAGTTCGAAAACGCGTTCACCTTCAAACCAGCGGACACGAAGTTCCTCCTCGTCAGCCATGACATGGAAACCGGTAAAAAAGCGAACGCCACTCTCACCGCGCTGGGCAAGGAATACCTCCCTGCCCAAAAGGCCGTTTACGTGGCTAACATCTTCGGCATGCCCGGCATCGGACGCATGTTCGCGATGCCGAAGATGAGAAAGTAGAGCCACACCATCATCCTCGCCGATGATGCCGCGCTCATCGCCCATTTCCCGCAACAGGCTGGCAAGGTGACGGTGATCGACCATTCCGATGGCAAGGTGGAGTCGGTGAAATACTGAACGCCGGGGACGGAAGGCGTCGAAGGCTTCCTCAAATAACAGAAGGCAGGATTTCCCAAATTTCCCCGACCCTCCCGGCAGTGAATGATTCCGCCGCGAGGGTTTTTCTTTTCAACTCACGCTCCAACAACAGCACGGGCTCGAGCATCGGTTCGTCGGTGAGCCGGAACGTTCCCCAGTGCATTGCCACGGCACGACGGCAGTGGGTTTGTTCAAATACCCTAACTGCTTCCTCGGGATTCATGTGCATCGCCTTCATGACGCGGCGGGGATTGTAGGCGCCGATCGGGATCATGCCGAGGTCGATGGGGCCGTAACGCGCTCCGATTTCCTCGAACGCGCCGCACCAGCCGCTGTCTCCGGCGTGCCAGAGCCTGCAACCCGCGCCTTCCAAGAGAAACCCGCACCAATGGCCGCGGTTTCTATCAAACAAGGAGCGTGCGGTGAAATGCTGCGCCGGCGTGGCGGTGACACGGATGCCGGGTGTGAATTCCAGGCTTGAATACCAAGGAAGCTCGCAGACGTTAGGAAAACCCTTTTTCCCCAGCCACCTGGCGTGCCCTTCGGCGATGACGATGGGTGTGTTAGTGCCGATGGCCCGGAGAGTTTTCAAATCCAGGTGGTCGTAATGGCCGTGGGTCAGAAGCACCGCGTCGATGCGCGGCAGATCATTGATAGAGCACGGCGGCGGCACCTTGCGGCGGAGACTTGGAATCGGCAGTGGTGCGCAGTAGTCGGAGAACACCGGATCGACGAGCAACGACGCCCCCTCCCCTTGCAGGAGAAACGACGCGTGCCCCAACCACGTCACCCGCCAGCCGCATGCCGGCGGCGTGGCGATTTCCTCACGCGAAACCGCCCTCCAACCGGCAGGCTCGTCCGGCGCATCCGGGATCTGCGGCTGTTCCTGCGGCCCGATTTTCAGTTTCCACCGCAGGATGTCGGCGAAGTGATGCTCATCGTGCGGCCACGGGTTTTTGAAAAGGCTCATCGTCAGACGGATTGGTAGCTTCGGAATCCCACAGCGCCGATGAAAATTCCACAAGGGTGTTCCCGCGCTTGAAACTTCCTCGGCCAGCGGCGAGAACTCCGCGCGATGAATTTCGATTTCGACACTCCCATCACCCGCCGCGGGACCGGCTGCATCAAATACGACCGCCGGCCGGAGCTCGATCCGTTCTGGGTGGCGGACATGGATTTCGCCTCCGCGCCGCTGATCATCGAGGCGCTGCACGCGCGGGTGGACCATGGGATTTTCGGCTACTCGCAGCCGCACGACGGGCTGAACGTGGCGGTGATCGACTACCTCCGCGTCCGCCGCAGCGCGAGCGTGCCGCTGGAGCACATCGTCCATCTCGGCGGCCTGGTCCCGGCGCTTTCATTGGCAGCGCGGGCCTACTGCAAGGCAGGCGATGCGGTGATGACCTGCACTCCGGTCTATCCCCCGTTCATCGGAGTGCATCACGATGCGCATGTTTCGTTGATCACCGTGCATCACGCGCAGACGGACGGGCAATGGACCTTCGATTGGGAAGCCATGGAAAAGGCGGTGACTCCGGAAACGAAGGTCTTCCTGCTGTGCAATCCGCAGAACCCGTTAGGACGGGTGTTTTCCGCCGCCGAGGTCACCAAGCTCGCGGAATTCTGCGAGACCCACGATCTCATGCTCGTCTCGGACGAGATCCACTGCGATCTCATTTTCGACGAAACCACCACGCCGCATTTCTCCGCGCTCAACCTGCCGGAGCACCTCGCGAAACGCAGCATCACCCTGCTCTCGCCCAGCAAAACCTGGAACATCGCCGGCCTCGGTTATGCCTTCGCCGTGATTCCGGATGACACCGTGCGCCGGAAATTCACCGCGGCGCGCGGCCACACGCTGTCCGAGATCAACGCGCTTTCCTATTACGCCGCCGAGGCCGCCTACCGTCATGGCGAGCCGTGGCGCAAGGAGCTGGTGGTCTATCTGAAATCCAACCGCGACATGCTGGTGGACTTCATCAACACCCGCTGCCCCGGCCTGACGGCCCTTCCGGGCGAGGCGACCTATCTGGCATGGATCGACGCCCGAAAGATGGGCGTGGAGAATCCCGCACAGCACTTCGAGAAAAAGGCAGGACTCTTTCTATCCGACGGTGCCTACTTCGGCTGGCCCGGCTGGATCCGTTTCAACTTCGGCTGCCCGCGCGCACGGATGCTCGAAGGATTGGAGAAGATTGCGGCCGCGCTCTGAGCCGCGTTTTCGTGATCAGACGCTGGAGGAAGCCAGCGGCGTCGGGATCGCGATCACCTGCATGCCCGCACGTTGGGCGGCGAGGATGCCGGATGGCGCGTCTTCCAGTGCTAGGCACTTGGTCGGGTCCACTCCGAGGAGATGCGCCGCACGGAGGAAAATATCGGGAGCGGGCTTGCCATCCGCCACGTCGTCAGCGGTGACGACCTCGTCGAACCAATCGGAGATGCCGACGATTTTCAGGGTCTTTTCAATCACCATGCGCGAGCCACCGGTGGCGATCGCCATCGGCACCTTGCCACGGAGCGATTCGGCAAAATTGGCGACTTCCTCGATCAGAGTCACCGTGCTGAGGCGCTTGAGGAAGGCCTCGCGCTTCGCAAAGGCCACTGCGGCGGGATCGAGCTTGAGATCATACTCGTCGTTCAGCTCCACCACGATGTCGAGGGTGGGCCGGCCGCCCATGGCGAAAAAGACGTCCTCCTTGAAAACGCCGCCCGCTCCGTAGAGGGCCAACGCCTCGCACCAGGCCTCGAAATGAGCTGGCATGGAATCCACCAGCGTGCCGTCACAATCAAAAATTACTGCGTCAAAACCGTTTTCAGGGAAGGAGAAGGGACCAATATTTGCCATTGCGGCGCACCAAGTAGGGTTAGATTCCCCGCTTGGCAAGACTGTCATGGATAAATTTCGATTTACCTGACAACCCGAGTCGAAAAACTTAACAAATCGCCGAAATCCTAGGGAAATCCCCTACGAAACACGTTCAAACGGACTGGCCCATCCCGCACAAGGGATCGTGCAAACCGCGTTTGAGCGTCCGGCCTGTTAAACCCTCAATCAAAGAACTCTTCTCAGGGAGTCGGTGGCGTAGGTGTGGGCGGGATTGTATCCGCAGGGTTTTCCAGCAGTGCCTGGCGCATGAAAAGCGCGAGTTTCTCGGGCTGGCGCGGGAACTGCGCGGCAAGGGCCAGCAGATTCAGATACAGCTCCAGTTGAAGCGTCTCACGTGCTGCCGCCCGGCTTTCCTGAGTGGAGGTCTTCGCACCCTTGGCCTCGGCACTCGCCTTATGCACGGAGATCCACGCGTTACGGAGATTGGTAACCTCCGTCACCAACGGGGCACCGAGATCCGTTTGATGGGCGGTCAGTCCGTCGAGCAGCGTTTTGAGGTTGGGCGTCACCTGATCGTCCCGCATTTGCGCGAAAGCACCACGTCCCTGCGGGAAACATTCAGTCTCCACTGCGGATTTCACGCCGTATTTCACGGTGATCGCCGCACTCACCTTGGCCATCGCTTCTGGCAGCGTCTTGCGGAAATCGTCCTTGAGCTGCACCCGCGCCTTGCGTAGGCCCAGTTTCGTCTGATCGTCCGCCACGCCATCCTCCACGGCTAGAAGCGCGTCCGAGGTGGCGGTGATGCGGGTGGTGAGCGTGCCCCCGTCGTTATTGGCGATCATCCGATGGAGATGGTCCGTGGAGAAAGCTGTCAGTTCGGGGACGCTGATATCGCGGTCATCGAATGGGTTGTCGAGAAAACGGCTGAGGGTGATCATGGCTTGTTTTTGGTGTGATTTTCAGGAATGCACGTCGGCCGGAAACATTTCCGAACTAACATCGGACTAAAAAGCGGAATTTTTCGCCATTGGCGAGAGAATTCTAACCTTCTCCGACACTTTTCCGAAAATGCGGATTCACCCTCCACCCCGATGGAAACCTACCTCAGAAGTGCGTAACCGTCTTCCATTTGGCCGGAACGCCACCCCGGAAACACGGGCACCCTCTCCAAGCGGCTGGAATGCCACCCCATCAATGCCGGATTACCTTCCAACCGGCTGGAAAGCCACCCCGGAAACACGGGGATACCTTCCATCCCGCTGGAAAAGCGCGCCGGAAGTGCGGGGCCATGTTTCACCCAGCTGGAACGGGACCTTGAAAACACGGTGCCCTGTCGCGATAGGTCGGAATTGGTTCTTGGCACCATTCTGCTTTTGATTCTTTATCCAGCCGTTCGCTTCGGCGGACGGGGACTTGATAAGCCTCACAAACAGCGGTCGGCATCGACCGCAACGATGCCGCCAAACCGACCAAATGGCCGGGGGGGCGGCGGTGCATGTCCAGGCCGCCCCCTCGGGGACGGCTAAAGGCCGTTGCGGTCGACTATTTGCGACTTTTTCACTCCCCGTCCACCAGGAAGGACTTTCCTCAACCAAATCCTTCCTGATGAAACCATTCCTATTCGTTTTGCTCGCAGTGATGGCCGCGAAATCGCCCGCTTTTTCCCAGAGCGAGGATCCCATCCTCTCCGCCCGCAACTTGTGCCCGGCGTCGCATCTGGAAAACATCCCGGGGACTAACGGTTCGGTGCTCGAATGTTACGTTTTCAAGACCACTCCCGGCGTCGGCTATCAGGTGGAGGTTTCCAATGATCTGACTCACTGGACCACCACGGACACGGTTTACGGCCTCGGCCACGAATATGTGGTGACCATGCGGGAGTTCGCCGCCGCTCCGCCGCCGGCCCCGGGCGCACCTCCCTCCACGCCGCCGTCCGTCCCAGCGAAATGCGTGAGCGTCCGGATGCAGCCGGCTGCGGGCACGGAAAGTGGCACGGTGGTCGCATGGCCCTCGCTGGACAACGGCAGCGCGGTGATGGTGAAAATTGATGGGATATTGCATGCCGGTTGGGCGAGTGTGCCGCTCTATGCTGGCGGATTCGGCGACTATGAATTTTTCGTCTGGCATCCGGGTACGTCCATCGATCCTCCAGCGGAAAATCCCGTTCTGGGTCCCGAGGACACGGCGATGCTCGCCGCGCTGGAAGAAAGCCTGCCCATGATGAATACGCAGGTCGCAACGTCCGTCGAGCGCTCCCGCAACGCTCCGCCACCTGCCCCAAGCGATCCGGACGCGAAGCGCTTCTGGCGGATCAGGGTGGATGCGGGAATCGATACGGATAGCGACGGCACTCCGGACTGGGCGGAATTCCAAATGGCGGCGAACAACACCGGCGGCATGGTCGCGGGCGTGACGGGCGATGCCTTCAACTCGGATACCAATCACGATGGAATCCCGGACGGCCTACAAATCGACAGTGACGGAGACGGCACACCCGATGCAAAAGATCCGGCAGTTTCCGATGCCACCACCTTTATCCCGCTCGCCCCCCTGCCGCGCTATGCCATGTTTGAGATTCCTGGCAAAGCCATCCAGATCAATGATCGGGGTACGGTGATTTTTCCGACAAAAGTTTGGCGGGGCGGCACTCTCTCGGATTTGCCCGGTGGGGGCACCGCGCGTGGTATCAACGATCTGGACGTGATTTTGGGAACCGCCAATCGCGACGAGAATGACCCGGACGGCATTTCCCAAGTCATCGGCAAGGTCTGCTACTGGGCGAGCCCCACCACACCCTATCGAACCCTCGAGGTGATCGAGAACGGACAGACGGTTTTTGCGTATTGCCACCATGACGCGACCATCGCCCACGGTCCGGGGTCGATTCTATCATCTACCGGGAAATTCATAGAACACGGTTTTGTGGACAACCCACCGGCGGATTACCAACATCTATACGGCGCGTATCCGACCCTCTGGCAGATCCCAAGTGGCAATTCCCCGGCCACCCGCCAAGCCTCGCCGAGTGGCTCCATCTATCTAAATGATCCGGGTTTGTACTGGGGCTTAGTCAACCCCTATGACCCAGACAAGCCGCAGGAGATCGGATCGGTGCGCGTGCCCGCACTGTTGGCGCCGCTTCCCTTTGCACCTTTGAATGTGATACCTCAGGCGCTTCCAAAAGGAGGCACTCAATACATCGCGCTACCGAGTATCGACGACAGCCACCACGGAATGGCCTATGTCAACGGAGTATGGAAAGTCTCTGAAACCTACGCCAACGCCATCGACATCGCCGCAGACGGCACTGCCATCGGGCGGAAAAACGATGCAAGCAACGCCGCTCCCCTCCTTCTGAACGGGAAGTGGACTGAAATCAACCTCGCCGCTCCCGGAGTTTCCAATCCATGGAAAGACTCGACCGTCAAGTTTCTGGACACCACCGCCGGCGGCTGGATCCTTGCCTCACGAGGAGGTTTTCCGTTGCTTGGCATTCCCGGTGATGAATTCTCCGTCATGCTCCCCATCCGGGTGGACGGAGTGGATCCCGCCCTCTCAGTTCCGCCTCTGGTCCCGCCCGCCGATCCCCCAGAATACCTCAACGGCGGCGTGGACCACACCTCCATGACGGCCCTCGGCGGACAGGGCAAAGTGCCTGAGATCTGGATCATGGCTCCCAATAGCGAGATTCCTAACGGCGGTGCGTCCAACAGCGTGCGTTTTCAGAGTCCGTTGAACGACACTTCCAAGCTCACCTTGGTTAGCGATGCGGACATCGGTTTCACTCCGGAGGTTCTGGACAAGAAGGATATGGAGATCGAGGTCCGTGGAAAGAAAACGGATTCCGCCGACTTTTCAGTGAAATTGAAACTGGGAGGCACACTTGAATCCCTCAGCGTCCCGGTGAAAATCAAAGCCATGAAAAAGCGCACTGTGAAGGTGGCCGTGCACAAGGTCTTCGGCATCGACGGAAGTGGGAACCAGACGGTGCCGGCGAATTTTCCGACGAAGGCCGCTTTGGACGGTTACCTCAACGAGGTCTATGGCAGGCAGACGAATACGTTCTTCAACTGCGACTGCACGTATGAAGAAAAAGGCACCGCTGGAACAGGGATTGATTTCGACTTCACCAACGGCACGAGCGACAAATGGATCAGTCACGAAATCATTGACCCCGAAGTGCAGGCGTTGATCCAGAATCCAAAATCGGTAGGTAACAATGCCACGGCCAACATCGACATCTGGGTCTTCGGCGGCGGGGTCAGGATCGCCGATTCCCAGCGCTCCTATTATGGCTATCAAATCGGAGCGGTATTTGAGGGGAAGATCCTGATTGATGGCGATTTGCTAGGAAATCAAAGCACCCCGGACAATCGGGAGAAAATGCTTTTGGATACCTTTGCGCACGAAATCGGCCACGTCATGGTGGGACAGGGGCATGCAGACAAAGGTGATTGCAAGTCGGATTTGTACTGGACCGGGAAATTCAGTAATGATCTAAGTTCCCTTCAGTGGGATTATGCGGATTCCCGCAACAAGAAACGCCTGATGTGTGCCGACATGCCACTCGACTTGAACAATCCCCCGAAACAACTAATCAAAAATGAGTGGGATCTGATTGAGGCGTGGCTGAGTGAACATGTTGATTCACATCTCAATTAATATCAGATGATTACTTTCATGAAATACTGCGTAATTTTTATTTTTATCACTGCGTTCGCTTACGGAAATCTCCCGGAAAATCCCTCGGAGTATATACAATGGGAATCCGAATCTCTAGCTGCTATTAGGGCTCAGCTGGGAAATGAACCCGAGATTGCGATTCCCAAACTTGGAGGGTGGCTCGTCAAATTGTCCACAGGCATGAATTTTGAAAAAGGTGATCGCCCTGTTTTTCATGCTGCGCAGGAAGCTCTCCTCTCCATCCCCGGCCACGCGAAATACTATCAGGATAAGATCGACAAGATGCGCACGGAACTTTTGGAAAATTCAAAGAGGACACGTGAAGAAATCATCCAAATGCATGCCCATGGCAAAAAGGTGCTCGATCAGCCGGAATATTTGTCTGATACCGAAGTCGCAATCCGCACCTTGAAATTCATGCCCAGTGCCGAAACCGTGTCAGTGCTGGGTTATTTCCTGAACGATCCCGTGGGGAGGGACGGCAAGACCTTGCTGGGAAGACCATCCGCCAGGTCGGGAGACTCCCCGCCAGCTCTGAGCAACGCGCAACTGGCCACTGACGTCATCCGCGATCTTGGAATCGAACACCCGCCTTTCCGTGATCCGAAAGGAGTAATCACTTCCGAAGAGATCGACTCGTGGAAAGACTGGTGGAACCAAGTGAAGGAAGGCAAACGCACCTACCGTTTCATCGGCAGCAAGATTGAATACGGCCCGGATGGTCCGGCAGCGAAGGAAGTCATCCAACGATCCGAACGCAACCAGAAGCGCGACGAAGAGAGGGAAATAGGGCATAAAAAATCAACGACCGCTCCCGAATCGGGTTCCGTCGCCGGCGTGGCCGCGAAGCCGCTTTCCATCGCCGGGATTCTCGCTGCCTGCGCCCTCGTAGGCGCGGCGGTTTGGTATTTCGTGAAAGGCAGAACGGTGGCACCAAGATTTTGACATGGGGGCTGACCCATCGCTCCGCCAAGTTGAAACTTGTAAATGTGCAGCTCGGAAATTTTAAAACCCGATGACCTGATTCTTATAATACCCCGGCTCCACCGTTTGACGGTCCGGCGTGGTATTGGTGACCTCCACATCGCCTTCGATGATGACGCCGGGGGAAATGAGGATCGGGCCGCTGATTTTCAACGAGTGGCAGTTGATGAGGCTGGGGACGCCGAGAGCTTCGATCTGATCGACGAGCTTGTAATCGTCCGAAAGCGCGATGACCGGCGGCACGCCATTCCGTGAAGCGGCGAGGCGGACCTGGCCGTTTCCGAGGATCTCATAGGCGTCGGAGCGGAGTGCGAGGAGATCGCCGGTTGTTTTGACCGGCGCAAAACGGCTGCGAGGGACGTCGATGGCGGTGGAACCCTCGAAGCATTCGATGGCCGCGCCCATGGCGATTTCAAGCTGGATGACGGCCGGTGATTTTTTGTCGCGGGGATCGACGGTCTTGTTGTTGCGGATCATCGGCAGCGGGAGCACGCCGGAATCGGCGGCGAGCTGTTCTTTCAACAGATCCAGACGGAGCCAGAGGCTGTTGGTGTTGAAATACTGGTGGCGGTCGATGTCCTGGAAGGCATCGACATCGGCGTCCGGGCACTGCGCCACCTCGCGGAGGAGCAGGCGACCGTCGGATTTCCTGACGGCGAGGTGGCCGCCCTTGCGGTCGGCGGCGGTGCGGCGGGTGACTTCCATGAGGAAGGGCGCGCCCGAATCCGCGAAGTATTGGAGGATCGTGGGATCGAGGATGGCACCGAGGTTGTCGGAGTTTGAAACGAAGGCGTATTTCACGCCCTCGGCGAGCAGACGGTCCAGCCAGCCGCTGCCGACGAGCGCCGGATAGAGATCGCCGTGGCCGGGCGGACACCATTCGAAGTCGGGATCGGCGGGCCATGCGATCGGATCGAGGGTGGCAGCGTCGATTTTCGGGATCTGGTTCTGCATCAGCTCCACTTCGGACGCGTCGGCAAGCCCGGCGGCGCGGTATTTTTCCAAATGCGCAAGCGTGTCCTCGCTGGTGCTGAAGCTATTCATCAGCAGCAGGCGGACAGGCGCGCCGCTGGTTTCCCGCAGGTCGAGGATCTGGCGGACCATGAGATCGAGGAAATTGACGCCTTCGCGGACGGGGAGCAGGCTTTTCGGACCTTGCAGGCCCATGCCGGTGCCGAGGCCGCCGTTGAGCTTGATCACCACCGCCTGAGCGAGCAGCGCCGCATCGGCCGGAGCGCTGGCGGCGATGCTTTCAAACGAAGCCAGTCCGCTCGCCGGAGCGATAGTGTCCTCGGAAATCATTCCGGTCTCGTTGCGGAGCAGGGCCTCGTAGTTGCGGCGGAAGGCACGGATGGCGGCATCGCCCATTCCGGCTGCGGTCATTTTGGATTCGAAAGCGGCGAAATTTCCCATGGTTGTGAACTTGGTCCGCGAGGAATCTGACGGGCGACGCAGCATGGGTCACGCTGATTTTTCGGCCCGCGGCCGCAAGCGGATTTTATTTCGCCGGGAGTTCGTGATCCGAAGCCTTGACGCCTTTTTTGAAACCGTCCGCACTGTAGGCGCTCGGCTGGTAGTCACCGACGAGACTCACATCCGCCTTTGCGGGGACTTCCATGCCGAGGGTGCCGTAGATGCCGTTCACCACCAGGCGGCGGAGGCTTTCGTTAGCGAGGTCGGTGGCGGCACCCATGGTGGCGCAGAGGATGCTGTTGGTTTTGCCGGAGCTGTTTTTCACCACCCGCGTCCAGGCGACGGGCATCATGGGGGTGTTGATGTCTTGGGGCTGCTTGTCGGTGGAGCGCTTTTTTTCGTAAGCCGCCGGGGGATCGGTGGGGCTCATCGACTTGAGGACCTGGCCACGCAGCAGGATGGTCGCATCGGCGGGTGGATAGGCTTCATAAACATCGGTGTCCCCAAAGACGTCGGTCACGCCGCGCTGCATCGGGTTGGCCGCGTTGGCTGCTTCGATCACGCCGCGGGTGGCTTCGGATTTGTGGCTCCCCCAGTGATTCACCCAGGCCTCGCCGAGGATGTTTTTTCCAAACTTGTTATAAGCCGTGTAGGAACTGCTAGCCGGCAGCTTGAAGGCGTGCGTGCTGGTGCGCAGGGCGACGACCGGCGTGCCGCGCAGGATGGCCTCGTCGAAGTGTTTCATCGTTTCATCCGGCCATTTGCGGAAGCGCACCAGCATGATGATCGCATCCGCAGTGTCGAGCGCTTCGGGCTTGCAGAGGCTCTCGCCGAGGTTCGGATTGAGTGTGCCATCAGGATCGACGGAGAAAAGCACGGTGCAGTTGAAACCATGGCGCTGGCTGAGGATCTTCGCCAGCATCGGCATGCATTCTTCCGAGCGGTATTCCTCGTCGCCCGCCAGCAGAACGACGTTTTTCCCCTTTCCCGGACCATCGCCGCCGGAGTAGGAAACCCAGCCGGTGCCGGATTCGGAGCGGGCCGGGGTGAGACAGATGAAAGCAGTTAGAGCGGTGAGCACGATGGACTTGATCATGATGGAAATCCGACACTTCCGGGACTGTCGCGATCTTTCCCTCAGCGGACGATTATGGCGCGCGGCGCGGCGTGAAACGCTTCCGCATCCGTTTCCGACGGGGAAACTTCCGGCTCACGGAGAAGAGGAACCGCTGGCATCGCGGCCTTTTCCGCAGGCAGCGGATTTCCGGGTGCGAGCCCGACGCCCTGATGGCTGATGTCCACGCCAAATCGTGATTCGAAAAACTCGAATGCCCGCACCACGCCAAACACGATGCCGCAAGAAAGCGCCAGTAGGAAAAGTGTGGAGATCCATCCGCCGCGCGTGGTGTCGGCCGGCAGAGAATCGCCTGCCACCCGGCCCGGTGCATCCAGCAACGGCAGCAATCGATCACCCTCAATGAATGCGGACGGCTTGAGCGCGTCAAGCCACGGTGTCGCGTCCACGTTGAGGAAACCGCTGTATTGGGCCAGGAAACTCTTCGCATAAACCGGACTGGTGAAATGAGAGAAGTCCTCCGCCTCCAACGCCTCGACGGCCGAGCGCGGCAGGCGCGTCCTGAAGACGACGTCGTCCACTTCAAGCCCCGCGTTTTCACGGGCCTTCCTGAGGCGTTCGCCGATTTGTTCGAAATGTTCCTCCACGGTTTACACGGTGATCCTACAAAGCCCGCTGTTACTTCGCAAGTCCGGGGTGGCATGCCGGAAAACTTTGGCACCAGAACCAAGAGATTTCTTTTGCACGACCGATGTAAGCCGCACCGTGCGAATTGCCATTTGCAATATCCTCGGAGTATTCGGAAACCCTGTAGCAGCAAGGAATCCGGGTGAATCTGGATATCGGAACGCTGCCTGCAAAATGGATTGCCTGAACCCGACACCCATTCGCTATGAACTTTCCAGATCCCATCCAAACCCCGCTCGACCCACCCGACTCCGGTCCTGCGGCGCACGAGGGCCTCACGATTGCCGAACAGATTGAAACCATGCGGCTTGAATCCGCAGACTGCCCCGGCGAGTCATGTTTCACGAATACCCGCGGCCAACGATGCTGGATCACCAATGGCGTGGTCGAACGCTTTGTCCGCAAAGAGGGCGCGATCCATCCAGAGGAATACCGCGCTGTGAACGGCGTGGAGTGGCAGTCGCTCTTTTTCAGGGGAATCTAGCAACACCCTCACCAACACAAACCAATGAATACCGAAACCATTCCTAACGAAGTATCAGAACCCGTTGATGTCCTGGCCCACGCCAGCGACTGCATCCGCAAAAATCCTCTTTCCAGCGTGGTGGGCGCGGCCGTTTTCGGACTGGCAGTGGGCTGCCTGATCATGTCCGGCAGGCACGAACCCACCTTGCAGGAGCGCTTTGTTGAAGAACCTTTGGAACACGCCAACGACGTGCTTTCCAATGTTTCCGAAAACCTCGCCCGCCTCGTCGCCAACCTCAAATTCTGGTAACCATGAATCCAATTCCAACGGAAATCCCGCAGGCTCCGACGATTGAGCAGGGAATCAATTCACTGCTGACTGACGCCCGGAAAAAGGTCCGCCATACATCGGATCAATGCCGCGAGCGCGTCCGGCAATCGCCGGGAACCGCCATCCTCGCCGCCGTTGCGGCGGGCTACTGCCTGCACCGCCTGCCGGTCCGCTCGCTGGTTGTTTCCCAAGTCCGGCTGCTGGCTGCTCTCACGCCCCCCGCCCTGCTGGCGGTCGGCGCGGCGAAACTCTGCGAATTCCTTCAAAGCCAGGTGCGCGAGAAACCCCGCGCCGCTTCGGTGCTCCGGCACGCCGGCGAACTGCATGGCGACGGTTGAATTTCCGCCTCAGGCGAAATAGGTGTCGTCGTGCGCATAGGGCGGCGCGCAACAGCACAGGAAGCGCAGTGGCTCCGTGGCCCGGATCTGGTGCCACGCGCCGGGCGGAATGAGGATCGCATCGCCGGGAACGACTTCCCGCGTGATGCCGTCGATCTCCATGACGCCGCTGCCCGCGAGCAGATAGTAGAGTTCCTCGCTGATCTGGTGATAGTGCAGCTCCGTTTCGCCACCCGCAGGTAGAGTGGCCTCGGCGAGACTCTGGTTGCCGACCGGCGCGTTCGACAGATCCAACAGACTGCGGATCGTCGAGCCGTCTTTGGTGGTGAAAGGCACCTGCTGCTCACGGTTGCGGATTTCCATGCGGGAAGGAAATCACCTTGCGCGCCGGAGATCAACTGGACATGCGCGCCGGTTGTTTCATGCTCCACGCATGCCCGCCGTCCGCGTCGATTTAGCCGAAAGATCCTACGATGTCCTTGTCGAAGCGGGTGCCCTCGCGAAGGCAGGAGAACTAATTTCCAAAGCGGGACTTTCCGGGCTGCGCGCTGCGGTGATCAGCGACGAAACGGTGGCGACGTTCCATTCCAGCGCCCTGCTGGAGTCGCTCGAAGCCACCGGTTTCAGACCCACGCTCCACACGGTGACGGCGGGTGAGGCTTCCAAGTCGATGGGCCACGTGGAATCGCTTTGCCGCGAAATGATCCGCGCCGGGCATGACCGGAAATCCTTCGTCATCGCCCTCGGTGGTGGCGTAGTGGGCGATCTGGCGGGCTTTGTCGCCTCGGTTTTTTATCGCGGGATTCCGTTCGTGCAGATTCCGACGACGATCGTCGCGCAGGTCGATTCCTCGGTCGGCGGCAAGACCGGGGTGAATGTGGGCGAGGGAAAAAATTTACTCGGAGCCTTCCATCAGCCGCAGCTGGTGATCGTGGATCCGGAAACGCTGCGCACCCTGCCGGACCGCGAGTTTTGCGAGGGTTTCGCCGAGGCCATCAAACACGCCGCCATCCGCGATGCGGCGATGCTCGATGATCTCGCCGCTTTCGATCCGTCAGGCCGCGACGTGCCCGCGGAACTGATCGCCCGCAACATCGCCATCAAGGCCCGCGTGGTGGAGGTGGACGAACACGAGACGCTCGGCATCCGGGCGCTGCTGAATTTCGGCCACACCATCGGCCACGGCATCGAGGCGTCCGTCCCCTACGGTGAGATGCTGCACGGCGAGGCGATTTCCCTCGGCATCCGCGCCGCTCTGCTCATTTCGGAAAAACATGCCGGCCTCACCGCCGCGGAGAGCGCGAAAGTGATCGGGCTTTTGGAACACTATCACCTTCCGCTCGTTCTGTCACCTGACATCACGACCGACATGGTGATGGAAAAACTCGCCCGCGATAAAAAATTCTCCTCCGGCGCGATCCGCTTTGTGGTGCTCGACACGCTCGGTAGCGCGAAGGTTGTGGGAAGCGTGACCGCCGATGACCTGCGGGAAGCGATCGAGCATCTGCGCACCCCAGTAGCAACCGCTTAGAGGCTGTCTTAAAATTGGAGCGCGGATCTTCAGTCCGCCCGCTGAGAATGGATAATCCGGGAAACGTGAAGATTTTGGCACCGCGAATCAGACGAATCCTGCGAATCTTTTGAATTTTAAGACGGCTTCTTAGAATATTTGCCAGAGGAAACTGCCAAAACTTAGCGCCCCAAGGAGGCGGCGGATAACAGAACCAACTTTTGTCAAACGATCCAGTTAGCCTTCTGCATCCGGCATTTCCTCCTCCGCCAGTTTCCCATCCACCAGAAATGGTCCGAATGGGATCAGCGACGCGATGAACGCCATCGCGGACTTCGCGAAAGAGAGTTTTCCACCCGACCATGCGGAGAAAACTGCCATGCCGTAGAGGATGAAAAACCCGCCGTGGCACCAACCGGCCACTTTCACCGCTTCTGGCATTCCGGCGAGGTACTTGAGCGGCATCGCGACGCCCATGAGCAGCAGAAACGACACGCCTTCGATCATCCCCACGAGGCGCACCCGGCCGACCGCTGTTTTCCAATTTGGCATGCCACAGGGGAAAGTTTCACCCTGAAACTGACAACCACAAAAAAACCAATGGCCCCTGCTTGAGGAGCCATTGGCGGTTGATTGAAAGTCTCCTGGAACCGGATCAGTTCACAGCCACGGCGGACGAACCCGTCTCACCGGTGCGGATGCGGATCGCTTCCTCGACGGTCGAGATGAAAACCTTGCCGTCACCAATCTTGCCGGTGTTCGCGCTCTTCACGATCGCGGCGGCTACGCCGTCCGCTTGCGCGTCGTCGACGACGATTTCGATTTTCACTTTGGGGAGGAAGTCCACGGTGTATTCAGAACCACGATAGATTTCCGTGTGGCCCTTCTGACGACCGAAGCCCTTGACTTCGGTGACTGTCATTCCCTGCACACCCACCTCGGCGAGGGCCTCCTTTACTTCTTCAAGCTTAAATGGTTTGATGATCGCTTCGATTTTTTTCATAGTTCGGCGGATTGGTGATTTCAGTAGAGCAATGAGCGTGCCAAGTCGGACACGCTCTTAATTATTTTCTGCCGCAATACTAGGCACTTATGGCGGAACTGACTAGAGTAAAAGCTGCTAAATCAACAATTTCCACCTCCCCGTTCAAGCCACCGAACAGAGGCCGGAAATTGGCGGTTTTGAAACGAAAAAGCACCCGTCCACGCTGTGGAGTGGTGCTCGGAATGGTCCCGGGATCGGTCAGGCCTTCTGCTTGAGCAGATCGCGGATTTCGGCCAGCAGCTTCTCTTCCGCCGTCGGCTCGGCCGGCGCGGCAGGTGCGCCGGCTTCTTGCTTGATGGCAAGCGCCTTGGCCTTGTTGATCGCCTTGACGACGAGGAACATCACAAAGGCAACGATCACAAAATTAATGGCGATAGTGATGAAGTCACCATAGGCAATGACCGATCCATAAGTCTTCGCATCCGCCAAAGTCTTGATCGATTCAATGGGAACCTCGGTCGGAACTGGCTTTCCGTCCACCATGACCGTTTTGACCGCTTTCGAGTAAAGGGGGAAGAAACTGTTGGTGAAATCCATACCACCGGCAATTTTCCCGACCCACGGCATAATCAGATCCTCGATAAACGCGGTGGACAATTTCACGAACGCAGCGCCCATCACGAAGGCCACGGCCATGTCGATGAGGTTGCCCTTGATTGCGAATTCCTTAAACTCTTTGAACATGCTTGAGGGGGTTGGTTCGCAAAATGCATGAGTGTTTCGGACCCATCCGCCAAGCAGTTTTTTTCCCTGCCGGAAAACTTGGACCTTGGCAGCCCACCGCTTTCCACTGATTCTCAACTCAATGACCATGCAGAATTTCAAAGCTCTGAGCCGTCTCATCGACGAGGTCGGCCCGGTCGACCAAACCGGCATCGAAGAGCGAGTCGCGAAATACGGCACCCGCAGCATCAAGAAAAACGCCAAGGTCTTCGGCCTGAAACTGGCCACCACGATGGTCGATCTGACCACCCTCGAAGGGAAGGACACACCCGGCAAAGTCGCATCGCTCTGCCAGAAAGCCCTGCATCCCCACGACGATACCGACATCCCATCCACCGCTGCGGTCTGCGTCTATCCGGCGATGGTGAAACACGCGGCGAAATACGTGAAAGGCACCTCGGTCAAGATCGCCTCCGTTGCCACCGCCTTCCCGTCCGGCCAGGCCCCGCTCAAGACCCGCCTCGCCGAAGTCCGCGCCGCCGTGGCCGATGGCGCTGATGAGATCGACATGGTCATCAACCGCGGGGCTTTCCTCGCCGGGGAGTTGCAACTCGTTCAGGATGAAATCGCCGCAGTGCTCGAAGCCTGCGGCGAGAGCACCCTCAAGGTCATCCTCGAAACCAGCGAACTCGAAACCTACGACAACATCCGCGCGGCCTCCTTCCTCGCCATGCGCGTCCTCCGGCCCGGAGATTTCATCAAGACCTCCACCGGAAAAACCAACCTCAACGCCACCCTCGGCAACAACCAGGTGATGCTGGAAGCCATTCGTGATTACTTTTTCGAAACCGGTGTCGAGATCGCCATGAAACCCGCCGGAGGAATCCGCACGGCGAAACAGGCGCTGCATTTCCTCGTCGCCGTGAAGGAAACCCTCGGCGACCGCTGGCTCACTAGCAGCCGCTACCGCTTCGGTGCCTCCGCCCTGCTCAACGACCTCGTCCGCCAGCTCGTGAAGGAGAAAACCGGAGCCTATCAGGCACCCTACACCTTCAGCGAATCCTCCAGCGCCTACTAATCCGCTCTCATGCCCGCCAAGAAATCCACCCGCCCCGCCGCCCGCGAACTCCTTTTCGGCGATCTCTGGGAATACGATCCCGCGCCGGAAACCGCGAAAGCCTTCATCGACGAGCGCTACGGCCTTTTCATCAATGGCAAATTCGTCGCGCCGAAGACCAAAAAATACTTCGATTCCATCAGCCCGCGCAACGAGGAGAAGCTTTCGGAAATCGCTCTCGCCGGAGCCGCCGACGTCGATACCGCCTATCAGGCGGCCGCCACCGCGTTCAAGTCGTGGAGCAAACTCCCCGGCACCGAACGCGCGAAGTATCTGTTCCGCATCGCCCGACTCCTTCAGGACCGCGCCCGTGAATTCGCCGTCGCGGAAACCCTCGACGGCGGCAAGCCGATCAAGGAATCCCGCGACTTCGACGTGCCGATGGCCGCCGCGCATTTTTTCTATCACGCCGGCTGGGCGGACAAGCTGGACCACGTCACCCCGGGCCGCACGCTCGCTCCGTTAGGCGTGATCGGCCAGGTCATTCCGTGGAATTTCCCACTGCTCATGCTCGCGTGGAAAATCGCCCCGGCCCTCGCCACCGGCAACACCGTCGTTCTCAAGCCAGCGGAAACCACCTCCATCACCGCGCTCAAGTTTGCCTCCATTTTACAAGACGCCGGACTGCCAGCCGGCGTCGTCAATTTCGTCACCGGCGCGGGTGAAACAGGCTCCGCCGTGGTCAACCACCCGCTCGCCGCGAAGATCGCCTTCACCGGCTCCACCAACGTCGGCAAGGCCATCCAGCGAGCCCTCGCCGGAACCGGCAAACGCCTCACCCTCGAACTCGGCGGCAAGGCGGCGAACATCGTTTTCGACGATGCGCCCATCGATCAGGCCGTCGAAGGCATTATCAACGGCATTTTCTTCAACCAGGGCCACGTTTGCTGCGCCGGATCGCGATTGTTAGTCCAGGAATCCATCGCCGAAACGGTTCTGGCGAAACTCAAGATCCGCCTGAAAACCATCCGCACCGGTGATCCGCTCGACAAGAATACCGACATCGGCGCGATCAACTCCAAGGCCCAGCTCGGCCGCATCACCGAGCTCGTCGCCCACGGAGTTTCCGAAGGCGCCGACATGTATCAAGCTGCATGCACCCTGCCGAAAAAGGGCTTCTATTTCCCGCCCACCCTCTTCTCCAACGTCTCGCAAAGCCACCGCATCGCCCGCGAGGAAATTTTCGGTCCCGTGCTTTCCATCCTCACCTTCCGCACGCCGGAGGAAGCCATCGAAAAGGCCAACAACACCCACTACGGCCTCAGTGCCGGAGTCTGGACCGACAAGGGTTCGCGCATTTTGAAAATGTCCACCGAGCTGAAAGCCGGCGTCGTCTGGGCGAACACGTTCAACAAATTCGACCCCACCTCCCCCTTTGGCGGCTACAAGGAATCCGGCTTTGGCCGCGAGGGTGGCAAACAAGGGCTGCTGGACTACGCGCAACTCGTCTAACTTCAAAATCACATGTCCCGTCTTCCCATCACCAAAACCCCGAAATGCTACGTCGGCGGTGCCTTCATCCGCTCCGAGAGCGGCCGTATCGCTCCGTTGAACGATTCGACCGGCGTGTTCTTCGCCAATATCCCACTCTGCACCCGCAAGGACCTGCGCAACGCCGTGGAAGCCGCCGCCAAGGCAGGTCCCGGCTGGGCCGCCCGCAACGCCTACAACCGCGGACAGATCCTCTATCGCCTCGCGGAAATGTTGGAGGCTCGCGCCGCAGAAATGTCGGACGCCATTTCCATCAGCGGGATTTCCAAAAAGGACTCCGACCGCGAGGTCGCCGCCAGCATCGAGCGCATCGTCCACTACGCCGGCTGGACCGATAAATTCCAAGCCCTGCTCGGCAGCGTGAACCCGGTGGCCTCGTCTCATTTCAACTTCACCGTCACCGAGCCGATGGGCATCATCGGCATCGTCGCGCCGGACGAGGCACCGTTGCTAGGACTGCTCTCGCTCTTCATGCCCGCCATCACCAGCGGCAACACGGTCGTCGCCCTCGCCTCCACCACCCAACCCTATCCGTCCATCCTCCTCGGTGAAATGCTCGCCACCAGCGACCTCCCCGGCGGCGTCGTCAATCTCCTCACCGGCCAGCGCGGTGAACTGATCCCTACCTTCGCCACCCACGCCCACCTCCGCGGGATCGCCGCCGTCGCGAATCTGGAGGCCCGCAAGACACTCCAGACCGGAGCCGCCGACAGAGTCAAGCGCCTCAAGCTCATCTCCTCGGAGACCCCGACCGACTGGTTCTCCGAAAAAGCCCAGGGCCTCTACGAAATCCGCGACCACCTCGAGTCCAAAACCACCTGGCACCCGATCGGCGCCTAATTCTTCGTAAGTAGTCCCGCACTTCGCGCTTGTCGGAAAATTCATCCGGTTTACCCATGCGGCATGCCAGATGCCGTTTACGTCCATGATGCCTTCGCGCGGATCGCCGACCGTTATGTGCTCACCAACCACGTCCTGAGCTGTGGCATGGACATCGTCTGGCGGAAAATCGTCACCGCCCGCATCCGGAAATGGGATCCGTCCCGCCTGCTCGACGTCGCCAGCGGCACCGGCGACCTCGCGTTGGAAATCCAGGACCAGATGCCGAAATGCGAGGTCATCGCCTCCGATTTCTGCGCCGAGATGCTCGCCCACGCCGCCAACCGCGGGATCGTAAAAACCGTCGTCGCCGATGCACTCAAGCTGCCTTTCGTTGACGGCGAGTTCGACGTCGTCACCGTCGCCTTCGGTCTGCGCAACATGGCCGACTACCCCGCCGCCCTGCGTGAGATGCGGCGCGTAATCAAGCCCGGCGGCAAGCTGCTCATCCTCGATTTCTCCCTGCCGGAAAACATCATGCGGCTGCCCTACCGCTTGTATCTCCACTACGTCCTTCCCCACCTCGCCGGCCTGCTCACCGGCCAGAAGGACGCCTACGAATACCTCGGCGGCTCCATCGAACAGTTTCCTTCCGGCAAGGCGATGACCGACTTGTTGGAATCCTGCGGTTTCTCCGACACCGATGCCACTCCCATCACCCTCGGCGTCGTGACCATTTACGAAGGCACCGCCTGCCACCCGTGACACAGGCATTCCTGCCTGTTCCGACAACAACTCTCGTGCGATATGAAAATACTTCGAAAAATCCTTCTGCCCTTGTTCATCGCGCATCTCCCGTTGACCGCCTACGCGGACGACGATTTCGTCCGAGATCATGCCGTGGACAAAAAGGAAAAGCAGGTCGTGCCGGATCCGATCACGGTTCGCGCGCTTGCACGGCTGGAGGCAAAAATGGAGATCAAGTTCGACATCCCGTTTCCCGCCGATTTGGACATCGATGATTATGCGAAGCGGCCACTCGCGTTGATCGTAATCAATGGCTCCAAAGTCTGTGCCACCCGGCCGATCGTGAATCCGTTCGATCAACCTCACACGGTTGAATGGACGATCAGTCCCGCCGATGTCGCGTTGTTGCCAAACGAGGGTCTCGATTGTGCTTTCGATCTCGATGACAGAGGGGAATTCTCCCGTTTGAACATCATCGCTGACTGGTCCACCGATGGAAAATCCAATCATCAGCTGGAAAGAGCCGAGGGTGAGTCAGGCGCGGACTTTTTTGAGCGCGCACGCTTGACCTACCAATTTAGGGCGAAGAAGGCCGCAAACTCAACACAGGCTGAGCTTTTCCTCACAGCGTTTGAAAAAATCGCAACGACTATCCAAGTTTTGCGCAAGGAAGAAGCCCGCGTCGAACCGATCGTCAGCCCGAAATAACGGACCGGGTCTCTTGCCTGAAGTGGCGTTTCGCCTTGGATCGCAAAACCGCAGGGCCTGCGAAAGCAGCATCTTGATTCCCCCTCGGACCATCCCCTATCAGCTACGGTTTTAAACATTCCATGAGCACTCAGCCCCAACCCGGATCCAAAGCCCCTGCTTTCACCGCCCCGGCGGTCGGCGGTGAATACACCATTCCCACCACCGTGAGACTCGCCGATCTCAAGGGCGAAACCGTCGTGCTTTATTTCTATCCGAAAGACGACACTCCCGGCTGCACCAAACAAGCCTGCGCCCTGCGCGACGGATGGAGCGAGATTTCCGCGAAAGCGAAGGTCTTCGGTGTCAGCGTGGACCCGATCAAGAGCCACGAGAAATTCATCAAAAAGCACGACCTCCCCTTCCCCATCCTCAGCGACGAGGACCATAAAATCGTCGAAACCTACGGAGTGTGGGTGGAAAAAAGCCTGTATGGCAGAACCTACTTCGGCACCGAGCGCACGACCTTCATCATCGGCCCTGATGGAAAAATCAAAACCGTGCTGCCGAAGGTGAAACCGGACGAGCATCTATCTCAGGTCCTGGCGCTGATCTAGCAGTCATCCCGCGTGTTCAAGCAGCCTTTGAACGGTCGCCCGCGCCCTCCCTGAGAAATCCAAAAACTCCGGCGAGAGCCTCGCGTCCGCCGCCACTCTCTCCCAGAAAGCCACCGACCATCCCGCAGCCTCAAGCCATGTTTCGCGAGCTGCTGGCAGTGGCGGAGCGGGAGAAAAAGCTCGTTCCACAAGCTCCCCCTGTGGACCGGGAGCCCACAGCATCGGCAGCATGTCGTAGGCGGGAGCCACGCGGAATGGCAAGGAGTCCTCCAACCAAAAAGCGAGGTTGCCGAAATGCATGTCAGTGTTTCCGATGAGTTCGCCAAACGCGTGCAGCCGCCGCACCGTGACAACGGCTTCAGCGTCTATCAAACCGTGCTGTTGGAGTTCCAGCGCCGCCGTCGGCCAGTCGCGCCGCGATAGGGTGGCGATCGCGGAAGCGTGCAGTGCTTCGAGAGAAACCACCCCGCGCCGCCCGCCGACCCCCACCCGATCGAAGCGGGGAACCTCCAGAAACCTGCGGCCTTCCGCATCGACGATGCGTGCTCCGGGCGTTGCCAACCCGTTTTCCGCCAGCACCTCGTGGGCGTGAAATTCACCCAACAGGAGATCCGCCCACCGTCGGCCGGTCGCCTGATCCATCGGCGGGGAAAACTTCACCAGCACCGGACGAAAATCTCCGGATTCCTCCCGCACGGTCGTTAGAAATTTCGGTTGTTCACCCCCTGCGGAAGTTCCGGGCAACGCACTCGCCGCAAGCCGGGCTGTTTCAGGATAGCGAATCTCACGCTCGGAGCCGGAGATCACATTTCCAGCTTCTGGAAAAACCATCCGCGCCATCGCACGCCGCAGGCAATCGTCACCGACCACCAGTGCGCCGGGCAGATCCTCACCTGCTGCCTGCAAATAGACCAGCGTGTCGTCGTCGCTCCATAACCTCGGATCTTCAGGAACCGGGATCGAACGGGAAATCTGCATCGCGATGGCCCGCCCGAGAAATCCCTGGGGCCGGGCACCGCCAAGAAAAAACGGAAAACCTTCCCACAGTCCCTCCCTGTCCGAAAAACGATCCGCCCACGCAGGCGGAGTTTCCGCCCAGCGAATACGCCAGCGCCGTTCGTGAAGTGCCTCCAGTTCAGCCCACATCCGGGCTCGGCCGGATTCGTCGATCGCATAAATCGGCCACCGGTTCCCAGCGATCCAGATTTGCCGTCTCAATGCGTAACGCGTGCTCCGGCTCGCGCCAAATGTCACCAGTTCATCGCCGAAATCCGGGATCGCACGAACAATGGTCGTGCGGTTCACCCCCAAGGCAGCGGCAAGTTCCGTTGCGGAAACCGGCCCGCGAGCCATGAGCAGCGGAGTCAGGTTTTCACGGGTGATTTGTGCGGGACGAGCCATTACACCGCCAATTATGCATCATAAACTCATCGAATCAATTACAATCTTACATACTCACAATCAGCATAATATGACTGAATATTTGAAAATAACGCATCGCAAAACTACTAATAATTCAGCACCTTCGCCACTTGCTTCGGTAGAATGCCCCGGTCAGTGCGAGGATGACGATCACCGATTACAACCTCACCCCCGCGCAGCGCACCGGCCTCCAAAGCGCCATCACACCGCCATCAGCGATGGCAATCACCAACGAGATCGACCGCGCCAAGGTCAACCTCAAGCACGTGCTCGATCGCCTCATCATCCAGTTCGAAGCAAAGCCCCCCTTCGTCACTGCCTACGAAGCCGCCCGCAAGGTCATCCACACCGGCTTCCGTCAGGAACCAAAAAAGAAAACCAAAACGGCCACCGGCACTTCGCCGGTTTCCTGCCCCCCCTCTCCAACGGACTGGCGTGTCTCGCGCCAGTCCACCGAGGATTCATCCTACCTCCACCCAAATCACACAGCACACTTGAACTCCTCAGTGATCCCCCTACAATAATACAGCGATTGTAAAAGATACCGTATTCGCCGAAGAACCGTTGTCTCTCCACGGACACTCTCTCCACATTGAATGCCCAGCCATCAACCACACAGTTATTACTTTACCGGGACCATTTCTTTATATTGGTCAAAATTCCACACCACAGATAACCGTGGGTAAAAATAGAAAATCTCGAAATCAAATTAGTAGCAGGAAACCATCCAGTGCGGAGGTCCTTGGCAGGAATTGGAGTGCCATTACCCCTGTCAACTCAACTGCCTCACGCTTACTCTCTTTGAGACCATCGACTGTGAGGTGCAACTGATTTTTGGACCAAATTCTTGTTAATTGTTAGGGTGGTTTTTGACCTCGAATTGGGCCGGGGTTTGGTAGCCGAGGGCGGAGTGTTTGCGGTGGTGGTTGTAGTAGGATTCAATG
>Ga0209512_1000790_pt1 | contig 45862 bp, 35 predicted proteins | sample frozenSSSSmetaG_FD_184142 | JGI IMG/M metagenome (GOLD analysis project Ga0209512, IMG submission 184142) | Glacier valley bacterial and archeal communities from Borup Fiord, Nunavut, Canada, to study Microbial Dark Matter (Phase II) -... | ecosystem: Environmental > Aquatic > Freshwater > Ice >...
TGATTATGTCTGAATTGGCAATTCGTCCGGCTCGAATTACGAAAGTTCTCCCTGACTCTATCGCCTCGGAAGTTGGTTTTACTCCGGGAGATGCGATTGTGGCGATTAATGGTAGACGTCCGCGCGACTTAATCGATTATCAGTTTTTATGTGCTGATGAAGTCTTGGAGATGGAGGTTTTGGATGCAAAAGGCATCACCCATCAAGTTGAAATTGAAAAAGACTATGATACTGACCTGGGGTTAGAGTTTGAAACGGCATTGTTTGACGCTTTGATTCAGTGCAATAATCACTGCCCATTTTGCTTCATTGACCAGCAACCACCAGGTAAGCGCGAAAGTTTATACTTCAAAGACGATGATTACCGCTTGAGCTTTTTATATGGCTCTTATCTCACCTTAACTAATCTGCCACCTCGCGAATGGCAACGTATTGAACAAATGCGTTTGTCTCCTCTGTATGTTTCCGTACATGCGACGGAACCGGAGTTAAGAATTAGACTACTGAAGAATCCGCGTGCAGGTCAAATTTTGACACAATTGCAGTGGTTCCAAGAACGCCGCTTGCAAATTCACGCTCAAGTAGTGGTTTGTCCCGGAATTAATGATGGCGTTCACTTGGAACAAACCTTGCGGGATTTAGCGTCATTCCACAAAGGGGATGTGCCAACTGTAGCCTCGGTGGCAGTAGTGCCGGTGGGTTTGACTAAGTTCCGTCCTCCTACCGATGAACTGATACCCGTTACTCAGGAAAAAGCTCTTGAAGTAATTGCGACAGTGCGATCGCTCCAAACTCAATTTCGCGAAAAATTCGGCTCAACTTTTGCCTGGTTAGCTGACGAATGGTTTTTGATTGCGGGTGCGGAATTACCGACTACATCTGAGTATGAAGACTATCCGCAAATTGATAATGGTGTCGGTTCAATTCGCCAATTTATCCAAGAATTTTCCCAGGCTGCTGAATTGCTACCAGTCTCAGTCAAGCCGCGAAAATTTACTTGGGTTGTAGGTAATGCTGTGGAACTTGCTTTTCAGCCAATCCTGAAGCAGCTAAATTCTGTTGAAGGTTTAGAAGTCAGCATGTGTGCATTATCTAGCACTTATTGGGGACAAAGTATCACGGTGACAGGATTACTCACGGGGGAAGATTTGCTGCAAAAGCTACACGGAAAAAATCTGGGAGATGGTATCCTGCTACCGGCTGTGATGTTGAAAAATGACGATTCTCGGTTTCTAGACGATATGACTGTTGAAGAATTAGCAGGGCTGCTGAAGACACCAATATTTCCTGTCAGGGGGGTTGTGGAGTTAATTGAATCTTGTATAAAAAGTCGAGATTAAGTATTTTTAGTGAGGAGTACGGTGTGGGGAGTCAAAGAAAAGGAAATACCAAAATCCCGATGAGATCATTCAGATTTTGGGTATTAATGGCTAGTGGATGGTTATACGCTTTGAACTCAGTGCCTTCTTTCGCAGCAGAAGCCCCGATTTTAAGCGTAGTCCAAAGCCAAGAAAATGCAACTCAATGGACGGGGATTACCAATAGATTACAAGCGGCTGGGGTGAGGTATTGTGTGATTCCGCTGGCGGGGGTGAGGAGTACCTCTGATTGGGGCGATTCGGGATTGTTGTTTTTACCGAATGTGGAGACTTTAACACCGCAGCAAGCGATCGCTCTAGAAGAATGGGTGAACCAAGGTGGACGGGTAATTGCTAGTGGACCTGTGGGTAGTTTGTCAGCGCCAGGAGTTCGCCAGTTATTACGCACGCTGTTAGGTGGTTATTGGGGATTTAGTCTGAATAGTTCCGCTACTCTCAAGCCGTCGAAACAGCAATGGTCGCAAAGTGGTCTTTCTGGGACAGTCCGTGGTGGCGTGATTGTGGCTAATGATGCTACTAGTCAACCAGGGGCGGTTTGGGAGTCGAAAGATCATCCCATCGCTGTGGTGACAACTGAGCGATCTACGTTGTTTGGCTGGCGTTGGGGTGTTGATGCTGCATCGAATCCGGAGTTAGATAGTGCTTGGTTGCAAGCTGCTATTAAGCGTTATTCGCGAGGAAACTCTGCTAATGGCAATACTAAGGCTCAAAATTGCCCCTCCGCTATCGCCGCCGCACCGACTCCAATTTTGATGCCGCCAACTCGCATCTCCCCAGTAGAAACACCAATACAGTCTTCACAACCGACTCCGCGAAAAATTGAAGAACCTATCGACCGATTAGAACAAAAAACGCGGTTGAATGTGATGCCATCGACAGCGCCGATTAATAATTTAGAAGCGATCGCTTTAAAAGAAGACCTTGAAAATTTAGTTGGTCGAGTTGAAAGTGCTCGTTTAGCCGCCAACACGATTGGCAATAGTTCCCGGAATCAAGGGGAATCTGAGCCAGCTAATCAAGCCCTTGCACAAGCAAGAGGCGTTGTCAATAGCTTACCGCAATTAATATCGCAGAAAAATTATACTAGTGCGCGATCGCAATGGTTAACAGCGCGAGCAAATTTATGGAAGCAATTCCCCACTGACCGCCCTTTAGCGACACCAGAAATCCGCGCCATGTGGTTAGACAGAGGGACAATTGTCCGCGCCGGTTCCGAACGAGGACTAGCCGAAGTTTTTGACCGGATCGCCAAAGCGGGAATTAACACCGTCTTTTTTGAAACAGTTAATGCCGGTTATCCCATTTATCCCAGCAGCATTGCCCCTCAGCAAAATCCCTTAATTCGCGGTTGGGACCCTTTAGCCGCTGCCGTCAAATTAGCCCATGCTAGAGGTATAGAATTACACGCTTGGGTTTGGACTTTTGCCGCTGGTAATCGTCGTCACAACGCTCTCGTCAACCAACCGGAAAACTACCCAGGGCCATTAATTACAGCTCATCCTGATTGGGCAAGTTACGATAATCGCGGCGAGCTTTATCCTATCGGTCAAACAAAGCCATTTTTAGACCCAGCGAATCTACAGGTTCGCCAGTATTTATTTAATCTTTATGATGAAATTATTAGCCGCTATGATGTGGACGGTCTGCAGCTAGATTATATTCGCTATCCTTTCCAAGACCCAGCCGAGGGTCGGACTTACGGTTATGGTCGAGCCTCTAGAGCACAATTCACCCAACTTTACCGCATTGATCCGACACAGATTTCGCCGCAACAAGCTGATTTGTGGTCTAAGTGGACAGCATTTCGGACACAGCAAGTTGATAGCTTTGTTGCAGAAGTTTCTCAACAGTTGCGGCAAAAACGCCCAAATTTAATTTTGTCTGTCGCCGTATTTCCGCTTAGAGAACAGGAACGCATCCAGAAGATTCAGCAGCATTGGGAATTATGGGCGCAACGCGGTGATGTCGATTTAATTGTGCCAATGACTTATGCTATGGATACTCATAGCTTCGGACAGCTGGCGCAACCTTGGAGTACTTCTAATCAATTGGGTGCGAGTTTGATTATCCCTGGAATTCGCTTACTCAACTTACCTTCAATTGGCGCATTTGATCAAATTCAGCTGGTGCGGGATTTACCCGTCAGTGGTTACGCCTTATTTGCGAGTGAGAATTTTAGCAGCGAACTCCAACAAGTCTTTAACAGCACCCAAGGTAGAGAAACACATACAAAGGAACCAATTCCTTACCGTCAGCCTTTTATGACTGCATTGCTTCGCTATAGTGCGCTGCAACGGGAATGGAATTTTTTGTTGCAAAATAACAAACTGCAACTCAAAGAGCCAACGCTATCAGTTTTTAAAAGGCGTTCTGAAGGTCTAGAAAGCGCTCTTAAGCAGTTAGCCTCCGCCCCGAATACCAGTAATTTTGCGGCGGCTACAGCGAGTCTGAATACCTTTCAATCACAATTTCGCGACTGGATGTACCCGCAATCTTTAGAGAATCCTTATCAAGTAAGGGCTTGGACTAATCGTCTTGCTACCTTAGAAAGGTTATTGCGATACGGCGAACAGGCGCAGTTGCAGCGTCGAGTACCAATTGCGGAGAAATGATTATTATTCAACTGAAACAGTATTAACACCCGATGAGTTTCATGAATTCTCAGCAAATTACTATGTTATTAGCAATAAGTTGCCAATTTGTACCGTTTCTTTAAAAATATTTCAGAGTTTACACTCAAGCTAGTTTAGTAATTAAAGGGCAAAGATAGAAAGAGAAAAATATCACAATAAGCGGTGGTTAGAATATGAGGAAAGCTGGCAATTCGTTTTTAGAACTGCATTATTCAGCAGCTAGAGCGATTGCCCAACTTCAGCAACAAGCTCTGCAACAAGAACTTATTAACTATATTGTTCAAGCAATGCGGGGCACTTTGGTGCTGTCTGAGGTATTGCAAGATGTGATTAATGGGTTGCATGTTGCTTTGGATTTGAGCAGCTGTCTAATTTTTCGCCCAGATGCGGATCAGCAGATGACCGTAGATTACGTAAGTACGCAAACAACCAATCGCGAACACCTCTGTAGTATTTATCCCGGACATCACTATCATCACCAACTGACTTTAGGCGAGTCAGTGGTTTTACCGCTAATTGATACTATTCCCCAAATTGGCATTTGCTCACTGTTAATTGTCCCAATGTTGTATCGAGAGAATTACATTGGAGCGATTGGTTTGCACCAAGATGATGAGCGTCAATGGCAAACTGAAGAAATTACCTTAATTGAAGAAGTCGCTTCTTATTGTACTTTAGCGATGGTTCAAGCTTCTTTAAGCGAGCAATTACAAGCCCAAAAATCACCAGAAGTGGTGCAGCCAAAACTTCACCCGGTTTTGTCGGAGAGTGAATTCAAATTTCGCGCCATTATTGAAAACAGTATTTATATGATCAGTCTCAAAGACCTGGAAGGTCGGTATTTACTGATCAATCCTGCTGGAGTTAAAATTTTAGGTCGTCCTGGTGAGGAGATTTTAGGTAAGCGGGATGCGGATTTATTTACCAACCAGACAGGTGACCAAATTTGGCAAACAGACCAGCAGGTGATGCAAAAGAGAATCACCCGTACTTACGAAGAAACCGCAGAAAGTGGTGGCTATCGGCGGACTTTTCAATCGACGAAATTTCCTTACCTTTCTTCTAATGGTGAATTACTCGGAATTATTAGTATCTGCCGAGATATTACAGCCAACAAGCAGGTAGAAGAAACTTTACGCATGTTTGATCGCGCAGTTGCGGCTAGCAGTAATGGTATTGTAATCGTTGATGCTAGAATGCCAGATTTGCCGATGATTTACATTAATCCAGCTTTTGAGCGGATTACTGGTTACACCAGAGCGGAAGTTGTGGGAGAAAATTGCCGTTTTTTACATGGTGTTGATACCGAGCAATCGGAATTAAACAAACTCCGCTTAGCGATTCGCGAACAAAGAAGTTGCACTGTTACTTTACGTAATTACCGCAAAGATGGCACTCTCTTTTGGAATGAGTTAAGTGTCTCGCCGATTCGTAACTCTGAGGAAATTCTGACACATTATGTGGGAATTCAAAAAGATATCACATCACGAAAAGTCGCTGAAGAAGAATTACAGCAAGCTAAAGATCAATTACAAGCGGTGTTAGATGCAGTACCTGGTTTAGTTTCTTGGATTAATTCTGATTTGCGATATATGGGGGTCAATCACCATTTGGCCGCAGCTTTCAATAAATTGCCAGAGGATTTTGTTGGTAAAGAAATTAACTTTTTGCAAGTAAATTCTAAATTTCCTAAGTTTATTACTCAATTTTTTGCCTCTCGCGAAAGCCAATCTTCCCAAGAAGTAAAAATAGAAGTTGCTGGTGAGCAAAGGAGTTATTTAGTTGTGGCTCAAAAGTATCATCTTCTGAAAGCAGCCGTCTTAGTAGGAATTGATATTACAGATCGCCAGCGTATGGAAGAAGAATTACGTGCTACTACATCGCGGTTGACAACATTAATTCAAAATCTGCAAGCGGGAATTTTAGTTGAAAATGAATTTCGCCAGATTGCACTTGCTAATCAAGAATTCTGCACGATGTTTCAGATTACTTCCCCGCCGGAAGCATTAATTGGCTTAGATCATTCTTGCTCAACTAATCTGGAAAAAAACTTTTTTTTAGAACCAGAAAAATTTGGACAACGGATTGCTCAAATTTTAGCTAAACGACAAGTGGTGACTAATGAAGAGTTACAGCTAGAAGATGGACGTACTTTTGAACGAGATTATGTCCCGATTTTTGTGAGTGGTAATTACTCAGGACATCTGTGGATGTATCGCGATATTACCAAACGCAAGGGGATTGAGACGGAGATTCGTAAAGCTTTAGAAAAAGAAAAGGAACTTGGCGAACTAAAATCTCGCTTTGTCTCCATGACTTCTCACGAGTTTCGCACGCCTTTGACTACAATCCTTTCTTCTTCAGAGTTACTGGAACATTATCGTCATAAATGGGCAGATGAAAAACAACTCACTCACTTACATCGCATTCAAAATGCGGTGGTTCACATGACTCAGATGCTGAATGATGTCCTGATTATTGGGAAAGCAGAAGTTGGCAAATTAGACTTTAATCCAGTTCCTTTGGATTTGGCAGAATTTTGTCATTATTTAGTGGAAGAAATGCAATTAAATGCTCAAACTATGCATGCGATCGCTTTCAACAGTCCACATCAATCTATTCCTAGTTGTATGGATGAGAAACTTTTGCGGCACATTTTCTTTAACCTACTTTCAAATGCTATTAAATATTCCGCGACTAATAGCACGATCCAATTTAATCTCGACTGTCAGGACAACCAAGCAGTCCTGAAAATCCAAGATCAAGGCATTGGTATTCCTGATGCCGATTTACCCCGCTTGTTTGAATCTTTTCATCGGGCGACTAATGTTGGTAATATTCCTGGTACTGGGTTAGGATTATCAATTGTCAAAAAATGCTTGGATATACATCAAGGTGAAATTACCGTTGAAAGTGAATTAGGAGTGGGTACAACATTTATTGTGAAGCTACCAATAAATAGTCAAGTGCGACAAGAGGCTGACCATGAACAAAATTCTGGTGATTGAAGATGAGGAATTTGTCCGCGAAAATATTATGGAACTTTTAGAAGCTGAAGATTTTTACACAGTTGGTGCAGCTAATGGGCAGATAGGTCTAGAATTAGCCTTTTTTCATCTTCCAGATTTGATTATTTGTGATGTTCTGATGCCAATCATCGATGGTTATGGAGTCTTAAAAGTGTTGCGTCAAGACCCGCTGACGGCTAAAATACCTTTTGTCTTTCTCACCGCGAAAGCTGCCAAAGTAGATTTCCGCCAAGGAATCGAAATGGGGGCACATGAGTATGTTACCAAGCCCTTTACTCGGGCTGATTTATTAAGTGCTATCGACCAGCAACTGCATAAGTCAGCTATCTCTAATTAAAAACAAAAGCTATTGGTTATTAATCAACAAAATTTTTAAATTCGATGAAAAAGATTTTAGTAATTGAAGACGAAACAATTCTCCGAGAAAATATAGTTGCCCTATTAGAAGCTGAGGATTTTGAGGTAATTGCGGCTGAAAATGGTTTGGTCGGACTAAAAATGGCGATTTCGGAATTACCTGATGTCATTTTATGCGACATGATGATGCCAGAACTTGACGGTTATGGTGTGTTGACTATGTTGCGCCAAGAACCGACAACCACAACAACTCCGTTTATTTTTCTCACCGCCAGATCCACCAAGTCTGACTTTCGTCAAGGTATGGAATTAGGTGCAGATGATTATCTTACCAAACCCTTTACTCGGGCAGAATTACTCAAAGCGATCGCTATCCGCTTAACTAAGCAAGCAACTTTCAAGAAACATCTATCAGTTGAGACTCTTGACGTAACACCACGAGAACAGGCGATTACTATCGGTTTGCGTCAAGCACTGCAAAACCAAGAATTTGAGATTCATTATCAACCGCAAGTCGATCTCCAAACAGGGCTAATTTTTGGTGCCGAAAGTTTGTTGCGGTGGCACCATCCTGACTTAGGCATGGTTTCGCCAGCCGAATTTATCCCCGTCGCTGAGTCCACTGGTTTGATTATTCCCGTCGGCAAGTGGGTATTGGACACTGCCTGTAGACAAACCAAAATCTGGCATGATGCTGGTTTTAATTCATTATATATTTCTGTTAACTTATCTGCTCGTCAATTCACGCAACCAGATTTAAGTCAGAAAATTGTGGACACTTTAGACAGCACAAATTTGGCACCGCGCATGCTGAAATTAGAGTTGACTGAAAGTATTATTATGCAAGATGTTCATAACGCGATCGCGATCATGAAAGAATTGCAAGCGATCGGCGTAGAAATTGCTATTGATGATTTTGGTACTGGCTACTCTTCTTTAAATTATCTCAAAAATTTCCCAGTTGATATTTTAAAAATAGACCGTTGTTTTGTCCGCAATCTCGATCAAGATGCTAAAAATAGTGCCATTACCACTGCCATGATTCACATGGCACACGACTTGAATCTACGGGTAATTGCCGAAGGGGTCGAAACAGAAGCCGAACTATTTTCCTTGTGTCAACAGCGATGTGATGCCATGCAAGGCTTCTTCTTCAGCCGTCCTTTACCCGTAGCCGAGTTTGAAAAGTTATTAATCGCCAACAAACGTTTACCCATACCAACAGCCGTCATTTAATTCTGCCACTTAAATCTAAGACATTCAGATTGGTATACTTCCACGTTAGGATGGTAATAAAAGTTCATTCCCATCACTATGGCAGTTAAAGTTGGCGATATTGCGCCTGATTTCACTCTGACAGCGGCGGATGGCAAGTCCGTTAGTCTGAAAAATTATCGCTCTTCATCGGTGGTTTTGTATTTCTACCCCAAAGACGACACACCGGGATGCACAGCAGAATCCTGTGCCTTCCGCGACCAGTATGAAGTTTTTAAAACCTTTGGTGCCGAAGTTATCGGTGTTAGCAGCGACTCACCAGAATCTCATCAAAAATTTGCGGCTAAGTACCAGTTACCCTTTACTCTATTAACTGACAAAGGCGACCAAGTCCGTAAACTCTACGGCGCGACAATGGCTTTTGGATTTATTCCCGGTCGTGTTACTTATGTCATCGATCCCCAAGGAGTTGTGCAGTACATCTTTGACTCGATGTTGAACTTCAAAGGTCACGTTGAGGAAACATTGAAAACTTTACAAACTCTTAAAAAGTGAAGTAGGCGCGACCTCAGCACAAAAAAACAGGGAGAAGATTAAATTTTCTTCCCCCTGTCTTGGCTGGTTATTTTTGTTGTCACCGTTGTCGCCGTTGTTACCTTCTTTCAGCTTTCTCCGCAGCATCTGGTTCCGCTTTTTGAGTTGTCGCTGTCTTGCTGCGCCGCCTCGACCTTTATCGTTTCTCCCTTCGCGACGGGGAGATTCCCATCTTTTGAGTCTCATATTATTTTTGTCATCCTCAAGTAACACGATTGTAGCACACGATTAAGACAAAAATAAACCGAAATCCCCAAGGAAGATTCCGGCTTACTTAAACTTATTAACTATGGGCAAGAAGAGAATCGAACTCTTATTCCCGAAGGAGCCACATTTTGAGTGTGGTGCGTCTACCAATTCCGCCACTCGCCCTTGAGTAACTTTATTATTATAGCCTATTTTTTGACTTTGCAACAATCGATCTAGATTTTATGCAAATTTTTTGCCATGATGTTGCCAAAAAAGCATCCTCTTTCTTCCAGCAACACAGGATACTGAAGGAGTACATATGCTATTGCTTTCACACTCATGTCACCTTTAATCAGTCTCATTACGGCTTTGACTCTATTAGTTTACTTAGTTGTAACCATCAACGTCGGTCGAGCCAGAGCCAAATATAAAGTCCCAGTTCCGCAAATGACCGGAGATCCTAATTTTGAAAGAGTAATTCGGGTGCAGCAGAACACTCTAGAACAAATGGTATTCTTCCTCCCCTCCTTATGGTTGTTCTCAATTTACGTGAGTCCGTTGTGGGGTTCCCTACTCGGTGCAGTCTGGGTTGTGGGTAGAATTGCTTATGCTTGGGGTTATTATCAAGCCGCAGAAAAAAGGGCGCTTGGCTTTGGCATCAGTGTTATCAGTGCAAGTGTACTACTTTTAGGTTCCCTTGTCGGCATCATTCTCAGATTAATTGCCAGATAGTTCTGGAAAAAATATCGCGTTCATGATGACGAGCGATCGCTTAAAGTGCGGCTCAAGCACGCACAACTAAACTGGAATCAATATCCTGTAACTTGGCACAGCCACTGAGTGCCATTGCTACATTTAACTCATCATGTAGCAGCGAGATGACATGAGATACACCAACTTCTCCATTTACCGCCAGCCCCCACAAAATTGGTCGCCCAACTAGTACTGCTTTTGCTCCTAATGCTAAAGCTTTTAAAATATCAACACCTCGGCGGATACCTCCATCTAATAGTACTTCTGTGCCATCCACTGCGGCGACGATCTCAGCCAGGGCATCTAAAGAAGCTAAAGCACCATCAAGTTGACGACCGCCATGATTGGAAACAACAATTGCTTTCGCCCCATACTCCACAGCCCGGACAGCATCGTCTCCGCGTAAAATTCCTTTAACTACTAAAGGTAGCGGACACAAAGACTGCACCCACTCCAAATCGCGCCAAGTTAACGCCTGGTCTAACTGCTGGGCAAAATAGGTCAGCAATCCAGATTCCCCTCTTTCATGAGGAATATCTAATCCTGAAAGAGTGACGAGATTCGCTGGATGCAAGCCTGGTGGCAAAGCAAATTCGTTCCGGCAATCGCGCTCTCTTCGTCCGAGTACAGGAGCATCTACAGTTAAACAAAGCGCTTTATAACCTGCAGCACTAGCTCTTTCGACTAAAGCCCGAGTTAACCCCCGGTCTTTGTGGATGTATAGCTGGAACCATTGCAAAGCATCGTTATGACCGACTGCAGCCACCTCTTCCATACTCTTAGTAGCTAGCGTACTCAGTATCATCCCCACACCTGCTGATGCTGCAGCTTGTGCCGTAGCAACTTCGCCATCAAGATGCGCCAGACATTGGAAAGCCATCGGTGCCAACAGTAGCGGTAGTTGCAGCGGTTGTCCTAAAACAGAGGTGGTAAGATTAATCACGCTGACATCTACTAGCATTCGCGGTCGCAATTTGACTCGCTCAAAAGCAGCACGATTATCCTGCAACGTCACTTCATCACCAGCACCACTGTTATAGTAGTCCAGCGCCATCCCAGATAGATGCTCCTTAGCAAGTTGCTCGTATTCAAATATATTAATAGGTTGGAAGCTAGAGCCTGTCATCGGATTAATCTTGGCTAATTAACTGACCCAAACGCTTCAACACACTTAAAACAGTGTACAAATCATTACCTCGTCTGAGAGTGAATTCATCAGATAAGGCATACAGAGGAAAATCTTGCTGAATAAGCTTAAGGAAAATGAAATTACTTCCATTAGTCACTAAGCCAAACAAAGGTTTATTTGGTTGAGGATTTGCCAGCATGTAAGCTAATGCTTGGGGAATTCCTACCTCTAGAGAATAGCCGGCTCTTTTAGACTCAATTACTACAACCCAAAGCTCATCTTGCAACACCAAGACATCAATTTTTCCCCGGATAACAACACCTTCATCCTGGGATACAATCTGTACTGATTCCTCGCTAGCGCTATAGAAAGGCGGTAGGTAAAAGGCTGCTTGATCTAATAGTGGCGATAGCACTACCATTTTCACCATGTCCTCTAACATTGGACGCATGGATAAATTTAAATAGCTCGCCTTTACCTGATCTAAGCGTTGCTTTTCAGTGTCAGTCAGTTGAGGTAAATCTTCTCGCCACTCCGGAAAGAATTGCTCATCTGTAGCCAATTGGAACTGAAACTTTTTCTTCAGATCGTATAGTGTTACCTTGTCAGCTTGAATTACCTGCACCATACAAGTGTCATCCTACTGTAATTTCTAGTCAAGTATAATTGTACTACCAGTTTCGCCACCCACCCTTAAGAGCAATTTTATCTTGAGGAGTGCCGTGACCTTGTAATAAATCTTGATATTGCTTGCTACTTGCCCAACGGTCAATTTCGCGGGCGCGTAATACAGGGAGAGGATGAGTTAATTGAGATGATTGGGCAGATTTGAGGACTTCGCCTAACTCAGTGTTGCTGATATCGTCGTAAGCGCGGGCTTGAGCGACAAAAGCGTCTAGATTGAGTTTAGGAGCTAACATTGGTGAACCGCCAGCGAGTTTCATCAACACTGACATGACTACTTTCGGATCTTGAGTGGCTAATAAAGCAGCGCGATCGCAGGTAAACTCAGCACAACGTACCCATTCTAAAAGTTGCGATTGTAATGCTTGGGCGATCACCGCGCCAAAATTTGGCAGTTGTCCGGCGGCTAACACCATTAAATTTACCAATGTCAGATAAACACCGTGGTCACATTTGAGGTGTCCTAACTCATGGGCGATCACCGCCTGAATCTCGGCTGGTGTCAGGATATCAATCAAAGAGGTATGCATGACCACAAAAGGCTGCTTACCGCGCATCGCAAAGGTATAAGCATTCGGGGCTGGATGCTGGCGGACGTACAACTGTGGCGGTTCCAAATCCAGAGTTTGGCAAGCGGCTAATAATAGGTTGTGTAAATCAGGTAATTGCTGTTCACCAACAAGGATGCTGGAGGCGATATTTTCAATATAAAAAATCTGTTCTGCTAGAGGACCAAGTATGTTCCGTACCATCATATCGATGCCGGGGATCTGCTTCAGAGCCTTGGTTGCCTCTAAGTCTAGGGGATGACGAAAAGAGTCGGCTTTCAGACCAATCAGCTGAGATGGAGAAGTTAACGACATGACGGGTATGGGAGTTATTGCCTATTTACAGCCAGTATAACGAATTGTAGAGAAGCAAATCGCCTCTCTACATGACCGTTTCTACATTAAGAAGAAATTACAGCATCAGAATTCATCACACTAGGAGAAATACTAGGAACTGGAGAATCATCAGATACACGCTGCAATCGAGCGCCTACTTGTTGTAACTTCAGTTCTAGATGTTCGTAGCCGCGATCAAGATGATGCAAGCCTTGAATCGTAGTTTTGCCAGATGCTGCTAAACCAGCGATCACTAGTGCCGCCGAAGCGCGTAAATCAGTAGCTACCACAGGTGCTCCTGACAAAAACGGCACTCCGCGAACGATCGCGTTATTGCCTTTAATCCGAATATCAGCGCCCATGCGATTCAACTCGGCGACATGACCCATGCGATTCTCAAACACAGTTTCCGTGATGATGCTGTCACCACTTGCAACAGTCAGCAAAGCCATAAGTGGCGCTTGCATATCTGTGGGAAAACCTGGATAAGGCAAAGTTTCGATATCTGTCGCCCGGAAACCTTGTCCCGGTACTACCCGCAAAACATCAGGTGCTTCAGTAACGACTTTCACACCCATCTCTTGTAACTTTGCTAACACCGCTGTTAAATGGTCGGGGATAACTGGTGAGATAATCAAGTCTGATTGAGTAATCGCCCCAGCAATCAAAAATGTCCCCGCCTCAATGCGATCAGGAATCACAGTGTAATCGGTAGAATGCAAGCTAGGAACACCAGTAATCTCAATTCTGTTAGTTCCCGCACCCCGGATTTGTGCGCCCATTGACTTACAGAAATTTGCCAAATCAATTACTTCTGGTTCTTGGGCGGCATTTTCAATGACGGTTTCTCCGTCAGCTAAAGTAGCCGCCATCATTAAAGTTTCCGTTGCGCCGACACTAGGCTTATCGAGGTATATTTTGGCTCCGGTTAACCGGCGCTTATTACCTGTAATGTAAGCATTCACCATGCCATGCTCGATCTGCACATCAGCACCTAGTGCTTGCAGACCCCGGACATGTAAATCAACTGGACGGTCGCCAATGGCACAACCACCTGGTAAGGGTACTTGGGCAACTCCTAACCTTGCTAGTAGCGGACCAATGATAAAGAAACTTGCCCGCATCTTGCTCACTAGTTCATATGGAGCCTTGGAAGTACCAATGACACTAGCATTGACATCAATCATGTCGCCATGATGCTCTAAGCGCACGCCTAAAGCTAACAAAATATCGCTCATCCGCTGCACATCTGCTAGAGAAGGCACGTTACGAAGGCGACAATCTCCAGAGCAAAGCAAAGCTCCAGCAATTAATACCAGCGCCGAATTTTTCGCGCCGCTGATTTTGACCTGACCTTGTAAAGGTTTTCCACCCCATATATGCAAAACTGAGGAGTCTGCTGCAGGTGATGGTTGGGTATCTAAGGTGTTGTGAGAAGCAGTGATATGCCTATCCTCCAAATAAATAGAGTAATTTACAGCGTTTGAAGTTGGTTTAGATTCTACAGTAAAGATGCAATTTGTCTAGAATGTCTGCATTACATTTTGGCAACAAGGACTGATAAAATTACTTTTTGAGCACTTGCGCTTCGTCAGGTCGCGATTAGTTAAGGTTAATTTGTACGCTTACTTAAAACCCCATCAGCCTCCATAAAATTAGGAACTTCCTAGACATTGTTGCAAATATATATAATCTAGAGATGATTATGCAAGCATTTTCTCACTAACCAGAAGATTTTATAACCAAAATAAATATAGTCTGATGTTTCCGATACAAATTGTGCTTTTTAATGTATATGTGTTTTACTTAACTAATTAATATTAGATATTTATTTATATTCGTGGGTGGAATTATAATCCATTGTGTGCTTGGTTCGTAGTTGCGCGAACGCTCTTTCTTTAGCAAGCTCAAGCCCAACTACAAACCGTATTTTGATTTGTGCTGACTTATTTAGTTGACATAGACGAATAATTAAGCGAATATGAGAAAATGTGAATAAGATACATATTTTGCGGAACTGGCGGAATTGGCAGACGCGCTAGATTCAGGTTCTAGTGCCGCAAGGCTTCCGGGTTCAAGTCCCGGGTTCCGCATCTGTCAAGTAGCGAGTGCTAGGTATGTGTCTTGGCACTCAACACTCAAAAGTTAAATTGTGTTAACTAGTTTACAAAACCCTCTCGTTAAGCAAATTCGCAAACTGCACACCGCAAAAGAGCGACGAGAGCAGCAGACTTTTTTACTCGAAGGCACTCATCTGATCACAGAAGCCTGTGCGGTGGATTACCCTTTAGCAGTAGTCTGTTGCACGCCAGAATGGCAAGCAGCCAATCCTATACTTTGGTCATCCGCTTGTAGCCGTAGCGATCGCACAGAAATTGTGAGCGCCGAAGTTCTCAAGGCGATGGCGACTACCATCCAACCAGATGGAATAGTAGCCACAGCAAAGCGACGCTCAAAGGAAAGCCCAATTCCCAATAGTGGCTTGGTATTGGCCATCGAAACAGTGCAAGATCCTGGCAATTTAGGGACGATGATTCGGGCAGCAGCGGCGGCTGAGGCGGCTGGTTTATGGGTGAGTGGTGATAGTGTCGATTTAGATCATCCGAAGGTGTTACGGGCATCCGCAGGGCAGTGGTTTCGCTTACCAATGGCAGTTAGTCACGATTTAACTACTACAGTGCGCCAGAGTAAGGAAGCGGGAATGCAAGTGGTAGCGACCTTACCCAGTGCAACTGCGACTTATTGGGAAATAGACTGGTGTAAACCAACTTTGATTTTGTTGGGAAATGAAGGTGCTGGATTATCACCCTCATTAGCCGCAATGGCAGATAAAGAAGTGAAAATTCCTTTGAGTCCAGATGTTGAGTCGTTGAATGTCGCGATCGCAGCTGCTTTAATGTTGTACGAAGCCCAAAGACAAAAAACGAGTCGCAAGTAGAGTGGATATTCAATATATCTCTGATGTCCGAAGCTGTCTGGATTAGAAGTATCAGTAATGAAAATAAATTGCTTACTCCTGACTCTCTTGCATAAATTTCTCAATATCCGCTGCGGCTTGTTCAAAAGCGGATAATTCTAAGGTCGATGCTTCTACTGGCTGAGGACTCTCAATTACTAACTCAGATGCCTGTCCTTGCAGGATTCCCTCCAATTGCTGGAGGGATTTCATAAAATCTTGGGCGGCGACTTGGCGGGATTCGTGCTGATTTTGATCCATGATCTTGCCAAAAGTTAGACGAGCGGCTGAAACATCCAATATAGATGATACTATTTATTCGTCAATGAGTATTTACACTTAATATTATGTAATACTTTTAACGCCTGAGCCTGTGTACTCCCTACCTTGAATCCAAAAACGGAGTTAATATTTCCGGCGGAATTGGACGCGGTCGCATTGTGGCGACTTCTACCCATACCCACAGCGCCTCCGCTGTAACGAGTAGATGGTCTTCACCTTGTTTGCGAATTTCATAGCGTCGGACAGCACGGGTACCACGCACTTCTTGCAACCAAGTGCTGACTGCCAAAATATCACCCGCAATAGCTGGGCGGAGATATTCAATTTCCACACGCCGCATCACAAACACGCCACCGAGTCGCCGATAAACATCTAAAGTTAAACCCAAGTGTTCAGAGTGTTCAATTGCTACCTGTTCGAGATAATTTTGATAAACGGCGTTATTGACATGTCCGAGAGCATCCATCTCATAATGTCGAACCCGCAGTTCGGTTGTAAATGGTAAAATCATTTAAACCTCTAGATCATCTCGAAGCGGGCTTGGAAACAGCGAAGATATTTAGGTTCGTAAATTAACCTCATACCGCGCATCTTGTCGCGATTATAAAACACCTCCTCAACAGCTTCAGCAATCAAATCCATATGTGACTGGGTATAAACCCGCCGAGGAATAGCTAAGCGCACAAGTTCTAGCCGGGGATGATAGTCGAGTCCGGTTTCCGCATCACGACCAGCCGCAACAATTCCCCTTTCCATTGTCCGAATCCCCGCCTCTAAATATAGTTCTACCGCCAAACGCTGTGCGGGAAATTCCTCTTGGGGGATGTGAGGCAAAAAGCGCGTAGCATCCAGATAGACTGCATGACCGCCAATCGGGACAACTATCGGAATCTGCCAATCTAGCAGCTTTTGACCCAAATATTCCACCTGCCGGACACGAGCACGAATATGATCGTCTTTAACTGACTCCGTAATTCCGCGTGCCATCGCCTCCATATCTCGTCCCGCCATTCCCCCATAGGTATGTAGACCCTCATAGATCACCACGCGGTTGCGGGCACTATCGTAAAGGACCGGATCGTTAAAGGCAAGCCAGCCACCAATGTTGACCAAAGCATCTTTCTTGCCACTCATGGTACAACCATCTGTATGAGAACAAAATTCTCGTAAAATAGTAGCGATCGGCTTGTTTCCATAATTCTTTTCCCGTTGCTGGATGAAATAAGCATTTTCCACAGCACGGGCAGCATCAAGGAAGATGGGAATATTATAAGTTTGTGCCAATTGGCGCACCGCCCGCATATTTGCCATTGATATCGGCTGACCACCAGCCATATTTACAGTCGCGGCGACACTAATATAGGGAATGCGTTTGGCACCAACTTGGCGAATCAAGGTTTTGAGCTTTTCTAAATCGATATTACCTTTAAAAGGATGCGATGAGGTAGCATCGTGGGCTTCATCAATAATGACATCCACAAACTTGCCCCCAGCTAACTCTTGATGTAGCCGAGTAGTCGTGAAATACATATTGCCAGGGATCGAGTCACCAGGTTTAATCAGGATTTGAGACAGAATATGTTCAGCACCGCGCCCTTGATGAGTTGGGACAATATAGCGATAACCGTAATAATTCTGAATTACTTGCTCTAAGTGGTAATAATTTTTACTTCCAGCATAAGCTTCATCCCCCAACATCATCCCTGCCCATTGGTAATCACTCATGGCTGAGGTACCGCTGTCAGTTAGCAAGTCAATGTAAACATCTTCTGATCGCAGTAAAAAAGTATTGTAACCAGCTTCAGCGATCGCTTCCGCTCTTTCGGCACGAGTCGTAATTTTTAGTGGTTCTACCACTTTAATCTTATATGGCTCTGCCCAAGAGCGACGGCGTTTTGGGCGAGGCGGAATGGCGTCGTCGGTCATGGCTTTACTCCTGTTTTTTTACTATTGTGATAGATTTTACCCTGACGAATGCTTATAGCAATGGTCTGACTCGCACTAGTCTCTAGGAGGAGGTAGAGCAGTGTTCCCAATTCTAAGATCGTTTACTAATATCGGGTGACAATTATGGTAACAGAACAAGTTCAATGGCATGAACTCGCGCAGCAATTACGTATAGACAGCATTCGCGCCACAACAGCTGCCGGTTCAGGTCATCCTACATCCTCCATGTCTTGTGCCGATTTAATGGCGGTGTTATTCGCAAAATATCTCCATTACGATTTCCACAATCCTCATTATCCTAATAATGATCGCTTTATTCTTTCCAAAGGACACGCTGCACCAGTCCTTTATTCAATGTACAAAGCCGTAGGAGTAATTTCTGACGCGGAGTTACTCTCACTTCGCAAATTCGGCAGTCCCATCCAAGGACATCCCGTACCTGTACTTCCTTGGGTAGATGTTGCCACTGGCTCTTTAGGACAAGGATTGCCTCAAGGAGTAGGTGTAGCTTTAGCCGGACAGTATTTAGACAAACTTCCCTATCACGTTTGGGTACTGTTAGGGGACAGCGAAATGGCAGAAGGTTCTGTTTGGGAAGCCTTCGAGCTAGCATCACATTACAGCCTAGATAATCTGATTGCCATAATTGATGTCAATCGCCTAGGACAGCGAGGGGAAACCATGCTGGGATGGAACACCCAAATATATTGTGACCGCGCCAAAGCCTTTGGATGGGCAGTCATCCAAATTGACGGTCATAACCTAGAAGAAATTGACCAAGCTTACGCCGAAGCCAAAAAAACCGTCGGTCGTCCCACTCTAATTGTTGCCCGGACAGTCAAAGGTAAAGGTGTAGCAGCTGTAGCCGATAAGAGTGGATGGCATGGCAAAGCATTTAAACCCGACCAAGCCAAAGACGCTTTAGCTGAACTAGGTGGAGAACGCAATATTACCATTCAAGTAGCCAAACCCGTAGAAGCCCAACCAGCAGCGACAGGCGAAGCCAAATCACTGCAACTGCCTACCTACAAACTAGGCGATAAAGTAGCTACACGCAAAGCCTATGGTGACGCCCTCAAAGCTTTAGGCGACTCTCGACCAGATGTAGTCGCTTTAGACGGAGAAGTCAGTAACTCCACTTACGCCGAGGAATTTACCAAAGCCTTTCCCAATCGCTACTTTGAAATGTACATCGCCGAACAGCAGCTAGTCGCCGCCGCAGTCGGATTACAAGTACGCGGATACAAACCATTTGCCTCCACCTTTGCCGCATTCTTCAGTCGCGCCTATGACTTCGTCCGGATGGCAGCAATTTCCCGCGCCAATATCAAACTAGTTGGTTCTCATGCTGGAGTATCAATTGGTGAGGATGGCCCATCGCAAATGGCACTAGAAGACCTAGCTGCTTTCCGCGCCGTGGGTGGCAGTACAGTACTTTATCCTAGTGACGCTAACCAAACAGCTAAACTGCTAGCCACAATAGTTGACCTCCCTGGTGTCATTTATGTCCGTACCACCCGTGAAGCCACCAACGTATTATATGAGCCAGAAGAAGAATTTCCCATTGGTGGTAGTAAAGTAATTCGCAGTAGCGATCGCGATCAAGCCACAGTCATCGGTGCCGGTATCACTTTACACGAAGCTATCAAAGCTTACGATCAATTAAAAAAAGCAGGCATTACTGTCAGAGTAATTGACACTTACTCAGTTAAACCAATCGACACCCAAACCATCCACCAAGCCGCCCAAGACACCAATGGCAACCTGATTGTCGTCGAAGACCACTGGCTAGAAGGCGGATTAGGCGCAGCCGTATTAGACGCTTTTGCTGGTGTGGAAACAGCCCCAACTTACAATGGTCCGCAATTACGCCTAGTGAAATTAGGAGTGCGGGAAATGCCTACCTCAGGAACACCGGAAGAAACATTACATGCGGCTAAAATTGATGCCGAAGCGATCGTTTTGGCGGTGAAGTCTTTAGTAAAACAGCCTCAGGGGGCGGGGATTTAGTCACGCAAAGGCGCATTAAGTAGACAAGCGACACCGGCTAGTAGTTGCGCTTTAGCGCTAAAGCGCAACTACAAACCAAGAGTGTATTACCCATTCACCCCAACTAACTTAGCGCTGAGATCCCATAACCGCTCAGCTTTTTCATCATCCTGGGCTTGAGGTGAGACCTTTTGCACAAAAGATTTGCCATCTTTTTTCTGACGATTTCCCCAACTCCAATAAGCACCAGATTGTTTATAGTCAGGATCAGCGACGACAACAGCCACGCGATCGCCTGCCAACTCCTGAGAAACATACCCGCCAGTGATATACTTTTGGAATTTAGGGAAGAGCTTCTGAAACAAAGGATAGTGATTGCGAAACAGTGGCGTCTCCGCAACACATCCAGGATAAAGAGAACTAAAAGTAATCCCAGTTGCAGAGTGATAGCGCCGGTGCAACTCGCGCATAGTCAGCACATTACAGACCTTGCTATCCTTATAAGCCTTAACCGGCTCAAACTTCTTGCCATCAATCATGACGTTATCACCTTTAAATCCAGCCGCAAACCCATCCAAATTGCCTAAATCTGGACGCGGCGGAATTTTCCCACCCAACTCATCTGGATTGTGAGTCACAGTACCCAAAATCACCAATCGCCGATCCGCAGCCGGAGAATTCTTTAGATCCTCAAGCATCAGATTACACAACAGAAAATGCCCCAAATGATTAGTAGCCACACTCAACTCATAACCATCGACACTTAGCAAAGGCTCCTTCAACAAAGGCATATAAATAGCAGCATTACACACCAAAGCATCCAAAGACTTACCACTAGAGCGAAAATCACGCACAAACTGGTGAACACTCTCTAAAGAAGCCAAATCAAGATGCATAATAGTGTAACTATCAGACGACATTCCCACCGCATCAGCCGCAGCCTGAGTTTTCTCCAAATCCCGACAAGCCATCACCACATGCCATTGTCCAGTTTGCGAAAGAGATCTCGCAGCTTGTAAACCGACACCAGAAGAAGCACCTGTGATCACAACAGTTGATTGACGTAGTTCCATATTCAAACCGAGAGAACGCATAACCTCTATTTTATCGGGTAAATGAGAATATTTTTCAACGCGGAGAGCGCGGAGGTAACGCGGAGAGGCGCGGAGGAGTTCTCTGCGATCCTCTGCGTTACCTCTGCGCCCCCCGCGTTTCCCTCTTCCCCTCAAATCACTTTTTAACCGGATTCATCCTCCTCTCCAAAAGACTAAAAGCCTGAGAGGAAATTAAAGTAAGGCATAAGTAAACTAAAGCTACAGCCGCGTAGATGGCAAATGGCTGATAATTCTCAGCAACAATTAACTGTCCTTTACGGAATAGGTCTTCAAAGCCGATAACTGCGACTAAGCTGGTGTCTTTTAACATCGCGATAAATTCATTACCTAACGGTGGTAACATCCGTCGCAAGGCTTGGGGGAAGATCACATGGCGCATTGTTTCTGTTTTTCCTAGTCCTAGGGATTCGGCGGCTTCGGTTTGTCCGATATCAATTGATTGAATCCCGGCGCGGACAATTTCGGCAATATATGCAGAACTGTTGAGGGTTAAGGCAACAACGGCGGCGCTAAATTGATTGAAGCGGAAGGGTAAGCCTAATCCTTGAAGGATCGATGGGATGCCAAAATAGATCATGAAAATCTGGACGAGTAATGGTGTCCCGCGAAAGAAGTCTACATAGGCTCTGGCTAGAATGCGAATCGGTGCTGAGGTGGCGAGGCGGGCAATTCCGAGTAAGGAACCGCCGATTAATCCTAGGATTACTGAGAATATTGTCAGTTGTAGGGTGATTAATGCGCCTGTTAGTAATGTCGGTATGGCACGGATGATGATTCCTAGGGATGCGAAGCCAGATGTTTTCGTTTGATCTTCGTAAGGTGATTTGTCTGGTAGTTGGGGTGGTTCGGCATTAAACCACTTTTGGTAGATTTGCCGATATGTACCATTTTTGATTACTGTTGCTAAACCTTGGTTGATTAGTGCTAAGTTGGGCGAACCTTTGGCGGTGGGAATGCCATAATATTCTTCTGTCAGTAGTTGTCCGGCGATTTTGATTCCTTGGAGATTGCCTGTTTTTATTGCGTATAGGGTGACAGGCGCATCATTAATTACTGCGTCTACATTGCCGTTGGCTAGTTCTTGTAAGGAGAGCGGAGCCGAGTCAAACGTGCGAATTTTGGCTCCGGGAATACCTTTGGCTTTTTCGGCTCCGGTTGTGCCAATTTGAATGGCAATTCTTTTGTTTTTAAGATTATCAAAATTTTTAATGTCTTGATTTTCTGACCGGACAGCGATCGCTAGTCCTGATTTAAAATAAGGTCGGGAAAAGGCTACAGCTTTCGCTCTGGCTTCAGTAATTGTAATCGAACTAATTGCTGCATCAACTGTTCGGGCTTGCAAGGCAGGGATAATTCCATCAAATGGCACACTTTGAAAGTTGACTTTGAAGTTGGCGGCTGAACCGATCGCATTCATTAAATCAAAGGAGAATCCTTGTCCTTGATTACCGTCGCCTTTAAACTCGAAGGGCGGAAAGGCTGGTTCGGTGGCTACTTTTAAGGTTTTCCCTTCACCACTCGCTGTTTCATTGGGACTACAACCGCCCAGCAACAGACAACTCAAAACGGCGACTACAGCAATGTGCAGCCAACGTCTCTTCAATCGGTTCATAGCTTTACTCCTTCACCGTCTGGGCGGTTTGTTACATTACAATCAATTTAGTACAGATGATATCGGAAATGGAAAATTCCCAGCGGGCGATCGCTTTTGAAAATCTTGAAAAGAGTTTTGGCAATCTTAAAGTCCTTCGAGGAATTAGTGGGGAAATTAACCGAGGTGAAGTTGTTGCTGTAATCGGTTCTTCTGGTTGTGGTAAGAGTACTCTCTTGCGGTGTTTTAATCGTCTGGAAATCATCAATTCTGGATATTTGATGGTTGATGATATTGAGTTGTCCCGTCAGGATTTTGATTTTTCGCAACTGCGACAACTGCGAACTAAGGTGGGGATGGTGTTTCAGCAGTTTAACCTGTTTCCTCACTTGAGCGTTTTGGAAAATTTGACTCTCGCTCCTCAGAAGGTTTTGGGCAAATCTAAGAAGGAAAGTGCGACAGCTGCGGGTTTCTATTTGGAGAAGGTGGGTTTGTTTGATAAGGCTTCTAGTTACCCGGATCAGCTTTCTGGTGGACAAAAGCAACGTGTCGCGATCGCTCGCAGTTTGTGCATGAATCCGCAAATTATGCTATTTGATGAGCCGACTAGTGCTTTAGACCCTGAACTGGTGGGTGAGGTTTTGCAGGTGATGCAACAACTCGCTGCTGAGGGAATTACGATGGTGGTTGTGACTCATGAGATGCAGTTTGCGCGTGAGGTTGCTCATCGGGTGATTTTTTTGGATCAGGGTCAGGTGGTGGAGTCGGGGGTGGCGCGTGAGGTTTTGGGTAATCCGGAGAGCGATCGGTTACGGGGGTTTTTGAGTCGGTTGAATATTAAGGGGTGATTTTTGAAACGCGGAGGGCGCTGAGGGGGCGCGGGGGGGCGCGGTGGTTAGGTGGAGATTAAATATTTGGGCGAAGTTTTGGGCTAGTTTTGGGCGGATTTCTTGGGGGGTGATTTTTGGGAGCCATTGGGTTAGGCTGGCTACGGGTTTATCGGCGATTCCGCAGGGGGTTATTTGTTGGAAGCCTGTTAGGTCGGGGTTGACGTTGAGGGCGAAACCGTGCATTGTGATCCAGTGTTTGACTTTGATGCCGATGGCGGCTACTTTTTTTCCTTCTATCCAGACTCCTGTTAGTCCGGGGATGCTTTCTGCTGGTAGGTTGTATGATTTTAGTGTTTGGATTAATACGGTTTCTAGTTGCCGTAAGTACCAGTGGAGGTCTTGGCGGTGGTATTTTAGGTTTAAAATTGGGTAGCCAACTATTTGACCGGGACAATGATAGGTGACTTCGCCTCCTCTTTGGATTTCTATTACTTCATGTTTGTTTGGGTCTAGGTTTTTGTGATATTCTCCTTTGCCTCCTTTTTTTAGGGTGTATACAGGTGGATGTTCTAGCAGGATTAATACGTCGTCTAGATTGGGGTTGTTGACTCGCTCGTTGAGGAGCGATCGCTGCCATGCTAAAGCTTCGGTGTATGGTATCAATTCTGGACAATCGTTTAGCCAACATTGGCGGAATATTGGAGACATACTATAAATTTTGCTGAAAGTCAATTGTAAAGGTTATCTAATTTTATAGTTAAATAATCTGCTAAGTGAAGTAAGTGTCAACTAATGCAAAGGATTTTAAAGGGAATTAATTTTTGGGCACATGATGTGCTATCTTTGAATCTATAACTTCAATGGTGATGGGAGTAACAACGCAGGCGAAAACCACCACGCCGAGAACAACAGAGAACTTCACATATACTGTATGGTGGTGCGTATATTTTTCTGGATGCAATTGCGGTTAGACTTCTTTAAATACGCTTTGCTTTGATATTGTGAGATCAGTAAAGTTATTTTTTCACATAGAAGTTACCCTCCAGCTTAATATCCTCATTATCGGCATTTAGAACTCTGTCAAGGTAATAGTTAGTTCTGGCAGTAGTGGTAAATACGGTTTTATTTGTTTCATCTCAAACAATTTCGCATCGTAAATCCAGTGGGAGATTTTACATGAAGCTTGTCATCCACGGCAAAAATATCGAAATCACCGATGCAATTCGGGAATACGTGCATCAGAAGATTGAAAAGGCTGTTAGTCATTTTCAAAGTATGACGACTGAGATCGACGTTCATTTGAGCGTAGCTCGTAATCCTCGCATCAGTACTAGGCAAGCGGCAGAGGTGACGATTTATGCCAATGGTGGTGTAATTCGGGCGGAAGAACAAAGTGAGAGCCTCTACGCGAGTATTGATTTGGTTGCCGACAAGATTGCGCGTCAATTGCGTAAATATAAAGAACGACGCCAAGATAAGAAAACTAATGCTTTGCCGACGGTTGAAGCTGTAGAGCCAGATTTAGTGGTAACGGATTTGATTGGCGATCGCACTCCAGAATTGCCGAGCGAAGTTGTTCGCACTAAATATTTTGCCATGCCGCCGATGACTTTAGATGCAGCTTTGGAACAGTTGCAAATGGTCGGACATGACTTTTATATGTTCCGCAATGTCGAAACAGATGAGATTAATGTAATTTACGAGCGTAACCACGGTGGTTATGGTGTGATTCAACCTCGTAATAGTAACGCTCACACTAACGGTAACAATGGTAAGAATGGTAAGACAGCCCACGCCAATGCTGTCACAGATAGGATTTACAACACCAAGTAAGTAGTTCGTAGTTGCGATCGCGTGCTCCTGATGAGTGCATTCATCGCAACTAATCACCTTACCACTTTTTGTAGGAGAGGAATTTTCCAGACATGATCACTTTGACGCGATCGCCTTTGGGATCTTCTTCTTTCTCTATATCTAAGGTAAAATCGATGGCACTCATAATGCCGTCGCCAAATTTTTCGTGAATCACTTCTTTGATTGGCATGCCATAAACTTGCATGATCTCGTAGAAACGATAGATTAACGGATCGGTAGGAACTAGTGGACCTAGACCTTTGACAGGATATTCTGTCAGTGAAGAAGCGTAAACCGTGTCTAATCCTAAAGCATCGATAATCAGCTTGGCTTCAGCTTCCGAGGCGCTGGCTTGACGGTAGAAAACTGCTGCAATCCAAACTTCATCACGTCCAAGGATCTTTTCTAAGTCGCCAAAGCTGATTCCTTTGTCTTTTTTAGCGTTTAAAAGTACCTGAGTAATTTCGGGAATAGACATAAAAAATCTCCTAATAGTCAAACTTCGCGGCGGGAATTCAAAATTTTGCTGATAGAGATTATAGGGGTTTATGCATCCTTTTTTAGTACACTATTTGACAAAAGTGTTTATTTCTCACCTACTCCCATCACAGAAGTAAGCCCATACATATTTGAGTGAGCTATGAGAAAATAAGATAGTGGCGTTCGTTGAATAGAAGTGCGGATGAGAAGATGGCAACGCTTAATCAAGACCTTTTCTTCGCGTCCAGTACCAGCAGCGGATGAAATTGCAACTGAGTACAAGGTTTGGCGGGATCGCTTTTTGTGGCAAAGATTGCGTCTGTGGTTTTGGTTGGCGCTGATTTGTGTTTTAAGTTTCACGTTTAGAGACATTTATGATGCCTTATTTCCGTTGCCAGAACTGGAATTCATCCCCAAGGAGTTGCGATCGCAATCCTTAGTGATTAATGGTTTCATGCTTTTGGGTATAGTTATTTGTTTAACTTTACATACGACTAGATTTGGTCAGCGGCGTCCGGGAGTGCTGTTTTTGTGTCTATCTTGGTCGGTCACAATCACGGAACAGATTTTTGCAACTCTAAATCATTTTGCCCTCCCAGCAACAATTACTTGGTCGCTTTTGTTTTTGAGTCAAGCCACATTTATTCCGATTCGCTGGCAATTACATTTAATATCGCAGTTGTGTTTGCTTGTCTACTATTTCGGTGTCAATACAATTTTAGGATTGCAGCCACCACTACAAACTTATCAACAAACTTATAGTGTCACTTTAATTTTATATTTGTTATGGTTATGTGTAATTTGCAACTTTGGAGTTTATCTCTACGAGCAACTGCAATTTCGTGAGTTTAAAGCTCGCAAAGAACTAGAGGCGGCATACCAAAAAAGAGAAGTAGCGGAAGCAAAATATAGAGGTATTTTTGAGAACTCAGTGGAAGGAATTTTTCAAAGTACGAATGGACGTTATATTACTGCTAATCCAGCCTTAGCGCGGATTTTTGGCTATTCTTCACCAGAAGAAGTAATCGCCAAAACTTACTTAGAGGAAATGTATGTCGATCCTCACCGTTACCGAGAATTTATCCGGTTAATTGAAGCGCAAAATAGCATCTCAGGTTTTGAGTCACAGGTTTATCGTCAGGATGGTAGTATTGTTTGGATTTCGGAAGCGGCTTATATAGTGCGCGATCGCGGTGGGATATATTACGAAGGTTTAATTGAAGATATCACCAAGCGTAAGCAGGCTGAGGTGGCGCTGCAAGAACAGTTAGATTTCTTACAAATTCTGATTGATACGATTCCAACACCAGTTTTCTACAAAACAGTCCAAGGTGTATATCTAGGCTGTAACAAAGCTTTTGAAACATCTTTTGGTTTGACCAAAGAACAGCTAATCGGTAAAACTATATACGATATCGCCGCTGTTGATTTTGCTGACCGAGCCGTAGCCTCGGATTTAGAAGTGTACAATCAGCGTACAGTTCAGACTTATGAAAGTGCTGTCACTTATACTGATGGTCAAAAACACGATGCCATATTTTATAAGGGAGTTTTCTTTTCATCGGATGGGACTTTAGGTGGGTTAGTGGGTGTAATTTTGGATATTACCGATCGCAAACGGACAGAAGAAGCCGTGAGTGTATTTTTCCATGCTGTTTCCCATGACTTACGTAACCCAGCGCTAGGGACGCTGATGGTGTTGAAGAATTTGCTGCGTCAACCGGGAGAGGATATATCTGTATCACGCTCAATTTTAGAGCGGATGGTACAAAGTAGCGATCGCCAACTTAATTTAATTAACTCTTTGATGGAAACTCATGTTAATGAAGTGCAAGGAGTTGCCTTACAGATAGAAAAAGTGGTATTGAGTGAAATTGCTAGCAGTGCTCTAGCGGACTTAGAGCCAACGCTAGTCCAAAATCAAACTCATTTGACTAATTTAATCACCGCAGATTTACCATTAGTAAATGCCGATCCTACGCAACTATGGCGAGTATTCTCTAACCTGATTGCCAATGCTGTCAAACACAACCCGCCGGCATTAAATGTCACACTCAATGCCCAAGTAGGCGCAAAGATAATTTATTGCACAGTGGAAGACAACGGCGTAGGGATGAGCCAAGCACAGTGCGAGCATTTATTTGACTTGTATTTTCGGGGTTCTTACTCCCGCAATACTTTAGGACTGGGGTTGGGATTATACCTGTGCAAACAAATAATCACCGCCCACGGGGGTGACATTGGGGTAAAAAGTACATTAGGAAACGGCTCAACTTTTTGGTTTACATTACCTTGCGATTAAAATCTTTGCAGAGGATAGACTGAACGAACTTCACCATTACGACGGATGACAGCTTCGCCATTGCCAACTTCTACCAAAGTCCAACCACTTTCGCCGATACCTTCGCCGATTTGTACAGGGTGAGGTACACCTTCAATATCAAACAAAGCGGCAGATTTAGCACCTAATTCCAGGACTCCTTTAAGCATGTATTTCGGAGTCATCGCACTCGTCGGTATAGCAAGAGCAATTTTTTGGGCTGGGGGTGGTGGTGCTGCTGGAAGGGCGATAGGTAATTGAGGCAATACTTGCGGGTGATAAGCCACAACTTGGGGGACTACTACAGGTTTGGTAGCTGGACGCATTGCTGAGAGGGCTTTAGGCATCGCCGGTGGGGTTTTGGGTACTTCATGCACCGGATACTGTGATAGTTGTTGCGACGGTAACGTTATCGGGGGAAGGGCTGGAGGCGCGTAGTTTAGTGGCTGCGGCGGCTGATACATGGGGATGTATAGTCGCTCGATTAATGGCTGTGTTGTGGTTGCTTGGGGCTGAGTGGTTGTAGGAATTGGTGGTAAGCCCATACTGACTTTAGCCGCAGTCTGATTATTTGTGGGCTTTTGCTGATCAATCGCGGCGAGAGATTGCTGGATGTAGTTGACCAAATCGGCTTGAACTTCTACTTTATTTTGCGCGGCGGTCGGGACGGATTTAGCCATAATTAGGCGGTTGAAGGCTCCTTGGTTGAACAACCAGAATATCACCGCTACCGTCGCCACAGAAGCGATTGTGCCGAGTGACAGGATGGGACTAAACCACGGGCGTGAAGGTCGGCGTCGGCGTTTTTTGGTCAGTGGGGTGCGGTTGACGACAGTACTCAATTGGCTGTATCTCGCCGGCGGGGTAGGTTGCACGGGAGACATCACCATGTTGGACATCATGGTTGGTTGCGAGGCTGTCACTTGCGCCTGATATTCAGGTTTTGCTGGTTGAGAGGGGAGGTTGCCGCTGCCATCTAGAAATTGGTCGAGATCGGCAAAAATGTCATTCATTAAGCCATCAGCACAGTTATCCATCGTCCCTGACTGGGGAGCGATGTATTGTGATGACTCAGAAACAATTTGATCGGTACTAGCTTCTTGAGACATAAAGGTTAGGGATTGGGGATTTTGGTTTGATTGACATCTCAAATGCCAAATCCGGGCTAAATTGGTTTTTAAGCTCTTGGTATCAAATTACACTTCGACGCTGTGACCTTTCTTGATGGCGATCGCGCAAACGATGTCATTAATCATACCAATGGAATACTCCATCATCTTACTATACTCCGATCTCAAGGGCTTGATCTTAAGCCAACGCTGGTAACTCTCTCTGGGTCTTGCTTTTACGCAATTCCAGATAGAGTAATAAGGCATTGACATCAGCGGGGTTGACACCACCAATTCGGGCTGCTTGTCCGATGGTGAGTGGTTTGACTTGGCTGAGTTTTTCTCTGGCTTCTTTAGATAAAGTTTGAATTTCGCCGTAGTTTAAATCGAATGGTAGCGGACGATTAGCTTGACGGGCAATTTGGTCGATTTGGTTTTGCTGACGTTGGAGATAGCCAGCATACTTAATATCGATTTCCGCGCCGTCTCTTTCGGCTTGGTTTAGTTCCGCGTTACCTAGTCCGTGCTTATTTAAGTCGATGTAATGCAATCCCGGACGGCGCAATAACTCAGCTAAGGTGATTGAGCCTTTAATTGTTTGTTGAGTGTCAGCGCTTAGTGCCAACCCAACTTCAGAATGCTCTTTGACGCGCGTAATATGTAGCCGTTCTTTTTCAGCGGTGATATTTGCCTGTTTGTGGTTAAACAATTCCCAACGGCGATCGTCAATCAAGCCAATTTCCCGCCCCAGTGGTGTCAGGCGTTGGTCGGCATTATCTGAACGCAAAATCAATCGATACTCAGATCTACTCGTTAGCATTCGATAAGGCTCCCGTAAATCTTTAGTACAAAGGTCATCAATCAACGTTCCCAGATAACTTTGTTCGCGCGGGAACACAATCATTTGTTGACCGCGAGCAAATCGGGCGGCGTTAATTCCGGCGACGATTCCTTGGGCTGCGGCTTCCTCATAACCAGTGGTGCCGTTTATCTGTCCAGCACAGAATAACCCGGAGATTTTCTTAGTCATCAGTGTCGGATAACACTGGGTGGCAGGTAAGTAATCATACTCGACTGCATACGCAGGTCGCAGCATCACAGATTGCTCTAAACCGGGGAGACTACGGAGCATCTGTAGCTGAAGGTTTTCTGGCAACCCTGTGGAAAACCCTTGAATGTAAAGTTCCGGTGTATCCCTTCCTTCCGGTTCAATAAATATCTGATGGCTTTCCTTATCGGCAAAACGCACAATTTTATCTTCAATGCTGGGACAATAGCGCGGTCCTTTCGCTTCTACCCAACCGCCATACACTGGCGACAAATGCAAATTTTCCCGAATCAAGCGATGGGTTTCGGGTGTGGTGCGGGTGAGATAACAAGGCATTTGTTCCCTTTCCACCCAAACAGTCGGGTCAAAACTAAACCAACTGACATTTTCATCACCGGGCTGTGGTTCTAAATAGGTGTAGTCTACTGATCGCCTATCTACTCGCGCTGGTGTGCCTGTTTTTAATCGTCCGGTTTCAAAGCCCAACCGCTGTAGAGTTTCCGTCAAACCTATCGCCGCGAATTCTCCCGCCCGTCCCGCAGCCATTGACTTATTACCAACCCAAATCTGACCACCTAAAAAAGTCCCAGTCGTCAGAATCACCGCTTTGCACTCGAAAGCTACCCCAAAATAAGTTTTGACGCCAACCACATCATCGTTAGCACCCAACACCAAATCAGTCACCATCGCTTCGCGGATTGACAAATTGGCTTGATTTTCAATAATCTTTTTCATCAGCAACGCATATTCCCGCTTATCTGTCTGGGCGCGTAATGCCCACACTGCTGGTCCTCGCGAGGCGTTAAGAATCCGTTTTTGGAGGTAGGTTCGGTCTGTGACTTTGCCCATTTCCCCACCCAGGGCATCTACTTCGTGGGTTAGCTGGGACTTGGCTGGTCCCCCGACTGCGGGGTTGCAAGGTTGCCAAGCAATTTTATCCAAGTTGAGTGTCAATAAGAGCGTGCGACAGCCCAAACGTGCCGCAGCCAATGCGGCTTCACACCCCGAATGTCCAGCACCGACAACGATGACATCGAAAGTGTCTTGGAATTCTACGGTAGAGGGCGATTCCCTTGATTGGGATAGCTTCGCTTCACGCATGGTGATGATTCAAATACATACTGGGACTCAACTTTAATTTTAACCGTTATATATAGGTAAAAGTTGTTTAATTTCTATTCTCTCGTCACTTAAAAATGAAACGTATTTATTCTCAGATGGCAATGATTGCGATCTTGGTTTTTACTGTGATTACACTTGTTGCCAGTAATTCTTTTACAGCGAGCAAAGTTAAAGCAACAGCACTTCAAAATGGTTGCTACCAAGTTGGGACACTTACTCTCAAATTAAATCCTGCCTGTAGTCATCCTCAAAACGTCCCCAAACCAACGCAGTCGCCAATTACGACTATTACACCTAATCTCAAATTACCGCCTCCAGAACGCTTTTTAGAAGCCATTGCCAGCAAATTATCACCAATCCCAACATCAGGCAGTTTTGAATATATTTTACTACGACAATACGGAGCAATATTTCTTAATCAAGAACCAGGAATTAAGCTACCGCCAACAGTAATTTTTACGGGCGAGCAGCAAGCTAAGGATTTTCAAGCTAGTCTCACAATGGCGCAAGTTAACGGTACTGATAACTGTTATTTACAAAAACCGGCAGCCGATGCTCTCAATCTAGCGCGAGGACAAACTTCAATTCCGTTAAAATCTGGTTATGGCGGTGGAGACTGTACGCGCACTTTTGCTACCCATTTGCGCTTTTGGCAAAAATATGCTGATAGTCAAACTTTACAACGAGTGCGTCGCGGTCAGGACGTGGCAATTCTCCATTTAGTTGCACCACCCGGTTCATCACAACATCTTTTTGGTTTAGCTATAGATTTACGCCCTACAAATCAAACCCAGCGAGCAATTTTAGCCCAGCATGGCTGGTTTCAAACTGTCGAAAAAGATTTACCACATTGGACTTATGTCGGTCTATCAGCAGCGCAATTACAACAATTTGGCTTTAAAAATAAAAGCGATGGTGGTATTTCTTATTGGGTGACGCCACTTTAATAAAATTCTGGATAGTTACAAATAACCTCACATGATTCAAGTACAAACTCAGAGAATTGGTGGCATTTACGAAGTATGTATTGGCGTCCCAGAACCAATCTCAGCAATTCAATATTGGGAGCAATTTGGTTATCGCGTTGGTAAAATCGGTAACTTTAGCGCAGCCGTATCTCAGTAATTATATCAATCTTGAGCATCCAACTGGACTTCGGCAACCATTTACAGATTCCTTTTTGCGCCATCAGCCATCAATATAGCTGTATGAGTGCCAATCGTTTCATAATGAATAAATATTAAGCTGGAAGGAAAGAAACTCATAATGAGCCAGACTGCGATAAATTTAACAGCGATCGCGATCTTTTTGATCACGCTATCCACTTTGCTGGGGCCATTAATTAACTTGTCACCCACAATTCCCGCGACCTTGACCTTCACAATCTTGGGAATCGCCACTCTCGATTCTTTCAGCTTCCAAGGAATGGGAGGCACTTTAATTTTAGATTGGATTGCCGGCTTTGATCCACAACATCGAGAGCGTGTTACCCATCACGAAGCTGGACATTTCCTCGTGGCGCACTTGTTAGGTATCCCGATTAAAGGTTACACCTTGACCGCGTGGGAAGCACTCAAACAAAAACAATCAGGACAAGGTGGTGTCAGCTTTGACGATAGCGAATTAGCTTCCCAACTTGAAAAAGGCACAATCAGTGCTCAACTACTGGATCGTTACTGTACGATTTGGATGGCTGGGATTGCGGCGGAAAACCTCGTTTATGACAATTCCACTGGTGGTGCTGATGATCGCGGTAAATTAGCAGCAGTTTTGAGTGGACTCAAATTTTCCGAGGCTGCATGTGACATGAAACAGAGGTTTTGCGCCCTCCAAGCCAAAACTTTGCTCCAAGAGAATTGGGATACATACCTGGCTTTAGTCAAAGTCATGCAGCAACGAGCAACAGTCACAGAATGCCTCCAAACAATACCATCTGCTAACTAGATACAGCTTCGACGGCGGAAACCTCTTCCAAATGCTCTTCGCAACCTAGAGCTTGATTTCGCCCCAAAGCTTTAGCCTGTAATAGGAGCTGATCGGCGCGGTACAATAGACTTACCCCCTTGGCGTCATCGTCATTGCGGAGGCAAGAAGCACCTAGACTAATTGTTACATCAATTGACAAATCCTCACTGATTGCAAAGCGTTGCTCTCCAATCAAACGATTTAGGCGCTTTGCCACCAGTGAAGCTTCGTCACAACTGGTGTTACCGAGAATAATCACAAATTCTTCCCCACCATAACGAAAAGGCGTATCTTGAAACCGCATATTGTGGCGCAGACGTGTACACAACAATTGTAGGACGCGATCGCCGACTAAATGCCCATAAGTATCATTGACACTCTTGAAGTGATCTACATCTAAAATAATCAGGCTCAATGGCGTATTATGAGAGCGCGATTTTTGAATTTGTCTCGGTAAATCCCATTCAAGTGCCCGCCGATTATTCATTTCCGTCAGAGGATCAGCAAGAGCAATGGCTGAGAGCAAATCGTTAGTCCGCATCATATCGCGGTATTTTTGAGACTTACGGTACGCCACATTCAAGTGAGCCAGGAGGAGACGGTCTATTGGGGCTAGTGTATCAGAGCGTGGTTTATCGGTTGACCTTTGCCAAATATAAGCATCTGCTCCCTGCTGCAATGCTTCTGATGTCACCTCAAATTCCCACTCCCAACCGTGTTTATCTCTCTGAGTTAAGAGATGAGGTCGATCCTCCCAGAGAATGGAATAAATCCAAGCTAGCTTTGTCTGTTGTTTGAGCCAACGACACAGTTCCAAACTGCCATCTAAGCTTGCTTGCATCAGCAAGACATCAGGCGGTGTCGTTTGAATGTGTGACAGTGCCAGGTTGAGATTAGCGGCAATTTCTACCCGACAAGCGCTTGCATCACGAATCTGATCTGGAAGTGTTGCCAGAAAGTGATCACTTCCAAAGACCAGAATTGAAATGTTCATTGCTGTGCTTTTTGCTTAAGATAAACGTCAACGCCATGACCCAAAGTGAAACCTACTTCTAAAGACAGTGCTAATAAGACATATAGCTGGTGTTTTGAGAAGAGGGCAATAACCCATAATCTATTCTCTTACTTTTAGATGTACAAGCAAATACCACTTTTAATCGCCTCTTTATCTATTTTGTTTATTACAGTCAGTAGTGTGTGAGCTTCTGATACCTAATGTCTGATTTGGTAATCACGAAGTAAATCAGTACAAATACTGAATGTTTTTTATGTAAGAAAAAAATCAGAGAATTCTCCGAGATTCTTTTTTTGAGGTGTTGCCGAAAATCAAGCCACACAATCCTGATATTTTCAACTAAACGGGGAAAATAATCTGCCCTAATCTCTGTACAGATTGTATTTTTCATTAGTAAGCCAAAGTTGAACTTGAGGTTGTATTTGTCCGTAATAACCGATTCTGTATTGTAATAATTAAAAATTAATAAATTTATGAGAACTCCCGTCAAAAGCCGAGAATTATCAGGTGGATCAGAGTGTGGGCTAGGGAAATCAGCTACTTTTTTATTTGTAACCGAGAAATGCGCTCTTTGCGCTGACTGATTTCCCCGTAGAGGGAAAAATCTTTAATCAATTTTTACATGAATATTCTTCCGTAATAATAGAAGAAAGCAATGCGTTGCTGAAAAATACCATATTTCCAGTATTCGGGAAAGGTAATCATAACGTGCCATCATCAAACACGCACTTTTACCTTCCCCTGGTAGTGAGATACTTAGTAACCGTCGATCGTGTAACCTGCGGATGTAATCGCTTGCTTAATTGTTTCCTCAGAAGCAGCAGATTCTACAGTTACTGTCTTCGCCTTGACATCGACTTCTACTTTGGCATCCGGTTCCATTGTGTGAATAGATTCAGTAATTGATTCTGCACAGCCATCACACGAGATATCCGTAACTGTCATTTTGAGTGCCATAATTTACCCAGCTTGTTTTTTTGAATTATTTAGTCAAAACTGATGTTAACGATCTGTGCTTAATTGCTCATCATGCTAAAAGCATAATTATCCCTACAGAGACTGAAGGCGGTAAATAGTTGAGCCGCAATGTTCAGTCTTGAAATTGAGTACGCTATGGGTACTCTTGGTAAATCAGGAATTTGATACGATAGAATTAAGCACAAACGCCGTGTCCCATAACTTTCATTTCTAACCATGCCTTCAACATCGCGACTCGACGGTAGCAAAATTCGGCAAAAATTCCTCGACTTCTACGCCAAGATGGGACACCAAGTTCTCCCCAGTGCTTCTCTGGTGCCAGAAGATCCTACCGTGCTACTGACGATCGCGGGGATGTTGCCATTTAAACCAATTTTTTTAGGACAAAGAACAGCCGACTTCAAACGCGCTACCACATCTCAAAAGTGCATCCGCACCGACGATATCGAAAATGTCGGACGCACCGCCCGCCACCACACATTTTTTGAGATGTTGGGAAATTTCAGCTTTGGTGATTATTTTAAATCTCAAGCGATCGCGTGGGGTTGGGAAGTGTCAACCTCTGTTTTTGGCTTACCTAAAGAACGTCTCGTTGTCAGCGTCTTTGAAGATGACGACGAAGCCTTCGCTATTTGGCGCGACCAAATCGGTGTTAGCGAAGCCCGAATCAAGCGGATGGGTGCAGATGATAACTTCTGGGTATCGGGTCCTACAGGACCGTGTGGCCCTTGTTCGGAAATTTATTATGATTTTCACCCAGAACTCGGTGATGAAAATATTGACTTAGAAGATGACACCCGGTTTATCGAATTTTATAACCTGGTGTTCATGCAATACAACCGGGATGCCGATGGTAACTTAACCCCGCTGCAAAACAAAAACATCGACACCGGGATGGGTTTAGAGAGGATGGCGCAAATCCTCCAACAAGTCCCGAACAATTACGAAACCGATTTAATTTTCCCAATCCTGCAAACAGCCGCAAAAATTGCGGAAATTGACTACGCCACGAGTGACGAAAAGACAAAAACATCACTCAAAGTCATTGGCGATCATATCCGCGCTATCGTCCATATGATCGCCGATGAAATCCACGCCTCCAATGTCGGACGCGGTTATATTGTGCGGCGCTTGATTCGCCGTGTCGTCCGTCATGGCAGATTAATTGGCATTTCCGATGAATTTACCACTCAAGTAGCCGAGACGGCGATCGCTCTTGCCGAATCTGCCTACCCCAACGTGCGGTTGCGAGATCAGGAAATCAAAACTGAGTTACAACGAGAAGAATCCGCCTTCCTGAAAACTTTGGCACGCGGCGAGAAACTTTTAGAAGAAATCATCCAAGACTTAAGAAAGCAAAACCAAACTCAGATTGGTGGTGAAAGTGCTTTTACCCTTTACGACACCTACGGTTTTCCTCTAGAACTTACCCAAGAAATTGCGGAAGAAAACGGTCTTACAGTCGATGTTGACGCCTTTGCACTGGAGATGGAAAAACAGAAAACCCGAGGTAGAGAAGCACGGGAATTTATCGATCTCACAGTGCAAGGCTCTCTCGACACCTTAGCCGAACATATTCAAGTTACCGAATTCCTCGGTTACTCTCAAGCTTCAAGTCCGGCAAAAGTTGAAGTTCTCCTGGTTGATGGTAAATCAGTAGACTCAGTAGAAGCTGGGACAGAAGTGCAGATAGTTTTAGACCAAACCCCATTTTATGCGGAATCAGGTGGGCAAGTCGGCGATCGCGGTTATATCTCTGGTGATAGCGTATTAATACGGGTTGAAGACGTTAAAAAAGAGTCAGAATTTTTTGTACATTTTGGTCGCGTCGAGCGAGGAAGTCTCAAAGTCGGCGATCATGTCACCGCCCAAATAGACCGCGCCTGTCGCCGTCGCGTCCAAGCCAACCACACCGCAACTCACTTATTGCAAGCAGCATTAAAAGAAATAGTCAACGACTCTATCTCCCAAGCCGGCTCGCTTGTCGCCTTTGATCGCTTGCGCTTTGACTTCAACTGTCCACGGGCGCTAACACCAGAAGAAGTACAACAAGTTGAGGAAAAAGTCAATACCTGGATTGCCGAAGCACATGCAGGGACAACAGAAATATTACCCTTAGCCGAAGCCAAAGCCAGAGGCGCAACTGCCATGTTCGGCGAGAAATATGGCGACTCCGTGCGAGTATTAGACTTTCCCGGCGTATCAATGGAACTCTGTGGCGGAACTCATGTAAGCAACACAGCCGAAATTGGCGTGTTTAAAATTGTCTCCGAAACCGGCGTAGCTTCAGGAATACGACGAATCGAAGCAGTAGCCGGACTATCAGTATTAGATTATCTCAACGTCCGAGATCGAATCGTGCGCGAATTAAGCGATCGCTTCAAAGTCAAACCCGAAGAACTACCCGATCGCATCTACAGTTTACAAACCGAAGTCCGCACCACCACCAAAGAACTAGAGCACCTAAAAGCGCAACTAGCGATCGCTAAATCTGATAATCTGCTAAAAACAGTAGAAATCATCGGCGAACATCAAATTCTCGTCGCCCAGATGGAAGATGTCGATCCAGAATCCTTAAAAACAGTCGCCGAACGCTTGCTCCAAAAACTCGGTAATGGCGCAGTAGTCCTAGGTTCAGTTCCCGAAGCCGGAAAAGTCAGCATCGTCGCCGCTTTCAGTTCAGAAGTCCAAAAAAAAGGATTACAAGCAGGAAAATTTGTTGGCGCGATCGCTAAAATTTGTGGAGGTGGTGGCGGAGGTAAACCAAACCTCGCCCAAGCCGGTGGACGCGACGCCAGCAAACTACCAGAAGCACTCCTCAGCGCTCAAACCCAATTGCAATCAACACTAAACCCATAAACCCATGAGCAAACTAAATCCTTACGACCTCCAAATGCAAATCACCAGAATGTTTGCCGATGGACAATCAATCTTCGCCACCATGAAAGTCCAAGACTGGCTAAAAGAACGCAATCATAATCCCGCCGACTACGACATCACCTTCCAACAAAAACCCGCCCCACCAGGCTCCAAAGAAGTAATGATCATCGAAATTAAACTAACCCGAAAAGACGGACAACCCGTAGACCCCTGGCTACAAAGCCAAGCCAACCTCCAAGGCTAATTACTCTCAATTATTACTCCCCTCCGCGCCCCTCAGCGCCCCCTCAGCGCTCTCCGCGTTAAAAAAAGGAATCTCAACCACAAACTCAGTCCCCTTCTCCGGACCAGAGAAACAACGCAGCGACCCATGATGCTTCTGCGTCACAATTTGATAACTAATAGACAACCCCAGCCCCGTACCTTTACCAATAGGCTTAGTTGTAAAAAAGGGATCAAAAAGCCTTTTTTGGACTTCCTCAGGTATCCCAGGACCATTATCCGCAATCCGAATCACAACGCGCTCACTAGTCACTTGAGTTTTGATTGTAATCCGAGGCTTAACCAAAGTTATGACTCCAGAATTGACTAATGACTGATGACTAATGACAGACTCCTCCAAAGCATCAATAGCATTTGCCAGAATATTCATAAACACTTGATTAAGCGCTCCAGCGTAACACTGGATTAAAGGTAGATTGCCATATTCTTTAACCACAGCGATCGCTCCTCGACCTGATGGTTGCAACCGACTACCCAAAATCATCAAAGTACTCTCAATTCCCTCATGGATGTCTACTTCCTTGACTGGTGATTCATCCAAGCGAGAAAAATTGCGTAGTGACTTGACAATACCGCGAATACGTGCAGTACCCATTTCCATAGAATTCAAAATCTTGGGTAGGTCTTCTTTCAGGAATTCCAGATCAACGTTTTTTGCCATCTCCTGAAGTTCTGGTGAAGCTTTTGTGGTGGAATTCTCATAGAGTTGGAGCAACTTGAGCAAATCTAGAACATAATCATTAGCGTGGGAAAGATTGCCATAAATAAAGTTAACGGGATTGTTAATTTCATGGGCAATACCAGCCACTAATTGTCCAAGTGCTGACATTTTCTCATTTTGAATTAACTGCATTTGAGTTTGCTGTAGTTGCATCATCGCTTGCTCTAATTTTTGACCATCAGCCACAGATTGCTCAAACAAACTTGCATTACAGATGGAGATAGCAGCTTGAGTCGAGATGGGGATTAAAGCTTCTAAACGTTTGCGACTGAAAGCACCAGGAGTTAGATTGTTTTCTAAATATAAAAGACCGATAAGTTGACCTTGGTGGAGAATTGGCGAACAGAGGATCGATTTAGGCTGATTGTTAAGGATGTAAGGATCGGCACTGAATGTATTGGTATCGGTGGCATCATTAAGAACTAACGCTTCTTGAGTTCTAGCAACATAATTAATAATCGAGTTTGGCAAATCTTGACTATTTTCTACAGCTAGAGATTGCAAAACACTAATTTCTTCTCCATAAGCTTGAGCCTCAATCCACAACCGATCTTCTTTTTTCAGAATCAGCAATCCTTTTTGGGCGGCTGCATTCTCCAAAACAACGGACATCAGTTTGTGCAGCAGTTTGTCTAAGACTATTTCGCTGGCTATAGCTTGACAAGCTTTCATGACGGCAGACATATCTAAAGTATCACTGTTGCTGCGAATAGTTGCGATCGCTGTTTGTTTGGCATCTATTGTCAAGTCAATGCTGGATATTCTCAACAAGTAAGGAAATTTTGCTTCCAAATCTCTAACTTTAGCAACTGCTCCCCAGCGGATATAACAATTGTGAGCTTTTGTGAGATAAGCTTGAGAAACGATCTCTTTACCCAACGATTGATAAAATAATCCTGCCAGTTCATAAGCAAGGGCTTCTTCTTGAATATAGCCATTTTTAGCAGATTCGGCGATCGCTAGGTCGTAATATTCCATTGCTTTCGCTACTCGTCCGAAAACTCTTGCTTTTTCAGCTGCCACCAGATGGAATTTATGCTGGTAGTTCATCGGCGCATGAAATGCCCACTTCTGTAATTGTTTCTGAATTGTCTCCACCTGCTTTAAATATTGTCGCTTTTGTGCTGGATTAGCATCGGCACATGCCAATAAAATTAAAGCTAGGTAAAACCTACTGTTGGTAAAAGCAATAGTTCCAGGGATTGCCTCCTCATATTGCGAAAATACGTTTATATTCTCTAAAGCTTGAGCATATTCCCCAAATAGATAGGCAAGAATTGATTTGATTAAGTATGTGTAACCGAGAACTGTGAAAGTTTTAGCTTCAATCAGGATTGGTACGCTTTCAGCTTCGTTGAAGCTTTCACCAATCAATCGAGATTTATCCTGTAGAGTATCGTCACTTAAATTTAGGACAGCTTGTTTGAGCATTTTAGTGGTAGCGATCGCTAACTCATGCTTGAGTAACTTAGTAACAGCCACATACTTACCCATTAGCTGTTCAGCATCATCCAAGGCTTCGCCACTGAAAAATAAATTTACACAATAAATACCGCAGCAATATCCGGCACTTTCAATATCGCCCATTTCAATACCACTGGCAACCCCTTCCAGTAATGGTTTGAGAGTTTCTTTACTATGTTCTTTCCAATGGCGGATGACATTATTGTGAATTAAATAAACCTTACTTTTAAGTTCCCAAGCATTGAATTTCTCTAATAGTTGTAAAGCCAGTTGACCGAACTGATAACCACCATTGATATCACCTAGCACGCATTGCAGCAGGGCATAAAATCCATAACCTATTGCCGACAATGCCGAATTGCCAAATCGAATCGACAGTCTGACCATTGCAAAGGTGACAAGGGGAAGAAGTAAGGGCTGGGCAATGTAAGCTGGAACTGTAATCGCTGCGAGAATTCGTAAACTTGCCAGTTTGTTGGGATCGCTCATCTGGGGGAGGTTAATTAAGTCAACGATCTTTCTACGTCCTTGCGTCAACTTAGTTTGTGCCAGTCCTAGCAAAACATTAACTTGAGTAGGATGAGAAGGTAATATAATTCCCAACAGCTTTAAAGCTTCTAACCCAGTATTCAGGGCGTCTGTTAATTTATTTTGGGAAGCATAAGACTGAATTTGTATCTCATAAACCTTAATTTTATCCAGCAGCTTTGTCGCTTTTTGTAAAGTAGTATCTACTAACTTTTTTGAACCCGCAAAATTCAAGTTCAAATATTCTGCTTGTGCTGCTTCCACAAACAAAGCTAAAGTTATGTCATACTGAACTAGCCAACTATTTTCCGTCAACAAACCTAACCCGGTTTGCAAATACCTGATCGCCGGTTCGTAGGCGGCTGCTTCTGTAGCTCTTTTCCCGGCAATTAGATTGAGATTGGCTAATTTATCTTGTTCGGCACGTTCTGTAAGAGACTGAATACCTACATTTAACTGATTGACAATATCAAAAATATTAGATTCCAGCGCTTCTGGTGGCGTGCTATTCAGCAACAATTCACCAATCTTTAAATGAGTTTCCTGCTTCTGGTTTGCTGGAATTAGGGAATAGGCAGCTTGCTGTACTCGGTCGTGCAAAAACTTATAACTCAGTCTGGAGTCATCAAAATTCATTCCCTCCAGTTCGCGATCCCCAAATAATAACGGTATCTTATAATCCTTATTTAGTGGCAGAATCAAACCCGACTGCAGCGCCGACCACAATCCTGAAGCTGTTTGAGAAAGTGTTTTTTGGCTGATAGTTGCCAGTATATCCAAATTAAATCGATTACCGATACAAGCAGCTAATTTCAATACCTCTTGGGTGGTATCGGGTAATGAGCGAATATTGCTAGCAACTAATTCAACTACTGTCAAATCTGTGATTCCCAGCGCTTGAATTTCTGCTATGTCCCACAGCCACTTTTTGTCGGCGAAATTAAAGCACAATAACTTCTCTTGATATAGTGCTTTCAACATTTGAGTGAGGAAAAATGGATTACCAGCCGTTTTGTTGAACAGCAGAGTTGCTAATTGCGTCTGTGTCTTTTGAGTACCAATTAGGGTATCACCAAGGAATTGTTCAACATGACTCAGCGCTAAAGGACGAAGCGTAATTGTACTGACCTTAACTGTAGTCTTTTGAATATCATCTAAGGTCTGAATTAACGGATGAGTTGCATTCACCTCGTTATCCCGATAAGCACCAATCAACAAAAGATATTGACTTTCAGCATTAGTCATAAGTTGCTGAATCATCTGCAACGAGGCAGCATCTGCCCATTGCAAGTCATCTAAAAATAACACCAGTGGATGTGAGGCTTGGGCAAAGACCTGGATGAATGCCTGAAAAACTCGATTGAAACGATTTTGAGATTCAGTTGGCCCCAATTGTACGACAGCAGGCTGTGGTCCGATAATTAACTCCACTTCTGCGATCGCATCAATAATTATCTGACCGTTTGACCCCAAAGCCGCTAAAAGTTTTTGTTTCCAGCTTTGCAGCTTTTCGCTTTGTTCAGTAAGCAACTGCTGCATCAATTCTTGAAAAGCCTGAATTAGCGAAGCATACGGAATATCTCTTTTAAATTGATCGAATTTGCCACCAATAAAATACCCCCGCCGCTGCACGATTGGTTTGTGAATTTCATTGACAAGAGAAGATTTCCCAATACCAGAGTAGCCAGAAACCAACATCAATTCAATATTATTCTCCCCCTCTCCCCCTGCTACTCTTTCAAATGCCTGAAGCAGCATTTCCACTTCCTGTTCTCGTCCGTATAGCTTTTGAGGAATGAAAAGTTGATCTGATAGATCTATTTGTCCAAGTAGGAAAGAATCTATTTCGCCTTTAGTCTGTAGCTGGTCTAAACAAATTTGCAGGTCAGCTTTAAGTCCCGAAGCACTTTGATAGCGGTCTTCGGCATTTTTAGCCAGCAGTTTCATCACCATCAGAGAAATTGGTTCGGGAATAGTTGAGTCATGATGGTGCGGAGGGATGGGAAGCTTGGCAATGTGACAGTGGACGAGTTCGAGTGGATCTTGGCTTTCAAAGGGAAGTCTTAAAGTCAGCATTTCGTAGAAAGTGACTCCCAGAGAATAAAGATCGCTCTTGAAGCTAATCGTGCGGTTCATTCTTCCAGTCTGTTCTGGTGACATATAGGCAAGAGTGCCTTCTAAAATTTCCGGGTTATTTACTTGTTGGATTTCCCGAACAAGTTGCGATGCAATGCTGAAATCCGTAATTTTGACTTGTTCGGTTTCTGGGTTGATAATAATGTTTTGCGGTTTGATATCTTTGTGGATGATCTGATGTTGGTGCAATTGCTCTAGCGTGTCCGCCAGTTGGATGGCAATATTCAGGAATCTGGTGAGAGTCAGCCTGTTAGCGTGAATAAACTGAGAGAGTGCTAGCCCGCCAAAGTCCTCTAGAACGAGTGCGGTGACGTTTTTAAAAGTTTCTAAACTATAGGCTTTAATAACGCCTTCAATCTTCAGGTTGGCGGCAATCTTGTACTCCTGCTTGAGGCGAGCCATTTCTTCTAACGTAGGTTGGTGTGCTTGCAGCACTTTGAGTATCACCGGCTGCTCGTCTACTTGTCGTGCCCGATAGATAATAGTATGTGAACTTTCAGACAGCACTTCTTCCAACCGATAACCTGGTATTTGCAGCATGATTATAATTGATTAATTTATCTTATATATTCAAAGTTACTCTTTTTATAGTTCCCTCAAATCGGCTCGCTGTAACGATTCTGTTCGCCGACAGTTATTGATATCTTGACAATCTTTTTTCATGTAAGTATATTTGTATAATAAGAAACATTTTTTCCGTATGCAAAATTATCATCAGTTACAGGCTGTTTTGCTAGAACCGAATCAAAGTGCATCACCACAGCTAGAACAAGGCAGTGTACCTATTAAATTCAGACAAGTCAATTTTGAGTTCCCAGACCAGATCGAGCGCTACTGGCTGGGTGACAGTCCCTTTAGAACCCATTTATTTAACAGCCTTCACCTCTTTCTACCCGACATCGAACGGTGGATTATCCGCAATATCAAGCGCACCGTCAGCCAAATTAAAGATCCGCTGAAGCAAGATTTACGAGCATTTATCCAACAGGAAGGTCAGCATTCGTCCCAGCATGCTAAGTTTTGGGATAAGTTGCGTCAACAAGGCTATCAATTAGAGCAGTTTTTGGCATTTGAAAATAATGTACTTTCCTGGCTAGATAAGTTGGGTTTGACATTTAATTTAGCGGCGATCGCTGGATTTGAACATCTCACAACCCTGATCGCAGAAATTATTCTAGAGAATAATCTTTTAGCAGAATGTGAGCCAAATGTCAAGGCAATTCTGGAATGGCACGCTCAAGAGGAGATCGAACATAAGTCAATAGCCTTTGATGTGCTCAAAAGTACGACAGATAGCTATCCAATTCGGGTTGCAGGTCTGGTTATCGGTCATATTTTAGCAATTGTCTTCCTAAATTTAGGGTTGGTTGTACTGCTATCCCAAGACAAAAAGCTCTGGAACCGCCAAGTTTGGCAAGAAATGGGGCAATTCTGGTTATTTAAAGATAAAGTTCTGTTTAAAGCAGTTCTCAACTTTTGCCAATATCTGAAAATTAACTTTCATCCCACGCTGTGAGCGTGACGCACTTGGCATTAAAATTGGACAATGATTATAGATTCTCAACTCGTCCCAGATCAAACAGGCTCCAATTATCCTGATGCCTTTAAATCTGTTGTCGCCGGTAGAGTCCGCAAGCGTTTGGGTGATGCCGCTGGACTAAAAAATTTTGGCGTCAACTTGGCGAGACTTGCACCCGGAAGTAGTTCTGCACTACGGCATTGGCACACCCGCCAAGATGAATTAATCTATGTTCTGGAAGGAGAAATTATCCTGGTCACAAATTCTGGTGAGCAAGTTCTTAAACCAGGGATGGCGGCGGGATTTCCTTCCGGTGAAGCAGATGCACACCACTTAATAAATCGTAGCAATTCTGATGTAGTTTATTTGGAGATTGGCGACCGCTCTCCTGATGACGAAGTCAACTACCCTGATGACGATTTAATGGTGCAGACTATCGATAATACTCGGATCTCTATGCACAAAAATGGTGAACCTTATTAAGTACTAAGGCGCAACACCCTGGAAGGGTGTCGCTATACGTACAAAGCCCACCTGCGTGGGCTAGGTCAAATCAATAGTTTTAGAGATGTAACGGGTGGGGCTTTGTATTTTTGGTCGAAATTTAAATGGAATAGAGAAATGTCCACTCAAGACATCTACAACTTTCTGAAAATATCAGATACTATTGCTACTGCAGGGCAACCGACTGAGGCTGAATTCTCAATAATTAGAGATTCAGGATATCAAGTAGTTGTGAATTTGGCATTACCAGAATCAACGAATGCTTTACCAAATGAAAAAGCAGTCGTTGAATCTCAGGGTATGCAATACATACATATTCCCGTAATTTGGGAACGTCCAACTTTAGAAGACTTCCAACGTTTCGTTAGCGTTTTGGAAACT
>Ga0209512_1000794_pt1 | contig 45797 bp, 36 predicted proteins | sample frozenSSSSmetaG_FD_184142 | JGI IMG/M metagenome (GOLD analysis project Ga0209512, IMG submission 184142) | Glacier valley bacterial and archeal communities from Borup Fiord, Nunavut, Canada, to study Microbial Dark Matter (Phase II) -... | ecosystem: Environmental > Aquatic > Freshwater > Ice >...
TACGTCCAGCCGCCAACCGTCCGCCCCAAATTCCAGCCAGTAACGCCCCACTTCCCACAGGTAATCCCGCACTGCTGGAGTATCAGTATTAAACTTGGGAAGGGCGGGCAAGCTCCACCAGGCATCATAATTAGGTTTATGCCGCAAATCGTAGGCATTCACCGGGAAGCCATTATAATAAAACCAATCGAGATAGGGCGAATGTCGGCCATTTTCCAGGGCGTGGTTAAACTGGTAAAAGCCCCGGCTGGCGTGGTTAAAAACCCCATCAATAATAACTTTTATATCACGGGCGTGAGCCGCTTCCAGCAATTCCTTGAAAGCTGGATTGCCCCCCAATATCGGGTCAACCTGAAAATAATCGTGGGTGTGGTAGCGGTGGTTAGCGGTAGATTGAAAAACCGGGTTCAAATAAATAGCATTGATGCCCAACTCTTGCAAATAATCCAGATTTTCAACCACTCCCAGCAAATCACCACCTTTGTAGCCATCGTGGGTAGGGGGAGTATCCCAGCCTTCCAGATTAGAGGGTTTGTAGACCCGCTTACTTTGGGCAAAACGGTCTGGGAAAATTTGATAGAAAATTGCATCTTTTACCCAGTCGGGGGTCTCAATTGAGGTAAGTGGGCTGGCCTGAGTCACAGGACTATATTTCCTTTCCATAATAATAGGGCTTTCGCTTGAGGCCAATTTTTAGGCTCAATTTGTAGCCATCTAACCAATTTGGTGAGTTCCAAAGCGAAAGTCGTAAATAAAATAAGGACGGTACAAAACCGCCCTTGCTTGAAATTTAGTTTAATCGTCGGCTACCAGCAAGCCAACCAGATGATAGCCGCTATCTACGTGAATTACCTCCCCGGTAATCCCACGCGCCATATCGCTGGCAAGAAAAACGGCGGTGTCGCCCACTTCGGCCTGTTCGGTATTACGGCGCAGGGGAGTAGCTTCCTTTACCGCCCCCAACACTTTGCCAAAATCACGGATACCTGCCGCCGCCAGAGTTTTTATTGGCCCAGCACTGATGGCGTTTACCCGGATGTTGAGCGGCCCCAGGTCATAGGCGGCATATTTCACGGAAGCTTCAAGGGCGGCTTTAGCGACCCCCATCACGTTATAGTTTTTCACCACTCGCTCCGCCCCCAGATAGGTCAGGGTTATAATATTGCCACCCCCGGCAGCTTCCATTAGAGGGCGGGCACGACGGGCCGTTGTAATCAGGGAAAAACTGCTGACATCTTGCGCCAGAGTATAACCCGCCCGGCTGGTATCGGTGAAGTTGCCCATCAAATCTTCGCGGTTGGCAAAGGCCAAACAATGCACCATTATATCCAGCTTGCCACCGAATTTCTCACTGACTTTGGCAAAAACTTCGTCCAGGTTGGCATCGTCCTGCACATCACAGGGGCCAATTATCGCAACGGGCGATTTCAGGGTGGCGGCTAGTTCTTCCACGTTCTCGCGCAGCCGCTCACTCTGGTAGGTGAAAATCAGTTCAGCCCCGGCAGCCGCATAAGATTGAGCGATACCCCAGGCAATACTCCGTTTGTTGGCAATGCCCATTATCAGGGCTTTTTTCCCCTCAAGCAGTGGATACAATTTATTGTTCTCCTTTTAGTTGGGATTTTACTGCCGAATTCTTGAGGGGTATCCTAACATATTCAACTTGATAGTACAAATTGGGCTATCAGCCGTCAGCTATTACGGGAATATGCACCACAGAGACACAAAGCACACAGAAAAAATAAAGCCACCTCGCCTTCACGACGGGATAAAGTTGGCTCACTTTCAGTTTTGGGCGGACCGCATCCGGTGGATTTGGGCAGAGGTAGGATATTTTGAGATAGTAGCTGGAGCTGAAGGTAGTTGGGCCACTTCGGGAGGTTTGAGCAAGGCTACTATCTTCGGATACTTACGCCGCATAAAGCGTTCAGTGGTTTTCCTTAAATTCTGGGCTAGGTGGAAACGGTCGGCCACCTGGATAGCCTGGGGTGCTGCGGTTCTAATGACTTCACTGTGGGAATAAACATTTCTCTTAATCAATTGATCCTTTGTTTTAGTGAATGTAGTGATTTTTCGTAGCTACGTCCAACTCCCCAAAAAGTTACCACACAAATTGACAATGAACCGTTTCCTGTCCGACTCGTGTTGCCAAATGAAATACGCTGCTTCTTTGTGAATAAAGTCTATTAAAATCACGCAAAACAGTATCTCACAATTTCCCCACACCATTTACATAATTTGACAATACCCCTATTTTCTGCCCTTGCTACTAGCTCTGATAATCAGGCTTGGTTCCAGAATAATTTGTTTTTTGGCTAAAGAAATCCCCTGTATTTCAGCCATAAGTAAATCAATTACCCTCGTAGCTACCTCATTCACAGGTTGCCGCACCGAGGTCAAGCCCAGTAGTTCGGCGATAGGGGTATCATCATAACCAGTTACGGCTACATCTTCGCCAATCTGTAAGTTTACACTTTCAAGATAGCTCCGAACGCCCAAAGCCATAATATCGTTAACACAGACTACGGCGGTAATGCCAGGAGAAGCGGATAAAACCTGTTGGGCCGCCTGATGGGCGTATTCCACTATATTTGGGGTGTAACCAATCCACTCCGGGCGCGGCTCAATTCCGGCGGTGCGTAGGGCATCACTATAACCCTCTTTGCGGGCATCCCCGGCTACACTTCCTTCCGGCCAACCCAAAAACCCAATCTTCTTGTGCCCCCTTAGAGCCAGATGCTCGATAACTAATTCCATACCCCGCCGACCATCCACGTCAATATAAGAATAATCCAAATCAGGGTTGGAGTGTCCCCAGGCGGCAAAAGGTACCTTTTTTTCTAGCAGGTTCTGGATGCGGCTATCATTAAAGGTAGTATCGGTCAAAATAAAACCATCTACCCGGTTAGTGCTGATTAGAGCTTCATAGGGTTTAAACCCAAGTTGGGCAGGTTGGGTAAATGTTAAGACATGAAACCCATAGGATTCGGCGGCCTGGGCCATATCATACAAAAACCTGTCCAGGATCGCGTTGCGGCGGATAGGGTCTTCCATAACGTGCCAGGCATAACCAATCATTCTGGTTTCATTCGATTTAAGGTTACGGGCGTTGGTATTGGGGTGATAGTTGAGCTCTTTGATAGCTTTTTTTACTAATTCTCTGGTTTCGGGCTTAACCAACGGATTATTATTCAGAACATAGGAGACAGTAGTGGTAGAAACTCCCACGTAAGCGGCTACATCGCGCAGGGTGACATTAAAATTATAGTTCAAAGAGTCAGCCGCCTGTGAAACCGCCTTGCGGGTGATAGAATCTATCTCCACCGAATTATTTAGAGCCTTGTAGGCGGTAAAAATAGAAACATTAGCCTTCTCCGCAACTTTTTTTAAGCTTGCCATAAGATTTAAGCGTGGGAACTGCCTACATTAGCTGGCAGGGAAACGCCCTTTTCTCCTTCCAAATTTCTGGGTAATATTCTGAAACTAACCTTTAACGCCCCCTATCGAGACACCCCGCAAAATAAACCGTTGTAATACAATCGCGATGATTACGGGCGGCAACATTGCTACAAACGAAGCCGCCATCTGTAAATTTAGGGGCTCGAACTGGGCAATTTTCCATAGCCTTACCGTAATAGGCTGCATGTCATCTTGTTGTAAAACCAGGTACGGCAGCAAGAAATCTTTCCATAAGTTTACGAAGGCCAAAATAGATAATACCGCTATAATAGAACGAGATAGGGGTAAAGTAAATTTCACAAAGAGGTCATAGGCATTTGCCCCCTCTATTTTGGCGGCATCATATAGCTCTCGCGGTATTTTTTGAAAAGAATCTTTGAGAACCAGTATAGCAAAGGCACTCAAGCTGTAAGGCAACCACAAGCCCCAATAGTTGTTTATCAGGCTGATATTTAGAATGGGCACATTAACCAGGGAGCGATATAGCGGAATGATATAAGCGATTGAAGGTATCAACAGGGTAATAAGCATTCCAAATTCGATATAGCGTCCACCTTTTGGTTTAAGCTGGGCTAGGCTATAGGCCGCCAGGGTGGATACAAACATTTGAGTCACCACCCCTCCGCCAACAATGATAAAAGAGTTTAGAAATTGTCTTAGGAGGTTATACTTTGTAATACTATCTATAAAGTTTTGGAAGCGTGGATTATCAGGCCAGAGATGAATGCCCGGCTTGTATAACTCGGTACTGCTAAACATACCCCCCACAAAAGCAAAATATATTGGGAAAAAGAAAATAATCGCTAAAATAATTAATACTGTCAGCAGAAAGAAATAGCGCACCCGCCCGCCAGTTGTACGTAATTCAATTTTGGAAAAAACTCCTCGATCGTGAGTATCCATTTATGGCTTATAGTATTTTCCTGGCCCGAATAGAAAATACTACCTCTCCTTTCTTTGAAAATGACATTGTTCAACTGAGGTTAAGTTCCGAGTAAGTATAATTTATTCACTGCGCTGACTACGTGACATACGCTGGTAAATCAGGGAAAAGATTGCTAAAAATACCACCAATGTTACACTCCAGGCCGAAGCAACCCCATAATCATTATCTGCAAAGGCTTTGCGGTAAATAGCCAGCACCGGGGTCAGGGAATTGTTAGCCGGGCCGCCGGTAGTTAGTAGAAAAGGTTCAGTAAAAATCTGCACCACTGCCAGGAATTGCAATATCAGTAAAAGCTTCATGGTAGTGGTTAAATAGGGCAGGGTAATATGGCGGATGCGTTGCAGCGGGGAAGCCCCGTCAATCTCGGCGGCTTCATATAATTCATGGGAAAGATCTTGCAGGGCGGCCAGGTAAATAAGCATGGTTGCGCCAAAGTTGGCCCAGGTTAAAATTACAATCATGGCTGGCTTTACTGTGGTAGGGTCTTGCAGCCACAGGTGCGGTTCAACCCCAAAAAGAGCCAGTAAAGAATTGAGAAATCCACCTTCAGGCGCATAAATACGCCGCCAGACTAATAGATAAATAACTACCGGGATAAGATTAGGCAAAAAATAGACCAGTCGGAAAAATCCCTTAATCTGACGCATTTCGTTTACGGCAATTGCTGCCAGAATCGGGATAATAAAACCGATTAAAATACTTAGTAGCGCAAATTGAAGGCTGTTGCCCCAGCTCTGAACAAAAAGGGGGTCATTGAGCATTCGGTCATAATTCTCCAGACCCACCCAGGTTGATTCGCCCCCCAGCTTGATATTCTGGAAACTCATAACTACCGAATTAAGCAAGGGGAACCAGGCAAAAGCACTAAATACCAGAATCGCAGGCAAAAGAAACAGGTAGGCCGAAACTTGCTGCAACCACTTGGCGTTTCTGGGTTGACGGGCGGTAATTATCGTTTTGTTGCTCTTTACTAAACTTAAACCTCTAAGCCTGTTCATCCCGACCATACTTCCTTTGTTTGTCTGTAAAGATTTGAAGGAAGTGACACCATTTTAGTACCACCTCCTTTCGCTAATTTGGCAAACTGTCAGATAATACGCAAGTTGATCCTAAGATTTTTTGATGCGGTCAAGCGTATTGGTCTGGAAGGTTGAGGCCGCTTTCTCAAGGAGTGCCGCTGGGTCAGCCCCTTTATCGGTAAGAATTGAGCTAATAGCCGTACCAGAAACCGCATAATAATCTTGGGCGTTAGGAGTTACTTCAGGTTGTAACTTGACTTTGCCAGCAGTAACCGCGCTCAAGTATTCCTGATAGTTGTTGGTTGGCATATTATTATAAGGTTTCTGGAAGCTAGTAAGCCCATCCTGGTAAGCCCCCACATACAAAGGCAGGGTAGGAATACCGATAGCCGTCCCAGGGATAGCTTGTTGGAGGTCTAAAGAGGCCTTGCGTTCAGCCGGATCAAAGGTAGCCCACAGCTTATAATAGGCTGCCGCTTCTTTTTCATCGGCACTGGCGGCGTTACTTACCATCGCCACGTTACCACCAATCAAGGAGACGCTCGAACCGCCTGCGCTCACTGGCAGAGGAGCAAAAGCAAACTGCTTTAGATCAATGTCAGGGTAAGTAGTGCGTATCCAACTGAACTGGTCGCCAGCCATTACCGCCATTGCGGCCTGCCCGGTGGCAAAAGTCTGGCCGTTTTTAGCCCAGTCCAGGTTTTCACGAGGGAGCACATCAAATTTCCAGCGCAAATCCTTGATGTACTTCAACGCATCCAGGGGAGTGCCTTTAGAGAAGGTAGCAGTATAGGAGCCGCCCCCATTATCTTTGATAAAATCAGAAAGTTTTGCGCCAAAGGTATAAGCCATCGTAGTAAATTGCCAGCCAGATGCGTTGGTTCCATCACTGATAAAGGAGAAACCTGCTATTCCCTGATCGCGCTTGGTTAAAATTTTGGCATCAGCCGCTAATTCGTCCCAGGTGGTAGGAGGCTTGGCAATTCCCGCCGCCTTTAGCATGTTAATATTATAGGCAAGGCCCATTCCGTAGGCAAATTCGGGAATACCATATACTTTGTTATCCTTCACCGTAAGGGAGAGAACGTCTGGGTTATAGATACTGCGAAGGTTATTAGAGTCGAAATAGGAGCTAATATCAGAGGCGATACCCTGTTCCGCCATCTTGCTGGGGTCGGTTAGATATACCGAGAAAAGAGTTGGCAATTGCTTACCCGCTACCAGGGCCGCAAAAGTATCGGGGGCATAAGAGTAATCAGTACCTTTGATTGTAACGTTAGGGTAGAGTTTGTGGAAGCGGTCTGCTTGCTCGTTCCACTTTACTACTGCGTCCGGGCTGGTATCAAGTGGTTTGCCCACTACCGTAATATTAACGGGACGACCACCCGCAATTTGGGCTGGCATTTTTACAACTGCCGGAACGCCGTTGGTTACAGTGGTAGCGGCGGCGGCGGTAGTGGTGACGGCAGCAGTGGTCTTAGCCACCACTGTGGTTGTGGCGGCGGCAGTAGTCGTAGTGGCAACCGCGGCGGTAGTAGCAGCCGTAGTTGGGGCAGCGGCGGTAGTAGCGGCGGCAGTGGTAGTGCTGGCGGTAGTGGCGGTAGAGTCACCACAGGCGGCTAATACCAAACTTAGTAACAGGGTTAAAAGAACAACCACTGACCCTGTAATCTTTCTCTTCATAACACCCTTCCTCCTTCTTTGGTTGACGTTGGTGTGAAAAGTTCACCTACAATCACCATTGTGACAGTAAGCTCTAATCTAATAACCTGAAATCCGGGTTCAAATTGTGGTAACTGCTCGATTTACCAAAACTTAAACCTTAAACAAATGACACCTATAACACCTGTTTTTTTAGCTTCACCATTTTCAGGCAAAAGCAAATTAGGCCGGCTAATTGTCTGAGTGCAAGGACCAGGCAACTACCCTGCTGTGGCTAAATTTACTCCAGCTAAATTTATCTCTCGCCGATAAACCCGTTTGCGAGCAAACCAAAACTAGGCGGAAATGAAACCATTTCCAGCTTTTAACATCCAGGTAATTGGGAAATTTTAGGAACAACCACAATTATTAGGCTTCTTGCCAGTTTTAATAAAATTGAAACCTACAAGGAAGCCAAGATTTTGTTGTAAGCGAAAGCGACGAAATTTTTTGAAACGATACAAATTATTTGTACAGCATCTTTGAAATTTTGTCAATGGGTTTGGTAAAACTGCCTCATTCGACTTTTTACGGGTGGTATTATCGTCTTAATTCGTCTTTATTGTTAATTGTTGTCCTCCAAAGCCTGAAAATAGGATTAATTTCAAGAATTTAAGGGTTAGAATTATTGCTGCTTACTCTGCTATTGACAAGGTTATAGTTTTATCTCTATAATTTTGTATCGTTTCAAATTCGGATACAGGCACAACTTCGCAGGAATAGCACAATGAAAAACTCAATGAGGCGTTTTGGGAAAAGTCGCTGGTGGTGGGCGATAGGGCTATTGGTAGTGGCAGGGCTACTATCAGTGGTATTTTTCCTGCTACTCAATAGCCCCAACCCAACCGCCACCTTTCAGAGCGATAAGCTAAATAATTATTTGGGGCAAGGTGCCAAACTACCCTATGTGGAGTATCAGGCCGAAGATGCTAATACTAACGCCAAAATTATTGGCCCCGACCGTACTTTTAGCCAACTTGCCGCCGAAGCCTCTGGTCGCAAAGCGGTGCAGCTTACGGCACAGAGTCAATTTGTGGAATTTACCCTTACCCAGCCCGCCAATTCGATAGTGGTGCGCTATAGCATCCCAGACTCCGCCGCTGGCACAGGTTTGGACGCTGCCCTCAGTCTTTATGTTAATGACGTGCGTAAACCTGACCTTGCGCTAACCTCCCGATATGGCTGGTTTTACGGGATTTACCCTTTTACCAATAATCCGGGGGGCGGCCTTGCTCACCACTTTTACGATGAAACCCATCTGCTGCTGGATGAAATGCCCGCTAATACCAAAGTCCGGTTGCAAGTAGACGCAGCCGACACTGCTCCCTGGTATGTCATTGACCTGGCTGATTTTGAAGAAGTTCCTGCCCCCCTGACCCAGCCTACCGATTTTCTCGCTATTACCGATTTTGGGGCGGACGCGAGCGGGGCAAAAGAGTCTAATATGGCTCTGGATAGCGCAATTTCTGCTGCTAAAGGCCAGAATAAAGGGGTGTGGATTCCGCCCGGCACTTTTACTATCTATGGTCACATTGTTTTAGATAACGTAACCCTCAAAGGGGCTGGTATGTGGTATTCCGTACTGCACGGGCGGGGGATTGGCCTCTATGGCAACTATAGCCCCCACCCCAGCCAAAAGGTTAAAATGTACGATTTTGCTATCTTTGGGGAAATTACTGACCGGGACGATCAGGCGCAGGTCAATGGAATTGGTGGGGCTTTGGGCGGTGGTTCGGTGGTTCAAAATATCTGGATTGAGCATACCAAAGTGGGTTTATGGCTGGATGGCCCATTTGATGGACTGACCATCAGTGGTTGCCGTCTGCGAAATGTTACGGCGGATGGTCTAAATTTACACCAGGGTATCAGCAACACCATCGTTGAGCAAACTCAGGTACGCAATACAGGCGATGATGGGTTGGCAATGTGGGCCGAGAAACAGCCTAATCACGATAACATTTTCAGGTTTAATACCGTAGAATTACCAATACTGGCAAACAACATTGCTATTTATGGTGGCTCAAACTTGAGTGTAACCGATAATTATGTTTCCGATACCCTGACTCAAGGTGGCGGTATTCATGTCGCCAATCGTTTTAAGGCCGTGCCACTGGGCGGGATAACTACTATTGCCCGAAATACCCTGGTGCGGACTGGTTCGTGGGATCCAAACTGGCGTTACGGAATAGGCGCAATCTGGTTTTATGCCCAGGACTCGGCCATGACCGGCCAAATCAATATCACCAAGCTGGAAATTAACGATAGCTCCTATTCAGCAATTCATTTTACGAACTTAAGAATTACCAACGTAACGGTTGACCAGGTAAATATTAATAAAGCCGGGACATTTGCGGTGCAGGAGCAAGCCCCCGGTACAGCCCAATTCAGTAACGTCACGGCTAAAGAGCTGGGTTTAAGTGGTAAATATGATTGTGAGCTCGGCTTCAAGCTTACATTAGGCCCTGGAAATTCGGGCTGGGAGGATAGCCGCTGTGGTTTCCCTACCCCCACTCCCCGCCAATAAACTAGCAGGGGTTTTAGCTGGTTTTTAGCTAAAAATAATAACTATCCAATATTTAGAGAGGATTCCATTTACAATGAAATTAACAACTCAACCTTCCGCAGCATCTACGCAGCACCATAGGGAGGAATTTAATAAAAGCTCTTTTCAATTTGGGCAAGTCAGGCTGGTAGTAACCGCCCTCGATAGTAAAACATTGCGTTTGCACTACTCACCCACTGGGGATTTTATGCCGCGCCGTTCCTGGGCAGTAGCAAAGGACGACCATGAATTCCAGGGGGCGGAGTTAGTTGTGGTTGAGGATGATGAAAAATTTGAACTTAGCACTAGCCACCTACGCCTTTTGATAAGACGTTCAGACGGCGGAATAGAGCTTTTGACCAGCGAAGGTGAACGACTTTTACAGGATTCTCCCGCGCAAGGCCCCATATGGCGGGCTGATAACTCCCTGACTAGCTTGAAAGTTTTACCGCCGGACGAACTTTATTATGGTTTTGGCGAACGTACCAGCTTGCTTGAGAAAAGAGGGCGGCGTTATACCTGCTGGAATACTGACCCCGGCGATAGTAATTTCGATCATGGGCCGGGGGCGGACAAATTGCACCAGTCTATTCCCTTTTTTATGGCTCTTCGCCCGCAGAAGGGTGGCTATGGCTTATTTTTGAATAACACCTTCAAAACTGTTTTTGACGTGGGCTATACCAACCCGGATTGTCTGAGCATCGAAGCGGAAGGCGGAGAACTGGATTATTATATTTTCTATGGGCCAGAACCAGCTAAAATTGTGGAAGCCTATACCAGTCTGACCGGGCGAACCCCCCTACCACCGCGTTGGGCGTTAGGCTATCATCAGAGTCGTTGGGGTTACTACCCGGAAACTAAGGTGCGAGAGATTGCTGCCAGTTTCCGTGAACGCCAGATACCCCTGGATGCTATTCACCTTGATATTGACTATATGGATGGCTATAGGGTTTTTACCTGGGATAAAAATCATTTCCCTGAACCCGAAAAGCTTATTCGAGAACTGGATAATCAAGGAATCAAGTTAGTAACTATTATTGACCCCGGTGTTAAGTATGACCCTGAGAATAACTATTCAGTTTACGATGAGGGTATCGAAAAGAATTATTTTATCCGCAATGCCGTTGGTGAAATTTTTCATGGCTATGTCTGGCCCGATGATAGTGTTTTCCCGGATTTTGCCAAAGAGTCGGTAAGAGCCTGGTGGGGTAATTTGCATAAGAGTCTGGTGGAAATGGGTGTTCGGGGCATCTGGAACGATATGAATGAACCCGCCCTGGCTTCGGCTCCCTTTGGTTCACCCGGTGAGTTAACCGAAATACCGGGCGATGCACCACAGGGGGATGCGGAAGAACCGACCTGCCACGCCGAAGTTCATAATCTCTACGGCTTGCTGGAAAATATGGGAACTTATCAGGGGTTGCGAGAGTTACAGCCTGATGTAAGACCCTTTTTGTTGACCAGGGCTGGCTTTGCGGGAATTCAGCGATGGGCCGCTGTGTGGACGGGGGATAACGCCGCTCTCTGGGAGCATCTGGAAATGGCAATGCCACAGTTGTGCAACCTGGGGTTATCAGGAGTAAGCTTTACGGGTACTGATATTGGGGGCTTCCATTGGCAAAGTAGTAGCGAACTATGGGCGCGTTGGATTCAGCTTGGGGCTTTTTACCCCTTCTCCAGAGGCCACTCTATCACCACCGCACAGCAAAAAGAACCCTGGGTATGGGGAGACCGCACCGAGAGCATAGCCCGTAAATATATAGAATTACGCTATCAATTGCTGCCCTATCTCTATACCCTTTTCGAGGAAAGCAGCCGTATTGGTAGCCCTATCTTGCGTCCCCTACTCTACGAATTTCATACCGACCCAGAGGTAATGTTGTTACACGACCAGGTAATGTTGGGAAGTGGTTTGCTGATTGCCCCGATTTACCGACCAGGGGTGCAATACCGCCATGTTTATTTACCACAGGGCGGTTGGTACGATTTTTGGACTGGCGAGTTCCATTCCGAGGCTCATATAATGGCGCACGCTCCACTTGAAGTTTTGCCACTCTACGCCCGCGCTGGAACTATTTTGCCGCTTGGCCCGATTATGCAGTCCAGCGACGAAAGACCGATTGATCAGCTAACCTTGAAGATTTATCTGGATGCAATAGGTGGGGCTAAGGGCCAACTTTATGAAGATGATGGGATAAGTTTTGCCTATACCCACAGCCAAAGCTGCACTACTGACTTCAGCTTGGTAACAGATAAAGCTGGTAAATTACGCCTTTCCGCTCGTCGTTCGGGTAATTACCAGCCCCCCGCCCGTTCGGTGGAAATTCAGCTATATAGCCGCAGTGGGATTAAAAAACAGTGGCTTCAGGAAGATAGGGGCAATTGGGATTTAGAAATCAGATAAATGGGAACATTATTGCCATTTGAGCTGATGTGACCTGGTTGATATTTCTCGAATTCTTCTACTATCGCCTTCTCTATCGCTCAACAACAACTTCATTAGCGACCAGTTCTTATTTATGTCGGGTTACACCGAAGGCAAACTTAACCTGAGAATACCCACCACAGATGTAAGCCCAAGCCAGAAGACTTGGGCTATTAAATATCGGGTGATCAGCTGGCTTTAGATCAGCTTACGGGTAGCTCACTACCGTGACCGGGACATCCGGGTTGGCAACGGTTGACGACCCACCAGTGTCGTTGACCACATTCAGGATGCCACCCGTCCCGTTGGTCGCGTCAAGGAAAATCGTAAGCATGTTATGGAGGCTTCCGTCTGGCAGGGTGAAAGGAACCTCAAAGGCGTGCGCGGCCAGGATGTTCACCCCCTTGTTAAAGAAGCTATAGCTGCCCATACCATAGCCATTGAAAGCTTTCACATTGTCGGAAACCTTCAAGGCGGCATAGCCAACTGTACCATCATGGCTCCAGGCTGCCTTACTGGGCGGGTCGTAGGGCAGCTCGTTCTGAAAGAAGATAGTGCGCCCGTTCTCGCCGTTCCAGATAACCTGATACTTCTGGTAATGCTCGACGAACAGGCCATAGGCCGTAACGTTGTCGCCATTGACAATCAGGCCCGTATTGGCGGTGTTGGCAGTCCAGCCCACGCCGTTACCATGGTCGGCCCGCCATGCCCAAATGTCGTCCAGAATAACGTTATCGCTGTTTATAATCAGGCTAGTGGTGGCCTTGCCGGGGGTTGCCCCACCGATGCGGAAGAACACGTCACTAAGCGAGGTTGGATTGGACGGGTCACTCCGCGCATCGTCGCGTCCGTGGTCGTCATCGTCACGCCGATTGCCCAGTTGTAACAGCACTGGCGAGTTGATCGGGCCAGCATCGAATAGCAATCCAGCGAGCTTGACTCCTTCCACGTTGGCAACTGACATCGCCACGTTTCCTTTGTCTGGTATCAGGGTGGCTAAACCTAATCCCAGCACTACCGTATCACGACGTTTGACCTCAATTGTGTTGTTCAAATGATAGATGCCGGGGGTGAAAATGAGGTTCTTGCCCCGTTCGAGAGCGTTGTTGATTGTTCTTGCATCGTCGGTTGGTTTGGCGACAAAGAATTGCTCAATTGAGATGGACGAACCACTTGCTGGCCCGTTGGCCCAGGTCGTACCCACTGAATTGCGCTGGACTGCCGGAAGGAAAACCTTGTATTTGCCACTAGCGTCAACATACAGGAACGGTTTCTCTCTAGTCACTGGGCTGGTCGCCAAAGTAGTGTAAGGGCCACCACAGGAAGCTTGAGCGGGGAAGCATTCGGCAGGCGCACCCACGACCCCAGAGAAAACCTGATTCCAAACCCCGTTAGTCCAGCCATCCAGCGCACTGTTGCGGGTCAACCACTGTTGCTGGGAACCGTTGATTACCGTGCCGCCCTCAAAAGCTGAGTCGGCGATAAAACCACCACTAGCAAACGATGGGCCAGTGCAATAATCCATAAGGGTGACATTTCCGTTGGTCACATGCACCCGCCGCATCGGGGCGGCTTGCGACACTGCCCAGAATTCGCCACTGTAGCAACCAAAGTTAGGGGTAGTCACGTTTATAGTCAGATTCGACAAAGAACGCCAGAAGTTATTAAGAGCGATGCAGCCGCTACTGTCACATTGGTTGCGGACGTAGACCGACCCGTTAATAACGACATCGTTCGGTGACGCGCCCAGACCCGCCACCTCAGTGTAATAGCCTACCTGAAAGTTGAGGGGACTATCCGCCGTGCCGTAAGTGCCGGGTTTGAATAACAGGGCGTAACGCTCCGGGCCGAACTGGTTGGGTATTTGCTGAGCGGCGATAGCATCAACGGTAGCCTGTATCTGGCTCGTTGACATGCTGGGGTCGAAGATTTTCACATTTGGGCCGAAGTCAGGCGTGGCTGAGCTTGGGGCCAAATTACTTGGAGCGGCCATGACAGAAACTTCCGAAATTGTTGCACTTAGCATCAGCGCAACTAGCAACACTGCTAAAAACCTTATCTTCCTTGATTTCATTTGCACTTTCACGAGATTCTCCTTGTTCGTTAAAAGTTATAGCACAACCAAAATTTAAGTTACTACTGTTTAATCTAACCTGATTATTTTCACTAGCAACGTTTCCAGGCCCGCGCCTTATTCCTACCCGCTATTGGGCTTTCACTGGGCCTACCGATTGACGCTGAACCAGTTCGACCCGGAGAAGATGAGTAATTGGGACTGCTTCGGGATTATTTACCCGCTCTATTAAAGTTTTTACTGCCCAACCGCCCATTCCATGTTTGTCAGAGCGGATGGTCGTGAGAGCAGGAGTAAGATGTCCAGACATATCAATATCGTCAAAACCAACAATTGAAATGTCACCCGGAATGTTTAATCCGGCTTGGTGTAATGCCTTCATCGCTCCAGTAGCCAGGAGGTCAGTCGAGCAAAAAATGGCCGTTATTCCCAAGTTGCGGGCAATTAGTCGGTTACAAGCTGCAAACCCCTGTTCAATTTGCAAATTGCTGGTTTCAAATAAATCCGGGTCGAACGGAATATGGGCCTCCTGCAAGGCTTTGCGGTAACCTTCAGCACGCTGCTGAATGCTGTAACATTTATTGGTCAAAAGACCATCATCCAGCAAAGGGCCACCTATAAATGCTATTCGCCTATGACCGTAACTTATTAATAAGTGCATGGCCTTTTTAGCACCTTCAAAATTGTCACATAACACGGCATCTAAGGCTATGTCTTCGCTGTAATTATCCAACAGCACCACTGGCAAGCCGATTGCTTTTACCCTTATTATAATTTCATCTTCAGGTGCACCAACCAGAATAATACCGCCAAGACCCATATTATTTACCGCGCTAAGCAGAGCCTGGGGTGTTTGGCTTAAATAACCAATGGCACGAGGAGTGACTTTTATGCCATTTTTGGCCGCTTCGTTTTCCACCCCCCACAACAAATGTGACCAGAAAGGGTCAATTACCGGGGCTTTATCGGTGTCATGTAATAAGTCATAAAGAAAAAATCCGAGTTCTTTAAGCGTTCCGTTATTACTACGACTGGTTGCACTTTGCCCGTAAGGACCAAGATAACCTATTTCAGAAGCTACTTTAAGAACACGTTCCCTGGTTTCGGGAGTAACAGAACTATGATTGTTAAACACACGCGAAACTGTGCCAGGCGAAACCGCCGCCTGCCGAGCTACATCCCTTACCGTTACAGAGTTAGCCAACGTTATTCAGCTCCGTCATTGATTTAACAAAAAGAGTCTTGTTGCGTTAAAATGTGGGTTTGTTTAATAAAACAATGTTATCATCCTCTCTACCACTTGTCAACAGCCTTCTTTTGCAATCAAACTGGCCTTTTTCTTAAGATTTTCGGACTAAAACATAATAAAACGAGCTTAGTGACTATTAGGATAAACTGAAATCCTTTGCTTGCGATTAAAATAGCCATTCATGTTTATTAAAATGTTTAATCAAAGAAACCCTGGCGCGAGAGGATGAGTTTCACAACAAATATGAGACCAATTAAAATCGAGGAGGATTTTCAAAAACATTTGTAGCAGCGAACCGTTTTTACGACTCTTCGTATCTATTTTTGTAAGGATAGCTGGGTGCGCTATTATCGGTTAGAAAAATACTTGAAATCTAAAATCGAAGGTAAAGAAGTGATTGAGAAAACTTTCTTAATCCCATTGACTTCCGAGCGACCAGGCTTCAACAATTTTACCTTGCTCGATTCTGTGAATGATTATTTCGCGCATAGTGATTTGTTCAGCATCTCTTATACTATGCAAAGTGAGCCGACTTACTATTTTGCCAGCCTCGCCAAACATATCTTCTATCTGTATTTTAAATTGGTCAAAGGAGCGGTGAACTCCTTGTACATTGGCTAAAACCCCCTCAACCCCTTTTAAGGTATTCTTGCTTCCCATAACCCAGACAATATAATTTTCAGCAATAAAATGAGGAATCAGCTCGTATTGTCTATTGTTCCAAACCTTTTCAATAAAGTCTTTGATAATTTCCTTATTGTTTTCAACAGACATAAAGAAAAAGCTCCTGGCACGGGTAATGATTAATTCGGGTAAAATTACCAAAGTTTGTAGGTTATGAATTAATTAAGGAAGATAATAGTTAATAGTACCGCACCCCTAAAGGGGGTTCAATTACTTTTGGGGGGTGGCGGGCCGGGTTTTTTGGACTCGGTAGCGAGCTGCTCTAGTTTGGTGGTGACACGCAAGGCCGCCCGCAGTTCCTCGGCTAACTGTTGCAGGTTCTCCATACTAATACCGCCTTCCCGCAAGCCAGTTTGAGCCAAATTTATCGCATTAGTGAGAGAGGGGTCTAATTCCCGCCAGATGGCCCCGGCAATACGGGCGGCCATATCACGTTGTTGTTGAGCGGTATTGCGCTGGGCCAACTTGTCGCGTTCCTGCTTAACCTGTAAATATTGCTCCCCTACCCCCTGCAAAGCGGCATCATTCTCCGCCAAACGACGTTGCAAAAGGTCATGCATCCTTTTCAGGCGCAACAGACTTTGGACGCGAGCCTGAAGTTCGGCCTTATTGACGGGCTTGTTAAGGAAATCATCCGCCCCTGCTTCCAGAGCCGCCGCCTTATCTACGGCATCGTGCAAGGCTGTAACCATAATAATCGGAATAAAAGGTAAGGTGGTTTCATTTTTCAGGAAACCAAGTAAACCCAGTCCGCCAAGCCCCGGCATCATCAGGTCGGTTAGTACCAGGTCGGGGGTAGAACTTTTAATACTCTCGATGGCTTCCTCGGCACTATAAACCTCGCTGGTTTGATGACCAGCCAACGTCAAAACTGCCGACAAATAGCCCGCTATATCCTTATCGTCGTCTACCACTAAAATTTGGGCAGGAGCTTCGACACCAGCACTGGCGTTGGAGTTATTATTTTCTGTTCCTGATGTCATTTTGACCCTATTACGATGTTAATAAATTCAGGGTGGCCTATTGTTAGATAATAACATAGGTTTAATAAACACCGCAATAGTTCAAAGAAATCCAAAATCTAAAATCGGATATCCAAAATTGGTTAAAGCTCTAAAATCGAAGGTCATTAGCTGTCGGTTGTTGGCTGACCTAACCCCCTAGCCCCCTTCCCTAATCCCCCTGAGTATAGGAGGAACAGGCGAGAAAGCGGGAAATAAAAAGAGGGCGGGCACGGAGGTCTACCCCTACAAAAATTCCTGTTTTTACCAATAACCGACGACTGGCAGCCGACAACCGATTACAGCCCTGGTTGCAGCCAGTCACGCCGTCGCAAAACATCCTTCCCTAACAAGCCTAGCAATACTTCAAAGCGAGTATTCTTGAACTCCGGGTGATACTCAAAGCGATTGCGCTCAAAATATTGCACGGTGTAACTTTTGCCATCGTCAGGGTTTTGTTCCTGTAATTCCTCGCTGGTGGGGTAGCCAAAGAGAGCCAGACCGCCGTTATTCAACCAGTATTTCAAAAATGAACCGCCCAGGCTATGTTGAGTCTGGGGAAAATACCAACGGTCAGGGGTACTGGTGAAAGGGGCAGATTTGGGGAAGTCGCGCCCCTGGGTTAGCTGCACCCCTAACAAGCCAAGTTGCACCTCAAAGGGCGTGTTTTTATTTTCGGGGTGATACTCAAAACGGTTACGCTCGAAATACTGCACGGTGTAAACCTTGCCATCGGTTGGCGAAACCTCCTGAAATTCCTCGGTCAGGGGGAAACCAAACACTGGCAACCCGCCATTTCCTATCCAAAAAGTGCGGAAACTATAACCCAAATTATGCCCGGTTTCGTTAAAATACCAAACATTCTTGTCGGCGGCTTTGCTGGCAGCCCGTTGAGTGGGATAACCTGCCGCCAATACCGAAACCTGCTGCAAGCCAAAACTCTCCACATGGTATTTAACGTATTCCTGAATTACCCCTCCATAAAAATTCACCACTTGCTTGGTTTTGAGCCTGACATAACCTGTAATTGTAACAAGTTCACCCGGATTCAAATTTTGCCCAAAGCCCCAGCGATAGGGATAAGGATTACCATCACTTGAGCCAAAATCGAGGGTCAAGCGGAATTTATTACTGACTTTGGGAAAACCTTGACCCAGATAGTTTTGGCCTTCCTCGTAGGTATAGCCGGGGGCAGGGTCTTGAGTTTCAATTAGTTTTGTCCCAGTGTTTTTGATAGTTGCACTAACCTTTAACACCTGGTTTCCCAAAATGGTAGTTGGACTCAATTGCAAGGAAACAAGCTGCACCCCAAAAGTTCCAGTATCGGGGGTAGAATTAAGTAGCCGCGTGACCTCGCTACGGGCGGTGGGCAACAAATCGTACTCAACCTGACCTGGGCAGGAGGTATTAATTACGTCCCGATGCCCACTGATAGTCGCCACATTCGCCCGGTCTACAAAATATATTCGGGCATTGGGGTCAATACTCTTGACCTGGGCTTTCCAGGCCAACAGACGGTGTAATGAGTTGAGTTGGGCATCGGTGGGGCGAGTGCCAGCAAAACTACCGATTAAACATACCCCGACGCTACCATAATTATATTGGTAGGCATGCCCGCCTACTGCGTCTGCACCACCAAAACGCCCCTCGTAAATATTCCCCTTCCAGTCTACTAAAAAGTTATAGCCAATATCGCCCCAGCCTTTGGTAATGGCGTGGTAATAATAGATACTGCGGACATCCACCGCCGGGTCAGCATTATAGGTATTGGTAGTTTCGCTATGGTGAACAATCATAACTTTGGCAGAAACGTATTCGCGCGGCCAGACCTCAGTGCCTTTTTCAAAGCGCAACCCTTCATTCGCTCCCCATTCCACCCGGCTAATGATGCGGGGTTGCAAGCCTTCCGGCTCGGCAGAACCGGGCTTGGGCAGGCCACTAGCCAGTCCCGGCGGGGCACTGTTATCGATCGCCGATAATCCCACCAGATTTAATTGCACTCCCGCCGGAATATCCACCCGATATTGCACATACAAACCTGTTGCCAACACCACCCGTCCATAAAAACGGCCATTAGCCGCCGGGATAGTCCGACCATCCCCGTCAAAGCTGGCATCTAGCCAATTGGTGAAATTTATATTATCGCTGCTTACTCGCAGGCTAACGTGCAGAGTGGTAGCATCGCCCGCCCCTACTTCCCAATAAGCCCCTACCGCCCCAAAAGTGCTACCAATATTATAAATGTCCGAGGTATAAATACCACTGACTGGAAATTTATTCTTATCTACAATATCCGCCAGCAACGCTTTAGCCCGCGCCTGACTCAGAGGTAAAACCGCCAGACCCGCGCCCGCTAAGGCCACACCACCCGCTAACTTCAAAAAGCTACGGCGGCTGCCTTCCGTTCTGGTAGTTGTCCGGCCCTCATCTATAAACTCAGTAAAATTTTCCCCGTGCATGCCCAAATTTCCTTCCGCCAAGTGTAATAATCAGGTAAAAATAATCGAGCAAAAAATAATAAGCCCTTTACTCTAAAATAAACGGGCGAAGAGCATTCGGGTTCCGCTCAATTGTTAGGGAAAAAGTAAATACCTTTGGTAGGTTTGAGGGGGCAGGAGCAAGAGTTTGTAGGAGCAGGCTCTGTCCTGCGATAAAACTATCGGATGGCGGAGCATCCTCCTACAATTATTCCTCAATTTTAGATTGCCTATTTCGCTGGGGAATAGCGCATACTTTTGCCCAAACCCGTAATTGAGATAAATTCGTCGTGGATAGCCTGAACCGCCGCTTTTTCGTCCACAGCCGAGGCTATCAAGCTGATATTTAGTTCACTGCTACCCTGAGCAATGGCAATGACGTTAATCCCCTTATGGCCCAAAGTGCTGAACAAACGCCCTGCCACCCCCGGCGTACCGCGCATACCCGCCCCTACCACCGCCACAATCACAATAGTATCATCGGCCTGAATTTCATCAATTTCCTTGCGACTTAGCTCGCGCTCGAACTCCCGATTGAGGCTTTGGACGACAGCGGGGGCGGCTTTTTTATCAATCACAAAACAGAGGTCGTGACCACTGCTGGCGTGACTAATCATTAGCACATTGGCGTTATGGTCTTGCACGCGGGCGAAGGTGCGGGCGGCAATCCCCGGCACAGTCAGCACCCCGCTTCCCGAAACCGTCACTAAAGCCAAATTACGGGCACTGGTAACAGCTTTAACCACCCCTTCGGTAGCTTCGCGGGGATGGTCTATGCGTGTGCCAGGAAAGTCAGGGTTTAGGGTGTTTTTTATGTAAAGCGGGATGCCTTTCTCAACGGCGGGCAAAACCGTAAGAGGGTGGATAACCTTCGCCCCAAAATAGCTCAACTCTCCGGCTTCGGCATAGCTGATACGACGCAAGGAGCGGGCGTTAGGCACAAGGCGGGGGTCGGCAGACATTACCCCATCCACATCTGTCCAAATCCAGATTTCTTCGCTGCTAAGGGCCGCCCCTACAATACTGGCACTGTAGTCGCTGCCGCCCCGCCCCAACGTAGTAGTAATACCTTCCGAGGTTGCGCCGATAAAACCCGTAACTACCGGGATAACCCCCTCGTTTAGCAAGGGCAACAAAACGTCCTGACAATTCTTTTCGGTCTGGGCCATCTGGGGGGTAGCACTGTTAAAAACTTTGTCGGTTAGAATAAGGCGTTCGGCACTGATGGCTTCAGACTTAAACCCGGCATCCCGCAGCGTCCCCGCCATAATCAAGCTAGAGAGCTTCTCGCCATAGGCCGCCACCGCATCCAGCGAACGTGGACTAACCTCGCCTAACAACTCAATCCCGGTGAAAAGGCGCAGAAGTTGGTGGAGATGGGCCGCTACCTCTGAATGAACTCTGCTCCGAAGCGGCGGATTAGTAATAGCCTCCTCGACCACCTGCTGATACTTGCTGTGAAATTCGGCAATCACTTTCTCAGCCGCCGGGCCAGCCGTTGGGTTACTCTCGGCCAGTTGGCGGGCAGTATTAAGTAGCCAATCGGTAGTGCCAGACATCGCCGAAACCACCACCACTGGTTTATGTTGCAGGTAGCCACCCACCAGTTTTGCCACGTGGCGATAACGTTCCGCGCTACCCACCGAAGTTCCACCGAATTTCATTACAATCATTTTGACTAAAACCCTTTTCTATTGCTGTTTACTGACAAAAAATAGGGACGGAGTTCGTTAAACCGCGTCCCTGTGGTTCTAAGTATTTTACAACACTTGGTCAAGAAATATAAAAGGCTAAAGCATCGGTCAATTTGCTTATTCAGAGCTTAAAGCATAAAATTGGTAGACCAAAGTTGGGGCATTATATCAGCTAATCAAAAGGAAACGAATTGATGACTATCACGCTAGAGCAGGACAAACTGGAGGCATTAGCCGGGGGCTATAATAGTGACCCCTTTGCTACACTCGGCCCGCATGAAGTCGAGAAGAACGGCAAACCCGCCCTGGCGATTCGGGCGATATGGCCGGGAGCGGAAAAGGTACTGGTAAAACCTGCCAAAGGCAAAAAACAGTACGAAATGGAGCGGATTCACCCTGCCGGAATTTTTGAAGCGATTATTCCTAATCAGAAGCTGGGTTTTGATTATAAGTTAGTGACAGTCTACCCCGATGGTAATGAGGTTGAGAGCCACGACCCCTATTCTTTCCCGCCCCTCTTGACCGATTTTGACCGACACCTGTTTTCCGAAGGCACGCATTTTAATACCTACGAGAAGTTGGGCGCACATGTGCGGGAGGTTAACGGGGTTAAGGGGGTGCATTTTGCGGTGTGGGCCCCCGACGCGCTACGGGTTAGCGTGGTGGGCGACTTTACCAATTGGGACGGGCGAACCTACCCCATGCGGCTGCACCCAGCGCAAGGGGTCTGGGAGCTTTTTATTCCTGGAATGGGCGAAGGAACTACTTACAAGTACGAAATTAAATCGCGTAATTGGGATTTGCCTCTGCTGAAGGCTGACCCCTATGGCTTTTTTAGCGAGTTGCGCCCCCACACCGCCTCGGTGGTAACAAACCTGGACAAGTACGAATGGCAGGACAGCGATTGGATGCAAAATCGCAAGAAAGCCAACTCGCTGACAGCCCCGGTCTCGATTTACGAGCTTCATCTGGGTTCGTGGAAGCGACACTGGGACGAAGGCATGAACAACTGGCGGTGGCCGACCTACCTGGAATTAGCTGACGAGTTGGTAGCTTATCTTAAACAAACTAATTTTACCCATGTAGAGTTTCTGCCAGTCTCGGAACATCCCTTTGATGGGTCGTGGGGCTATCAGACCACTGGTTTTTATGCTGTTACCAGCCGTTTCGGTAGGCCCGAAGATTTTATGAAGCTGGTGGATAGCCTGCACCAGAATGGCTTCGGGGTATTTATAGATTGGGTTCCCGCCCACTTCCCCAAAGATGCTCACGGCCTGGGCAATTTCGATGGCACACATCTCTACGAACACGCCGACCCGCGCCAGGGTGAACAACTGGACTGGGGTACGTATGTCTTTAATTTCGGGCGGAACGAGGTGCGGAATTTCCTTTTGTCCAACGCTTTGTTCTGGCTGAAAAAATATCATGTGGATGGGTTGCGGGTGGATGCGGTGACTTCCATGTTGTTTTTGGACTTTTCCCGTCCCGAGGGGGGCTGGATTCCAAACAAATATGGGGGGCGCGAGAATTTAGAGGCGATTGATTTCATCCAGAAGTTTAACATTCTGGTTCATGGTGAATTTCCGGATGTGCTGACGATGGCGGAGGAGTCCACCGATTATCCCTCTGTAACCCGCCCGGTCTATCTTGGCGGGCTGGGCTTTGACCTCAAGTGGAATATGGGTTGGATGCACGACACCCTGGATTATTTCGAGCTAGACCCAATTTACCGTCGCTTTAGTCACCACACTCTGACTTTTTCGCTGATTTATGCCTTTAGTGAAAACTATTTGCTGCCCTTCTCCCATGACGAGGTGGTTCACCTGAAGCACTCGATGCTGGACAAGATGCCCGGTGATATGTGGCAAAAGTTCGCTAACCTTCGCGCCCTCTACGCCTATCAATATACCCACCCCGGCAAGAAGCTGCTGTTTATGGGCAGTGAGTTCGGACAGTGGACGGAGTGGAGTGAAGTTCGTTCGCTGGATTGGAATTTGCTGGACTATCCCTTACACACCAGTTTGCTAAAATATATGCACGACCTGAACCAACTCTATAAAAATTATCCCGCGCTATATGAAGTGGATAATAGTTGGGAGGGCTTTAGCTGGCTGGTCGTCAACGATTACGAAAACAGCATTCTGGTCTACCTTCGCAAGAGTAAAGACTCAAAACAAACGCTGGTGGTGGCCTGTAACTTTACCCCGGTGCCGCGTCAGGGCTATCGCTTCGGTATTCCCAAGCCTGGTTTCTATCGCGAGATTTTTAACACCGATTCAGAATATTACGGTGGCAGCAACGTCGGCAATGGGAAGGGTGCAGGGAGCCTTCTTGGACAGTTCGGTGAATACGGGCAATCGCTGGCTATTACCCTACCACCGTTGGGCGTGGTAATTTTGGAGCTGGTCAGCTAATATCCAACCTTGTATTTAAATGTAGGGGTGGGTCTGTGACCCATCCGGGCGGGTTTGAAACCCGCCCCTACAATTTATTTCACACTATAATATAAGGTTTTATATTTAACCTGTAATTTTTCGCAATCTTCCGGCGTTAAAGTAGTAGAAGTCCGCTACTAACGCCGGAATTTTTATACACCAGGAGTTTTGGCTATGTCTGCAAAATTGCCCGCTCTGCTGCTATTTTTAATCTTAACCCTGCTTTCGGCCTGTGGCTCAGATCCAGCCACTACCAATACCCCTACTCCATCAACCGTTACAATTGCACCCCTCCCAACCGCCACGCCTACGGTCAATCCAATCCCAACTCCGACAATGCCGCAGGGTTGGGAGTCGCGCTGGCTAAAAGGCATACCTTGCAAACCACCCTGTTGGGAAGGAATTATCCCTGGAAAAACAAGTCTTGATGAGGCTATAAAGTTATTAGAAAAAAATCCACTTATTATTTCTAGTTCAATCAATATTGAAAAACAAACATCTGGGGCAGCGAGTCCTAAAAGTGGATTTTTGGTTTGGAATTGGAATGACGGTAGCATTCACAAAAGCAACATTACTTATGATTATCAAAATGTAGCACACCACGTCCAAATTATTTACCTTGCAATGTTTGAAGCTAAATTAGGTGATATTATTCAAGTATATGGTAATCCGAGTCATATCGAAGCAAATAATGTAGGTCAAACTTCTAGTATTTCATTTCTATGGTTTTCTCAGGGGTTAAGTGTCGCAATGACTGGGGAATATAAAGATAAACCTCCTATTATAAATACTTCCTTGACCGTTAAATATGTTAGGGTTTTTGTTCCGACCACACCAGAAAAATATGTAGAAGGGGGAGTTGTGAAAGCGGAACAATTTGTCTCTTGGCAAGGATACAAAGATTTTGGCTTTTACTGTAATTTATCTATGCCTAGCCACAAATGTTAGGCGTATATATAAGCATGAGGTTTTGTGACCTCTACCCAGTATAAATTTTACAAACCTGCCCTGATTTTTTCGGCGTTAGCAGATAATTCTTCGGGGGTAGCGGGGGCAGACCGCCAAATAGCCAGCAGGTCGTCCCCGGCGTAACGGGGAATTACGTGGGAATGAAAATGGAAGACGCTTTGCATAGCGGCAGGGTCGTTATTCTGCAAAATGTTAATGCCCGCCGCGCCAAACTGAGTTTTCACCACACGGGCGATACGGGCGGCTATCTGGGCAATATAGCCCACTAACTCATCGGGAATTTCGTAAACATTGGGGTAATGCTCTTTGGGGATAACCAGAGTATGACCGGGGTTTTTCTGCTGGAGATTCATAAAAGCCAGAACGGTTTCATCCTCATAAACTTTGGCGGAGGGAATATCACCCGCGATTATTTTACAAAAGATACAGTTATCATCCACCCGTTCCGGCATCTCTCCCATTCCCTTCGTAAAGTTTGAGTTAAAAACACTGTACTCAGGACACAGTGCAGCGTGTTCCTACAACGGGGGAAACTGTTTTCACTCGTTACTCGTTACTCGCTGCTTTTAATAAATGCGTTTTTCAAGCTCGGCGGGCTTGAGCAGAGTAATACGCTGACGGTCAATCGTGATAAACTGACGTTCCTGGAAAGCTACTAGCTGTCGGTTTACACTTTCGCGGGTAGTGCCGAGCATATTGGCAATATCCTGCTGGGTTAGGCGCAAATCAATCTCAACCGAACCATTAGGCAATTTCTTACCGTAGTTTTCGGACAATTCCAGCAGCTTTTTGGCAAGGCGAGCCGGAATATCCAGAAAAACCACATCTTCCACCAAATTATCGGTACGGCGAATCCGTTCACTCAGGCTACTGATAATATGTACCGCAATTTTCGGATGTTTGCTAATAAAATCAAGAAAATCGTCACGATAAATTATCAAAACCTCGGCAGAGCCAACACAACTAACCGTAGCCGAACGCGGCTTACCATCGAACAACGAAAGCTCACCAAAAAAGTCCCCTTTGCACAGGATGGAAAGAATCATTTCAGTGCCAACCTCGCTCGGCACACTGACCTTGACCGTACCACCCACAATAATATACATTGTTGAGCCAGCGTCATCTTTGTGGTAAATAGTCTCGCCATGACGGTAGGAGCGGCGTTTAACCCTGGTCGCAAGCTCGCGTAGCTCTTCTACTTGTAAGTGTGCAAAAAAGGGGAGGTTTGCCAGTACATTTTCTTCGGCAGACATAATCGTTTCCCCCTGCTTTTAGCTTTCCCCAACTATTAAATTAAAAAGTCTTAATATTACTGAATACTTTAGGATGGTAGCACGCTCAATCGCTGCTGTCAATCCTCTGGTATGATTTATTCAAAGTGCAACCTTTTAGGCAGTGGAGTTAACAAACTGTCTAGATATAGGCCGAAAGACCTAGCTAATTATAGGCATTAAATCCTGTCCGACCCCCTTGACAATTTCCAAAACCACCGTATAATACAAACAGGTAAGCTAAGTCGCTACCAAATAATAAAAACCGGGAAACCCCTAAAGGATTTTTGAAAGAAAGGAGTGAAGGCAATGCAGATTATCACTATGACTAACAAACCCGAAGTTGATATGCGTCTCGCTGGCGGCAACGCTGGGACAATTATGCCCGGCCTTCACTTCGCCTGTGGGTACAAGGGATACTCTGAAACAACGCGCTTCTCCGATAGCTTCAAGGCTGAGAAGTTTGAACCTAAAACTGAAAATAACTGCACCGGGCAGGTCAAGGGGAGGTACGCAAGCTAACCCCACAAATTGACCCGCCAAACCGGGCAGTAAAAACAGTTGAATAGGTTCGGACTTATCTGGTAAACACCTGAAAAGTTTCGAGAAAGACGCGACAAGAGCCAAAAGTTCAGTCGCGTTTTTTGTTGCAAAGGCACTATTAACAGAAATAGTAGATTTAAATTAGCCGAAGATAAAAAGGAGACAAAGCAATGCATTACGTACAGGTTCTTGAGCAAGCGCGTTTAAAACAACAGCACTATTTGCAAGAAGCCGAGCACGAATCTATGGTGCAAGAAGCTAAACAAAAAGTCACAAACCGCTCTTTGCGCCAAATGGTCGCCCAAAAATTGGTTGATATGGGTGAACGACTAGCCCAGCAACCTCAGAAAGCCTAGTCGGTAGTCAGATTTTTAATTTTCGATGTGGATTTTAGACATAAGGAGACAAGGCAATGCGAGATTACACTATCATTAAGCAGGTACAGTTCAAACAAGAACTGCTTTTAGCCGAAGCCCAACGACATTCTTTGGTAAAAGAGGCTTTAGAAACCAGCCAGAGTAAATCGTTTCGGCAGCAAGTTGGTCAGGTACTAATTAGCCTGGGTAATCGTTTAGACCAGGAACGGCAGCCGCAAGAGGCTTAGGGGCTGCCGCCCAATCGTAGTAAGTATTATTTTCAATTTATTATTTGGAATTATCCAGAGAGGACAAAAGCAATGCAAGACAATATGTATGGTTTAGCTTCTCTACTCTTAGTCCAGGAACGCCAAGCCCGGTTTTGGGCCGAAGCGGAACGGACAGCCCGATTGAAAGAATTAGCTCTTGAAACTAAAAAGTTCCGGCTCAGTAAATTTTTCAGGTTTAGCTTTGCGAGACCGACGAAGGTGCTGACGCAGGAGCCGAGATTAAATGGTTAATCAATCGGTAACAATTACCTCAAAATTCCTCTTTTCTACTTCAAAAAATTTCTACAAATCCCACAGCCAGGGTACGCTACCTCAGCACTCTGGCTTTTTTAATTTGGCAGAGACTTTATTGCAAATGATGACAATCGTTAGAACGCTCAAGCGTCCACCTGCGCTGACTTTCGGGTTTATACCAGTGGGTGATTGATGTTTTATTTATCTCAGGGGTAGCACGGTCAAGAGTAGCTTCGCCATAACCGAAGAAAAAATTAAAAGAAGTCTGGATGAATGCTCCATGCGTCAGGACAAGAATTATTTTTCCCTCGTGTTCCTGAAGAATGCGATTCAGAGCAAGATGTACCCGTAGCGAAAATTCCAACCGATTTTCGTAACCCTCTACCCAACGGTAATAGGCTTTTTGTAAATCGGGAACCTGCCGCCACCGCTCCATAAATTCTTCCTCGCTTAAACTGCCATCTTCGCTCCGCCACTCCTCAACTTCTTTGTCCAGGATAATCGGTTGACCGAGAGCAGGCGACAATATTTTGGCGGTTTCATGCGCCCCTGGTTCCGGGCTGGAAATGAAAACATCTGGCTTGAATTCGTTGGTTCGGGCTAAACGGTCTCGTAGGCTTTCAGCCTGTCGGACTCCTTCAGTTGAAAGTCCCTGGTCGCATTTGGGATATTTACCATCTACCAAATCATAAATATAATCAGCATGCCGTATAAGATAAAGATGGGTCATCTTATCCTCCTAAGACCTCTTAACCGCATAACAATCACTACTATTTTTAAAACCTCTAAATTATCCTGTTAATCCTGTCCATCCTTGTTAATTCTTTTCCGACAACCTTTCCACTCGTTACTCGTTACTTTTACCTGACCCAGCCGCGTAGCCTTAGAAGCTGGCTACCCAGCAAGCCCAACTGCACCTCGTACTTTGTCCCCGTTAGTTCAGGGTGATATTCAAAGCGAGCCCGTTCAAAATATTGCACCACATAGGTTTTGCCATCGCCGCCCACCTCGGTAATAGCCTCGCTGACGGGGTAGCCAAAAATAAACAACCCACCGTTTTTCTGCCAATAGGCTTTGAAACCAAAACTTAGATAGTGCCCGGTTTGCGGGAAATAGATACGGTCGGGCGAGAGTGGGTCGGCGGGTGGCAGGGCGCGGGGAAAAGTCCGACAAGCCGAAGCCAGAATATCATTACCCAAAAGCCCCAACAAAACCTCATAGGGCGTTCCGGCATTTTCGGGGTGATACTCGAAACGTTCCCGCTCGAAATATTGCACCTGATATTTTTTACCGTCGGCCCGACTTTCTTCGTCATAGGGCTCGGTCAAGGGAAAGCCAAACTGCTCCAGACCGCCATTTTGGATCCAGTATTTCAGGAAAGGGCCAGACAAGGTATGCCCGGTCTGCGAGAAATAAAATGGGCCTTTAGGATTGCTGGGCGAATATTGATTGTCGGGCGGCGCAACCCGGTCTATCGGCAGACCCAGGCTGCCGGGGGCAGGGTTCGCCACTGCTTGATAGGCATAATAAGCCGTTTTAAGGTAGACTGCTTGCCCGGTAACAGTGTAATTGTTGCGGTTATCAGTAGCAATTTTTACCAGTCCCCAGGCGTGGGTAGTATCCCCCTCGTAGAAATCTTCATACTTGAACCAGAAAACCGTTGCAACCTTGTTTAAATCCTCGGCAATTATGGCGTTGTAATAGCGCGTCAAAAACTCGTTTTGAGCGGCTTCTTCGCTGGAAGGGCCACAGCCAGTTTTATTATATTGGGCGGGGCGACCAACCTCGGTAATCCAGAGTTTATTATTAATATCGCCGGCCTCCCGCATTCGGTCAGCCGCATTGCGGGTACTGAGAATCGAGAGGTCAACATTCTCATAATAATAAGGATGCCAGCCCACCCCATCAAAGGGGAAAGGACTCCCACTGATAAAGTTCCCGGCTTTATTGTAATCCTGCACGGCTGGTGAACGATAAATCGCGCTCAGGTAGCCGAGCGGGTCACTTCCCGGCGCACCGGGCGCAATTATGCCGCCCATTATAAATTTAACGTTGGGGTGGGAGGGCTTGATATTGCGGTAGGTATAACTCAGCAGAGCCCCCAGGCTTTCTGGCTTTGCGCTGGTTCCATACCAGATATTCGGTTCGTTAAGAACCTCGTAAGCTTGCACCGCATCGCCATAATGGTCGGCAATCTCTTTGGCGCGTTGCCCGAAAACCCGGATGTAATTATTAGTGTGGTCGGGTTGGTCGGCTAGGTCGTTGATACGGGTATAATAAAGGTCGGGGTCGTTGGCATTCTTACTGGTGATAGCATCTGCTCCAAACAAGCCCAAAATTTTCAGGTTATAGCGTGGGGCAATCTTGAAAATAAAGTCGTCATATTTTTCGTAATGAAAGATACCGCCCCGCGCCCCCACCGCCGTATCGGAATGAAACTCAATCCGAATCCAGCGTGCGCCCATCAAGGCCATCTGACGGGCCATATTTTCCATAAATTCATAGTTCAGCGCGTTAGGGCGGGCGGGGTTAGTATTCCATTGATACCAGGGGTCGTGACCCACAATCCCAAATAACTCCGGGGGCGGGTCACTTGCCGCCAGAGCCGGGTTTGGGCTGGCTTTAACTGTTTGGATAAAGGGCGGTTTGGGTAAATCGGGGAATAAGCTGTATGCGATAAGAGCAAATAATAACCAAAAAACTGCTAAAACACTGAAGCGTCTGGCTAGAGTAAGTCGTCTGGTCAAAACCACCTCTCCTGTTTGAAAATCTAAAATCTAAAATCGGGTAGTCTACCCCAAACAAGTTGAAGGTAAAACAACCCTCAACAAAAGCTCTTTAACAGTCCAAATATGTTGGGTTAAGCCCGCCGCCATCGCAGGGCTGCGCTTGTGCCATTTCTGCCCTAGCCCTTCACTCCCCAATTCTACTCGCTAACTCTGACAGGGCCTGGTCAGCTTGTAAACCAGGTCTTCCCAACTACTGGCCGCTTTTAGGTAGACCAGCTTTTTAGAGTAGGATAAAGTCTTACGCACTAATCGCCCATTCATCTGCCGACTGGTTAAATTGGTGCGCTCGACATAGGCCGTGTGACAACCTAGCTCGGCTTTGACCTTGGCCGCTTCCCCTGACCCAAAGTATCAGGGTCTACCCATAAATTTAGTAGCCTCTTTCTGTATTATGCCAGGTTGCAGCATAGTTTTTACTTTCCTGATTTCTGTAAAAGCGGTAGCAAATCAGGTTTACAAGCTGTCCTTGTCAATACGATATTATACGACCTAAACTAGCCTATATCCATTTGTTATTGCGAGGTCAGGGCATACCGCCGACAACCAATTGCCCCAAAGAGCATAATCACCGCCCCAATTAACGAACCGTAAAAGCCAATTCGCAGCAAGCCTATCAAATCGGGCGTATTAAAACTGGCACTGTTACGAACCGCCAGCGTGATAAAGAAATAAATCGGTACTATCAAAGCCACAATCGCTGCCACCAACATCGGCACGAATAGAGGGCGGAAGATAGCCAGAGCCAAAACTAGCAGGGCGGCTATCAACATTGCCAGCACCAGTAGCCGCACATCAAAGCCGACGCTCTCTGTCCCGACCCCGCCGTTCCCGATAGCACTTTTGCTGCCAGTCGAACCGATTAAAATATCAAAGGGGCTAGTGCCGCGACTATCGGCATCAGCAACACTTTTGGGAACGCCCAACCAGGCCAGAAAACTACTCACCCCCACTACCACACTACCGAGAGCGGCGGCTATCCAGCCCACAGGTTTATCCTTCGCGGCATCATAGGCTCTAAACTTCATGGGCCCTACCCAACTTGGCGCGCTGGGCAGCACGGTGTTACAACGATAGCAATATTTTGCGTTAGGGAGGTTTTCGGCGCGACAGTTAGGGCAAAGAAGTTTAGATTCCATACCAAAATTTTCCTTTTCTGACTAGAAAACAAAATTGCAACTATTATATTTAGTATAACGCATTCTGGCGATATTTTGGATAAAAAAAAGGGCCGGAGCAAATGCTGCGACCCATTAAAAACGGTAAGAGGAGTGGTTAATTTTCCTTAGATGCTTTTCTTTATCAGATAGAAGTCCAGCACCTCATTGCCCGCCTTCAGATTAGCCTCAATTTGAGCCTCGGTGCGGGGGGCAGGGACAATAACTTTTTCGCCGGGATGCCAGTTGACCGGGGTAGAAATCTTGTGCCCATCGGTAGCCTGGAGCGCGTCTACTAGCCGCAAAATCTCGTCAATATTGCGCCCGGTGGATAGAGGGTAATAAATCAAAGCCCGCACAACCTTAGCCGGGTCAATCACGAATACTGCCCGCACGGTGGCGGTGGCACTGGCGTTGGGGTGAATTAAACCATATTTCTGCGCTACGGCGGTATTCAGGTCAGCAATAAGCGGGTACTTGATTTTTACGTTCAATCGCTCGTTAATGTTGCGAACCCAGGCCAGATGAGAATGGATGCTATCCACGCTAAGCCCAATCAATTTTACCCCACGCTCAGAAAATTCATCCTGACGGCGGGCAAACTCGGATAGTTCGGTAGTACAAACCGGGGTAAAATCTGCCGGGTGCGAAAACAGTACCACCCAGCTATCGCCCTGCCATTCGCTAAAATTAATATCGCCCTGAGTAGTGGTAGCGGTAAAATCGGGGGCCTTGTCGCCGATACGGGGAATACCACTGGTGGTCGCTTCGACAGTCATCTTCACTCGCTCCTTTTTCAGAAATATTTATTTAAGTCAATAAATATTGTTAAGTTAATCGGTCTACATTATCATCTATTGCTAGTTTAGCATGGCTCTAAAACTTTGTCAACAACTCTTTTCCAGCTATTTCACAGGTTCGTGATATAATTTGGCAGTTCAAAGGATGACAAAAACAGCAATGGCTTCTGACTCACGAAAAAGCAGCCCGGTAGTGGAAAAAACCAACCCTGGTCGGTTGCGCCGCCTTCTATTTAATAACACCTTGATTGTAATGGGGGCGACTCTCGCCAGCCGGGTTTTAGGCTTGCTGCGGGAGGCGGTGGTAGCCGCCAAATTCGGCACATCCGACGATTACAGTGCATATTATGCCGCCTTCAAAATCCCGGATGCCTTATATTTGCTGATTATTGGTGGGGCGTTGGGCTCAGCCCTGATCCCGGTATTCAGTGGATTTCTGGGCAAAGGTGAGGCGGAAAAAGCCTGGAGACTAGCCAACAGCGTTATAAACATCTCGTTTGTGGTATTGCTGGTGGCGGCCTTACTAGCTTTTATCTTTGCCCCGCAGCTAGTTTCGCTAGTGATTGCCCCCAATTTCCCCCCACCCGCCAAAGAGCTTACCGCCAACCTGACCCGCATGCTGCTAATCCAACCGCTCTTACTGGGGCTGGGTGGGATTTTTATGGCCTTGCTCAATGGCAGCGAGCATTTTCTGATACCCGCTCTTGCCCCAATTTTTTACAACCTGTGTATTATTGGTGGGGCGTTGCTGTTAGGGGACAGGTTAGGGGTCTTTGGACTGGCCTGGGGGGTAGTGACGGGGGCGGCGATTTACTTGACTATTCAGATTCCGGCTCTGGTAAGAATGGGTTGGCGTTATCAACCGCGCTTTGACCGCAACGCCCCCGGTAGCAGGGAAGTTTTGAAGGCGTTGGGGCCGCGTCTGGTGGGACAGGCCGCCTTCCAGATAAACTTTATTGTTATTACAAATTTAGCATCAGCCCAACCCAAAACTCTTTCGGCTATTGGTTATGCCTTCCAAATATTAATGCTACCGCATGGGCTTTTTGCCATGAGCGTGGCAGTGGTTTCGTTCCCGGCCATGTCGCGGCAATTTGGGGCGGGGGATATCGCGGGCCTAAAACTAACGCTGGTAAAAGGGATGCGCCAGATTTTTTTCTTTGCCCTGCCCGCCTCGCTGGGATTAGGACTGCTGGCGCGGCCCATCGTCCGCAGCCTATTAGAGTTTGGTACTTTCTCCGAACAAAGTACCGACCTGGTGAGCTATGCCTTGATTTTCTTTAGCCTGGGTCTGGTGGCTTATGGCATCGTGGAAATCATAACCCGCGCCTTTTACGCCATGCAAGATACCGCCACCCCTGTCACAATTGCGGTACTTACTATCGGGATTAATATTGGTTTGAGTCTGCTCTTGCTGCAACCATTGGGGCATGGTGGCTTAGCCCTCAGTCTGGCAATTACTAATACCCTGGAAATGATACTTTTGCTGTGGTTGATTAGTCGCAAATTGGGAAAACTTGACCCTGACGGTGGGCAATTATGGCTGGGCGCGTTCAAAATTGCCCTAGCGGCGGATTTTATGGGTTGCTTTTTGTTGGGGGTCAACTTCTTTCTGTCCGAACCGTTAGCCAAACTTTCCAAATTTCCCCTGATTATCTTGACCCTATTGATAGTAGCAATAGCCGGAGCAATTTACGCTGCTACGGCCTGGCTACTAAAAGTCGAAGAATTGAACACCGTTGCAAGGAGGTTTCTAAGGCGGAGAGCCTAAGTAGTCAATATGATTTTGTTGGTCTTTTATCAAAAGAGCCCATGCTTTGTAATTCGAGCAAACAAAGACTTTGTTCTGTCACTTGACAAACAAACAATCACATGTTATATTTTTAATACAACCTGCATTTCTGAGTTGAGCGCATTTTACACTGAATTACCAAAGAAATCTTTATAAATTTTATGGTTAGAGAGCAAACCCAAAGCCCTACTAGCTGGCTTAATGAATCGCATAAGGGAAAAGCTGACGCAGGCTTAATGGGTGAGCTTAATCGTAGCATTGTCTTGAACTTTATTCGTCAGGAAAACAGCATCTCACGAGCCGAAATTGCCCACCGTACTAAGTTGAGTCGTTCAGCCGTCAGTAATATAATCAATTCATTGCTGGACGAGGGCATCATTCAGGAATCAGGCATTGGCGAAAGCAAGGGGGGTCGCCGCCCTATTATGGTTAATTTCAACTACTCCGCCGCTTTTGTGCTGGGAGTTGATATGGGCGCAAACCACTTGTTGGCCCTCGTGACTGACCTTGAAGGCAATACTATTGCCGGATACCAAGCCGAATTTTCGGTGGAGAAGGGTCCAGAGGTAGGTTTGCCAATACTGGTCAGCCTGATTCACAATATTTTGGCCGAGCAGAACGCCGCTCATAAAAAAATTCTGGGGATTGGGCTGGCAGTCACCGGGCCGCTTGACTCTAGCACTGGCACGGTAGTAAATCCACCGATTATGCCGGGGTGGAGCAAGTTTCCTTTAAGACGTTACCTGAACGACGAATTCCGCTTGCCAGTATTAGTGGATAATGATGCTAATCTGGGGGCACTTGGCGAAAAATGGCGGGGCGCGGGGATAGGCTGCAATAATCTGGCTTATGTCAAAATTGGCACGGGGATAGGGTGTGGGCTGATTTTGGACGGGAAATTATATCGCGGTTCTACCGGGAGTGCCGGGGAAATCGGTCATATTACCATCACCCGTGATGGCCCACCCTGTCGTTGTGGCAGCTTTGGTTGTCTGGAAAGTATGGCGGGCAGTACCGCGATTATAAACCGGGTCAAGTTGGCAATCGAAGCGGGGCGCGAAACCAGTCTGACCAACTGGAACGGTTCGACGGAAAGCATAACGGTTCAGGCAATTAGCGATGCCGCCAAAACTGGCGATAGATTAACCACCGAAGTATTGACCGATGCGGGTCGTTATATTGGCATCGCCCTGGCAAATCTGGTAAATCTTTTCAATCCGGGGTTAATAATCCTGGGGGGCGGGGTCGCCACAGTGGGCGAAGCATTACTTGAACCCCTGAAACAGACGGTCAAAGAACGCAGTCTGGTAGCATCTTTTAAGGATACGCGCATTGTTATCGGCACATTGGGCCGAGAAGCCGTAGCCACCGGAGCAGCAACATTGGTGTTGCAGGAGGTTTTCAAGGGGCCACAAATAGCCCTTGTTACCAATTAAGTTTTACTCCTCAAAACCAACAGATTCTGTTCTAAACCTTAGACATATCAATAGACAAATTGGTGCCTGTGCAGGTAGTTCTGCACCTCTCTATGGGCTAATCTCATCTCGCGAGTTTTAGTGGGAGTGAGCAATGTGCTTACAAAACGAGCTTTGTTTTTCAATTGTTAAAACAAAGTTTCCCGTGATGGCAAATTAAAGTTAAAATGAGGTCACACTCTTTTTGCAAGGAGGAGAAGCAGTGACGAACAAAAAGTTGTTCAAATTCTTTTCAGCGTTGATGGTACTGGTAACTCTGGCCCTCGCGCTGGCGGCTTGCGGTGATCCCACCGCTACCACCGCTCCCGTAGCTACGACTGCGGCAGCGACTACGACCACCGCCGCTACCACTGCGGCAGTCGCGACTACGGCGGCAGCCACTACAACCACCGCCGCCGCCCCAGCCGCTACTACGGCGGTAGCGACGACAACGGCAGCCCCGGCTGCAACTACCGCTCCGGCTGCTACCACTGCCGCCGCTTCGGCCCTGGCCCCCATAACCGGCAAGATTACCTTCTGGTCTTCCTACGGTTCAGGTGGTTCAGGCGAAGGTAAAGCCCTGGACGCAGCTCTGACCCAACTCAAGAAGGATAATCCAAGTTCCGATGTACAGGGCCTGGACATTCCTTTCGCTGACCTGTTCAAGAAGTATGAAACTGAAGTTGCTTCCGGTGGTGGCCCTGACCTGTTCATTGCCCCCAACGACAGCCTTGGTGACGAAGCTCGCGCCAAACTGATTGCTAACCTGGATGACAAACTCAAGGGCAAACTGGATAGCAATATTCTGCCCGTAGCGGTTAACGGCTCCAAAGTCAACGGCCAGTTCTACATGGTGCCGGAATCCTTGAAGGCGGTGGCTTTTTTCTACAACAAGGACAAGGTAAAGACCGTACCCAAAACTACCGATGATCTGTTGGCTCTCCAAAAAAGCGGAGTGAAGCTGGCCTTTAATAGCGGCATCTACCACTTATTTGGTCTTTCAGGTGCTTTTGGCGGTAAATTAATGGACGATACAGGCAAATGCGTAGCTGACCAGGGCGGTTTCGCCGAATCCTGGAAGTTTATGCAGGATTTGAAAGCGGCTGGCGCGTTCCTGGACGGTAGCGGCACCAAAGCCGAGGATGGCTTCCAGGCTGGCACTTATGATGCCATTATTGATGGCCCCTGGAAAACTACCGACTTCAAAAAGGGTTTAGGCGACAAATTAGCCTTAGCCCCAATCCCGGCTGGCCCTAAAAGTCCGGCAAACCCCCTCACGGGTGTGGATGGTTGGTACATCAACCCTAACCTGACTGGTGCAAAACTTGATAATGCGGTGAATTTTGCCCTCTATATGACCTCACCCAAAATCGAGCAACTGTTCATTGACCTCGGCGGTCACATCCCGGCCAACAGCTCCCTGAAGATTGCCGACCCGATTACTCAGGGTTTTGCAACGGCGGTAGCCACTGGTCTGCCTCGTCCACAGGTTGCCCAATTAGCCAACTTCTGGGGTAACTTCGGCGATGCTTACACCAAAGCCACTGACTCTGGGGCGGATGCCACCAAGTCGGTTGCAGATGCTTGTTCAGCGATGAATAAGGCTAACAAATTCTAAAGTTTTAGAAACAGAAGGCGAGAGAGAGTAAAGTTTCTTTCGCCTTCCCTTACATCCTTTTAATTTGCAGGCTCTTTTTTTTTGTGTTATTGTGCCTGAAATTTACTTTATCGTTCTGCCCAAAAACCCACGCTCTTTTTTCAACAGTTAAACTATGCTTATTCATCGAGGAGTAGTGTATGGCTACAGGAAATATAGCAACCCCTCGCTCGGAAGTAAAAAGTCCTGGCTTCTGGCAGCGTACTAAGGATACTCGTTCTGCTTACATGTATGTCCTGCCAGCGGGCATCGTAATGACCATAATTACGCTTTACCCGCTATTATTTCAGGTTTACATGTCTTTCACCGACTATGGCCTGACAAACTTGCGGCGCAACGCAGCCGCCCCTAACTGGGTTGGTCTGGATAATTTTACTAATATCGTTACTGGTGATACCTTAACTAACCTTATACCTAACTGGGATTTCTTCAGGATTCTCACCTTTAACCTCTGGTGGGCCTTATCCAACGTGGTTTTCCATGTGGTATTAGGGGTTCTGATTGCCGTACTGCTGAATGTTGAAGGACTCTGGTTTAAGAAAATCTATCGCGCCATTTATATTCTTCCGGTGGTTATACCCGCCATTATCATTGCAACGGTCTGGAAGAAGATTTTTGATACTACCGATGGGCCGATTAATAATGTTATGGCGGGTATCTTCGGGATTTTCGGCGTGCCCGCCGCCAGTTTTCAAATCCCCTGGCTAGACAATAACCAGCCGATTTATGGCCCTTTACCTCTGGCCTATTTTGCCCTATTAACGGCAAATATCTGGCTTGGGTGGCCGCTTAACTCGGTGGTAGCGACGGGGGCTTTGCAAAGTATCCCCAAAGACCTGTACGAAGCGGCAGTAGTAGATGGCGCAACCGGACGGCAGCAGTTCTTTAATATTACCGTGCCAATGTTGCGCGCGCCCATGCTACCATTCGCTATTTTCGGCTTTATTACCACCTTCAACCTGTTCGCCCTTTCCTACTTTATGTCTGAAGGGAATCCTTATGGTAAAACCGAACTATTGGTCACCCAGGCTTATAAACTGGTAAACGTAAACAAGCTGTTTGGTTTAGCCGCCGCCTTTTCCATTTACATGTTTTTTATTCTGCTAGTAATAACCTTGCTTACCAACCGGTTAGCAAAGTTTACCGCTTCAGCAGATTAATAGCGAAGGCTTAAAGAATTCGGAGGAACAAAAATTATGGCGGCACAGACAACGATTGCGAAGGGTAAGGCCACGAGTGCTACTCAAGCCAGGATGAAGGTATCGGCAGGTCGCCCCTTGCCATTAGGGCGGCAGTTGCTATATCAGGCACTTTGTATCTTTATCGCCCTAACGGTGCTTTTCCCGATTATGTGGGTAGTTAGCCAGTCGTTTACTTCACCCGACAAGCCCAAAATCAGAGGGTTCTTACCAGAATATGGTATTAGCCTGGATGCCTACGCGACGGTGTTAGATAAACCAACGCGCAACCCAGTCACTTTTCTGGAACTGACTTTTAACAGCCTTAAACTCTCGCTCAGTACCTCTTTTTTCTCGGTGTTTTTGGGAGTTTTGGCGGCCTATGCCTTTTCCCGCTTTAAGTTTCCTGGCAGAGGTTTCCTGTTTCTGGCAATATTGGCGGTCTTGATGTTGCCCAGTGTCGCCACCCTGGTACCCTTGTTTACAACCCTCAATCAGTTTAGAACCGGGGATACTGGCGACGACTTCAATCTCAGGAACTCGCTGTGGGGAGTAGGTTTGGCGATTGTCTCTGGTTTATTGCCCTTCGCGGTTTATAACCTTAAAGGCTACCTGGATACTATTCCGAAAGACCTGGAAGAAGCAGCCTCTATTGACGGTGCAAACCGTAACCAGGTTTTCTTCAAGGTAATATTACCCCTGGCGACCCCGGCTCTGGCTACTACCGCGCTCTTTGGCTTTATGGGTGGCTGGACTGAGTTCTACTTTTCCTGGCAGTTCCTTACCAACCCTAAAGACTTTACCCTGGCGATGGCCCTTTCGCAGATGACCGGGCAGTACGCTCGTACTACTCCCTGGTCGCAGTTCGCGGCCTTTGCCATATTGGTAGCTTTGCCGGTCTCGATAGTTTATCTAGCCTTGCAACGCTATATTGTTTCGGGGCTTACGGCGGGTGGTGTCAAATCCTAGATTGCTCATTTCCGCTATAAACTAAACAGAAGTAGTGTAGAGTCACCCCTCAACCCAGCCTTCTCCCCTTGAAGGGGAGAAGGAGTAATTCCTTCTCCCTTGTACTCAGGGGTGAGGGGTTTCTGACCTTACCCGCTAACTTCCTTCTCTAGTAAAGGGTTAGAAATACAAGGTAGTATCTTTGAAAAGTTTGGGCTGACTAATCCGGGGTAGTTTAACTGTCACGGTTGTGCCCGAACCAAGCTCGCTGGCAACCTCAATCTGACCATTGTGGGCCTCAATCGCCTGTTTGACGGTAAATAGCCCCAACCCAGTTCCATTCAGATGACTAACATTTTCGGCCCGGTGGAAAGCTTCAAAAAGATGGGGTATGTCCTGGGGAGGAATGCCCACCCCCTGGTCTTGCAACCTTAATATTAACCACTTTTCCTCACAACTTAGCTCCAGAATTATCTGCCCACCCGCTTTTGAGTATTTTATAGAGTTAGAAAGCAGATTATTTATAATCAGGTGGACAAGCTTGTGGTCAACCACCCCCTCGGGATACTGACAATTTTGGATGAAAATAAGTTCCAGGCCATTTTGCTGAGCGATGGGTTGTGTGTCGTTGATTATACCCTGAAACAAATCGGTTAGGTCAAAGGGTTCAGGGTTAAAATCAAAACTACCCTGCTCAATAAACAAAATATCGTTTAGCATCTCGGTTATATGACTGACGGCAACCTGTATTTGGGCGAGGTGTTCCCGACGGTCTTGCTCCGACATACTATTACCATGATATTCCAGCAAATCGGTGGAGGTAAGAATAACCGTAAGGGGGGTGCGGAATTCGTGGGAAGCGATAGAAATAAAGCGGGTTTTTAGTTCGTTAAGCTCTTTTTCGCGCTCCAGGTTTTTGCGTAACTCTTCCTCAGCCCGTTTGCGTTCAGTAATATTAATTACCGAACCTTCAAAGTAGCGCGGCTTGCCCTTGGAATCTCGAATGACGCGGGTGTGCTGCAAAACCACAATCGGTTGCCCGTCTTTATGCTTTAGAATTACTTCTTCATTCCGCATCTCGCCATGTTTTTGCAAATATTTCAGGGTTTCGTTTCTAACTTCCGGGCTGAAGAAAATATCCTTGCCAATATCCAGAGCCATAACTTCTTCAAAGCTATCATAGCCTAATAGCTCAATCGTGGCTTGGTTAACGGTTATGAACTTGCCTTCTATCGAACTTTGGTAAACACAGACCGGGGTATTCTCGAATAGCTGGCGGTAACGTTCTTCCGCCTGCCGCCTTTGCTCTAGTTCCTGCCGTAGCTGGGCGTTGGCAGCCTCAAGCTCAGCTATTTTGGCCGCCACAACCGAATCCGATGCCTCGCGGGAGTCTGGGGTGTTGGTGTAGGTAATTTTGCTATCTTTGGGTTGTTCCACAGCACTTACTTTTCATTTGATAGAATCAGATAAATCAAAAACTGTGCACTTTAATTCTATCATTTACCCGCGTAATTGGCGATAGCTTTTGTTATATTAATATTTACCTGCTTATTCCTGGCAAAGTAAAACAATTTTGCCGTTGACTCCCCCTTTCTCCAGAATTTCGTTAGCCCGCCGTGCTTCCAGTAGCGGCAACTTATCGGCAATCAGGGGTTTGATTTTACCTTCAGCCAACAATTGGAATAGTGTGGGCAAATCTTCCTTGAAAGGGACAGGATTCTTGCGATAAATCGAAGTAATCCCGTAAAAGGTGGATTTTTTACCATCAGGGATAATTTTTGTTAAACCCAACAAACCAAAAGTAGCAAAGGCTGGAATATTCTGTGATTTGCCATTTTTCACCCCGCTCGATGCCCCATAAGACACTAGCGTACCTTTGGGGCGCAAGGCCCGGTAAGCCTTCCAGACATTCAGCCCACCCACAGCATCCAAGGCATAATCTACGCCATTCCCGGTTTGTTGTTTTATCGCCTTAACAAAATCCTCGGCTTTGTAGTCAATTGGGAAACCACCAAATTCGCGCACGGCGGAATGTTTGTTTTTAGAGGCCGTGCCATACATCTCTAATCCAGCGATTTTGCCAAGTTGCAGTATTGCTGAACCCACCCCACCTGCCGCCCCCGTAACAAGGATTTTATCCCCGGCTTTAACTTCTACCGCCCGATGCAACATCTGGTAAGCCGTCACATAGTTAAGCACCAGACTTACCGCTTCCACCGAGTCAATTCCATCGGGCACAGGCACAAGGTTATCGGGGGGCAAATAGATAAACTCGGCATAACCGCCATGCACGGTGAGGGCCGCTACCCTATCACCCAGTTTCACACTTTTAACCCCAGCCCCTACCGCATCCACTAGCCCAACCACCTCATAGCCAGGGGCAAAAGGAATTTTTGGGGCGTAGGGGTAATAACCGTAACGCATTATTACATCGGTAAAACCTATCCCAGTGCAGATTAGTTTTAGCCGAACCTCCCCAGCATTAGGTTCACGCAGCTCGTTTTCCACTACCTGTAACACCTCTGGGCGACCTTTTTTTGTAATTATCACACTTTTATATTTCATCGGAATTCTCCTTGATGCTCAATATAGAAACTTTTACTATAACTAGCGTTATTACTGTTCAAAAATCGGATTAACAAATCAAGGCCAGCTTTTCGGGAAGACCTACAGCTAAGGCTTATAAAAACAAACCTGGATTATTCTGGCACACTCAACCCTACCCGCTTTAACACCGAGCGTATCTCAAAGCGGTAAAACTCGGTAGGGTCATTTAGGGTATCATATAGCTGACCGTATAATTCAAGCGAAACCATACCCTGAGCCTTCGCCCAGCTGGTCAATAACAAGTGCAGTATGGCAGGGGGCAAAGCGTTTCCCTCGAACTGTTTCCAGGCTTCATACTGGTGGCGTAGCCCTTCGGGCATTTCGTCATATTCGGTGGGAAAAGTAAATTGTTTTTGTAAGTAGGCTTCCTGCCATAATTGTTGGAACAGCCCCATAATTCGTTTAGCCGCCGGGGTTGTAATATTTTCCGGGGCATAATAGCCAGGGATGGGACTCCCGGTAATCAGGCTAAAGTCAGTGGGGTGCAGCAAGGCCCAATCCCGATAAGCCAGATAAGCCGCAAAAAGTCGCTCTCCCCCCTTGCTATCGGGCTGTAGCAAACTGGCCGCTTCCAATACATCCGCCAATGAGTTAAAAGCTTCAACCAACAGGGCCGTTATCAGTTCGTCCCGATTGTTAAAATAGTTATAAAGCGAGGGAGCAGCCATTCCCATCTGGCTGGCAATTGCCCGTAGCGAAACCGCCGCCACCCCTTGTGCCGCCATTTGTTGGCGGGCGATACTTTTAATTTCAGCAAGAGTAGTTTCGCGTAAACGTTCGCGCCGGGTTTGCGTCATCCTATCTCCCTGAGCTAAGAGCTATAGTTAAAACTATATAGCATATGATTTACTAACGCTGTTAGCTTAACCTAAATATTGTAGCTTGTCAATAGCTTTAGCTGTCTTTCTAAACATTTCTATTTTCTTCGCCCGCCTTGATTATGATATATTACAAGCTGAGAGGCCCACGATTATTTAATTAAATCTAAAGGAAACACCGAAATGATTGTTGATAAACCTTTGTCCGAGCTAGAACTGTACAAACCTGACCTGACGGCCCAAGCCGACTTTGACTCTTTTTGGGAAGAAACGATTGCCCAGAGTAACCGCCAACCCCTGAACGCAAAGCTGGAATATTATCCTTATCCGGTGGAGCAAGTGAAAGTCTTCCAGGCGCAGTACGAAGGGTTCGGCACAGGCACGCGGGTTAACGGCTGGTATATTGTGCCGAAAACTCCGCTAAAGGTTGGGAAGGACGGTAAATTTCCGGCGATTGTCCAGTTTCATGGCTACAGTGGCGACAAAGGGCGACCTGCTAACTATCTTCATTGGGCTTTGCAGGGCTATTATGTGCTGGCGGTGGACACGCGGGGACAGGATGGGGATACCCCCGATAATCAAAATTATCCTAACGGTAACGCGGTGGATTTTATGACCAAAGGGATTGCCGACCCCCAAAGTTATTATTACCGCTTCGCTTATATGGATTGTCTCCGGGCGGTTAACTTTATTAGGGAACAGAAAGAGTTAGGCCCGATTGTTTTAACTGGGGGCAGTCAGGGGGACGGGTTGACTATCGCGGTGGCGGCGTTAGGGGCTAACCAACAAATTCAGGCAGCAATGCCCGATGTGCCCTATCTGTGTCATTTCCGGCGGGCGGTAGAGGTTTTTACCACTGGCCCTTATCAGGAGTTGGTCAATCATTGGAAAGCCAAGCCAAACGCCGTCGAAAATGATTTCCGTACCTTGAGTTACTTTGATGGCCTGAATTTCGCGCCTCGAATTAAATGTCCGATTTTGCTATCGGTGGGTTTGCTCGATACGGTTTGCCCGCCCTCCACCGGGTTCGCGGTATATAATCATTTAACTGTCGAAAAAGAGCTGCGAGTCTATCCCTTTAATGGGCATGAGGGCGGTGGGACCCGCCACGAGGAAGAAAAGTACCATTTTATCGGCAAACACCTAAACCAGGAATAGGTTATTTTTTGGTGTAGCTGCCAAGTTTTTCGAGCTGGCTCATGGTCAGGTGGTCACGCAGACGGTCGGGCAAACGCTGAAATAACAGGCTAAAGCGAATTCCTTTGCCAACCTTGTAGCGGGTCTTGGGTTTCGGCGAAACCAGAGCCTGTTCTACCACCCGCGCTACCTCCATTACAGGTGCGCCATTTTTAGCCGAGCTACGGGCGAAACGGCGCATCCCCGTCATATATTTCCCGTAATATTGGTTGGCCTGGGGCGAAAGGGATTTTTCGAGTTCATCCGCCGCCGAAAGACTCTTATTCCAGATTGGTGTAGCAATCGCGCTAGGCTCGATGATGACTACCTCAATACCCCAGGGCAAAAGCTCCATCCGTAAAGCGTCGGTCAGGGCTTCCAGAGCATACTTTGAGGCGGAATAGGGCCCAATCAGGGGTGAGGAAGTAAGTCCGCTTACCGAGCCGATGTTTATAATCCGTCCGCTACTTTTTCGGATAAGCGGCAAGAAAGCCTGAGTAACGGCAATTTGCCCGGTAACATTTATTTCAAATTGATTTCGCAGCTCGGCGATAGGCAGAAACTCCAACGGCCCAGAAACCACAATTCCGGCATTATTAACCAACCCGTAAAGCCCGCTTTCGCCAAGTTCAGTTTCAATCAGTTTGACCGCCGCCGCAATAGAATTTTCGTCAGTGACATCCAGAATAATCGGGGTAAGATTTCCCGAACTCTTGTGGCGTAGTGCCTCAGCATCAGCCTCTTTCCGCACCCCTGCAAAGACTTTAAACCTGAGTCTATCAAGATGGATGGCACAGGCTTCCCCAATCCCGCTCGAAGCCCCGGTTATTAACACTGCCCGCATTTTAGCTATTCCCTTATTTTGTTCCTACCTACGTCTGGTGGTAGCCGCCTCATTTTTCCCGAAAACTCTGGTCAATATCTGATAGGCCTCATCTACCCCCCGGAAGCCCGTAAAACCAATTCTTTTATTCAGGATAGTGCCTTTGTTATCCACAAAAGGCTCTGCCGCGAAATAAAGGTCGCCCAGCCCATTCTTATCCTTAACCTTTTGAATCATTTCCGGAGAAATTTCGTCATAGGCTTTAACCAACTTTTCCTTACCCTTAAAGCTGATGGTCAAAATCCGCTTGTTGGACAAAACATAGGCGGTCTTTTTGGTTTCATTAAAAGCACTGGCAACCGTACCCATCAGGGCCAGACCGGGGGCCGCAAAAACAAAAACTGACCAGAAGCGTCTGCCCAGATACATCAAATTTATCTGGCCTTCCTCGTAGCGCAAAACCGAGAAGCCAATCAACATGCCCATTGCCAGAATATAACCGACTGATACCAACAATATAATCTTGTGATGTTTAAACATATTATTCAGGGTTTCGGGTCGCCCTGTCCACAGAACCTGTTCCCCCGGCTTGAGTTGGGCCTGAATTTCGCTCTGCAACTCCGGGGTCAAGTCAGTAGAGGTTGAGGAGGGACGCTCCTTAGCAGTTTTCGGGGGAGTAGGTTCAGGTTTAATTTTTTCGGCTTTAGGGCTAGATGTAGGTTCAGCCCGCTTAATATCAGTCGGGATAGTATTAGCCGCTGGTGCTACCGCTGGCGGGGTGGCGATTCTTACAGCCTGCTCCTGTGACTCCAACCAGTCGCGGGCACTCGTAAGGTTAGGGTTATTAGTATCAAGTCGGGCGGCATTTTCCAGATAATATCGGGAGTAGGCTAACTCCGGGGCGGTAAACGCCAGCCACAACATCAAGTTACTATCATTAGGGTTAGCTTGAGTTAGACCGTATAACAGGCTATAAGCTGATTGTTTTTCGCCAGAGCCAGCCAACGCTACGGCCTGATTAAATATTTGGGCGTCTACGCTATTCATAATTCCTCAAAATAATAGTAAGAATGTAAGCACTATTTAGTCTATAGTTATATTTTAACATAGCTACTAATAATTGTCTATGAATTTCAGGGTTAACAATTTGGGTTATCATCGGGGCGAATTCTTGATATTTTGGACAGTTTTTTGGAAAGCACTGCCCCAATTTAACAGCTTATGGTATGAAT
>Ga0209512_1000796_pt1 | contig 45717 bp, 44 predicted proteins | sample frozenSSSSmetaG_FD_184142 | JGI IMG/M metagenome (GOLD analysis project Ga0209512, IMG submission 184142) | Glacier valley bacterial and archeal communities from Borup Fiord, Nunavut, Canada, to study Microbial Dark Matter (Phase II) -... | ecosystem: Environmental > Aquatic > Freshwater > Ice >...
ATAAGCCAAAGAAACCAGATAACTGATAGACTATCACTATAAAAACAAAGCTTTTCAAGGCAAAAAAAGACTTCTGTTCCAGTTTTACTATTGCAGAGGTCTGTTTTTTTAGCTTACTTTGATCTAATTTTCCTCAAGAATTTTTCAATAGATTCTCAATAGTTCATTTAAAAAAGGTATACGTATGGAAGGTCCGATGTTTTGGATAGGTTTTTTTGTTTTTGTGCTCATTATGTTGGCACTAGATCTTTTTGTTTTTCACAAAAAGGATGAAGTCATCAAGGTAAAAAGTGCTCTTTTATGGAGTTTATTTTGGATTGGCCTTGCTATGGCATTTAATGTTCTCGTTTATATTACGCTGGGTCAAACCAAAGCGATTGAGTTTTTTACAGGCTACATCATTGAAGAGTCGTTGAGTATCGACAACTTGTTTGTTTTTATCATGATATTCGGTTTCTTCAAGATTGAACCGAAATATCAGCACAATGTCTTGTTCTGGGGTATCATAGGTGCCATTGTCTTTAGGGCCATCTTTATTTTTGCCGGTGTAGCCTTGATCGAAAAATTCGCATGGGTGATGTACATCTTCGGTGGATTCCTCCTTTACACAGGTCTAAAAATGATGCTTGACAGGAAAGAATCTTCCGAATTCAATCCAAACGATAACTTCATCATTAAAACCTTCCGCAAAGTCTTCCCGGTTACGGACGATATGTCCAAACCCCATTTCTTCGTAAAGATAAATGGTAAGACGTATGCTACCACCTTTTTTATCGCATTGTTGTTTATTGAAGCATCTGACGTCCTTTTTGCCGTTGATTCAATCCCTGCAGTGTTATCGGTTTCTACGGATGTATTTATTGTGTATACCTCGAATATTTTCGCCATCCTGGGTTTAAGGTCCTTATATTTCGCACTTAGCGGCATCATGCCAATCTTCCGTTACCTCAAGCTGGCCCTTTCCGGTATCCTGACCTTTATCGGTCTTAAGATGTGCGTAAATGAATTTACACATGATTTCGGATACGATTTCCACATCACCAACTTTGCTTCATTGTCCGTTATTATCACCTTACTGACGGTTTCGATTCTGGCATCTGTCCTTGATAAAAAGAAGGTTGATAAAAGTGAAATTGAAAAATAAACGAATTGACTTTATACAAAAAGAGGGTGTCTCACAAGTAACATTTTGGGATACCCTCTTTTTTATGTACAAAAATCATCAGCGCTTCCTTCCGTCCAGTGTCATACCCTCGGTCTCCGCTAGTCCGTTCTAGTGAACGCTCGACTCCGGCACGATTTGCTAGTCTCTGACGAGCCGTCACAAATTGTATTGCCGGACTCTTCGTGTTCCCTGCGCCCGTCCGTCGAAGTCGACCTCAGGTACGCCACTTCCCTTTTGTCCGCTTACCTGACTGAATTAAAGCTTCCCAAATCCTGTCTTTCGATCCTTATAAGTATTTGATATTCTCTCTTTTTGGATTATATCAGCAATCCGAAAAGCGAACAGAGATAGCGGTATGGCTGACGGCGACTTCGAAGGCCGAACGCAGGTAACGTGCCGATTCAGGCAATACAAAATATCGAAGGCACATGTGACTAGATTTTTGTGCCTGAGAGGCACGTTACCAAGCAAGGACAAGCGAGCCGGAAGTTATACCGCTAAACGATGGCAGCGCTGTCAATAGTACGTAGAATGAGGTTATCCAAATTTGTCAAATAAACCACAGACTTTTGTCTGGGTACAAAATAAAAAGAAGCTGCCTCAAATTGAGACAGCTTCTTTTTGTATATAAAGGCTAACAACATTTACTGTTGCATGTACTCTTCATAGGAAACTTCACGATGACCTTTTATCTGGAAAGTAGTAGCAAAAGGAGTCTCGTCATCTTCAAACTGTACTTCCATGTAAATGCTATCCTTGCCAATGATCTTACCATTCAGGATTTTGACAGTAATAGGATATCCGTCTATAGCATTAATTGAACCAGTTGTCTGAAATGTTTTTGAAGACATATCAACTGCACACTTAGCTTGAAAATCCCAGAAGTTACCATCATAGTCATCGACCCAGATTGAATCTTTACCAAATGATGAATTATAGGTTTTCATTTCCCAGGGACCTGTAATGGCTTCGCCATCGATATAGGCAGTTACCATCCAATCACCGGCTACAGGATACGCCCAGCTATATTGTTTTTCATAAGTGGGTTCGCATGAAAATAATGCCACTCCTGCTAAAGCAAATATTAATAATTTTAATTTGTGCATAGTTATAAGCTCTTTAGTTTTTTATCAAAGTAACAGTAAATTTCATAGTTGGTACATCTTCCATATTCGTGTTCAGCACCAAAGTCTTTGTTGTCGGATCATAGGTAGATGTAGTACCACTTGTTAATTCACAAGGATAACCCCATGCCATAGGATCAGCAGAAACGACTGATAGCGTATTATTTGGATTCAGCTTTATAACACCACTACCTGCATAGGCAGGGCCATAAGAAGAACCAAATTCATACCAACCACCAATCAAGTCGGTAATGGCATAATTTCCGTCTTCAACCCCAAAAATGACGACTTTAAATGGACCACGTTTGGAGACGGTACCATTATTGTCCCTAACAATGGTTGATGTATAAACACCATTCATTGCTGCAGCTTTTTCACAAACATATACATTACGGGAAATGCTTGCAGCAAAACCATCACTGTTTTTAGCGCTGTAATTGATGGAATATTGTCCATATTCATCTGCATCGACATCGGAGTCTACAACTACCTTATCAGCCAGATCAATATCTCCCTCAAAGGCGGTAACCCCCGGATCAACAAAAGGTGAACCCATTTGCCAGAATAGTTCCTTAGAATCGTTCAGCTCCATGGTAGCATAGGTTGTTACATAAGAAGCATCTTTTGACGTTTCTTCATCGCAAGCACTTAAAGATAAGGCAGCTACAGTCGCAATTAAAAATATTTTTTTCATATTGTCTTATTTTTAAATTATTTGCCCCACCAAACCTTTACATTCAAAGCAACCTTGGCCGGAGTATTGGAATTTGTTTTACGTTCACTAGTTGGGTAAAAGAAACGTTTAGGTCTATCTTCTCCATTCAACACAGAAATGGCCGATTTGGTAAAGAAGTCAGGATAACCAGTACGGTTATAATCCAGGAAAGCTTCAATAGCTCTTTTGTTTGTTGATGCAATCCACTTCTGCTCCATAATGGATTTTACTCCATCGTATGGATATAAGGAAGCAGCGACAGTAGGCAAGTCTAAACTTTCAAAGGATGCGTCAATACCAGCCTTATATGCAGCCTCTGCAGCGGCAGGAGTTCCATATCGAGCCTGAGCTTCAGCTATCAGAAAATAAGTTTCTTCAAGTGTAAAGAAATAGACTGAGCTCAAACCTGTGATATTCGGGGTGGCATATTCTTTACTGGTTTTTCCGGTAATTGATTTAGAAAGTCCGGAAGCCAATCCAGCGTATGTGGAACCTGTTTCAGAAGCATCAAAGAAGGATTCTAAGCGAGCATCACCATTTTCAGCCAGAAGGTCAGCCAATGTACTATTTGCAATGATATTGCCTCCCAAACGATGCAGGAACGTATTGTAGAAGGGATTGTAACCTGTTTCTTCAGCTTTGTAGGAAGAAAAAGCAGCATCCTCTTCCAGGAAATTATTTTCTTCCAATAATGCTACTATTTCATCAGCGTATTTGGTAGGATTAACATTTACATAGCGAAGATACATTTTCAACTTCAGTGTATTTGCAAATTTCTGCCAATTGTCCATATCTCCTCCAAAAACGACGTCTGAAGCTTTTGGATTAATAGAACTGCTGATTGTAAAATCCTTTGACATGGCTTGATCAATCCGAACCAACAGGCTATCATACACGACTGCTCCTGTATTGTAGTGTGGTTGCAGAATCTTCTCTCCCTGCAATGCTTCCGTGAAAGGAATCTGATCGTATAAATCAGCTAATACCTGAAAAGTATAGGCTTGCATCAACGTTGAGATGGCATAGAATGACCAACTTTCAGAAGCAGCTGTACTTTTGCGTACATACTCATAGTCGTACAATGCACCAGTGTACAATGTCCGGAACTGAGTATTGAAATTGTCTTCCGTCAAATTGTATGATTCCCATTCTGTCCATTGAGAAGCAGCAGGAGCCTGAGCATAATGTTGTGACCAAAAACTACCTACAGCCTGATAATATCCACCCAGGACATAGGCAGAACCGGCAACTGCGCTAGGCAGGACCAAAGCTGGAGTAGCTTCTGCTGGATTGTTGGGATCCTTATTTATATCGAAAAAACTCTCGCTGCAGCTGCTAAGCATCAAAGTGCTTACGAGAATAGCACCTATAGAATATTTTATTCGTTTCATATATTTCTTATTTGATATTTAAATAATTAAAAACCTAGCTTGACATTGAAACCTATGCTGCGTGTAGTTGGAGTAGTACCATAATCTCCAAAGTTTGCTTCCATTTCATTACCAAAAGTGGTCTGTTCTGGGTCATTAAACAAGTTTGAATCTGGAGTCCACAAAAGTAGGTTGTTACCAACCAATGCCAATTCAACTCTATTTATGACTGTGTTTCTCAAAATAGTTTGAGGAACAGAATAGGATAAACTAACTTCTCTCAGCTTAAAGAATGTTTTGTCAACCAACGAATAGGCACCACCAATACCGGCGCAATAAGATTGATCGTATAAGGAATTTAAATTATTTGTGAATCCTGCTACTGGAGTCGTATTTTCAACATATACATCATCAATCAACTGTACGGAATTCTCAATGATAAACGGTTGACGATCGTTGTAGGTCGTTTGTGGTGCATTACCGGTGAAATACATCATTTCAGCGGTGCGAGAGTACATCAAGCCACCGTTACGATAATCAACTGTCGCATTCAGTGTGAAATTTTTGTATGTCATTGTAGTACCACCACCAATACGGTATTTGTTTTGTGAATTACCAAGAATCTCTCTTTCATCCTTGAATACTGTCAAACCTTGATTGTCTACAATTACACGACCCAGGGGATCTGTTGCAGGAACAATACCTTCAAACAGACCAAGTTCAAAACCTGGACGGCCAACATAATTGACAGAGCTTGTACCGCCTAAATCAATTTGATCAAGACCTTCGGTCAATTCAACCAGCATGTTCTTGTTTTTAGAGAAGTTGGCATAAACCTGCCATTCGAAGTCCTTGGTACGAACCGGAACAAGTGACAGCGTAATTTCAATACCATTGTTGGTAATTTTACCCAGATTTTGTGTTTGAGCTGTAAATCCAGTTGTAAAAGGAATACTGGAAGTCCAGATCAAATTGGTTACCGTTTTGTTGTATGCTGTAAAATCCAGACCTATACGATCCTGAAGAAATTTCAAATTCAAACCAAATTCTTTATCCGTTGAAATTTCAGGTTGCAATTTATCGTTCCCAATCAGATTGTCCACAGAGAAACCGTTTACGGAACCAGCCACTGGGAAGTTATGTTCTGTGTAACCGTCTGTTAGTGCTGTTTGAACCAATGTGGCATAGATTTGATATGGGTCAGCATCTTTACCGGTTCTTGCTATACCAGCACGTACCTTACCATAGGATAAGATATCCTGATCTTTCATCAATTCTGAGAATACAAAGCTCAAACTGGTACCGGGGTAAAAGTAAGAACGATTTGAAGCTGGCAGTGTTGAAGACCAGTCGTTACGAGCTGCAACGTTCAAATAAAGAAAGTCCTTGTAACCAAAATCAAAACTACCATAAACACCAACTAATCTGCGTTGTGAAACTGCTTCACTGACAGAAGGAGTTGTAGAACTATTGGATAGATTGTAGAAAAAAGGAATATCCAATCCTTCCACTTTAGCACTTAAATTGCGTCTGTCACGTTGATTGAAGTTATGTCCCAAAACGGCACTGAAGGTCAAATCTTCACTGAAATCTTTCTTGATATTCAACATGAAGTCTGTATTCAATTCTGAGTTGTAGTAGGAGAATTCCTGAACACGACCAACTTCATCGTTGTAATTAAAGTTAGAGCGGTCTGTGATAGCTCTCCAAACTTTCAATTTACTATTGGAAACATCGGTACCAATTTTGAAGTTGGCTGACAACCAACTGAAAATATTTGCGTCTAAACCGATATTACCGAAAACACGGTTGTCTTCGAACTTATTTCCATGTTCGTTCAATACATAATATGGATTTTGCGAAAATGCTGAATAATAATTGTCAACATTATTGAACTTATTCGTATAATCTCTCTGACCAATGATACTAATATCACGTGGAGTCTGCCAAATACCATCCAATGCAGTTTGTTCCTGGCCTGTCTCTACAGCTTTTGTATCTTTTCTAACATAATTCAAGGAAGCAGATCCTGTAAAGATGTTTAAGAATTTTGAAGAACCACGTAATGAGATGTTGTTACGCTGATAGGAATCTGCGTCTGTAGGCATAATACCATCAGAAGTCACATTACCATACGAAAGATAGAAACTCTTATTTTCATCACCATTCGAAATAGCGATCGTATTGTTTGTGGAGACACCGGTATCAAAATAATCCTTCACATTGTCTTCCATAGCAACATAAGGTTTTACTTTCTGTTGGTTATCTACAACAAAACCCCAGATGCGGTCTTTACCGTCAAAACGAGGACCCCAGCTACCATTTTCTCTTAAGTCGGCTGAACCTCTGCCGTACCAACCTTGTCCAAAATCATTTTGCATGACTGGTAAACGAAGTGGTGATTCAAAAGTAGTAGTAGAAGAAATATCCACTTTGGCTTTGTTTCCGGCTTTGCTACCGTTTTTCGTCGTGATAAGAATTACACCGGCAGATGCACGTGAGCCATACAATGCAGTTCCTGAACCACCTTGCAGAATGGTCATGGATTCAATATCATCCGGATTTATATCATTGGCGCGGTTACCGAAGTCAAAACCACCATTAATATCTGTTTCTCCAATTTGAGAATTATTTACAGGAACTCCGTCTATGACGTATAGAGGTTGGTTACCGCTTCCAAGTGAAGAGAAACCACGCATCACCACGCGAGTAGATGATCCGGGAGCACCGGAAGCAGAAGTAATTTCCACACCAGCCACTTTTCCCTGAAGTGCATTTAAAGCACTACGGTTACCAGTTGTGGTCACGTCTGAGGATGTAACGGATGTAGCTGAGTAACCTAAAGCTTTAGAGCTTCGTTTGATACCCATACCAGTAATTACAACTTCTTCAATTTCTCTCAGATTTGACTTGAGTTTAATCACCATATTGTTTTGAGCCTGTACATCTACAGATTCAAAACCGATGTAGGAAATAGCCAGGGTGTTTGAATTCTCTGGCATGGTAATTTTGAAAGTTCCGTCAACTGCAGTTATTGTACCCTTGGCGGAGCCTTTGATCATGACGGTTGCTCCAATGACTGGTTGCCCATCTTCATCGGAAACCACTGTTCCGGAAATTGATCGCGATTGGGCATTGACCAAACCTAAACTTGCCATAAGAAAGCAAGCAAATAAGAAAAGAATTTTTCTCATAGATTTTTCGTTTATATTAACAAATAGAATAAAAATTCAAAAAATATATTGATTCAAAATAAATCCGTTTTTGGCGATCACTTCAAAATATACTTTAACGCCAGATAATAACCCTTCATTTTCTTCGTGTATGGAGTGTTAAGGAATATTTTCTAACGTATAAAATATTAACGCTATTTAACCATCATCACAAATATAAACACTTTTTTGATTGATTTAACGATTTACAAAAAACTCTTTTCTATTCAAAAATTAAATTAAAATTAAAATTCTCAGATTTGTTTGTTTTTTTAACATTTCCAACGGGGAAACACACAGCCATTATAACATATATTTCTAATTATCAACCAATTGATGGAAATATCAATTTAAAGCACAATATTAACAATCTAAATAAAAATGTATAAATATGCGAAATTGTTTAACTCATTTATAATAAATAAATCATAATTGCAAATGCAAAAAAGTCAAATTATTTCGAAATAAACAAAAAAAAAGTGCATAAAATCACAAAAAAGGTGACTTGATGCACTAAAAATAAGAGGTAAAAAAATTCAGATTTTACTTTTTTAATTCACTTCTATGACTAAATAGCGAGATATTTCCCAAAATTTAGTTGGATTTGTAATCTTAAGTACCAAATAATCATTAACCTGTTCCAAAAGATAACTACTGACAGGATGATTTGTCAGGATTTTGGCTTTCCTGGAATAAAGATTCAATTCAGTGAGGTTTCGCATATCAGCTTCCAGAAAGTAGTTTTTATTGAAACCTTCCTCCAATAGACCATTTCTGGTAAATATCTCTTGTTCTTTCAACTCTTTGCGAGTTCCGAAAACATACCATACTTTGTTCAATTGTTTGTCCTGAGAAGATATCTGTTCGTCTTTCTGAGATACATTCACCTGCAGGTCGTCCAAATTGGTATTCAACGCAATGACCAGTTCATCCAGTTCTTTTATTCTGACATCCTTGAGTGCTAATTGCTCCTGCAATGTTGTGATGGTGAGCGTATGCTCTTCAATCTTCTTGTTCAAACGAGCTATCAGTTTGACAAGACCTTTGGCAGATGTCTTATTCTTTGCCAATTGTTTCTGAAGGTTGGCAATCTGCATTCTATTGTTGGTCAACGTGTTTTTGATCAGGTCCAGATCGTCTATAATTTTAGACATATTCTCTTCGCCCACTTGTTCCTGATTGGTCTGTAAGGTCACATAATTTTCAGCTTCCTTGATCTGATCGAAGTTGTCTTCTATCATGTTCATGACTTCCATCATTTGATTCAATTGAGCCGTTTTCTTTTGCTCCTGCAGTAAAAGAGAATCCTTTTCCTGTTCCAGCGTTTTATAGGCGTCCGTTTTGTAATTGCAGCTTGCCAATACCATGGGTATGATCAAGCAAAACATCCATTTTTTCATACTTTTTTTTACCACTTTTTTAAAATTCACTCATTCTTATTCAAAAAATCAGTCATTTTCTTTCATTGACTTTTTTCCATTCAAGCCGGCTATGACCATCACAAATTCACCCCTGGGATCCGTTTCTGTGAAATGGGCCATCAGTTCCTGTAAGGTTCCGCGTACCGTTTGTTCATATATCTTGCTGATTTCGCGTGAAACGGACGCTAAACGGTCCGGTCCGCAAAATTCCGCCAACTGAGTCAGGGTCTTCAAAACACGATAAGGTGATTCATACAATATAAAACTGACCGGAAGCACAGCCAGCTCCTTAAGTCTGGTTTGCCTTCCCTTTTTGGGAGGCAGAAATCCTTCAAAATGGAAACGATCATTGGGTAAACCCGAATCGACCAGCGCCGGTACAAAAGCCGTGGCACCTGGCAGGCACTCCACCTCAACGCCCATCTGGATGCATTGACGAACCAATAAAAAACCGGGATCCGAAATGCATGGCGTACCGGCATCTGAAACCAAAGCAATATTTTCACCGCCCAGAATGCGTGATGCAACAAGTTCGGAAGTATGATGTTCGTTAAACTTGTGATGCGACTGCATACGAGTCTGTATGTCGAAATGTTTCAATAAATGAGAGGTGGTACGGGTATCTTCCGCTAGAATCAGATCCGATTCTTTAAGAACACGCAGCGCTCTTAAAGTGATGTCTTCCAAATTACCAACCGGAGTCGGTACTAAAATGAGTTTTGCCATATTGTCAATGAGAGGGGCTACTATTTGACATGCCTGAAAAATGCAAATCAAGCATCACACAGAAATCCTTATAGCTATCGGATGCTTCATCCACTGTACATACGCCACGTAAGTAATCAAGCGCTTCTTCCATGGAGGTGGTATCATTGATTGCCGAAAAAACATCCAGCATTTTCTGTGTATCGTTTTCGAAAAATTCCCGCTGAAAACGGAAACGGTCATTGAGTGTCAACGATTTTGTCAGATCTTTCAAACGTCTTTGTTCAAGCTGTTCGTTCATTCGTTTAACCGGTTTTGAAAAAGAAAGTTCTGAGGTCAGTGAGGAATCTGAGTAAACAACATCCTGGACTGTTCTTTCAGATGGAGTCAACAATTGTGTTATAAACTCCACTTTACCTGAAATCAGTTCAAGCAACTCAGTGGGGAAAGCAGGAACTTTGGCCAACCCCTGCAATAAAAGATTCAACTCAGCCAATTCGTGACGAAGTCTTTTTTCAGAATCCATACAAGCATTTATTTGTCTTGCAAAAGTACGAAAAAAATCATAGTGATAACAAAAAATATTCCATATCCTTACGAATTTGAAATCTATTCGCATCCGCATAATTTACCATTAATACAACAGCGTAGGATTTCCCATTTTGTTCATAATAACCGGCATACGTGGTGACAGATTGTACCGAACCGCTCTTCATCCGAAGTTTTCCCTCAAGACTTGTTCCTTTCAGAAAACCCGAGACAGAACCTTCTCTGCCCGCCAAAGGCAATGAGGACTTGTAAACAGAAGCGTATTTGCTCTTTTGGGCCATAAACTTCAACATGCCGGCCAGAAATTCAGGTGAAATTCGATTATTGGGAGAAAGTCCGCAAGCATCGGAAAGAAATAACGCTGTGACATCCAACCCCTTTTCCTTCCAAAAATCACGAACCACCTGAATGCCATTGCGCACCGATGCAGGTTTATCAGAAACCGTCAATGCCAGATGTCTCAGCAAATATTCCGTGTACAGATTGTCACTTTTCTCATGTATGATGCGTATCATTTTAGAGAGCGGAATGGAAAGGGTGGAATATACTAAATGAGAGTTCACTGAAGACTTGCCGGTGAAATCTTTTAGCGTCCTGGTTGAAAGTGCCTTCCCTCTGACTACTATGCCTTTTTTCGTAAGTTCATTCCGGAAATACTCAGCCAGAAAAGCAGGAGGATCAGGCATATCGCCTTTAATGACAAAGCTGGTGCGGTTTGCAGGCATGGTACCAAAAAGACGTCTGTCCCATTGGTAGGGTGCTCCATATAAATAAGCACTGTCCAGGTTGTTCGTGACCGCAGTAAGATTATTTTCAATAGTCAGTTCCGGAAGCTCAGGTTTGACAGACACTATCTCAGGTCTGGTACCTGCTGCACCTGATTTGAGTTCGAGAAGAAAGCTGTTGTCGAAAACGGCAAGACCATAGATGCCGGGAGCGTAATAATTCCCCATATCTTCCCACAACCAATAAGGCGATACTGGTTCGTCATCAAACAGACTGACGTCGGCATAAACTGAACCATCAATCTCATGGATACCGGCTGTCTTGACCGCTTCCACCCATTTATTCATGAAAGTGTCTTGTTGCTCTCCCGTTTGACGGGAACCCAGACTGGGGTCTCCCCCGCCCCGTATCCAGAGATCTCCCTGTAGAACGCCATTTTCGATCTTTCCAGTATACTCTATTTTAGTTTCAAACCGATAGTCAGGGCCAAAAGTTTCCAATGCGACTGCTGTAGTAACCAATTTTGCTACAGATGCGGGTTGTATACACAATTGCGCATTCAGGTCAACGATTTTCTTCGATGAGTTCATGTCCAGAACACAGATTCCCACAGATGCATGTCGATAAGCCCTTTTCCCGAATATCTTGGATACCTGAGCCTCTGAAATTAAAAACGGGCTGAGTAAAAGGGCCAAAAAGAGAAATAATCTTGACATTTTCTTATTTTTATGTGCAAATATAAGGTGAATAATTGATTGTTTAAGATTACGTCCTGAAAGTAAAATAAATGTATCTTTGTCTAAAACACAATTATCATGAGCAACATCAATAAAAAACCGTTCACCCTGGATAGGGTTATCCGGATAATCATTGGAGTCATCATTATTATTGCCGTGGGGCTGCTCATTGGTCGGTTAAGTGCTGTCCTTCTTCCTTTTTTGGTTGCCTGGCTCATAGCCTATCTAATGTACCCTCTTCTCAGTTTTTTTCAGTACAAGCTCAAATTCAAGAATCGAATTATTGCGTTGATTGCTACTTTACTTACGGTCTTCGGCATTTTGTCCCTGATTGGATATTTGCTTATACCGCCAGTGATAGACCAGTCTCAGAAAGCCATCATCATCATTAATAAGTTTCTGACAGACCCTCAATATGCCTGGAATATTCCACCGGCAATCATGCAAAGCATTCAGAATTTCCTTGGAAGTATTGATCTTCAAAGCTACATGAGTTATGAAAATATGGAAAGCCTGATTAAAAGCATTTTACCTAAAATATGGGATGTGATTTCAGGCGCTGGAGGCATTATCATGGATCTCGTGATTGTTTTTATGGTTATGCTTTACCTGATTTTTATTCTTAAGGATTATGAGAAAATCTCCAAAGAATGGATCAATCTGGTTCCAAAACACTATCGTCCTTTCATTATTCAGGTTGGGGAAGATGTAAAAAAAGGGATGAACAGTTATTTTCGCGGACAAGGTACGATTGCATTCATCAATTGCATCCTATTTGCTACCGGATTCAGCATTATTGGCTTACCCTTGGGTATAGTCCTTGGCATTTGTGCAGGAGTCCTGAACATTATACCTTATATGCAGACGATTGCAATCATTCCAGGCATAATGCTGGCCGCCATTAAAGCCGCTGAATACAATCAAAACTTCTTTTTGGTTGTTGTATCGGTATTGGCCGTTTTTGCAGTTGTGCAACTTATTGAAGAAATAATACTTACACCCAAAATCATGGGTGATGCTACCGGACTTCACCCGGCAGTCATCCTGCTTTCATTGTCCATATGGGGTACACTTTTCGGGGTTGTAGGTATGATCATAGCACTACCAATGACCTCACTGATTATCTCTTATTATGAAAGATTTATAATTGCTGGAGGGTTTATAGATAACCTGGTAGCCGATCCCACTTCCAAAGAAGTAGTGCAAAAACCTGTTGAGCAGATAGCTGAAATAGACGAGACTACGCTGGATTCTTAATTCAAGGGCTATTCTTTGTTGATAGCGAGACTATATCTTTCTTTTTGTCTGCCTTCCTGAACGCTAAAGATCAAACTATCTATGTCCATTGATTCTGTGATTAATGACAAGGAGGAGGAGGCAAAGGCGGTTGCCACGACAGAAGTACCGTCTTTATTGGCATCATGTCTGAAAGAGAGGTAAACTTTACCACCTTCAGATCCTTGAACAATGGAATCTCTGACCAGATAGATCCCATGCTTCTTATCGGAGTTCTGATAACCGAATGAAAATTCAAAATTCAGAAAACCACCACTTATCCAAGGATCAACAACGAACCAAACTGGATCATCAGACTTTGTTTCAGATTTGAGTGTCGTAAAAATCTTGACGGGCAACATATCGACCACATCAATCAGTTTGCCGTCTGATAAAAGCTTCATACTACCCATCTCTATATAGGTCACTCTGAATCGCTGCCCGGCCTCGTATATGGTAGCATCGAGTGAAGACGAGGGACTCAGGTCGTAACCATTGTCCGAATGCAGGTAAAGTGAATGATCTCCTCTTTCTTCTATTACACAAAACTCCGTCTGATAGCTTGTTTCATCATTGCTACAGGAACTGAGCAACACGATCAAGAGAACAAAGGGAATGTACTTCCGAAGTCTGCAAATCATTTCAGATAAGAGCATTAATAGCCAAAATTGGAATACACCTCAGAAGCAGACAGCTTCATGTCCGGTTTTAAAGTTCTTTTTGGAGAAAGACCGACCGATACTACTGCTTTTGGTTCATAAACAAACGTACAACTATCTGTAGTTGTATAGGGGTAAATCTGGTACTTCAGATTGATATTGATCTTATTTACCAGAGGATACTCAGTAGCAAGAGGGCTCAGATCAAAACTGGCAATGCGCGTGTTGAATGCAAAGGTTGTAATGGATGCAACGGTGTGTCTGAGTTGAAAATAAATGGTGGGGGGAGTATCCTGAGGATAAGTTGGTTCATCCTTTTTAATCCGGACCAGTTCAAAGCCATCTTTATTGCTCATGGAAGTGAAAGTATTAAATGTAGCATTAAGATACTTTCCACCTATTCCCAGTGAATAAATGAATTCAAGGGGTTGGCTGCCAAATTTATCCAGTGAATCTTTTTCTACAGTGGCAAAATTCTTTACAGTAACATACCATATCTTAGACAGTTTGATCGGATAGGTCTTGGGCGCATGATTGGTGGTGTCGCCAAAGGAATAGCGCATATAAAAACGATTTCCGGTTTTAAAACTGTCAATACTGGTTGATAATTTTGTATCACATTGCAGGATATAACCATTGTCCGTCTGAAACGTAGGAAAACCATCAGCTTCAGTCAGTGTTGCCATAACATCGTAATAAATGGGTTCCTCCTTTGTATCCAGACAGGAAACAAAAGATACTAACAAAACCATCAGGGGAAGGGCAAAAAAACGATTTTTCATCACAAAAAAATATTACTTAATTTCAATAGACTACAAAAGGGGCAAATGCCCCAATTTTAAGCTTTATACAGCACGAAATAAACATTCGTTTCTGCTAAATCACATACCAATTTCTGCTTCCAGTTTATTCTTCAATGGATTTGAATACATTTCCAGCATACGATTACGAAGGAAATCTTCGTCTTTGTTTTGCATGTCAATTTTATCCAACTGTTGTTTCATATAGGCCAGAAATTTATCTCTTTCACTCGCCGAATAGCTCTTTGCAAATCGATCCAATCCATCCAGTTGATCCGCAGCTATGTAATTACCCGGATACAAATGATAGCCCCGATGAATGTTTCTGTCCATCAGTTTGGCAATTCTTTCAAACAATTCATTCTTATGCATACCAACCTCCATTTTTAAGAGTTCGTCTGAAATGCATGGGCTAATTTTGTAAAATATACGTCCTTTGAAACCCATGAGTCCGGTCCGCATATTTAACAAATCATCCTCATTACTTTTCTTGTAATCAGGATTATCACGTTTCAATTGCATTTCCTTAGCCTTGAGATAATCGCATGGATCATATTCATAGGATATGGATACCGGAACTATATTCATAGATGCAATGTTTTCTAAAACGCTACCAGAACCACCTAAATTTAACATTTTCAGGACACTTTCCTGTGTACGGTCATTGGAATCCTTGGCACGGCCTTCCCGTTGAGCCAACCAGATGGACTGGTTTCTTTCCTGGATGGTGTAATGCATATAAGAGGACAATTCGATGGAGGCACTCAGCTGTTGGCGTACAGGAAGACCACGTTTCACCAGAAAGCTTTTGTTCACTCTGACCAGGTCGCTGATCCAGGGATAAATCAATAAATTGTCCCCAATGGCTATTTCAACGGTATTCCATTCTTTTTCAATCAACAGGCAATCCAGAAAAGCAGAATCCAGAATGATATCACGGTGGTTGGAGATGAAGGTATAGGCTTTGGACTTATCGAGAAATTTAAAACCGGAAGTATCAAGGGAAGTAGCAGAATTCCGGACATTTTCACGCAACAACGGATAGATGACTCCAACCTGAAAATCGGATGTGCTTTTGATTTGTTTCAAACGTGCCTTGATATCCTCGGTGGAGGCGCCGGGATATGTTTTTGACAGGATACCGCTAAACTGTGGATCCATCAACAAACGATTGAGAACTTCCGCCACTTCTTCGTCTCTGTATGGACGAATATCTTCAAATCTTTTAGCTTCCATAGTACGTGTATTTTAATTAGAGAAACAGTCTTCTATAATCTCACTCATCACTTCGTTCATTTGCATACCGGCAGCCGAGACTTGTTGGGGTATGAAGCTTGTTGGGGTCATGCCAGGTGTTGTGTTCACTTCCAAAAGTTTGATTCCTTCACTTGTAATGATGTAATCAACACGGATAATGCCTTTGCAACCTAGAATATCATAAATCATGGAAGTAATGGCCTGTATGCGGTCACGTGTTTTATCCGGTATGCGGGCAGGTGTAATCTCCTGAACCTGACCTTTATATTTTGCATCGTAATCAAAAAACTCATTTTGGCTCACCACTTCGGTAACCGGGAAGAGGTGTGTTCCTTTTTGGGTCTTGAAACATCCACAGGTCACTTCCGTTCCACTCAGGAATGCTTCAATAATGACTTCGGGCCCTTCCGAAAAGGCATTGCCGATAGCGGACTGAATAGCGGCCTCTTCCTTGACCTTGGTCACACCAAAACTGGATCCTCCTACATTACTCTTGATAAAACAGGGCAAACCCACCGTTTCCACGACATCCTTATCGCTGATGCTTTGACCTTTGCGAAGCAATAAAGACTCAGCGATCTGGACACCAAAGCCTTTCAGATATTGATTGCAGGTAAATTTACTGAAAGTGATGGCAGCGGCCAAAACTCCACAACAGCTGTAAGGCAAATCAATCAGGTCAAAGTATCCTTGCAAACGACCATCTTCACCCGGGGTGCCATGGATCGTTATCCAGGCAAAATCAAAACAGATTTTTTCACCATCGAGGGTAAAACTAAAATCATTCTTGTCTATGGGCGCCGTCTTTTCTTCATCCAGCCGAACATACCAATGTCCCTTCTGTAGAACGACAATCCATACTTTATAGTTCGTTTTGTCAATGAAGGAAAAAAGGCCCTGGGCACTTCTCAGGGATACCTCCATTTCGGAGGAGTCACCTCCACATACTATAGCAATCTTAAGACTTTCCATTCTTATTAAATATCTCTGTAGGAGATGTACCCCCTCCATTTTTCAATGAGTAATTGCATATCTTCGGGCAATGGGCATTCAAAAACCAAAGCTTCACCCGTAACCGGATGGTTGAAGCCCAGCGTTCTGGCATGCAGAGCCTGACGCGGACAAATATCGAAACAATTTTTGACAAATTGTTTGTATTTTGTAAAAGTTGTACCCTTTAAAATTTCACCTCCACCATACCGTTCGTCGTTGAAAAGCGGATGACCGATATGCTTCATATGGGCGCGGATCTGATGCGTTCTCCCTGTTTCCAACTGGCATTCCACCAGGGTCACATAGCCCAGTCTTTCCAACACCTTATAATGAGTCACGGCAGGTCTACCCTGATCGCCATCCGGAAAAACGCTCATCATCAGACGGTTTTTCGGATCACGCCCGATGTTTCCTTCGATGGTACCGGTTTCATCTTCAAAACTACCCCATACCAGGGCAGTGTATTTTCGCTGGGAAGTCTTATGAAAGAATTGCCAGCCCAAATGGGTCTTGGCCTGAGGATTTTTGGCAATGACCAATAAACCGGACGTATTTTTGTCAATCCGATGAACCAGACCCGGACGGGGATCGTCTGTTGCAAACTGAGTATTTTCCTTGAAATGCCAGGCCAGGCCGTTTACCAAAGTTCCGGTATAATTTCCATGTCCGGGATGTACGACCATTCCGGCAGGCTTATTCACGACAAGTAAGTCTGAATCCTCATATACGATGTTCAAGGGTATATCTTCAGGTATGAGCTCTGTATCAACAGGGGGCCTGGTTACCATGACCGTCACCACATCCAGGGGTTTTACCCGAAAGTTGGATTTTACAGGCAGACCGTTTACCAGAACAAAACCAGCATCTGCCGCAGCCTGAATGCGGCTACGGGATACTTTGGTGATGCGACATACCAAAAACTTATCTATACGAAGGAGGGTTTGGCCGGCATCGGCCACGAAACGGTATTGCTCGTACAATTTGTTCTCCGAATCATCTGAAACTTCAAGAATGTCTTCCTCAATGATATCGAGATCTTCGGGGTCTACTATTTCTTCAAAAAAATTGTCTTGCATATATTTTATTCTTCAATATCCAGAGAATCTTTAGCTATGTAAATTTCTTCCGGCTCTTCCAGCTTCTCAAAATCGGTGGTCATCCAAACCTCGATTTTTGTGCCAACACTTGCTGAAGAGCCTGTTATTGGCTCTTGACGGTATATCTGATAGCTTTCGGCTGCGGCGGTACTTGCCGGAGTGACATCGTAATGGGGATTGCCAATGTTCAGACTCTGTCCGTGTGCCAACTCAATGGCTTCTTTCAGGGAAAGACCACGCATACTGGGTACTGTCAACATTTCGCCATTCGAACTCTGACCGACTATCAACGTGAGCGATGAACCTTTGGGCAGCTTGGCTCCGGCGGGGAGATTCTGACCGTTGTAACTAACGCCAAGGACCAGGTCCCTGAATTCTGAGGGTACAAACTGCACATCACGTATGCGAAAATTGTTTGCTATCAAAGTGGCTTCAGCCGAACGCTGTGAACAATCTTTCACATCGGGAATGGCTATTCGCTCCTCGGATGCTGCATTTATCGTTAAAAAGATGATTCTATTTTCCTTGACATGAGCACCTGGAGCAGGCTTCTGTTCCAGAATGGCACCTGGGACCTGAGTCGGAACACGGATGGAGTCGACCACCTTATAACGTAAGTTCTTTTTCTCAAAAAAGGGTGCTGCATTTTCAACTGTCAATGTTGTAACATCCGGAACCGTAATGAGGGAATCGTGTTGAGTATATTTATTTAATACAGCCAACACAACAACAATCAGAACAGCCAGTAAGACTGCGAAAATCGCCAGGTTTTTTAGAATTCGTTTCCAGGAATCGCTCATAAGTATTTACGTTTTTCGAAGCTCAAAAGTACGAAAAAAACCAAACTTAAGGCTACGTCATAAAACAAAAAAAGTAAAGACTTAGTGATCTTTACTTTTTCATGATATTTAGCAGCTACTGCTTTATCCTCTTAAACGTTCTTCATCTGAAACGGTTAATTTCTTACGACCGTTTGCACGGCGATGAGCTAAAACGCGACGACCGTTTGCCGTTGCCATTCTGGAGCGGAAACCATGTTTGTTCGCTCTTTTTCTGTTTGATGGTTGGAATGTCCTCTTCATAGAAGTTATATGTATTTAATTATTGTCGTTTCTTACTAAGCGTTTTCGGCCTGCAAAAGTAGGACTTATTTTTTCAATTCGCAACCGTTGCGCCTATTTTTTTTTGAAAATCAGAAGGTTTTTTCGACTGCAAAGATAACCAATATTAGGTGTACGTGTCACTTAATTGACAGCTTTTAGTTGAATAGCTTGCTTATTTTGGAGATTATACCGATATTTGCACCTCTTTTTTGAAAAAAGCGAAATAAACGATAATCAATATATTAGACAATAAAACATGGCAACTACAGCTGACATTAAGAACGGAATGTGCCTCGACATCGATGGCCAATATTATTTCATAACTGAATTTTTACATGTAAAACCTGGGAAAGGCGCAGCTTTCGTTCGTACCAAGATGAAAAATGTTGTAACTGGCCGCACATTGGATCGCACTTTTAATGCCGGTGTTAAAATCGAAGAAGTTCGCATCGAACGCAGACCTTATCAATATCTTTTTAAAGATGACATGGGCTTCAACTTTATGAACAACGAAAACTTTGAACAAACTTTCATCAATGGAGATTGCATCAATGGCGTTCAGTTCATGAAAGAAGGCGATATTCTGGAAGTTGTCACACATGCAGTATCTGAAACTGTTTTGTATGCAGACATGCCTACACACGTTGTTTTGGAAGTAACCTACACAGAGCCTGGATTGAGAGGCGATACAGCAACAAACACGCTGAAACCGGCTACAGTTGAGACTGGAGCGATTGTAAGGGTTCCGTTGTTTATTGAAGTAGGTGAAAAAATCAAGGTGGACACACGCGATGGATCATACGCAGAACGCGTTAGATAAATTTCGATTTTTAAGGCGCACTACTGCGTTGCAACTTACTTGTAAATCCTCACGTACTAAAGTACGCTCCGGTATTACTTCATAAGCTGCGCCTTGTATTGCATCCTTAAAAATTAAAATTTGCACCTGGATATGGAGGGTGTGAAAGAGAAGATAAAAAATAAGAGAGAGAGTAGGTGTTGAGTCTGCTCTCTTTTTTTGTGGGGTGTGTATTATTATTGTTTTGTATTTATTAATTTATTGTATATTTACGGGGTTTTAATATTTTGTAAATATACTAAAGGTAATGAATATGAAAAAGAAAGATTCTATTGTAAGGGATTGTGCGGAGGGTGCAGTTCCTGAGATGAAGTTCAGCATCAGGGATTGGGCTGTGGAAGACAGGCCCAGGGAAAAGATGATCAAAAAAGGTGCGGAGGCTTTGAGTAATGCTGAATTGCTGGCGATTCTGCTGGGTTCGGGTTCCCAACAGGAAAGCGCACTGGACCTGGCAAAAAGAATCATGAACGATGCGGGAAATAATCTGAACGAATTAGGGAAAACAAGCATCAACACCCTGTGTAAAAAGTTTCACGGAGTCGGTCCGGTCAAAGCTGTCACCATCACAGCAGCGCTCGAGTTGGGCAAGCGGCGCCGGTCCTCGGAAGTGGTGAAGCGGGTACAAATCAGCAACAGCCGGGATATCTATGAACTTTTGCACGGCAGACTCATAGACCTCTCCCACGAAGAGTGCTGGCTCCTGCTCATGAATAACCAACATCGGATCATGGATACCATTCGCATCAGTCATGGAGGGGTATCCGAGACGACCGTCGACCCTAAGATCATACTGAAGCATGCACTCGAAAAGCTGGCCTCTGCCATCGTGTTGTGCCATAACCATCCTTCGGGCAATCCAAATCCCAGCTCCTGTGACGACAGAATCACCAATAAGCTCAAACTGGCCTGTGCCAATATGGATATTCAACTGACAGACCATGTCATTTTCAGCGAGAATGGCTACTACAGTTACGCTGACGAAGGAAAGATCTGAGTTTGTCCATCCTGAGAAAATCATTTATCTTTGTCAAAAACATAGGCAATGGATAATCCCTTTTTACAAACAGAAGAAGCCATCGTACGCATGATCAAAACTGTGTACGATCCCGAAATTCCCATCGACATCTACGAGTTGGGTCTGATCTATAAAATTGATGTTTCCGAAGACGGAAATGTGGTAATAGATATGACTCTAACAGCACCAAACTGCCCGGCTGCAGATTTTATCATGGAAGATGTTCGAATGAAAGTTGAATCGGTAGAAGGCGTTAAAAATTTGACCATCAACCTGGTATTCGATCCGACCTGGGACAAGGAAATGATGTCCGAAGAAGCCAAGCTGGAGCTGGGATTCTTATAAAGTAGGTACGGATGAAAACATACTTTGTCACCGATGCACACCTGGGATCCCTGGCGTACAAGGATAAACTGCAGAACGAAAAGAAGCTGGTGCGCTGGATGGACAGTATCAAAACCGATTGTGAATCCCTCTATATGATGGGTGACATGATCGATTTCTGGTTCGAACACAAACTGGTTGTACCAAAAGGTTATGCCCGGTTTTTTGGAAAAATCGCAGAATTCACCGACGCAGGTATACCCGTTTATTGGTTTGCAGGCAATCACGATGTCTGGCTTTTTGATTACGTCCAAAAAGAATTGGGTGTTACAGTTTATACCGAACCCGTTGAGAAAACCATCCACGGAAAGAAATTTTACATGGCACATGGTGACGGCCTTGGAGATCCCGACCCCAAATTCCGGTTTCTAAGGATACTTTTCCACAATAAATTCTGTCAAAGACTTTTTGCAGCACTTCACCCACTTCATAGTATCGGACTGGGGCTGGCATGGGCGAAGCACAGCAGACTGAAACGACAGGCCTTTCCCGAAGAATACCTCGGAGAAGAAAAGGAATACTTGATACAATTCTCCAAAAAGCATGCATCTGAACTCGGAGACCATGCCGCAGATTACTACATTTACGGTCACAGACACATTCTGGTAGATCTGATGATTTCCAGGAAAAGCCGGGTTGTCATTATGGGGGACTGGATTAAACTTTTCTCCTACGGCGTTTTTGACGAAAGCGGATTTCGGGTTGAACTTTTTGAAGAAGCGTGATTGTAAATAAAAAAAAAGCTGTTGACGTAGTGTCAACAGCTTTTTTTATGCGTTTATGAAAATTTTATCAGGATAAAATCTCCAGTGTATCTTTGGCAATCATAAATTCTTCTTCCGTCGGAATAACCATCACTGTCACCTTGGAATCGGGTGTAGAAATAATCATTTCCTGACCACGCATTCCGGTATTCTTGGATTCATCAATTTTGATGCCCATAAATTCGAGGTTGTTGCAAACAGCTGTACGCGTAGTCCATTGATTTTCTCCAACACCTCCGGTAAAGATCAGTACATCAAAACCGCCCAATACGGCAGCATATGAACCAACATATTTGTGGATACGGTAGTTAAACATATCCATGGCAAGAATGGCACGTTCGTGACCTTGATCACAAGCTTCCAGCAATTCACGCATATCTGAAGACACACCGGATACACCAAGCACACCACTTTTTTTGTTTAGCAAATCGCTGATCTTTTGCGCACTCAAATGTTCTTTATCAGAAATGAAGGTCAATACACCTGCATCAATTTCACCTGAACGAGTACCCATCAACAGACCGTCAACAGGGGTCATACCCATGGATGTATCGATGGAATGACCATTCTGAATGGCAGTGATGGATGCACCATTACCAATATGTGCCGAGATAATCTTCAATTCTTCGTATGGTCTGCCCAGTAACTCAGCAGCTCTTTGAGAAACATACCGGTGACTGGTTCCGTGGAAACCGTAACGACGAATACCATATTTTTCGTAATACGAATATGGGAGACCATAAATATAAGCCTTGGGAGGCATGCTCTGATGGAAGGCTGTGTCAAAAACAGCAACCTGGGGTACACCCGGCATCAGGTTTTCTACAGCTTCGATACCAATCAAATTGGATGGATTGTGCAATGGAGCAAGTTCGAAACAAGCCTTGATCTGATCGATCACTGCCTGGTCTATTTGAACACTGGCTTTAAATTTTTCACCTCCGTGAACAACACGATGTCCAACTGCATCAATCTCTTTTAAAGAAGATATACAGCCATTATCTACGCTGGTAAGAACTTCCAGAATCAACTTCACACCAATCTTGTGTTCAGGTATATCTTTGTTAATGACTACTTTTTGGTCGTCCGGCTTTGTAAGTTTTAAGAATGAACCTTTCAGTCCAATTTTCTCAATTCCTCCTTGTGCCATCACTTCTTTGGTTACCATATCAAACAGCTTGTATTTGATGGAGGAGCTTCCGCAATTCAATACTAAAATTTTCATATATGATTGTTCAAATTTATTCTAAAAAGCAACATGACCAAATAACGAACTATAAAACCAAAAAGTTTATTTCTTAAGCCCTAAAGCCTGATTGCAGGTGATAAAAATCATCTTATACACATCATCAACAGAACATCCGCGTGAAAGATCGTTGATCGGTGCTGCTATGCCCTGCAAAATAGGCCCGACAGCTTCTGCACCAGATAGTCGTTGCACCAATTTATAAGCAATATTGCCAGCTTCAAGCGAGGGGAAAACCAGGACGTTGGCTTTTCCGGCTACCGGACTTCCCGGAGCTTTGAGTGCAGCTACAGATTCTACCAATGCTGCATCTGCCTGCAATTCTCCGTCAATATGTATACTTGAATCCATCTCTTTGGCCAGACGAGTAGCTTCAACAACCTTGTCAACCACTTCATTTTTGGCACTGCCCTTGGAGGAAAAGCTTAACATGGCAACGCGTGGTTCAAAACCGGCAAGATTTCTGGCCGTCAGGGCTGTAGATACAGCTATCTGAGCCAGCTCTGCTGCATTGGGGGTAGGATTTACAGCACAATCAGCAAAAATCAACAGACCGTCTTCACCGAAGCTATTGTCTTTCAGAAACATCAGAAATGCACCGGAAACGACACTAACACCCGGCTGGGTTTTCACAATCTGGAAAGCAGGACGTAAAACATCGCCGGTAGCATTTATGGCACCTGCCACTTCACCATCCGCATCTCCGTTCTTGATCATCAGACAACCCAGATACAAAGGATCTTCTACTAAAGCGGACGCTTTTTCAAACGTCATCCCTTTGTTTTTGCGCAATTCAACAAGCAAATTGGTATAGAGTTCTTTCTTGGAATGATTTTTGGGATCGACCAATTCTGCCTTTGCAATATGCAACAATCCATTTTCAGCAGCGATCTTATTGATTTCCAATGGATCACCTATCAATATCAGTTTCGCCACCTCATCGCCCAGTATACGGTCAGCAGCTTTCAAGGTACGTATTTCAGTTCCCTCGGGCAAAACTATGCGCTGAAGATCACCCTTAGCGCGAGAAAGCATTTTTTGTAGAAGAGCCATGTTGTTGAAGATTTTTTCTGATGGCAAAGATACGCCTTTTTGCAATATGGAGATAGCAAAACGGGTATTATTTAAAAAAAAACTTCGTTGGTTCGAAGTTCCCATTTCAGGGAGTCCGGCAGAGTCAAAAGGAACACTGCCAAAGTCTTAGTAACGAGGATCTACTTAGAGCGTTTTCTCCGTCAACAAACGTTCCAGATCTTCGATTGTCAGCTTCTGTCGGATCTCACCCATGTAAGCCAGACTGATCTTTCCAGTTTCCTCCGAAACGACAATAGCCTTAGCATCTGTCACTTGCGTTATACCCAATGCGGCACGATGCCTTAACCCCATTTCCTTGGGTAGATTTTCATCGTGTGCTACCGGTAAAATGCAGGCAGCAGCTTTTATCCTGAAACTACTGATTATCATAGCACCATCGTGCAAAGGGCTGTTCTTGAAAAATATATTCTGTATAAGTTGTCCGCTGATGATGGCATCCAACTTCTCACCGGAATGGACAAACTCATCCAGGTAACTCGATTCTTCGAGTACGATTAACGCTCCTGTTTTCTTTTTGGACAATTCCTGGCAAGCAAGTACAATCTGCATAATCCACGCATCGGACTTATCCTTGGCCACCTTTTTCTGGGAGAAAAAATGGGTAATGACCTGCCACCTGCGTCTGGACCCAAGCATCACCAAAAAACGACGGATCTCATTCTGAAACAGAATGATCAGGGCAATGGCACCAACGCTGACCACTTTATCCATGATGGCACCAAGCAGACGCATTTCAAAAACATAAGAAACCAGGATCCACACAGCTATAAAGGATAGCACACCTGTAAAAATGGACAGAGCACCGGAGCTCTTCATCAGCTTATAGGTGCCAAAAAGGAGCGTCGCTACCAAAAAGATATCAATGATATCACGAAGATGGGGCATTATCGGCATAATCCAGCGTTTTTACAGATTTGAACAATTTTTACGCACTCAACAGCTTCTTTCACATCGTGCACTCTTAAAAAGTGAGCCCCTCCCATCAAAGCCATCGTGTTGAGCACACTGGTTCCATTCAAACTTTCTTCGGGTGTCGCTCCCAAACATTTATAGATCATCGACTTTCTGGAGACCCCGACCAGCATGGGTAAATCAAACAGTTCAAATTCGTCCAGCCGACGCATCAATTCATAATTGTGATCCAGTGATTTGCCAAAACCAAAACCCGGATCGAGGATGATATCGTTGACACCCAATTCCCGCAAGGTACTGATTCTTTTGGCCAGATACTGACAAACTTCCAGCATCACATCCTCATAATGCGGTTTATTCTGCATCACCGTCGGATTCTCCCCTTTCATGTGCATCAATATATAAGGTACCTGCAAACGAGCCACGGTTTTAAACATGTCCGGATCCATATCTCCCCCCGAAATGTCGTTGATGATATCCACTCCATATTCATTCACCACGGCTTCAGCCACCCTGGCACGAAAAGTATCCACCGAAACCGGAATTTCCGGCCAGCGTTTACGAATGAGATGCAAGGCCAACCGTAAGCGTTTCAGCTCATCCTCTTCCGAAACCAATTCAATCCCCGGTCTGGTGGAGCAAGCTCCTACATCCAGTATATCTGCCCCTTCATCGACAATTTGCTCCACCCTGCTTAAAATGCCCAGTTCCGACATATACCGGCTACTGGAAAAAAAGGAGTCCGGAGTCACATTGAGAATCCCCATCACTTTTGGAACACTTAAATCCATGAGGTGACCTTGAATATTTATGGAATAGGATTTACCCGAAAATTGCATAATCTGTAAAAATATATTAAAAAAAAGCGTAAACTTGTCCGTCTAATGTTGCAAATGTACGGAAAAATAAAAATGATTTCCGGCTTTTTATTTGAGATTTTTGGCCGCCAAAAAAAATGCGCAGCTACCCTTCTGTACATTTACACTTTATTATGTATTTTTGTTGGACAAAGTACGGTTTCAAACTAGGAGACCCTAAAAAACGGCTGAAAAATGATGACAATTGAATCTTTATACGCGCTCTATCTGGCAAACCCTGTAGTAACGACTGACAGTCGAAACTGTCCCAAAAATTCCATATTCATTGCCCTTAAGGGGGATAACTTCAACGGCAACAGCTTTGCAAAACAAGCTCTTGATCTGGGTTGCAGTTATGCCATTGTGGACGAGCAGGATGCCGTTACCGATGAAAGAATCCTATTGGTGGACAATTGCTTGAAGACCTTGCAGGATCTGGCTTCTTTTCACCGTCAACATTGTTCGATTCCTGTAATCGGCATCACTGGTACAAACGGAAAAACCACCACCAAGGAATTGCTGGCCTCCATCCTGAGCAAAAAATACAACGTCCTCTATACCCAGGGGAACCTTAACAACCACATCGGAGTTCCTTTAACCCTACTCCGCCTGAACGCCGGCCACGAAATCGCCGTCATCGAAATGGGCGCCAACCATCCCGGCGAAATAAAGGAACTGGTTGAAATGGCCGACCCCGATTACGGTCTGATCACCAATGTCGGCAAAGCCCACCTGGAAGGTTTCGGTTCCTTTGAAGGCGTCATCCGAACCAAAGGTGAATTGTACGATTATCTGAGAGTCAAAGGCGGCAAGATTTTCATCAACATGGAAAACCCCTACCTCAGAAGCATAGCCAAAGGCATCGAACACATCAAATACGCTACAGCTCCAGGCTATGAATTGTGGGGTGAAACCCTCTCCTGCTCGCCCTTCCTTAAACTTCGCTGGTTTTCCGAATTCAACGAATCCGGCTGTATGGCCCAGACCAATCTGATAGGTTCCTACAATTTGGAAAACGTACTAGCCGCCATTTGCGTAGGCAAGGAATTTAAGATTGACGATGAAACCATTCACACAGCCCTGGAAGAATACATCCCCAGCAACAACCGCTCCCAGCTAAAAAAGACGGAGCAAAACACACTCCTCATTGACGCTTACAACGCCAACCCCACCAGCATGTCTGCCGCCCTCAACAACTTCCAGCAGTACGATGCCCCCCGCAAAGCCGCCATCCTTGGCAGCATGAAGGAACTTGGCGCCCAAAGCGAAGAAGAGCACAAGAACCTCGCTTATAAAATAGCCGAATGCAACTTTGACCGGGTCTTTTTAGTTGGAAACGAATTTCACAAGTCAGACACAGACTATCCAATTTTTGAAACTGCTGAGAGTTTTATAGATTTTTTGAAGGAGCAGCCGCTGCAAGGTTATACAATTTTAATCAAGGGATCAAGAGGGAACCAGTTGGAGGGGATTGTGCCGTTTTTGTAATGGGGGAAAAGCTGAAATATTTTTAAATAAAAAGCCAGGTTTGCAAGCTCCTAGCTTTAAATCATTAAATGCCATACCCTTCAAATGTTTTAAGAATTGTAAATAGAAAAAATAGAAAACTTCCTAAAAATAGTATTGATCCAATCAGTGTATTTATTGCTGTTTTAAGTTGTAAAGTTTTGTATTTACTTTCTATTCTTCTTTTCTCAATTTGACTTATTAGCCATTTTTTTGTACCATAAAATGAAAAAGCCCATATCAGCATTTTGGATATTATTTGAGAAAATGATATCTCTGATCGTTTTATTTTTTCGAGAACAAAAGTTTCAACTCTTTCATTGAGTGCGGCCTAGGGGCATCGTCTGTAATAATAGTTCCATTTTCATCCATATAAATGTATCTTGGAATGCTAATCGATTGATCTTTAAAAATATCTTTCTGTATGGATTTATTTGCTAAAAAATGATAGCCCTTTAACTGATAATTTTGGATGTTTTTTATCCAAAAATTCTTCAGTTTCAAATCGTCAATGGAAAGAAAGACCAGCGTGATATCATTCGCTTTTACTAAGGAGTCCAATTCAGAGGCAAAAGCAAATTCTTGCTTGCAGGGCAAACACCAGGTGGCCCAAACGTCAATAAATATTTTTTTACCCTTAAAATAGGTTTCATGCAGTTCCTTGAGGGTCTTTATGGTTGAAATGGCGTTTGCAGTATCAATGGAAATTTCAAAGTCGGGTTTAGTCTTATCTTTAAGTATTTGTTCTTCCTTCTGTTGGAAACGACGGATATAAGGCAGATATTGGCTATCTGGAAACTTCTTGCTAAAAAAGTCAATTCCTTTCTTTTTATCAAAGCTTTCAACACCATAGACATAATCCACGACGATTGCTTTTCCTAATTGGCTTTTTTGCAATTCGTCAGGAAGTATCCCATAGCTATTGTACGGCCCAAAATCAGCTAGTAGTTTCTTGCTGCTGATAGAATTAAATTCGTTCGTTCTCAGATACAAACCGAAGTACATCTGCCCGGTTACACTTAACAGATTACTCGTACAAAATGGATTATGTTTTTCAAAGAGCTGTCTTTGGATGTTTCTGATTGCAAGACTATCTGCACTGGGTATCTGACCATATTTTTTCCCCGACAAAATGACATTAAACATTTCGATTTCATCAAAATAATAGGTTGAGTATACATCTTTTTTCATTAGAGTTTTAAAAGTGGGTGACACGGACTTTGTACCAACGATGGAGTCTAAAATTCCAATTTTACGATCAACCGCTTTTTCGACTTCTTCAACTATTTTTCTGTAATCCATCTTCTGCTCTTCAAATATATGGACTAAAATATCAAAATCTTTACCTTTAGTATCCCTCCATTCGTTTTTCAATTTTTGCCCTTCTGCATTAGCTCCACTGAATTCAATCCAATCAGGTGTTTTTCTATCCGGATAGATATCCACCTGAACAGTATCATCAGCTAGAAGAATTAGATCAAAGGCACGATTGTCTACTGTTATTCTAAAATTGGCCGGATAGGCATTCTCATACCTGTAAATATAGCTCGTGCTTGACGGCGTTTCTTTAAACGTTTTTTCTTCATTGCTTACCAGAAAATTATACCCTAAGTCAAGCGGTTCGAAAATTTCAATGACATGGTCGTAAGACTCACTATGAAGATTAAAGGTTACAACACTGCTTTCTGAAGCTAAAAGATGCAAATTCCAGGATAATACGGCAAAAAGAAAAGCTAATGTTTTGTTCTTCATTTTAGTTGTGTGTTAGTAAAACCAAACTTATTGTTTGGAATTACAAATAGAAATAATATGAATTAATGATACAATAATACAATATTAACTAAACTATACACACATTATTTGATAATTTAACTATTTTTATTAATATAAAAAAATAAATAAAGCATCTGCAATGATCCGATAAGTGAACATCTGATAGCGGCATGGCTGACGGCGACTTCGACGGCCGAGCGCAGGGAACGTACCGATTCCGGCAATACAAAATATCGAAGGCTCTTTGAGACTAGATTTTTGTGCCGGAAAGGTACGTTAACAAGCAAGGACTAGTGAGCCGGAAGTTATGCCGCTATCGGATGGAAGCGCTGTTGATTAAAAACAAAAAGAGATTGCCCTTTTGAGACAACCTCTTTGTTATTGTTAATTATACCATCGAATATCCTTCATTCGCTATAGTATATCCGGACAACCTCCTACTTACATCCCAAATCCAACCGAATTCAAATACTCATAAATACCACTGGCAAAGCCGACAACCATCAGCCCTATCATACAAACCACCAGTGAAATCTTCATATACCCATCACTCTTGAAGTTCTCCACAGGAGCTTCATTTGGATTGATAAACATAGCCTTCACAATCAACAGGTAGTAGTACAAGGAAATGATGGTATTCAACAAAGCAATCAAAACCAAAAGATATTGACCTTGTTGAGCAGCAGCCGTAAACACGAAGAACTTGCTGAAGAAACCAGCCAATGGAGGAATACCACCCAGTGAGAAAAGTCCCATCATCATGACCAAAGCCAATTTAGGGTTTGTCTTGTACAAACCGTTGTAGTCGGCCATATCCGTTTTTCCACTCTTGTTCTCAATAGCGCTGATAACGCCGAAGATAGCCAGATTGGAGAAGATGTAGACAAGGATGTAATACAATACTGAACCCATTCCCTGAGGCGTACCGGCCAAAACCGCCAGAGCGATATAACCGGCCTGAGAAACAGAAGAAAAAGCCATAAAGCGCTTTAAATTCGTTTGTCTCATGGCAAACAGGTTACCGACCGTGATGGTGATCACCACAATCCACCACAACATATTGATCCATTCGTAGGACATGTTTCCAAAAACTTTATAAAGGATCACCATTAACGCAAAAACACCTGCACCCTTAGAGATGGTGGAAAGGTATCCGGTTACAGTTGTAGGTGCTCCCTGATAAACATCCGGTGTCCAGAAATGGAAAGGAACCAGTGAAATCTTAAAGAACAGACCGACGGAAATAAACACCAGTGACATCACCAACAAAGGTGTTGACTGAATGGCTGTAGCAAGATCCTCGAAGTAGAAGGTACCACAAGCACCGTACAGGAATGAAAGACCAAACAATAGGCAAGCAGAGGAGAATACCGCATTGAAAATGTATTTGGCCCCCGCTTCAGCAGAATTATTCTTGTACTTGTCAAAAGCAGCCAGTGCAGCCATTGGCAAAGAAGCGGTTTCCAAACCAATGTAGAACAGAATGAAGTTACCGGATGAAACCATCAGGTACATACCAAACAAGGTGAGCAGTGTCAGCATAGAGAATTCACCCCTTTTGAAACTGGCTTCGGGTTTTGACAACCAACCGTTTGACTGGAGCAAAATCAAAAGAACACCTATGTTCATGATATTTTTCATGGAAATTTCGGCATCGTTAGCGACATACATTCCAGAGAATGAAGTACCGGTAACCTGAGGGAAAAATCCGAAAATGGTATGAGCCAAAAAGAGAAGACAAGCCAGCGGTTGGAAATAGTTTCTCCCCTTTTCCGACGCGAACAAGTCATAGACAATCAGAATCAGAAACACCACCATGAGTGACATTTCCTGTTTCATCATCAAATAATTGCTTAAATCCATTGTATAAAGTATAGTTTTCGATTAATCTTAAATTACCAGTTCACCATTGCGCCTAAGCTACTTCTGATCATATCCGCAACAAGGCTTGGATACATACCAATACCGGCGATGGAAATAATCAGCGTTACAACAGCCAATCGTTCAAACCAGGTAGCATCTGTCAATTTTTTATGATGTTCGTCATGAACTTCACCGAAAAGGATCTTACCAACCACACGCAGGATATAAACTGCGGTTATAACGATGGAAGAACAAGCTACGATGGTGAATACCCTGTGGAACGTATCGGTATGTTGGAACGAACCAACAAAAATCATCATTTCTGAAACGAAACCACTGAAGCCCGGTAAACCCAGTGATGCCAAACCGGCAATAACATAAGCAACCGAAAGGAAAGGCATGATACGCATCAAACCACCCATTTCGCGGATATCGCGGGTGTGGGTCCTGCCATAAATCATACCGATCAGTGCAAAGAAGAGTGCTGTCATCAATCCGTGTGAAAGCATTTGCATCACAGCACCCGTCATCGCTGTCTCATTCAGCATCAGAATAGCGAAAAGTACTAGACCGCAATGGCTAACGGAAGAATAGGCATTGATGTATTTGAGGTCTTTTTGAACTACTGCGCCAAAAGCACCGTAAACCACGCTAATACCTGTCAGGCATAAGAAAATCCAAGCTTGCTCGTGTGCAGCCTCAGGCATTAAAGAGACAGCGATACGGAAACAACCATAACCTCCCAGTTTCATCAAGACACCGGCATGGAGCATGGATACAGCTGTAGGGGCTGAAGCGTGACCATCGGGTGACCAGGTATGGAATGGAAACATGGCACCAAGTACACCAAAACCGATAAAAGTCAACGGAAAGAAGATCCGTTGTGCTTCGATTGGAATGCCGTTTTTAGCGATTTCCAGAAGATTGAAAGTGAAAACACCTGTGCCTGCATCCGAATTGAAATAGATTCCAAAGATTCCGACCATCATCAGGGCTGAACCACCCATCAACATCAAAGTCAGCTTCATGGCAGAGTACTCCTTCTTTCCAGTACCCCAAACACCGATGAGCAAATACATTGGGATTAAAGCGACTTCGTAGAAAAGCAGCATGGTAAACAAGTCGATGGATATAAAGAATCCGAAAACACCCAGTGCCAAGAGAATCAACCACATGAAGAACTCCTTGGTGAGGGGTTGCATGTTCCACGATGCAAAAACACCGGTGAACACGATGACAGCGGAAAGCAGCAGCATAACCACTGAAATGCCATCAACACCAACTGCATAATGAATATTCAAGGTCGGGAACCAGACCTTGTCAAAAGTGAACAACATCTCTGCGGTATTACCGGCAGCTCTTTCAGACAAGAACATAACCACCAAAGCGATGGCCAGTCCCATAAGGATGGTTGAACCAACAACGGCTACTGTCCGTATCTGACGGATATTTTTGCATGGCAGGAAGCCAAACAGCATCAGTAGCGGTACAAGTACAAATAAGGTAAGGAAATCCATATTCTGTATAATTTAGCAATTATAAGTCAAATTAAATAAAAATCAGAAGTGCTACGATAACCACTGTACCCATGATAAAGGCCCAGGCATAATCCTGAATCTCACCGGACTGTACAAACTTGATCTTTCTGGAAACGTAATTGGTGGTGGTCGATTGCAAATCCATAAAACCATCCACCACATGACGGTCAAACCAGGCTATCGGTTTAGAAACGCCGTTGAAAATGACTTTCTGCGTTACAAACATCCAGACTTCATCAAAGTAAAATTTATGATAAGCCGACGTATACAAAGATTTGAAGGTCGTTGCGAACTTATGAGCCATCTGATTTTCCTTGCGATACATTACTGTAGCTACGACGATACCGATTACTGCTACCAGAATACTCATGGAAGCAATGGACCACTCAATGTGGGTATGAAACACCGTTTTGTCTGAAGAAATAAATTCAGAGAAAGGTATAAGACCTGTCACAAGGGTCAGCAAAGCAAGAAAGATCAACGGTATACTCATCGATACCGGTGATTCGTGTGGCGTGTGTTTGTAAACCTTGTTGCTATTTCCCCAGAAGATACGGTAGTAAAGTCTGAACATATAGAAAGCGGTCAAACCGGCACAGAAATACAGGCAACCAAAGATGAGCATATTCTTTTCGAAGGCAGCCACCAGGATTTCATCTTTACTGAAAAATCCGGAGAACGGAGGGATACCAGCGATGGACAAACAGGCAATCAAGAAAGTGATGTGCGTGATTGGCAGGTATTTTCTCAAACCACCCATGGAATCCATTTCGTTGCTGTGAACGGCATGAATCACTGCACCTGCACCAAGGAACAACAATGCTTTGAAGAAAGCGTGTGTGAACAAGTGGAACATGGAAGCCATATAACCCAAACCTTCGTGGCCACCGTAACCGGAAACGCCAAGTGCTGTGATCATATAAGCAATTTGCGATATGGTGGAAAAAGCCAGAACACGCTTGATATCCGTTTGAGTACAGGCTACAATTGCAGCAAACAAGGCTGTTGCAGCACCAATGTAGGAAATGATGGTCAAAACTTCAGGTGCACCGAAATAATAGACAGGGAACATTCTGGCTACCAGGAACACCCCGGCAACAACCATGGTTGCAGCATGGATTAAGGCAGAGACAGGCGTTGGTCCTTCCATGGCATCCGGCAACCAGATGTGGAAGGGCAGCATGGCCGATTTACCGGCACCACCAATAAAGATGAGCATCATAGCCCAGGAAATGACCGACCATCCCATAAAGGTATCTGTAATCGTCTTGCCCAGAATGCTACCGTTTGGATCGGTCAATGCATCAAAGCTGAACGTTCCGGAGTAGAAAGAAAGCAGCAATATACCAATCAGGAAGAACAAGTCTGCAAAACGGGTTACGATGAAAGCTTTCTTTGAAGCGGCAACGGCAGAAGGTTTGGTGTAGTAGAAACCAATCAGTGAATAGGAAGAAACACCCACCAATTCCCAGAAAATATACATTTGGAAAATATTGGTAGCGACAACCAGTCCCAGCATGGAGAAGGAAAATAGGGAAAGCAACGCGTAATAACGTTGAAAACCTCTTTCACCTTTCATGTAGCCAAAGCTGTAAATATGGACCATCAGTGATACGGTGGTGATTACGACCAGCATCATCACTGAAATCGGATCCAGCAAGATGCCCAGATCGATGTGGAGTTTGTCTGTGAAACGCAACCATTCAAAGTTGATTGGTACAATGGCTTGAAAGGTCTCACCTACTTTACCAACGCTGAAAAAATAAGTTGCGGCTGTAAACCAGGAAAGCAGCGTTACTGCTGACATACCTATGGTGCCGATAATACCGGCAAAGACCGGTTTCATTTTACTACCCAGAAGTCCCAGAAAAAGGAACATCAGTAAGGGCAGGACAATTATGATTAGAGTGTAGCTCATCATTAATATTTCATTTTACTTACCTCATCCACATAAATATTCTTTATGTTTCGGTAAATGTTTATAATAATCGCAATTGCTATAGCTGTCTCGGCAGCAGAAACGCCAATGGCAAACAAAGCAAAAAAGGTACCGTCTAACTGACCTGGATAGAGGTATTTATTGAAAACGACAAAGTTTATGTCTGCTGCATTAAGCATCAGCTCCAGCGACATTAAGATCGTTAACATATTTCTGCGTGAAAGAAAGCCATAAACTCCGGCGAAAAACATGATCGCTGTAAGTATTAAGTAGGCTGCTAATGGAATAGTACTCATCATTCTGTAGTTTTTTAATTCTTATACATTAAGCAGATTAGCGTTTTCTAGCTATCATGATACCACCAATGATACACGCCAAAAGTAAAATACTGATGGCCTCAAATGGCAGCAGATACTGGTTTTTGCCGGTACCCATCATCGCTGTACCAATTTCTTTCATGGTGGGTTCGGTAGCAACGGTTTCAACCACTTTATATACATTGTGGAAAATGATGTGTCCACAAAGTGCAAAACCTGCCACTGCAGCAAGTCCGGCAGGTAACAATCTTTTCCAGGATACTTTCTTTGCTTTGTCACCGGCATGGCTGGTCAGCAAGATGGAGAAAATATAAAGCACCATGATTCCACCGGCATAAACGGAGATCTGCACACCGAAAAGGAATTGATACCCCATCAATAAATACAGACCGGCAGTAGCCAGCAAAACAAAAAGCAAATAGGTTGCTGCACGAAGGATTCTTCCCGAAGTAACCGATAAAATCGAAAAAACGACAATCACGATCGCCAATACGTAAAATATGATCTGTTCAGCCATAATCTTTATTCTTTAATTTTTTCTCTTACTTTCGAACCTTCTTTATTCAAGGTTTCTTTCAATAGGTCTCTGGTGAACACAGAATTTTCGAAAGTGTTCTGGAACTTAATGGCTTTGGATGGACATGTGATGACGCAAAGATTGCAGAATGAACACATTCCAAGGTCGTAATAATAGGTATCCAACGCTTTCTTGGGTTTGGCACCTTCTTCCATTTCCACCATTTTGGTCACCACTTTGATGGTTCCATTGGGGCAATTCATTTGACAAATACCGCAACCCGTGCAGGCATGTTCGTTGTTTTCATCGTGAGGCATCACCAGTTCTCCGCGTACCCGCTCAAATACATTGAGTGTGGTTTTACGGTTTTCCGGATATTGTTCTGTCACCTTTTTGGTGAAGAATTCCTTTATCGTAACAACCATTCCGGTAATCAATGAAAAGACTGCCTGAAAAATGGATGCGATATACTTTGTTATAGACTTCATATTTTCTTAGAAATTAAAGTGTTAACCCGAAAATAACCAGGATGACCATCAGCAGGAGGTTGACCATATTGATGGGCAACAGGTATTTCCATTCCAGGTCCAGCAATTGGTCAATACGCAAACGTGGAAAGGTCCATCTCACCCATAAGCTGAGGAACATCAATACGAATGCTTTACCGAAAAACCAGAATACAGAGGGAATAAAATCCATCACTTCGTTGAAACCATCCAGACCGGTCACATGGAAAGGCATCCATCCACCAAGGAAAACGGTTGTTGCGATAGCAGCGATGATGAACATGTTCAGGTATTCAGCCAGGTAGAAAAAACCGAATTGAAGACCGGAATATTCTGTATGATAACCTGCAGTCAATTCCGATTCCGCTTCGGGTAAATCAAAAGGACCACGGTTTGTTTCTGCATGACCTGCAATCAAATAAATGATGAAGGCGATGACAGCCGGGATGTGCCCCTGAAACAAATACCAACAATCTTTCTGGTTTTCCACCATGGTGGAAAGTTGCATGGTTCCGCTCAAAACGACGATCGTCATAAGGGCAATACCTGCTGACAATTCGTAACTGATGAGCTGTGCACCGCTTCGCATGGCTCCGATCATGGAGTATTTGTTGTTACTGGACCAGCCGGCCAACAGAATGCCGATGACGCCCAGTGAAGAAACGGACATCAGATAAAAGACACCAATGTTGAAATCGATGACCTGCAAGCCATTTCCAAAAGGAATGGCACCAAAAGCCAGGATAGAGGCAGCCAATACAAAAAAGGGAGCCAGATAGAAAAGAATTTTGTCGGTGTGGTTGATGGGGATGATTTCCTTGATCAACATCTTCAACATGTCGGCGACGCTCTGTATGCTACCATAAGGTCCTACACGGTTCGGGCCAAGACGGCATTGGAATGCTGCACAAATCTTTCTTTCGAAATAAATCAGGACCAATGCTATAATACAATATAACGCCAGGATTATGACTCCAACCACGACGAACTCAATGGCCAGTACCCAAAAGTCTGGCAAGTAAGTCCGGAGGAACTCGTCAGTCCAGGTTGTTACTATCGAAAAATCAAACATATTACTGTGTTTTAATAATTATCATAATAAATGAATCTTCTGATTAAGAAGAACTCATTTTATCTATCAATATCTGGTATTACATAGTCCATGGAACCACCAATCGTAATAAGGTCGGCAATTTTTCCACCTTCACAAATGGTATCCATAACGGAAACCAAGGCCATGGAGGGAGAACGGAATTTCAGACGATACGGAGTCTTGTCACCCTTGCTAAGGATATAGACACCAAATTCTCCTCTGGCAGCTTCAATTCTCTGGAAATATTCACCTTCCGGCAATTTGATGATGGCTTTTGTCTTTGCGCAGTAATCGCCTTCGGGTATGGAAACGATCAATTGCTCCAGAATGTGCAGAGATTCTTCGATTTCATCCAGACGATTCATATAACGAGCCATACAGTCACCTTCGGTACGTACGATTTCCTTGAATTCAACGGCGTCGTAAGCTGCATAAGGAGCACTTTTACGTAAGTCACAATGAAAACCGGAGGCACGGCCTACAGGACCAGTTACGGCATAGGATATGGCGGTTTCTTTGGACAGATGGCCAACACCAATCATACGTTGTCTGGCAATGACATTTCCGGTATATAATAGATGGTACTCTTTGAGCTTCTTTCTCATGTAAGGAATGAAATCCTTCACGCGGCCGATAAAGTTCGGATGGAGATCGTCCATGACACCACCAATGACGTTGTAATTCTGAATCAGTCGTCCGCCACAGGTTTCTTCAAACATATCCAGCACCAGCTCACGGTCGCGCATACCATAGATAAATGCGGTCAGGGCACCCATATCCATACACATACATGCCCAGGATAAAAGGTGGGATGTGACGCGGGACAGCTCATCCATAATGGTACGGATGTACTCTGCACGCCTTGGTACTTCAATTCCTGCAGCCTTTTCAACGCACATGCAGACTGCATGACGGTTGATGTGTGCGGAAAGATAATCCAGACGGTCTGTGAAATGCAGAATCTGCGGGTACATCAGGGTTTCGCTCAATTTCTCGATTCCGCGGTGAATGTACCCGCAGTTTACGTCGATTTTACGGATAATTTCTCCGTCCAGTACGGTACGAAAATGAAGAACACCGTGTGTGGCAGGGTGTTGTGGTCCGATATTAAGTACGTAATCGTCGTCTTTGAAGAGCTGTATTTTTTCTTCTTTGATGCCATCTTCACCGGTAACCCATCGGGTGGTTGTTTCAGGCATGTTGTAGCTGAAAAGATCCATGGGGTTTTTGGCTTCGCTGGCATCGTAGTCTTTACGGAGGGGATAACCATTCCATCTTTCAGTCAAAAAAAGATGACGCATGTCCGGATGGTCAATGAAATGAATTCCTAAGAACCCGAATACTTCTCTTTCGTTCAGGTCGGCTGTTCCCCAGATATCGGAAACGGTTGGAATCGAGGGGTTTTCTCTGTCAGCGGTTGCTGTTTTCATCACCATGCAAAGACTCATATCTTTGGATGTGCATAAGAAGTAGATAACACCCAATGTATCACCGTAATCAACACCAGTCAACTGGATCAGAAAGTCGAAACTGGTGGAATCATTGTATTTTAGTGTTTTTGCCAGAGTCCTCAGATCTTCAGGCTTGACGGTTACAGTCAGAAATTCTTTTTCTTCAATCTGTGCATCGGGAACCGCTGCCAGGATGAGTTGCTTTATATTTTCCATCTATACGTTTTCCTTTTCTTTATCTTTGAACATAAAACGTTCTACTTTCACTTTTCGTTGCAACTGCATCATACCATAAAGAAGTGCTTCTGGTTTGGGTGGGCAGCCGGGAACAAAAACGTCCACAGGAATGATTTTGTCCACGCCATTTACGACACAGTATGAATTACAGAATGGACCGCCGGAGATAGCGCAACTGCCCATGGCAATCACATATTTCGGTTCAGCCATCTGATCGTAGAGACGTTTGAGGATTGGAGCCATTTTATTGACGATGGTACCGGCCACAATGATGACGTCGGCTTGACGTGGGCTGTTACGGGTTACTTCGAAGCCGAAGCGTGCAAAGTCATAACGCGCTGCACCAACTGCCATAAATTCGATACCACAACAGCTGGTGGCAAAGGTCAAAGGCCACAAGGAATTGGACCGGCCCCAATTGATGATATCGTCCAAAACGCCGGTAATGACACCAACGCCGTTTGCCCGAAGTTCCTCAACGTATTTTTCAAGATACTCGTTGTCTTTGAATTCTTCGTTTGGAATGCCTTTAATTTTAATATTTTTTACTTCCATTCAAGCGCTCCTTTCTTCCAGGCGTATGCTAAGCCAAGAACTAAAATCAATAAAAAGAATAAAATGCTGATCAATCCGGGGATACCCAAATCTCGCACAACTACTGCCCAGGGAAATAAAAAGACCGTTTCCACATCGAACATTAAGAAAAGGATGGCATACAGATAATACCCAACTTTAAACTGCATCCAGGAAGTTCCTCTGGTAGGAATACCGGATTCATAAGTTTCCCTCTTCTGAGGGTTATATGATCTGGGTGAAATCAGGAGGGCCAAGCCAAGTCCACCAACAACCAGAACAATTCCGGTTATTAGCGTCACCAAAAAAAAGGCGTAATCCATACAATTAATAATTATTATTCATTAAAGTCTAGCCAACTAAAGGATTTTTAAAGACCCTGTAACGATAGGCACCACTCATAAAGCAAAAGCAGGCTGCTTTCTTTTTCTGAAAACAACCTGCTTTTTATTTATTTTATTTTATACTGCTTTGCCTGCACAACCAAGAACATCTTGAATCTTGTGCAAGTACAGTTTTCTTAAGGATTCACGGGCTGGTCCTAAATATTGACGAGGGTCAAATTTAGAGGGTTCCAGTGCGAAGAATTCACGAATGGCGGAAGTCATTGCGATACGGCCATCAGAATCAATATTGATCTTGCATACAGAAGATGCTGCAGCTTTTCTCAATTGATCTTCGGGTATACCGATTGAATCTGTCATTGCACCACCATATTTATTGATGGTGGCAACCATATCCTGAGGAACTGAAGAAGAACCATGCAATACGATAGGAAAACCCGGAAGTTGAACTTCAATTTCTTCCAGAATATCGAAACGCAATGGAGGTGGTATAAGGATACCGTTTTCGTCACGGGTACACTGAGCAGGTGTAAATTTGTTTGCACCATGTGAAGTACCGATAGAGATAGCCAATGAATCAACGCCTGTGCGTGTTACAAAGTCAACAACTTCTTCGGGTTGTGTATACGTATGGTGTTCAGCTGAAACTTCATCTTCAACACCGGCCAGAACGCCTAATTCGCCTTCAACGGTCACACCAAACTGGTGAGCGTATTCAACAACTTTCTTTGTCAATGCGATGTTGTCTTCGTATGAGTGGTGTGAACCATCGATCATTACGGAAGAGAATCCCATATCTACGCAAGATTTACACAGTTCAAAAGTATCACCGTGGTCAAGATGCAATGCGATTTGTGGGTTTGCCTGACCAAGTTCTTTTGCATATTCTACAGCTCCCTGAGCCATATAGCGCAACAATGTCTGGTTGGCATACTTACGTGCACCGCTGGAAACCTGTAATATCACTGGGGATTTTGCTTCTACAGCAGCTTGAACAATTGCCTGCATTTGTTCCATGTTATTGAAATTAAATGCGGGGATGGCATATTTGCCTTCGATTGCCTTTTGGAACATCTCCTTGGTGTTTACAAGGCCTAATTCTTTGTAGTTTACCATTTTACCTTTATATAACTAGTTGAATGAATGATATGTTTTGTATTATTGCGCAAAGATAGATATTTTGAGTGAAAAAAGATACGATTTGAAGTTTTTTGAAGAAATAATTGAGTTTTGTTTTGTGTTTTATGGAAATTGTCTACTTTTGCAGGCCATTACGAATTTTACCAGCTCGTACAAACAAAAACAAACGATATATAATTATGAAAAAAGATTTGCATCCAGCAAACTATCGTCCGGTAGTATTCAAAGATATGTCAAACAATGACGTATTTGTTTCCCGTTCTTGTGTCAATACAAAAGACTCAATTGAACTCGATGGCGAAACATTCCCTTTGGTTAAATTGGAAATTTCCTCCTCCTCACACCCATTCTACACCGGTAAATCTAAATTGGTGGATACTGCAGGTCGTGTGGACAAGTTTATGACCCGTTACGGAAGCCGTGCAAAAAAATAAGCACGCTTTATCCTAAAATATTTAGAAGCTCCGAAGCAATTCGGGGCTTTTTTTTTGAATGAATCTTAAAAGGGCAGTATCAGAAACTGAGGTACCATTTCAGGCGATCAATATCCCCCCGGGAAAATTCCTTAAAAGCGGATAGTTCATGGATACCCTTTATACCAGACCTGGCTTTCCGCAACTCCACTATCACCTTGGCCTGATAAAAGGAAAGGTAAGGATGTGCCTTTAGTTTTTCCAGGGATGCCTTGTTTGCATTGATTTTGGAAATCTGTGTGGTATCTATCTTTAGTAAAGACTGCAACCTGGACAATGTTTCCGGATAAAGACCCTTGATTTCCTGCAACTGGCTGACCGAATGAAATCCCCCCAGACTGTTGCGGTATTCCATGATACGCCGGGCTGTGACAGCCCCTACTCCTTTGAGTTGCTGCAATACTGTGGTGTCCACTCGGTTGATATCCATCGTTAATACACCGGCAGGTCTTTCCGAGGGTAAAACGGGCAAAGGCGACACGGTTTTTTCCGTCAATCCCGGCTGGACGGGGTCATTGGGAACATCTAATGGCAGGGACACCCGACTCCCCTTCACGGGACGACTCACCGAATCGATCCTGATATACGGTTTTAGTCTGGCATATTGTGACGGCTCTATCCCATAAATACGGGAGAAATCCTCGGCTTTACGAAAAGAACCGCCTTTCCGTCTGTATTTGAGGATATTTTTTGCGACATAAGGACGCAAACCCAAAGAAACGAGCCTGGCTGAATCTGCAGTATTCGGATCAAAAACCGACAGCTTCGCAATCCGACCTGCACTCCGGACATAGGCCTTTTTTGGGGGCAATGAATCCTGATAACGTTTCAATGCTTCCTGATGTGCAGCAGTATCCGTCAGTTTGTCCGGCAAAAGGGGCAGCCAATAGTCCGTCGTCCAAAGCGCAACCTGCATCAAGGCAATCATTAAAGACAGGATGACAATGGCTCGTTTTTCGCCTTTATTGAAGTAGAAAAAATCTTTCCACATTTATATTATATTAATATATTGCAAATATAATATATATTATAGATTATTGGCAGATGCTAAATAAAATATTTGTATACATTTGTAGAAATAAATAAGAACTCCTATGCCCCATAAATTAGTGAACAATCTTCTGCGATATCATGTATTTACCATCATTTGTGGAATTGGGATTCTAATTCTTTGCTCCATCCACCTCCCACAGCAGAATAACATCCCTGTCATTCCGAATTTTGACAAGATTGTGCATTTCACCATGTATTTTATCCTGAGTATATCTTTTGTCGTAGAAACAACAATGACGAAGAGCAATACCCGGAAAAACATTTTATGGGCATACGTTGCAGCCTTGCTTTTATCCGCTTTATTGGGGGGATTGATTGAGTATATTCAGGGCTATCTGACAGATTACCGGTCAGCAGACATTATGGATTGGCTTTTTGACCTGGGAGGATCGCTCACTGCCTGCTTACTTATAGGATTAACCCGTCTTGCATTTCGATGACGCGGTCGGTCAGCTTGGCCAATTGAGTATCGTGCGTGACGATGACAAACGTTTGGTTAAACTGATCACGCAGGTCAAAAAACAACTGATGCAGCTCTTCCTTATTCTTAGTATCAAGACTTCCGGAGGGTTCATCTGCCAATACGACTTTCGGATGATTCACCAAAGCCCTTGCGACTGCTACCCGCTGATTTTCTCCGCCCGATAACTGAGCAGGTTTATGCTGTAGTCTGTCCGTCAGCTTCATATATTCCAAAATTTCCAAAGCCCTTTCCCGCGCAGCCTTCTTTGACTTACCGGCTATCAAGGCAGGGATCATCACGTTTTCGAGGGCAGTGAATTCAGGCAACAACTGATGAAACTGAAAAACAAATCCAATGTGCTTGTTGCGGAAATTGGCCTGTTCACTATCTTTCAACTGGGAAACATCAACACCTCCGATACGGATTACACCTGAATCAGCCCTATCAAGTGTTCCCAGCAATTGCAGCAACGTGGTTTTACCGGCACCGCTGGCTCCGACAACAGAAACAACTTCACCGGCTCCCACATGAATATCCACACCTTTTAGCACGTGCAAATCCCCAAAGTATTTTTGTATATTTTCTCCTTGTATCATTGTGATTCGTTTTCGCAAAGATATTGATTAAAATAATACAGTCAATACAAAACGCTTCTTGAAAACGTGCCCTGAAATGGTAAAATGCTCTATATATAAGATGTAACGGCCAAAAGGGACCATGCTCCTATCGTTGCTCGTACCATCCCAGAAAATGGATCCGCTTGTTGACAGCAATTCATTCCCAACCAAAGTCCGGACAATTCGTCCATTTAAATCGTAAATACTCAGATTGGCCATGGTAGATTCAGCTACCCGATAAACAATCTCAACGACATCGTCAAGCCCGTCGTTGTTTGGTGTCATCCAGGATTTTTCAACCTGAAAACCATCGCTTCCAGCTGCATTTATTTCTCTGAATTGTGAATTGATCCTGCCGGGCGTTCCATAATTGGAGGTTGTGGATGCCGATGACCATGATTCTGGATCCAATGAGGAAAACATCGGGTTCTTTTTTTCCAGAGAAACACCATCACGCTGGCTGATCAATGGAAAATGCATTTTTTCCAGATAAGCCATTTCATCTATGATCTGGGCCGAATTTGTAACCAACAGGACCTGACCGCAATCGTCCGGCATGGATGGCAAATCGGACAGATCGAGAGCGTGTGGTACAGCCTCTATCCCATTCATTGCCAATACAGAATCTTTGCAGACAGACAACAACCAATAACTTCCAGGTAAACAGGGCAGCGATTTTTCCGAGAGCCTCACCCCTTCTTTCAAGCTGCCGTCTGGCATCTTTAAGGTCAGCCAAACCTGCGACAAATCCACACAATGATTGGAAATGTTCACAAATTCAACATAATCAACGCCACCGGGTAATGGATTGAAAAGCACTTCGTTCAGACTCAGGTCAAAAGGAACAGGAGTTTCCGGTAGCCCAAAAGAAACAACGGTATCTTGAATTGTTAATCCGGAAACATCCGTTAAACCGGATATGCTTAAATCATAAATCGTACCGGTTTCCATTGCTTCGTTCAAATGTAGAGTCACAGAACGATTGGCCGGGTAATCGGTCGTCACCGATAAATGATCAAAGTCTTGGGGGGCCATCTTAAAATGTTGTGAAGTACTTGATGGATCGTTATGCAAGCTTTTGGAAAAAGTCATTTCAATCTGCAAAGGTGACGGTATAAAAACGCCGGTCAAATAGGGCGGTATTTCATCGGGATTGACCGATGCCACGGAATTCCTGTATCCCGGTGTTCCTCCGTTCAAATCTTTGGACGAAGTCCAGTTTGAAGCATCTCCGGAAAGATTTTCCACATCAAGGCATTCCAGACTCCAGCCGCCATTTTTCCTGAAATCATCGCTGTGCCATTCCGGACTGTATTCCAGAAAACAGACCAGCTCATTTCTTTCATTCAATATATAAATCTGCTTCCCTGTATTGCCCAAAACGGGAAAAGAGGCAAAGGCAAGGATAGGAATGTTGGAAAAAAATAAAGCTGAAGCCGTTTTTGAACAAATAATGCCATATGATTCCGATTCAATGGTCCCTTCAGGAAAAGCATAAGCCTTTTCACCATAATAAAAAGTCCACCCTTTAAAGGAGCAATTATCCGGACTCCCGTTGTATAATTCGATGTATTCAGCCACAGGCAAACCAACCGGTGGTTCAGGGTCCATCATTATTTCACTGAACGTCACAGAACCAAATACATTCGAATAGGTCCAAAGTGTGTTTATTAAACAGATAAATAGGACAAATTTCCGCATAAAGTAAAAGATGAGTGTAAAAATATCTTATATTTGTATCTGATTTTTAATCAATTTTCAAAGGTACGGATTAGTTCTTTATATTTATCATTTATTAATTATTTATTTACACTAAAATGAAGATTGCGATTGTTGGCACAAGTGGCGCTGTAGGACAGGAACTCCTACGCGTGCTGGAAGAGAGAAACTTCCCGATGGATGAATTGGTGTTATTTGGTTCTGCCCGGAGTGCGGGTAAGTCTTACACCTTCCGTGGTAAATCAATAACCGTTAAAGAATTAAAACAGAACGACGACTTTAAAGGCGTTGATATCGTGTTTGCCTCTGCCGGTGCTGGTACCTCAAAAGAATTTGCAGATACAATGACTAAACATGGCGCAATCGTCATTGACAACTCCAGTGCTTTCCGCATGGACAATGATGTGCCTTTGGTTGTTCCCGAAGTAAATCCGGAAGATGCTAAAAATTGCCCAAGAAAAATCATTGCAAACCCAAACTGTACAACCATTCAATTGGTTGTAGCTCTGAAAGCCATCGAAAGCCTTTCACATATTAAACGTGTTCACGTTTCTA
>Ga0209512_1000797_pt1 | contig 45613 bp, 36 predicted proteins | sample frozenSSSSmetaG_FD_184142 | JGI IMG/M metagenome (GOLD analysis project Ga0209512, IMG submission 184142) | Glacier valley bacterial and archeal communities from Borup Fiord, Nunavut, Canada, to study Microbial Dark Matter (Phase II) -... | ecosystem: Environmental > Aquatic > Freshwater > Ice >...
CAAATCATTATTATCTATCTGAATATCAGATAAATGTACGATTTTATAATGACAAAAACAAGCTTTATTGTTGATATTCAGATGATTAAATGAATTATTTTTTTAGATGCGTTGGCCCTGAAATGAGCACGATATCCAAGCACAAATCGGAATGAATATTAACTTCGTGCGAATCGAAGATCAACGAAGTTAATTCCATACGGCAATTAAAAAACAAATTAGATACGTATGAAAAAGAAAATTGGAATAATAGGCTCTGGAACAGTGGGACAAACAATGGCTACGGGTTTTTTAAAGTATGGATATGAAGTAAAGATCGGAACGCGCGATCTCACCAAATTAGCGGACTGGAAATCAACAGCAGGTGAGGGGGCATCGATTGGATCATTTGCTGAAGCTGCTCAGTTTGGGGAAATTATTGTACTTGCGACGAAAGGATCAGCGGCTTTAAACGCCTTACAATTAGCCGGAAAGGCGAATCTTTCTGATAAGACAATCATCGATACCACAAATCCCATTGCAGATACGCCTCCTGAAAACGGGGTTCTTAATTTCTTTACCGAATTGAATGATTCACTGATGGAGCGTTTGCAAAATGCATTTCCGGAAGCACATTTTGTCAAAGCATTCAACAGCATTGGAGGAAGCCTGATGATCAATCCCGATTTTGGTACCGAAAAACCGACCATGTTTATTTGTGGAAATGATCAGAAAGCCAAGGATGAAGTGGCCGAAATCTGTATTTTATTTGGTTTCGAAACTGAAGATATGGGAACGGTTGAAGCTGCGCGGGCCATCGAACCGCTTTGTATGCTTTGGTGTATTCCGGGCTTTCGCGAAAACAAATGGAGTCATGCTTTCAGACTACTGAAGCGGTAAGATCGGCGACTGGCGGTTAGCAACTTACAACTGGCTTGTTGCTGCCAATTGCAAGCTGCCAGATGACAGTTGCCAGTCGCCAGTCGCCAGTAGCCCTTCTTACTTCTTCTCCCAAATTGTAACTTCGATGTTGTTGCAAGAATATTTCCTTTTATTGATCCTCTTAACACAAGGTAAAATAATCGGACCGTCAATTTTTGTAAACGTTTCGCTCAGCAACATGGCAAGATCATCTTCTCCCCATATCTGTTCTCCACCTTCGCGGTAACCACCTACCCAGTTTTCGCGCTTTGTGCACTCCTCACTCCAGTCAAACCCTGTAGCTACAATCAGTCGGCCCCCTTCATTGATTCGTTTATGAACACTTTTTAGAAAATGTCGGGGATTGTACATCTGATCGAGAATATCGTTGATTAGAACAAGGTCGTATCCCTCAAATATAGATTTCATATTCGACGCATCCGACTGCATAAAAGTGACTTTATTCACGAGCTGATCGAATCCCATGTTATTCATATTCAATTGATGATAGGAGAGGAGTTCACCTTCTTCGGGAAAGACATAGTTGAAACTTCCGCTTTCCTGCAACTGAACGCCCACCCTTATTGTTCGGGCCGTGAAATCAAGACCTGTAACATTATCGAAACCTTTTGCCAGTTCCCAGGTTGTACGCCCTGTGCGACAGCCAAGATCGAGCACGCTCTTATTCGAATTACCGGCATACTTTATCGCTAATTCTGCTATTTGCTTATAGTAATTTTTGATTCCCAAAAAGTCCGCACCATACTGAGCTTCGCACGTACGGATTACTTCAGGGTCGGTTTCGTAAACATCTTTTGGAATCGCTACTTCATTGGCAGATTCCACATAGCGGAAACCGGCATGTTGGTAAAAATGACGACGGAATGCATAACGTGCATTTCCGATGGCTTCATTCCCTGTTGATATCCACGAACCACCTTTAATCAGGTTGTGTTTTGTGTCAAACGTAGGCGTTGAAAAATCGTCGTAAATCGGATGAATCTTAAACCCTTCAAAACCATTTATCGGCGTTTCTGTCCATTGCCATACATTGCCGATCAGATCGAAGAATTCGCCGAATTCAAATTTATCAACGGGACATGGACTCTGAAAGTGTTCCATGTTAATATTTCCCGGCGCACTTTTCCAGTATGGCTGATCAGCGATGTTGGCATTCTTGTAGAGAACATACCATTCATCTTCTGAAGGCAGACGTATTGGCAATCCTGTCACCGCTGATTTCCAGTTGCAAAAAGCTTTGGCTTCAAGATAATTGATTTCAACAGGCCAATTCCATGGCATTGCTATTTCATTGAAAACCAACCGCAGTTTCCATACTTCTCCATCCTTTCTCCAGAAAAGAGGATGCTGAGCCTCTTTATATGTTTTCCAGTTCCATCCTTCTTCGGTCCAGAAGTTTTCAGATTGATAACCTCCTGCCTCGACAAATTTCAAAAATTCGCCATTCGAACATAGGTATTTCGAAGCCTTAAACGATTGCACATCTGCATCGTGTGTGCCATATTCATTATCCCAGCCATAGAGCGGGTCGTTGAGTGCTTTGCCAATTTTAATTTGTTTTCCTTCAACTGGAATCAGCGAATTTTCGGGAGCCGCTGCCGTCTCAGAACAAGGATTCCAGGAAGCAATTGGTTTCAGGTATTGGATGGGAACCTGGCGAATCAATACAGAGGAAGTCTCAATATGAATCCGTTCATGTTCAATTGCCATCAGGATGATCCAGAATGGATTGTCCCAGCCAATCGGTAGATTTAATGGCAATGTCTTAATCAGATTATCAATCGTTTCCCGCACTTTGTTGCGGTATTCTTTGGCTTCAACAAACGAAGGCCAGCTGTAGTGACTCGTATTCAGATCATCCCACGACATCTCGTCTACGCCAATTGCAAACATCGATTCAAATCGTGGATCAATTCTTTCAGTAATTATTTTACTGATGATTAATTTGTTGATATAGAAAGTTGCCGTGTGCCCGTAGTAAAAAATCAGCGGATGGCGCAATGGATCAGCTTTGCGGTACATTGCTGACTGATCGGCAAAAGCTTCAAAAAGCTGTTCGTCAAGGTCAAAAGTTTTGTGAAAATAGTCGAGAATCTCTTTCCTTTTTTCTTCCGGTTTACCCTCAGTCAGGATGGGTGTTGTGGTGAAAAAGAGCGGATTGGCATTCATAGTTTTAAAATTTAATTTAAACATTCGGTGATGTTTCAAAATCTGACAGATTTATTTTTCAAAGATAAGGAATGGTTTTATTTTAATGGACATTCCTATCGTATTTTGATATTTAGATTGTTAAGTCTAAAATTGACATCTAAAGTAAGTGAAAATTTCATATGTGATATCATAAACAGGTAAGTTGCATTTTTGTTTAAGCAAAGATACCATGGCGTTAAACAGAAAAGAATTTTATTCTTCTAAATGAGTAATTATGAATCAACCGGTAAATCATGTCCTATCCATGGCAAATTTTATTAATTCTGAATTCTAAATTCTAAATAAATGATTTAATCAATATAAATAGTGAGTTTCTTTGCTTATATGCAACACTAAAGCTATATTTGGATGAACAAAATAATTGGAAAAATCGGTTAATGTGATGAACCTCAATTTGCATTTTCAGGGATGAGAAGTTGCAGTGAATCATCAGATAAACCTTCAACGAAAAAAATAAATCATCATGGCAGCGACATTGAAATTGAAGGGAAAGAAAACGATTAACTATTACATGCGTGTTTTACACCGCGACATTGGCTTTTTTATTGCAGGACTTATTATCGTTTATGCATTGAGCGGAATTGTTCTTATCTACCGTGATACTGAATTCTTAAAATCTGAGACAAAGGTTGAAAAAACGCTCACGCCAAATATGGAACCGGCCAAAGTTGGCGAGGCACTTCGTTTAAAAGGTTTCGCCGTGACAAAAACGGAAGGCGAAATTATCTCTTTTAAGGAGGGAACCTATAATACTGCTACCGGGGTTGCCGTTTATACTTCAAAGGATATTATCTATCCGCTCAATAAATTAATCAGCCTTCACAAAGCCATTAGTAAAAATCCAACCCATTGGTTTAATTTAATATTTGGGGTACTTCTTCTTTTTATGGCCATCTCCTCCTTTTGGATGTTTAAACCGGAGAACAAAAACTTTAAAAGAGGTCTCTATTTTGCAGGAGCCGGAATTGTATTTATGATTATCTTATTATTGATTTGATTATGCGGAAAATTGCTGTATTCGTTTTGTTAATTGTATTTTCCTTTTCATCTTATGCCCAGAAAAGTGATAAGCCGGAAGTAAAAAAGAGTTCCGGTAACCCGCTCTTTCCGGGCTGGTATGCCGATCCTGAAGGGATTATTTTTGGCAATCAATATTGGATTTATCCCACTTTTTCAGACGATTACGGGCAGCCAGACCGGTCGGCCAAGTTTTCGGAAGAACAGATCAAGGCTCAAAAGAATACGATCAATCCTCAGTATCTCAAACAAACTTTCTTTAATGCTTTCTCATCGAAGGATTTAATCCATTGGGATAAGCATCCGCATGTGCTTGATATCAAAGATGTAAAATGGGCATCTTATTCACTCTGGGCACCCTCGATTATCAATGCCAATAACAAGTATTACTTGTTCTTTTCGGCCAATGATATCCAAAGTGACCGCGAATTAGGAGGAATTGGCGTAGCCGTGAGCGATCAACCGCAGGGGCCATTTGTCGATGCACTGGGAAAACCTTTGATCGGCAAGTTTTACAACGGGGCTCAGCCTATCGATCAGTTTATCTTTCGCGATACAGATGGCGAGTACTACCTGTATTATGGTGGTTGGAAACATTGCAATATTGCCCGTTTAAGCAAAGATCTGCTTTCGGTTATCCCATTTCCTGATGGCGAAAGCTATAAAGAAATCACTCCTGAAAACTATGTGGAAGGTCCGTTTGTATTCAAGCGCAACAACAAGTATTACATGATGTGGTCCGAAGGTGGATGGACAGGTCCCGATTACAGTGTGGCTTATGCAATAGGTGATTCTCCCACTGGTCCTTTTAAACGAATTGATAAGATTCTGAAACAAGATCCGAAAATAGCTACAGGCGCCGGTCACCATTCGGTGATTCAGGTTCCGGGAACCGACGATTTCTACATTGTATATCATCGTCGTCCGTTAAATACAACGAATGGCAATCATCGTGAGACGTGCATGGACAGGATGTATTTTGATAAAGACGGTTTTATCCAACCTGTAAAAATGACGGTTGAAGGGGTCGCCGAAAGAAAATTAAAAATCAAATAATTTGGAGAAGGAGTCATGATCTTTGAAGCGAAAAATAAAAGCCAGGTTTGTTTGCGGCGACTTCATTTCAATGATCATGACAACTTATTCGATTATTTGCAAGGTCTTAGTGACCTCACGAAAAGCCGGTTTGGCCCTCATGGATTTGACAGGCAATCGATTATTGATATTTATCAGAAAACTACTGAATATTTGGGATACATCGCCGAAGATATCCTGACAAAGAAAATAGTAGCTTATTCAATCCTGAAAATAGGTTATTTGCCGCATGATCGGTTTCGTCTTGAATCATATGGACTGTCACCCAATCAACAGACTGATTGCACCTTTGCACCTTCAGTAGCAGATTTATGGCAGGGTTGCGGCATTGGAAACGCTTTATTCCAGTTAATACTTTCTGACCTTCAACCGAAAGGGATAAAGCGTATGTTTTTATGGGGCGGTGTTCAAAGTAATAACGAAAAGGCGATCAATTTCTACCTGAAGATTGGTTTTAAGCGATTGGGACAGTTCGAATACAATGGTTTGAATGATGATATGATTTTGGATATGCGCATAGAATTCTATCTTTAAATAATTATCAAATAAAATTGGAAAACATCTTCGTAATGAAGGATTGATTCCTAAATGTTCAGGTATTCGTTTAATGGTTAGTAATAAAACTGGGTTAGAATTTAAAAAGACTAATAGTATTGATTCACTTTCTGCGCCCGCAAAAGTTAACGCTACTCCTGCGGGTATTTTTTAAACCATTCTTGTTCCAACTCGTTTATTCTGTAAAACATACTACCTTTACACAGTGAAGAAGGTCGGCAAAATAACTGTTCTGTTCCAGGTTTTGGTATTGTATTGCTTTTTAGTAAGCATCTACAGTACAAGAATGCTGGCATCGGGTATCCCGTTTCAGAATGACAGGTCGACCAGGGAAGATGGCTTTTCCCCGATAAATGGCGTCGATTTATTCACGATTTCCACTAAACCGGAGAATGTTGTAATTGGCCATAAGAACCTTCCCACCTTTACTTTTAAAAATCATCCCAACGATTATCTTGCGCTTCGGAAAGCCGCTGAATCGTATCTTCTAAACAGATATGATGAATACATTTTCTTCGCTAAGAATCATATAATCCGGCTTCAGCCTGCCGATATCATATTCCCCTTCCATTATTTTTGGTAAACCCCTTATTGTAATTCTATTGTCTTGTAATTAAATGCAGGACGTTTTCAATTAATTTGCTGCACGACTTAACTTTCAATTCGTTGTAAGGTCTTGCGGTATATCATGTTTTACAATTTAAAAAATAAAGAAATGGATTTTGGAACAATAATAGGATTGGTACTCTTACTAATCATCGTTTTGACGGTTGTAATCTTAAACAGTAATAAGAAAAACAAGAAAAAACAGTTTATTCAAACGCTTTTCGACATGGCCGAAAAAAGCAATTGCAAAATTTCGGACAACGATCTTTGGAACAATACAGTGATTGGTATCGATAAAAATGCACATAAGCTTTTCTTCATCCGGAAAACAGAAGATAATTCGATCAGTTACGAAATCGATTTGTCGGGAATTCAAAAATGCCGGGTGATCAATTCAAGCAGAATTGTAACTAATAAGGAAAGTAATCATACCGTGATTGACAAATTGGAACTGGCTTTGACCTCTTCCGATCCAAAAATGGCGGACACCATCCTGGAGTTTTATAACACGAACCGCGATAATTTATTTCTGAATGGTGAGCTTCCGTTGACCGAAAAATGGTCAGCAATCGTGAATACAAATATTGCCGGCATCACGCAACGTAAGTAAAAGGCAACTATTATTAAAAACTGCAATTTCAATTTATAGCGAGAGCCTGACTTTTCATGATTTGAAAAAGTCAGGCTCTCACTTGCAAAATCAGCTTATCTGAATTCGGATAAGATCTCATTTACCTTTTCGGGGGCAACACGGCCGAATGTTTTCTCTCCGATCATCACCACGGGTGCAAGTCCGCAGGCGCCAACACAGCGTAGACAACTCAGCGAAAATTTGCCATCCTGAGTCACCTGGCCTACTTCGATGCCGAGTTGTTTCCGGAATTCGTCGAGCACCTTTTCTGCACCGCGTACATAACAGGCGGTGCCTGTGCAGATCGAAATCGGGTTCTGTCCACGCGGAACCATTGTAAAGAAAGAATAAAAGGTGACTACGCCATAAACTTTCGCGACCGACATATTGAGTTCGGCTGCAATCAACTCCTGAACCTCAGCGGGAAGGTAACCAAAATGCTCCTGCGTTTTGTGAAGCACGTTGATCAACTCTGTTTTATCGTTGTTAAACTCGGCACAGATCGCACATATTTGGTCAATATTCTCTTTCTTAAGCTTTATCGTGATGTTATTGTCAGACATATTTTAATTTTTTTATTAAGTAAGGCGACTCATGAAATGTCGTATCATCTCACTGTTCATTGCTCATTGCTCACTGTTCATTGCTTATTTTCGTTCTCGTCCTCAAATTTAACCTGGCGATCGAAATAATTGGTGTGCAGCAACTCGTGTGCACGATGACTCAGCGGCTTTCCGAGATACTCTTCGTAGAGTTTAATAATGTCGGGATTCTCGTGCGACTTGCGAATTGCTTTTCCTGCATCTTCGCGATAAATAGCCGCCATTCTTGCCTTCAAAATATCGCTGTCGCCATGGTGCAATGGTTGTCCGCCTCCCCCGATGCATCCTCCAGGGCACGACATAATCTCGATTGCGTGGTACATCGATTCCCCTCTTTTAATGCTTTCGAGCAATTTACGCGCATTGCCAAGACCATGGGCAATCCCGATTTTAATCGGCGTTCCATCGAAATCGATAGTTGCCTCACGTAAACCTTCCATTCCTCTTAACTCGTTAAAATCGATCCGTTGGAGCTTCTTTCCGGTCTGCAACTCGTAAGCTGTTCTGACAGCTGCTTCAATAACACCCCCGGTAGTACCAAAAATAACCCCGGCACCTGACGATTCTCCCATTGGCTTGTCAAAATCCTGATCTTTTAACGACATAAAATCGATGTTTGCCTGTTGAATCAGTCGTGCCAGTTCGCGTGTTGAGATGGCAAAATTTACATCCGGATCGCCGTTGGTTTTGAATTCATCGCGCTGACATTCGTATTTCTTTGCCAGACAAGGCATAATAGAAACAACAATAAGATCTTTGCGTTTCACTCCGATCTTGTCGGCAAAATAGGTCTTGGCGATTGCCCCAAACATCTGCTGAGGTGAACGGGCCGTTGATGGAATATCTTTTAATTCGGGGAATTGCTTTTCGAAAAAATTAACCCATGCCGGACAACAGGAAGTAAGCATCGGTAGCTTTACAGTTGTATCTCCATTCAGATGTTTGGTCAATCGCTGAAGCAATTCAGTTCCTTCTTCCATAATGGTGAGGTCGGCAGCAAAGTCGGTATCGAACACATAGTCGAACCCCAATTCCTTGAGCGCTGCTACCAATTTTCCTGTAACGAGCGTTCCTGCTTCGAGTCCGAACGCTTCGCCAAGCGCTGCCCGCACGGCCGGTGCCGTTTGAACTATCACTGTCTTCTTCGGATTGGCCAGCACTTGAATCACCTCGTTCGTGTGGTTTATTTCGGTTAATGCACCCGTGGGACATACCGCGACACACTGTCCGCAATAGGTACAGACAGAGTCCTGAAGATCCTGCTCGAAAGCGGGTGAGACGACGGCCATAAATCCGCGGTTCACACCCGAAAGTGCGCCGACGGTCTGCACCTCGTTGCACATTGTCTCGCAGCGACGACACATGATGCATTTGTCCATATCGCGTATGATGGAAGGCGAAAAGTCTTCGCGATACGTGGATTGCTCGCCTTTATAAGAGATTGTCCGGATATCGAAACGGTGGGCCATGCTCTGAAGATCGCAGTTGCCCGATTTGACACAAACAAGACAGTTGGCAGGGTGATCGGAGAGGATCAGCTCAAGCACCGTCCGACGTGCATTCAGTACACGGATGGAGTTGGTTCGCACTTTCATTCCTTCCGTGGCAACGGTAACGCAGGCAGGAGCCAGGTTGCGGCGGCCTTCGACCTCGACCACGCAAATACGACATCCGGCAGGTTTGTTCTCAATCCCCATGTCGTGAAGTTTCATATGACATAAGGAGGGAATATCAATTCCAACCTGTTTGGCCGCATCGATAAGCGTTGTATTTTGGGCAACTTCCACCGTATGCTGATCAATGGAGAGTGTGATTGTATTGCTGTTGATCATTAGCTTAAGATTATTGCGTTAAACTTACATTTGTCGACACACGCCCCGCATTTGATGCAGATTTGCTGATTGATGGCATGAAGCTGTTTTTTCTCCCCCACGATGGCATTTACAGGGCAGACTCTTGCACATGCGGTACATCCGACGCACTCTTCGCGGTCGATGTAATATCTTAACAATGATTTACACCTGCCTGCTACACATTTATGATTGTCGACGTGATCATTGTATTCTTCGAGGAAGTTTTCCATCGTTGAGAGGATCGGATTGGGTGATGTTTGTCCAAGTCCGCACAGGGAAGTGTCCTTGATTACCATGCACAAATTCTTTAACGTGTCGAGTTCAGCGCGCGAAGATTTCCCTTCGGTAATCCGGTGGAGTATTTCGTGAAGACGCTTATTTCCGATCCTGCACGGTGCACATTTGCCGCACGACTCTTCGACCGTAAATTCGAGGAAGAATTTCGACATTGCCACCATGCAATCGTCTTCATCCATCACGATCAGTCCGCCTGAGCCCATCATCGATCCGGCAGCAATCAGGTTATCAAAATCGATCGGGATATCGATGTGTTTTTCCGTGAGACATCCACCTGACGGGCCTCCTGTCTGAACCCCCTTGAATTTCTTTCCCCCTTTGATACCTCCGCCAATATCGAAGATCACTTCGCGCAGCGTTGTTCCCATGGGTACTTCGATCAATCCCACATTGTTGATCTTTCCGGCCAGGGCAAAAACTTTCGTCCCTTTTGATTTTTCCGTTCCGATGCTGCTGAACCATTCAGCTCCTTTGAGCAAAATAACCGGGATATTGGCAAACGTTTCTACATTATTGACGTTTGTAGGTTTGTTACGATAACCTTTTTCGGCCGGGAAGGGTGGTTTGACAGTTGGTTCACCCCGTTTCCCTTCCATTGAATGGATCAATGCGGTCTCTTCGCCGCAGACAAATGCGCCGGCTCCATAACGGAGTTCAACATCAAAGCTGAAACCGGAGTCAAGAATATTTTCGCCAAGTAAGCCAAATTCACGGGCCTGTTCAATGGCAATTCTGAGCCGTTTAATAGCCAGCGGATATTCGGCCCTGATATAGATCAATCCATGATTCGCGCCAATGCAATAACCGCAGATGGCCATCGCTTCGAGGACCGCGTGCGGATCGCCTTCGAGAATGGAACGATCCATAAAGGCACCCGGGTCACCTTCGTCGGCGTTACAAACCACATATTTTATATCGCTCACATTATTACGCGCAATTTCCCATTTTAGCCCGGTCGGGAATCCGCCGCCGCCGCGACCGCGTAACCCGCTCCGTTTGATCTCGTCGATCACCGTCTCCGGCCCCATATGTTCCAGGGCTTTTGCCAGGGCCGCATAACCATTCCGGGCAATCGACTCCCCGATGTTTTCAGGATTGATAAATCCACAATTCCGAAGCGCAATCCGAAGTTGCTTCTTGTAGAAATCCATGTGTTTCGAGTCATCGATTCCCAGCTGACTTGTAGGGTCGACATACAGTAAACGCTCAATTTTGCGTCCTTTAATAATGTGTTCTTCAATGATTTCGTTGGCATCCCATGGCGAAACCTGCGTGTAAAATGTGTTGTCGGGGATGATCTTCACGATCGGTCCTTTTTCGCAAAATCCGAAGCAACCCGTTGTTACAACTTTTACCTCTTTTTCGAGGTTATGAAGGATTAGCTCTTTATTGAGGTTTTCGACCAACCTGTGGCTTTCGGATGCACGGCACCCTGTACCGCCGCAAACAAGAATATCATATTTTATAATTGCCATGGGTCAGATCCTCCTGTTATCCTGTTCAACTTCTTTATGATTGACGGGGATGATGCCATCAATAAGTTCCCCTTTTTTGATATAGCTTTCGATGATCTCGTCTGCCTTTACGGGGTCAACATGTCCAAAAACCACAGGTTGCTGTCCGGGAAGGATAACCTCGACCGTTGGCTCTGCATAACAGTAACTCATGCAACCCGTTTGGGTGACGACCGCGTTGATTTGCCTCTTTTTAAGTTCGGACACAAAAAAGTCCATTGTCTCCTTGGCTCCTGACGAAATTCCGCAGGTAGCCATCGCAACACGGATCTGTACCACGCGGTCGGGATGTTCTGAGTTCTCGCGGATATTCATGTCCGTGCGCAACGAATCGCGCAATTTCCGGAGATCATCCAACGTTTTTATCTTTGTCATATTTCTGTAATTATATAGTATGCAATTAATTGGTTGTTTTCAAGTCTGTCATGTTGGTTTGAATCAGTTCTTTGAGCCATAACATCACCTCGGGTTTATTCAAGGGTAATCCTTCCAGAATTTTGCTCACTTCGTGACTGCTGAAATGAAAGTTACCTTCTGTTGTATCGATATTCAGCACAAAATCAATATCGGAATAGGAAGCTGCTATGTTGACAATTACTCCTGCCACATCGCCGAGTGGCTGACGGTCGATGTTATTCAATCCAAAAGAAGCTTCAACTTCGGTTCCTTTGCCCTGCTCACTTTTTATATTGAATGCGCCACCAGTCTGCTCAGCCTGTTGTTTGAACAATGAGATTCCCATCCCGATTTTACGGGTCGAGCGTGTCGTAAAAAACGGGTCGGTCACATTCGCAAGCGTTTCACTGCTCATTCCATGTCCGTTGTCAATAACCTGAATTGCAAGAAGATCATCAGCCTCATTGATTGTAATATTCACTTCAATCCGGCTCGCTCCGCCGCTCACCGAATTTTCCATGATATCCAATATATGTAAGCTCAATTCTTTCATTTATTCCTTTTTAGCCCTAATACAGATCTTCCTTCCGAATTCTTCAGCGCAAGTTTTAACTCACTGAATTCTGGACTTTTCATCATCAGCCGGGTACTGAATTTTCCGATTTGATCTATGAAATGAGCATCAGAATCGAAAATCCATGACCGCTTTCCTGTCATTTTAATTTTTTTGAGATTTTCATCATAATACGAACCGGGTGTTAATTCAAGTGCATCGTAATTCAGATTTTCGGGTAGCATTCCCAATTGGTGAATGATTCCATTCTGCCGGCGGTAAATATGAGCCGGAATAAACAGGCCATCCAAACTGTGAACCATCGCTTCGACCTCTTTGATTGATGCTTTTAATCCTGTAATCAAAGAACGCTTTTCCGTATAAAGTATATTTTCATCCTTATCGACCACAACCTGTTCACCAAAAATTGATAGTTTATTTTGAATATCAAGAAGATGTTCATCCAGGAAAATCTGAAAAAGGTCAGTTTGTTCCCAATTTCCGAAAAGGGCCAGACAGTGTACTTCTTCTGATGTATTGACTTCAGCTCCCGGAATCACCACAAGACCCTTTTCTGCTGCATAATCGCTGATGATGCGGCACATTCTGGTGGAGTTGTGATCGGTGATTGCGATCATGCTCAGACCTTGTTCCAGCGCGAAAGTCACAATATTTCGGGGTGTCATTTCGAGATCGCCGCAGGGCGACAACACTGAGTGAATATGCAGATCTGCCAGAAATTCCTTCATCTGCTGGTTATTGTGTAAGCAGTTTATAGATTTTACCCGAAATTTCAAAAGCATTTTCGTTGGTGCCCAGAACGGGTATCTCTTCGGTCAACGCCTGATCGAGCATCTCCTGATCAGGTTTCAGCCCTTTTACCAAAAGAACGGCGGCCACCTCTTTCAATGTTGCGATGGCGGCCACATTGCGGTGGGTCTGTAGTGTAATCCAGATCTCTCCTTCATTAACAGCGCCCATTACATCCGAAAGGAGATCGCAGGTATAGCCACCTGTAACTTCAGTGTCAGGAATCCTCTCTGAGGAAAAAATTGTTAACGACAGTTTATCAATCAACTCAGTTAGTTTCATATTTTGCTCCTTTCTTATAACAGTCCTTATCGAGACGCGATGCACCCCAGACTTTTTCGATGATCTTAAATGCGTGGTCGTTGCTTAATTTATTATGCTTCTCCATCTGTCGCTGCATAAAAATGCAATGCGAGAGATTGGCTTTATGACTTACAATATCTTCGGCAAGTGCCTGACAGGTTGGCGCTCCGCATGCGCCACAGTCGATAGCCGGAAGGAAACACATCAACTCTCTTGATTTCTTGAGTTTCTGCATAGCTTTCACCATATCCTCATCCAGAACGATAGAGCGGGGCTCAATTTTTTGTGGTAAAACAATCCGGTCGCGCAGATAGCTTATTTTATCGGCAAAACTTGTTGCTGCCAAAGCCGGGTTCTCACGTATCATTTGTCCATGTTTCCGCGCCCGCTTATTCAATCGTTCAACCGTCAGAAACCTGTTTTCCGCCGTCAGAATTCCTCCGGCACACGATTCGTCGCACGCCCTGAGTTCGAGGAAATCAATATTTGAAACTTCTTCATTTTCAATTTTCTCTAAGAAGTCGATCACATTTTTTATGCCGTCAATACAAAGTGCCCGGCCAGATATATTTTTCGCCTCGCCGTTTGTGAGGCTCCACCTGATCGATTTTTCATCTGGAATTTCAAGGGGTATTTCCAAAGCAGTATCGTCATTGGTGATATTACCCTGAATGATCAGGTGATAAACTTTATTGAACAGAAAATTCAGGTTGATGACACCATCCAATACAGAAACCTCTTCGCCGACAGGACTTTTGAATGCTGCTATTTTAGCTGCGCATGGGGTGATGTAGAAAATTCCGGTCTCCTTCGGATCTGTGCCCAACTCGTCAAGCATTTTACGGTAATAAATGGCTGCGATATCGGCCGGTGCTATCAGCGGAGCGATATTTCCGACCAGTCCCGGAAACCGGACCTGAATTAACCTTACTATCGATGGACAGAAAGAGGAGATGATCGGTTTGTCGTACGCCTGGGAAGTTACCATGCGGTTGAAAGCATCTTTGAGAACTTCAACGCCACCTTCGATCTCGTAAATATGCGAAAATCCGAGCTGTTTCATCGCCTGGTGAATCTGTCCGATTGATATCTGATCGGGAAACTGACCGAAGAACACCCCAGGTACCAGTGCTACGCGGGTTTTAAATTTATTGAGTTCCTCCATATCGTCATGCATCACAGAATAGGCCAGTGTGGGACAAACCCTGAAACACTCGCCGCAGTCGATGCAACGGTTGGGATTCAGAAGCGCTTTCCCTTTTACAACACGAATCGCTTGTGTAGGACAAACAGTCATACAATGTGTGCATCCGATGCACTTGTCATAATCGATTTTAATCGCGTGATAAAATGAGGGTTTTTCCATATTTATCTGAGTTGAACAATAATTTCTAAATGAGTTCCCACTCCCTGTTTACTTGTGATTGTAAAACTGTCAGCATTCGCCTGAATATTGGGTAATCCCATTCCGGCACCGAATCCCATTGAACGGACTTTATCCGAAGCTGTTGAAAATCCTTTTTCCATCGCCTTATTGATATCTTCGATTCCTGGACCTTCATCATCGAGTTCTATTTTTACAAAGTCGGAAGTGATATGAATCCTGATAATACCTTTATTCGCATGTGCCACAATGTTGACTTCTGCTTCGTAAAGCGCAATTACGGCACGTTTGATGATCGGCGGATTGACCCCTAATTGCTTCAATACCTTTTTTAGCTGGCTCGAAGCTTGTCCTGCCCCCGTGAAGTCACCTCCGGCTACTTTATAATCGAAGTACATCATGTTAATAGATTGGATTTAAACCAGCCGAATACAGAATGCCTGAGGCCCTGAATAGCGACATGGGAGACTGTATTAAAACGATATCATTTTCACTGGCAATCCGGCACATTTCGGAGGTTGCAATTTTACCTCGTACGAAAACAATCTGGCTGATATCGGCCATTTCTGCCGTGCGAATTGTTTGTATGTTGCAAAGACCTGTCAGAAAGAGGATGTCGGTGTGGTTAAGTGTAAGTACATCACTAAGCAAATCGGAGGCAAAACCATATGAAACAGTTCTCGTTAGATCGGAATTGTTGCATATGATTTTTCCGTCCAATAGCTCAATAATTTGCGATAACGATAATTTGGTATTTCCCATAGATTAGCCTGTATATCACTTCAAAGATATGCTGATCAGAGTGATTGTCAATATGATTTATTTCATAGTTGGCAATTCAGAATTATTCTATGATAAAAGCCCTGTGGAAATTTCCACAGGGCTTTTGCTTCAATATAGAATCTGCTCTCATTCAATTGGTTTATAATTGACCGGGAACAAATTTACTTATAGATCTCTTCAACAACTACTGCAGTGCCGTATGCAAGAACTTCGGTCAAACTGCTCATTACATCATTTGCATCGTAACGCATACAGATAATTGCATTTGCACCAAGTTCTTGCGCATGAAGAATCTTCAGTTGTAATGCTTCCTCACGTGCATTTTCGCATAATTCGGTATAAATTGTGCTTCGTCCACCGAAAATTGACATAAATCCTCCCGCAATATTTCCCAGTATGCTGCGTGAGCGAACTGTAATTCCCCGCACCAATCCCAATTGTTTCACAATTTTAAATCCTTCGAGTGAAGTGCTGGTGGTAATCAGCATATTCTTGTTCATTTCAAATTGCATTAATTAGTATTGATAGAAAGTTAGTAATCTTAAAATCAGTCATCCAGCGATTGTCCGATCAGTTGACGGAACTTCCATCCGGTGTTATCGCTTACATTTCCCTGTGTTTGCTTCATCAGAATCCCGATGATTTTCTCTTTTGGATCGGCAAAATATTGCGTGTTGAAATATCCGCCCCAATCAAATGTTCCGGTACTGCTCTGTCCTCCCTTTCCTTCTCCGGCAGGCGTGATGACAGAAAATGCAAGTCCGAAAAATTTATCGGTACCACCATAGATCGAACCCGTCTGGTTGCTTAATATCGTTTCGACAGTGGTCCGGCTCAAAATTCTTATCCCGTTCAGTTCTCCACCGTTGAGGTACATCTGTAAAAATGTCGCATAGTCTTTGGCTGTGCTCGACAATCCGGCACCACCCGAAAAGAAACTCTTTGCTCCTTTAATTGGGTAATCTGGGTCATAGAAAGTAGCAGGATAGCGTTCCCATTCTCCTTTATCATTCTTTTGCTGAACCGAAACCAGGCGATTAGCCTTATCATTTGGAAGGTAAAACCAGGTATCGTTCATGCCAAGCGGTTCGAAAAGATGCTTTTTCAGGTATTGGTCAAATGGCATTCCGGATACAATTTCAACAAGGTACCCCATCACATCGAGCCCTTCGCTATAGGTAAATTTCTCTCCGGGGTTGTGATGCAAAGGGAGCTTTGCGAGTTTTTTCACACTCTCGGCAATAGTAACCTGCTTTTCTGTAAAAGCATCCGTAATACCGGCTTTCTGATAGATCATCTTAAACCGTTCGTCACCATCAATAACGCCATATCCAAGCCCCGAGGTGTGGCTTAGCAACTGACGGATGGTGATTTCACCTGATGCCGAAGTGGTGGTATAAGAAGTATCACTGTATTGAAAGGTTTTCAGGACTTGTGGATTTTTAAATTCAGGGATGTATTTCGATATGGGATCCTCGAGCCTGAATTTTCCTTCTTCCCAAAGCATCATCACGGCAGTTGAGGTGATTGCTTTACTTTGGGATGCAATCCGGAATATATCATCCCGTTTTAAATTTCGGCTACTTTGGCTATCCGCTTTTCCAAATGCCTTGTAATAAACGATTTTCCCATTCCTTGCAACGAGTGCTACAATTCCCGGAATCTCACCTTTGGCAACTGCCTCGGCGCACATCGTTTCTATCCTGGCCAATCGCTCAGCCGACATTCCTACACTTTCGGGCGTACCTTCCGTCAGAACCGGAGAATTCTTAATCGATTTGGTCTGGGCATTGATGGATAATACAATCCCTAAAAACAAAATTGTAACTAAGTTTTTCATTTCATAATTGATTAGTGAAAATTTGATTTTTGATTAAACAAATTTAGCGAATAAAAGAGACTATAAACTGAAAAAGCTGTTCTATAACATGAAATAAACTAATTTTGCAAGCAATGGGAAAATCGGCACAATTAATCGGGAAGATCAGAGCCTGGCGTCTGAAGCACCTCAATGAGCACGAGGTGTTACTGATTCTTAGTTTTGTAGTAGGGTTAATGAGCGGTTTTGCAGCGATAATTCTGAAAAACCTGATCCACTATCTTGGAAAAGTTTTAACCCAGAATTTCACCTCCTATTCAGAAAATTACCTGTATCTGGCTTATCCGGGAATCGGAATTCTAATCACTGTGTTGTATGTGCGATTTTTCGTTAAGGACGATATCGGGCACGGAATTACCAAAGTGCTGGAGTCGATTGCCAATAATAAAGGGGTGATGCGTGCTCACAACATGTTCACTTCCATCATATCGAGTACCGTTACAATCGGTTTTGGCGGATCGGTGGGAGCAGAGGCCCCGGTTGTATTAACGGGCTCTTCAATTGGCTCTAATATTGCACGATCGTTTAATCTAAGTTATCGTACAATGACCGTTCTGATTGGTTGCGGAGCTGCCGGTGCAATTGCCGGTATTTTCAAGGCTCCCCTGGCGGGAATGTTGTTTGCAATCGAGGTGCTCATGCTCGATATGACAATGGCATCACTCCTTCCACTAATGATTTCCGCTGCAACCTCAGCCTCTCTTGCTTATTTTTTGATGGGAAGTGCACACCATTTCGAATTTCAAATTGATAAAGCATTTAATGTCACCAATATTCCCTGGTATATTGTTTTGGGGATCTTTTGTGGTCTATTCTCTTACCTTTTCACAAAGGGCAACCTGTATGTGGAAGGGCGGTTCCGGAAAATTGCGAATCCCTATTTAAAAGTTTTGATCGGGGGAACGATGTTGGGTGTTATGATATTTCTTTTCCCTTCACTTTGGGGAGAAGGATATTTATCAATCGATCAGATACTTTCGGATGTTGGATCGAATATTCTGAATAACTCACTTTTTGTAGGATTCAAAGATGACCGGTTTATATTAATCGGGATGATCCTGGTGATTATGCTGGTTAAAATTGTGGCAACAGCCGCAACAACAGGTGCCGGAGGAAGCGGCGGGATATTTGCGCCGACCTTGTTTCTGGGTGGGATGGCTGGTTTCTTCGTTTCTTCTATTCTTAATTTAGATGGAAACCTGGTACCTGCCCGTAATTTTGCGCTGGCAGGAATGGCGGGAATGATGGCCGGAGTGATGCATTCTCCAATGACGGCTATCTTTCTGATCGCTGAGATCACGGGTGGTTTCGGATTGCTGATTCCTTTGATGATCACAGCGGCAACTGCTTATCTCACGATTACTCCACTTGAGCCACATTCCATCTATCATATCCGACTGGCTCAGCGGGGAGAACTCATCACCCACAATAAAGATAAGGCAGTGCTTACTTTACTTAAACTTAAAACGGTGATCGAGACAGATCTCTTAACCGTGAAAGTTGACAGTAATCTTGGCGAACTCGTACGAATCATTTCCAGGTCAAAACGTAACATTTTTCCGGTTATTGATCGTGAAGGTAACTTTTGCGGAGTGGTTTTATTGGATGATGTCAGACAATTCATGTTTAATAAGGAAAAGTATAATAGAATGCTGGTTAAGGATTTAATGATCATGCCTCCTGCTATTATTGCGATTGATGAAAAGATGGATAGCGTAATGAAAAAGTTTAATGACAGTGGTGCGTGGAATCTTCCTGTTGTTAACGACCGTAAGTATGTTGGTCTAATTTCAAAATCAACCATCTTTAATGCTTATCGCGCCGAACTGGTTCGTTTTTCGGAAGAGTAGACTGGCTGCTGGCAACTGGCAACTGGCTGCTGGCGACTGTGAAACAAACTCAGGGACCATTATGAACAATCGTTGAAATTTTCAGTAATAAAGAAAGCTCAACGTCGCGAAGGTTTAATGCAGAAACTGTAAATTTGCATTTTGATAGAAGTAAAGTGCTCATAGCAGTTCAATTTGCAATAAAATGAGAAAATTGAAAAAGAAAATAACGAACAATACGTAATATAAAATTTATCCAAAAGGTTTTACATATGAAAAGGGATACCCAGATTTTTGAGATTATTGAAAAAGAAAGACAGCGTCAGCTGCATGGTATTGAATTGATTGCCTCAGAGAATTTTGTTTCGGAACAGGTGATGCAGGCAATGGGCTCATGCCTGACCAATAAATATGCCGAAGGCTACCCGGGACATCGTTATTATGGCGGTTGCCAATTTGTGGACGAGTCGGAACAACTGGCAATCGATCGGTTGAAATTACTTTTTGGTGCTGAATATGCGAATGTGCAACCCCATTCGGGAGCCCAGGCAAATATGGCTGTGTTGATGACATGTTTAAAACCTGGTGACACTTTTATGGGACTTGATCTGTCACACGGAGGTCATCTTTCACATGGCTCACCCGTTAACTCATCGGGTTTATTTTATCGTCCGGTCGCTTATTCTGTAAAAGAAGATACGGGACTTGTCGATTACGATATGATGGAAGAGGTTGCTTTAAAAGAACTTCCAAAACTGATTATTGCAGGCGCTTCTGCTTATTCACGCGAATGGGATTACCAGCGGATGCGTAAACTTGCAGATAAAATCGGGGCCATTTTTATGGTGGATATGGCGCATCCTGCAGGATTGATTGCTGCCGGACTGCTCGACAATCCGTTGAAATATGCTCATATCGTTACTTCAACGACCCATAAAACCTTACGTGGTCCACGCGGTGGTATTATCCTTTTGGGTAAAGATTTCGAAAACCCATGGGGCTTAAAGACCAAAAAAGGTGAGTTGAAGATGATGTCGTCGTTGCTTGACTCTGCCATTTTCCCTGGAACTCAAGGTGGTCCGCTGGAACATGTGATTGCTGCGAAGGCAGTTGCTTTTGGTGAAGCACTTGCACCGGAATATATAGAATATCAAACCCTTGTACAGAAAAATGCAAGAGTGATGGCCAAAGCTTTTATGGATAAAGGTTACAAGGTAATTTCAGGCGGAACAGACAACCATTCGATGCTGATCGATTTGCGTACCAAATTCCCTGATCTTACAGGTAAAAAGGCTGAAAATGCCTTGGTATTGGCTGATATCACCATCAATAAAAATATGGTTCCGTTCGATTCACGTTCGCCGTTCCTCACCTCCGGTTTACGTGTCGGAACTCCTGCGATTACAACGCGCGGAATGAAAGAAAAAGATATGGCAATTATTGTTGATCTGATTGACGAAGTCCTTCAGAATGCCGATAACGAGAATGTAATCAATGACGTGCGCGGACGAGTCAATAAAATGATGGAAGGTTTTCCTATGTTTGCGTGGTAAGACGTTTCAGAAATTCATAAAAATAAACGGGGCCAAATTTTCGGCCCCGTTTATTATATATGACTCGTTCTGATATTGATTTATCCCCATTCGCCTGAAAACCATTCTACGTTTTTTTACTTTCTCTCTATCTCGCCCTCACTCAGTCTCTCCTTCTTATTTTAAAGAAACCCTCGAATAAGGCACAGCATCCTGTGACGCAAATTCACCTTTCAGATATTTATAATAGCCTGTTATTGAAATCATTGCTGCATTATCTGTTGTGAATTTAAAAGCAGGGATGTGCATTTCCCAATTGTATTTTACGGCTGCATCGAGTAAAGCCTGCCTAAGACCGGAGTTTGCAGATACACCACCTGCAACAGCGATGGTTCGGATACCGGTTTCCTTAGCTGCCTGTTTTACTTTCGTCATAAGCACTTCGATGATCGTATATTGCAGCGAAGCACAGATATCAGCCTTGTTTTCTTCGATAAAATTGGGGTTTTCGGCCATTCTGTCGCGGATGAAATAAAGAAACGATGTTTTTAAACCGCTAAAACTGTAATCCAATCCCGGAAGTTTGGGCTTCGCAAATTTAAATGCTTTTGGATCACCCTCTTTAGCCAGCTTATCAATCATTGGTCCACCCGGATAAGGTAATCCGATTACTTTGGCACATTTATCGAAGGCTTCTCCGGCGGCATCATCAATTGTTTGCCCAATTACTTCCATATCAAGATGATCGCGAACAATGATGATCTGTGAATTTCCTCCGGATACCAACAGGCACAGAAAGGGAAACCCAGGTAATTTTTTTTCAACAGATTTCTCTTTCACAAAATGGGCCAATACATGACCCTGCAGATGATTCACCTCAATGAGTGGGATTTTTCTTGCCAGCGCAAAGCCTTTGGCAAATGAAGTTCCTACGAGCAACGATCCGAGCAACCCCGGACCACGTGTAAAGGCGACTGCCGTAATTTCATCCATTGATATGCCCGATTTTTTAATGGCAAGATCAACTACTGGAATAATATTCTGTTGATGAGCCCGTGAGGCAAGTTCAGGAACAACACCTCCATATGCAATGTGAACGGCTTGTCCGGCAACTTCATTGCTAAGAATCAAATTATTACGAATTATCGCAGCTGATGTATCGTCGCACGAAGATTCAATTCCAAGTATTATAATATCTCTGTTATTGTCAATCATGTTAATTTATCCTATTTATTTCAATATCCGGAAGTACAACATATTACCGGACATCAAAAAGTGTTACCTTGCAAAAGTAAATACAAGTATTCTATCCGGTTCTCCGGTCGTTCTAAAATAAAGGTCAAAAGTATCAAAAAAAGGTTTAAAATATTACTTGTCATCATTCTTGCGCTCTCGTCCTTGTACGGTGCGGCATACCTGACCTTCCGGTCTCCAAAAGTTCAAACATTTGTAGCTCAGTGGATAATGGTGCAATTGTCGCATACTTACAAAGCCAGAATCAGTGTTGGAGGAGTCGATATTTCTTTGTTTAAAAGTATTGTTCTCGAAAAGGTGATGATCGAGGACCAGAACCAGGATACCATGTTCTATATTGGCAGTGTTAAACTTCAAATCGACAGTTTGGCACTTCTCGAAAGAAGGGTTCATTTTGGCGATCTCAGCTTCGAGGATTCAAAAATCAATATTCTGAAAGATACAACCGGGTATAATTTCCAGTTTTTAGCAGGATCATCAACATCAAAACCCGATACGCTTCGCCCCTGGCACATCACATTTACCAATTTTTACTTTCTGAATTCAAGGATAAAGTACAAAGACATCAATGCCAAAGATACGCTGGTAAACCATGGAATGAATTTCGATGATTTGGATATCACGAAACTAAATCTTTCTGTGGTAAATGTGCATTCGACCGATTCAATCACAACCTTCTTTGTCGATAACGCCTCGGTCTACGAAAAATCAGGGTTTGCTATTGGAGATCTGCGGTTTGCTGGCAGAATTGATTCCACCGGACTGGAACTCTCCAATATGACCCTCGTTTCGAACCATTCGCATATCGAGGCCAATAGAATCAAAATATCAAAGAATAAACTCTTTGGCGTCGATTCACTCTATTTCGAAAAAAGTCAGACTTTAACAAATCGCTATGTAATTGACAGCGATTTCAAAGAGTCAATGCTATCATTAACTGATTTATCGTATGTCATTCCTGAAATCTGGGGGATGAATGAACCGATACTATTTTCGGGTGGGATAAAAGGATCGCTGAGTAATTTGAAATTTAAGCGGATCAATTTTAAGATCGGGAGAGAAACGCAGTTGAATGCCGACCTCGAATTACAAGGATTGCCAAATTGGAAAAACACCTTTATCTTCTTTAAATTATATAATAACATCTTTAATTTCAATGATCTGGCCGCTGTTCGTATGCCAGACAGCGCACCAGTGCGATATCTTAAAATTCCGAAAGAATTGTTGAATAACGTCAGGCTTACCTATCAGGGAAATTTTAGTGGATTTCCTTCCGATTTTGTGGCCTACGGAACTTTGGATGGCAGTTTGGGCAAATTATCTACCGACATTGCTATCCGCCCAAAAAAATCAGGAGAGATTGATTTTAAAGGGAATATTAAAGCTTTGTCATTCGAAGCCGGAAAATTGCTGAATTATGCACCGCTTGGGGCAGTATCGCTTGAAATAAAAGTGAATGGGTCGCGATCGGAGAATAACAAATTCAATGCTTTGATTGCCGGCAATATCGACAGTCTGTATTTCAATAATTACAGGGTCGATTCAATTTATGTAAATGGTGAAGCACGTGACCGCAGTTTTGAAGGGGAATTAGATGTACAGGATAATAACCTGAAAATGAATTTCGCCGGGAAAGCTGATTTTGCAGGAAAAATTCCTGAATTTAACTTTACATCAACGGTCGAAAGAGCCAATCTCGTGATTCTGGGTTTTGAAAAGGAGAGAAAAGTCGCGGATCTCAAATTCCAGGTAAGTGCAAATTTCACGGGTGATCATATTGACAATGTTAACGGACAAATTGACCTTCAGGAGTTTAAATTTACAAGAGATAGTAAGATACTTGAGATTCAAAATCTCATGCTCAAAACTTCGAATAGTGCCGAAAAGAATAATATTACGCTTCGATCAGACATTGCCGATGTAACTATCGACGGGAAGTACCTTTTTGGAGAATTAGACCTCACCATCAGGGATTATCTTAAATATTTTCTGCCATCGGCCAAACTGCCGTTTTCGGACCGGCCTTCCACCGGCAAAAACGCTTTTCAATTTGACATTAAAATTAAGAAAACGGAAGAACTGGGTAGTTTTTTTATACCAGATTTGCTGGCAAAATCACCTTTGATTCTTAAAGGTAGTATCAATTCCGAAAAGAAAACGCTGGCCCTTGACGGGTCTGTGGATGAGTTGCTTTTCAATCAATACCAGGTTAGAGGATTGACCATCAATTCGAGGAATATTGGCAACAAATGGTTAATGAGAATTGGAACTAAAGATGCTGTGTTGGGAGGAAACCTGGTATTTGAAAATTTTTCAATCAATAACTCGCTTGTACGTGATAGTCTGAATACTGCAATCACCTGGAACAATAATAGTGTTCCGACTTCAAGCGGGAAAGTTGATTTTATGGGTGTCTTTTCAAGGAATACGGATGGTAAGAGTTTGGCGGATTTTTACCTTCGTCCTTCGAAAATCTGGGTGGCCGATTCATTATGGCAAATCGAAAAGAGTCATTTACATATCGATACGACTTCAATTGCTGTCGATAACTTTAGCATTCATCACAACAAGGAGCATTTTAGAGTATTTGGGAAAGTCACAGATAACACATCCGATAAAATCAATGTTGAATTTAATCGGGTCAAGCTAAGTAATCTTGATTTATTGATTGGCGAAGAGATTGGGATTTTTGGGGAGCTAAATGGAACAGTTTCTGTCGCTGATCCTTACAATTCATTTTTTCTCACAAGTAAGCTTAAAGTATCAGACTTTACCTTTCTGGAAAAGAACTTTGGGGATATACTTCTTGATAATACCTGGGATCAGGGCAAACAACAGCTAAACACTTCGTTGTCGCTAATTAAAGATTCGAAGGCAGGACTGGAATTGAAAGGCTATTACAAACCTAAAAGTGACAGTCTTGAGTATCATGCCAATTTCAAGGATTATCCGCTTGAATCATTACTTCCCATTTTGCAGAGCTTTTCAAATAGTGTTGAAGGTCTTGGAAACGGGCAGGTGAGCATTACCGGCAAATTGTCGGCACCCAAATTCAATGGTAAGGTGGCAGTCACCAATGCAAAAATTGGCATCGATTATACCAAAGTCGTTTATTCATTGAGCGATACGGTAAGGTTTTCGAATGATTCTATTATTTTTAAAAATATTTCAGTTTCCGATGTCGATAACAACAAGGCCCGATTTAATGGCGTAATTACCCATAATTTGTTCAATCACATGACCTATGATATGTTTGCAAGCACAAGCAATATTATGGCCTTAAATACAACCGGAAGCGACAATCCTTTATTCTATGGTATTGCACATGCCTCGGGTATGATACGAATTTCGGGAAAGTATGCAAGCATCCGATTGGATATGTCGTTAACCACAAAGCCTGGAACACAGATCAATGTGCCACTCGAAAATCCAGAATCTGTCAACCAGTATGATTTTATCCGGTTTGTGAATCCTGATTCGCTTGTACAAAAGGACAGGTCTACCACAAGGATAAGTAATTCGGGCGGATTTGAGATGAATCTTGACCTTACGACCACCCCTGATGCAAAAGTTCAAATGATATTTAACTCAACGGTTGGTGATGCAATCAATGGATATGGATCAGGAGACCTCAGGTTTAATTACGACAAGGATGGGAATTTTTTCATGTATGGCGATTATAAGATCGATAAAGGAGACTACATGTTTACACTTCAAAATGTACTTGTAAGGAAATTTCGGATCGACCAGGGAGGACTTATTTCGTGGAATGGCGACCCATATGGTGCTATCGTGGATCTTGATGCAGTATATACCTTAAAAGCGCCTGTCAATTATCTGCTAATTAATTCCAGCCAAACTGATAAAACACGCCGGATCCCTGTCGAATGCCGAATCAATCTGTCAAAGAAATTGCTTAATCCAGCATTGAAATTTGATATTGCTTTTCCAACTGCCGACGAACGGACAAAAGATGAACTTCAGCAATTTATAAGCACCCAGGATGATATTAACCGGCAAATGGTTTCGTTACTGGTAATGGGGCAATTCTTCACGCCTGAATATCTCAGGGGCAGACAAGATTTTCAATCGAATACCGGAGGTTTGGTAGGATCTACGACTTCAGATATTCTTTCCAATCAACTTTCCAATTGGTTATCGCAGATCAGCAACGAATGGGATATTGGCTTTAATTACCGACCTGGTGATCTGGTTAATGCGAATCAAATGGAATTGGCTTTAAGTACGCAGATACTCAACGACCGGGTGAAAATAAACGGTAATATTGGAAACAACAGCAATTTACAGTCGAATATCGCAAATCCTGTGGTAGGTGAGGTCGAAGTATTTATAAAGCTCAATAAATCTGGCAAATTACAACTTAAAGCCTACAATCGTGCAAACGACGATCTGATTTACGATACTTCACTTTACAAACAAGGTATTGGCTTTTCGTTCACCGAAGAATTCGATACTTTGAGCGATCTTTTTAAGCATTACCGTCCTAAAAAATCCTCGAACAAAGTAATCATAAATCAGGATACTTTGAAAGGACAATCAGTTCAATAGTCAAAAATTGGTAGGATATTCATTCGGAATGCCTATTTTTGCCACAATAGTTATTAAATCATGAATTGTAAAATATATCAATTTTATTCCCTATGTTAAATCTATTATTTATTCAGGGTGCACAAGGGGCAATCGGGACTTCTGATATTGCAACAAAAACAGCCAAAGCTGCAGTTGAACTAAATTTCTTCGATCTTGCGTTGAAAGGGGGCTGGATCATGGTTCCGATCATTTTACTTGGCTTTGTAGCTGTTTACATCTTTGGTGAACGCTATTATACAATCCGAAAAGCCTCAAAAATTGATCATAGCTTTATGGATCAGATTAAGATGTTGATTCATAAAGGCAAAATAGATGAAGCTGTGATGTTATGCCGTTCAAATGAAGCACCAGTAGCCCGGATGATCGAAAAGGGAATTTCGCGCATTGGCCGACCACTAAATGATGTCAATACTGCCATCGAAAACGTCGGCAATCTTGAAATTTCGAAACTTGAAAAAGGCTTTCCGGCACTTGCCAGCGTTTCTGGTGGAGCTCCGATGCTTGGTTTTCTTGGAACAGTAATTGGGATGGTGCAGGCATTTTACAACATGTCAACTGCTGGGAGCAATGTCGATGTAACAATTCTTTCAGGCGGGATTTACCTTGCCATGGTAACAACAGTTGCCGGACTAATTGTCGGGATTACCGCCTATTTTGCCTATAATATTCTTGTTGCAAAAGTCGAATCTGTTGTGTTTCAAATGGAGGCTACCACTTCCGAATTTATGGATCTATTGCATGAACCTGCCAAATAGTTAAATTTCAACAAATATGGCATTACGTAAACGAAACAAAGTTGAATCAGGATTTAGCATGGCTTCCATGACAGATCTTGTATTCCTGTTACTGATATTCTTTATGATCACTTCAACCGTGGTTAGTCCGAATGCACTGAAATTATTATTGCCGCAAAGCAGTAATCAAACCAATGCAAAACCGCTTACCACCATTTCGATCACAAAAGAACTTCAATACTATGTCAACAATAATGGGAAACCGGTTTTGGTGAATTTTACTGAAATCGAACCTTATCTGCGTCAAACACTTGGCAATCAACCCGAAATGTATATATCGCTTCATGCCGAAAAATCGGTACCCATCGAGGAAGTTGTGAGAGTGATGAATATTGCCAAACGGAATAATTACAAGATGATACTTGCTACAAGTCCGGAGCGGGATTGATCAATACAAATTGAAAAATATAGATTATGACATTAAGCAATAGCGAGCGAACAGGATTAATTGCAACTGTATTATTTCATACAGCTGTTTTGCTGTTGCTGCTATACATGGGATTTGTCGTACCATATCCACCACCACAAGAGGAGGGTTTTTTGATTGATTTTGGAAATTCGGACACCGGTCTCGGGCTGGAAGAACCTTCAGCCGCAAGTGCACCGGAAGTGGTTGCCGCTGCAAAGAAAGTCGTTCCTGCCGCGAAACCCATCAACCGACCACAGAAAACTCCTAAAGTTGAAGACAAAGGGGATGAAGATCTGCTCACGCAGGATTATGAAAAGACCGTTGCAGTCAATTCGCGTGCAAAGAAAAAAGTGCGAGATGAAAAAAAGGCAAAACTTGACGAAGAGCAACGGATAAAAGCGCGTGAAGAACAGCAGCAAAGGGCTGAGGCACTCGAATTACAGCGTCAGGAAGCAGAGGAGAATCGTATAGCTCAAGAAAAAACTGCAAAGATTGGCGCCATTAATTCTCGTGCGAAAAATGCTTTTGGTGGCGGTAAAACCGATAATGGATCACAAAGTACAGGTCAGGGGAACACCTACGGAAGAGGCAATCAGGGAAGTCCTGATGGTACCCCAGGAGCCAAACAGTATGGACTTGGTGGCGGAGCGGGTAAGGGTATTTCATTCAGTCTTTCCGGACGAAATGCCCGTTCGTTGCCCAAACCGAATTTCCCTGGAAATGAATCCGGAACTGTGGTTGTAGAAGTTACTGTTGATAAAAACGGGAAGGTGACTACGGCTTCACCAGGTTTTAAGGGTTCGAATACTGTCAATCCAGATCTGCTTGAAGCAGCCAAAAAAGCGGCATTGGCAGCCAGTTTCAATACGGACGCAAATGCCCCTGCCTTCCAAAAAGGGACCATAACCTATCATTTTATACTTCAATAGAAGAGTACGTTGATATGTGTCATCTTATAACAAGCTGCTGACTGTTTTTTATCTGATTATCATCATGTTATAATTACATCTATTCGCCTGTTCATAAAATTATTGTGAATAAGGCTAAAAATAATTAGCATTTGTGTTTCCATAGCCGTGATTTTTATATATCTTTATAGAAAGTTTCCGGATGCAAATTCCGGATTTATTGAAGGCTAGAAGTAAGTAATGGTTGAATTGTTGATTTCAGGACAATTAACCAATTGTATTTGAGAAAGGTTATTTGAGATTTGCGCTGCATTTTATCATAAATTCAATCTCTGAGTGAAATGAAAAATTTCCCCTACTCCGAAAATGAACTGCTTGAAATCGCCTCTGATTTCAAAAAGAACCTAAAAGATCATTTTGATTCCATAAAAGAATTTTGTCCGGGTCTGACCCAGGAGTTTATTTATAAATTCAAGGCACTTTTTTATGAGGTTCAGTCACCTCCTTTAGAACCAGATGCTGATCCTGTCGTCAAGGAGTTTAAACTTGCACTGGATGATCTATCAAATCAGGTCAATTGTTTATTCCCTATTTTCCGATTCTATATGCAAAAAGCTTTTCCATACGCTTCCAATTTATGGGAAGCTTATCAGTATAGCGAAATTGAAAAAGCAATGCGTGATTACGCTTTGTTACGCGCCTGTTTGGAAGGATCTGTGAAAATTATTGATGATAAAAGGACAGAATTACGTGCGGCAAATTGCCCGAATCCAACGCTAAACGAAATAGTTGATTTGTCAAAACAGATCAGCGATAAACATCAAGCTTATATGGAATACCTTAGAATCAAAGATGTAAAGCATATGGATTATCAAAATAATCTGAATGAGCTTTTTAAACTAATGAAAATGGTGCATGATGCAGCATCAAAATGTTTCAAAAATAACCCTGAATACTTAAAGAAACTGACATTCCCTGCCAAACAACCCTTGCCGCAAAATTAATAAAGCGATGTGTAAAAGATACGAGAAGAGGAAAAGCAAATGAGCAAAATCATAAAAAACTTTTAAAATACTTCACATAAACCTCCATATTACGTTCAAGTAACTCGACTGAATATTCATAAGCTTTCTGGTCATCCTGTGCTTCAACGGCATCTAAAATGCATTGCTGAAGCCGTAAGGTATATTCTTTTTCGCCTTCCACATTGGCATAAATCAAGTTTCTCATTCGGGGCAACAGCGAATAGATGGGTTCCAGGCTTATAATAATAATTGGATTGCCGGTGGCTTTCGAGAGGTTCATATGAAACCGGTTAATCATATCAACTTCAAGTTGGGTATTATCCGGATCGCATTTAGCCAATTCCGCAAGATTCTCTTTTAACAATGCAAGATCATCTGCTGTACGGTTACGTGAGGCAAGACGAGCAATTTCAGGCTCGAACAAACGTCTGACTTCAATAATCTGAGTGATCAGATTCGAATCGAATTTAAGATCGTAATATAAATTGAGCGAATTAATAGCGTCTTCGATCTTTATTTCAGAAACGATCATCCCACTCCCTTTTCGGATTACGATCAATCCACGCGCGCTTAACCGGCGTAAAGCCTCGCGTAAAGCAGTCCGGCTTACTGCAAAACTTTCGCATAATTCCTTTTCTGATGGAAGTTTGGCTCCTGCAACTAACTTTTTTTGTCGTATTGCCTCTTCAATTTTGCGCTCTATTTTTTGACTAAGTGTTTGACTTATTTGTATTTTACCGAATAATTCGTCCATCAGATATGTGTTTCATAAATTTACATAACAAAGATACTCATTTTCATTTTAGCTCAAACAGCTAAATTGAATTTAATTAAAACATCCTCAGATTGTTGCCCTGTCTGGATTATTTGACGATCCCCATCCAGTCCGAAACCTCTTTGTGGATTTTTTTTGCAGCAAAAGAACTTTAGTTGAAAAAAGAGGCTGCAACATTATCTGCAGCAGCCTCTATGCTATTATAATCCAATTAGTATATTACCAACCTGGAGTTTGAGTTAATGTATAACCTTTACCCATGTAATCGCTAATCTGAGTATTTCCAATTGGTGCTAAATAAACCCTATCAGTAAATGCATCGCGGTTAGAGAGGTTTTCGGGAATATAATATCCAACCATATCTGCGCCATTTGTACCTGTATAGGTCACAATGGTACCGTCTGCTTTTTTAATCTTCAGCTTATTGACTTTCGAAGGAACTAACCATTCAGTATATTCAATCGGAAAATTAATCCATAAACCAAGAAGGTTGTCTGGATCGGTATTCTTCATATAGCTGATTTTATTCCAGCGTTTAATATCCATCAGGCGCGTATGTTCAAATACAAACTCCATTCTACGTTCACGACGAATCTCCCAAATTAGGGCAGGAACATCCGAATCACGATCAGGATCATCATAAAGGTTGGCTAATGTCAATGGAGCTGTTTTTTTAATCCCTTTGGCAATAGCAGTAGCATCTAAAGGCCGGTTACGAATTGCATTCACAGAAGCATCAAGTTCTGCCTGAGCTACAACGGCTCCACCTAAAGTTGCTAATTCGGCTTTCGCTTCAATCCAGTTTAGTACAACCTCTGCCAAACGCATTACAGGAGCATCATTTGTATTTGTATTTGAACCGTACAAGGGAGTGTAGGGGCCTGGATACTGTTTTACACCTTCTCTGTCGATAAACTTACAGGCGTATAGTAATGTACCTGACTCCTTCTTAGGGGTGCCCCAGAATGTTGCCTCAAAACGCGGGTCGCGGGTAGCAACCATATTCTTGATATCCAATTTGTCTGCATTTGGAACAGCTGATAATTTATAGGGTTTACCGTCGTAACATACAAATGATTTGGCCAATTTTAAGTTTGGTGCAGTACTTTGACTTTCGTATAAATTTGAATAGGAAGCAACAGAATGCATTACACCAATTGCAGCGTCATAAGTTCTGTACATTAACATTTCTTTGTTGGTAGCCAGATCCTGTGAACCGAACAGTGAACGGAAATCACTTGTGAAAGAGTATTTACCTGTTGCCATCACCTCATTTGAAGCTCTTACAGCCAACTCAAGGTATTTTTTAGCTTTTTCAGCATTATTTAAGTGATATTTTTGCCAGGTACCTTCAAATAGCATAAAGCGGGAGATGAAACCAGCCGCAATATACCTGTTAAGATATTGGACATTACCATCCGAGGTGCGCATGTTATCAAGAACATACACAAAATCATCATATACTTTGTCCATTACCAGCGTTCTGCTGTCTCTGTCTTTGTACATCTGGTCGAATTCGGAATCTTTTATAACCTTATCATAATAAGGTACGTCTCCAAATACACTAACCAAGCGACTGTACTCAAATCCTCTGAAAAAACGGGCCACGGCACTCCAATGCTGATAAACGCTTGTATTAATCTGTTTATCTTTCATTGCCTCTATTCTTTCAAGGAATAGATTTGATTTACGCACCCATGCGAAATCCCACGTAGGTCCTCCATAAGAATTTAACCATACAGCAGTCTCGCTGGTTGATGCTCTCGTGTCAGGTGCCTGTGATTCGAAGTTAGCTTGCTTCCCCGATGAGGTAAAGTCATCGGAAAAATAATAGCCGCGCAGCGGAGCATAATCTTCAGTATAACTCGAGTTATAACCAACAAAATAGTTGGTATAGAAACCATTCGCAAATAAACGTATGTTATTTTCGGAAGTCCAATAGTTGTCATCGTTCATAGTTGTCAACGATGGCCTGTCAAGATAGTCGCTGCAACCGGTGAAACCTAGCGTAACTACTAACAATAAAATGAATAAATATCTTTTCATAATTCTTATATTTTAGAAGTTCAACTGAATACCAACTGAAGCACTCTTGAAGGTTGGAACACCAACACCTGTACGATCCAAATTATAGCCTGTACGATTTCCTGTAGCGGCGTCAGCATCTCTCCACATTGAATAGCCGGAAATTGCTTCGGGGTCGATAGGAAGACTGCCAAGATGGTCAAATGTGAAGAAATTTTCCAAAGCTATATAAACACGCAATTTGCTAACTTTTATTTTCTTTGTCACACTTAATGGTAAAGAGTAACCTACAGTTATGTTCTTGATTCTAAGATAGGCCATATTCAATAAATACCTCGACTGGACCTGCATATTTAAGGTATTATTACTTCCAGCCTGATTGTATGGAGCTGGATAGAAAGCATCTGTTCTGTCTGCTCTCCAGAAATCACTTGCGATTGCTTCGGGAATTGCTCCATCAGATGAGTTATAACCCGGAATAGCAAGGAAGCCATCGCCCCAAACATCGCGTTTACCAACACCTTGTATGAAAAAAGAGGCATCAAATCCTTTATAATCAGCGCCTGCTCTAAAGCCATATTCATAACGTGGAGTGTTATTACCAATCTTTTTTAGATCACCATAATCAGGTTTGCCATCAACACCCTTCACCAATCTGTTACCTGCATTAATCACACCGTCACCATTCAAATCTTTGAATTTAACATCACCAGGACTAAAGACAAAGTTTCCTGCCTGTAGTTTTCCCTGGGTAGCTGCAGCTGCATCCGATAATTGGTTTACAGGGAAACCATCTTTAGACGTTACTGTAACGAGTTTGCCATCATTGCCATACGCAAAGTCAGTTTTTTGATACAATCTGTCAGTTTCATATCCCCAGATCTCACCATAAGTTCTTCCAACATACCAATTTGGCGAGGCGTCGGATCCAATACTGTATGAAGATCCATATTTGGTAATCGTTGTGCTTGCATCGGCTAATGTTGCAGTCAAATTAATTCCGATGCCATTTTTAAAACGATGATTATAATCAATCTGAATTTCAATACCTTTTGTCTGTAATGAACCAAAGTTACTTTGTGGTGCTCCTGTGCCAAAAGTTACAGGAATACCTTCCTGCGGAACAATCATATTCTTCGTATCACGTTGATACCAGTCAAATGAAAATCCAAGTTCACTGTTTAAGAAACGTGCATCTGCACCTAAGTCAAGCGTTGTAATATCTTGCCAGGTAACAGCGGCTGAAACAGCACCGGGAGTAGCAAATTGATAAGATTTAGTATTTGAAATCAACCAGTTGTTGAATGACCCCTTCATTGTAGGAACATATAGTGAGCCTGGGACAGTCTGGTCTCCGATTGTACCCCATGATCCGCGAAGTTTGAAAGCACTAAGCATCGGTTTAGACCATTTCATCCACGATTCTTCATTTACACGCCAGCCTGCCGAGAAGGAAGGAAAATAACGCCACTCAAGACTTGAGGGAAATTTGGATGTCCCATCATACCTGAGGTTTGCTTCAAACAAATATTTCTCTTTGAAATTGTAGTTAACACGACCAAAGAAACCAAGTTGTGATTCCCAGTATTCATCACCACTGGCTGTCTGAATTCCAGTAGCTAAATTAAATTGAGGATTTTTATAGTCAATCAGTTGAGTTACCTGAGAAAAGTTAGATGCCCAATTGTACCCTACCTTATTCATCCCCAACATAAACTTAAATTTATGAATGTCAGCAAGACTTAAATCATAAGTTGTATTCAAGTTGATTGTATTCCACTGATCATTTCTTGAATTACGATTAACCTGATCCGGATTTGAACCTACTCCTGTATAAGTAGAATTAACCAATTGGTAAGCGGGTAAAGCTCCCGTTGTTGTGGAGGGGACAACTTCACCTGCATCATTCATGTAAATTCTATTTCCGGCTGCATCATTCTTAGGAACAGCTGCAGACCATGTATCACGGGCTGTAAAACGTGTACCTGGGTTCTTATTGATATACTCCTGATTAGCGTGAGTATAGTCAAAATTAATCGTCCAATCCTTTGTGGGGGTCATTGTAAAACCACCGTTAAGACTTGTATAATTAGTCTCCTGGAAAGCAGTATTGGCCTGGGCAACTTCTGATGCAGGGCTTCTTAAAGGATCTCCGTCTTCAGTTGTCATCGGATAGATGGAAGACCAACGGTACAGGTACAACCAGGGGTCAGCAGTTGTAGAGGCAGTAGCATAAGCATATTTCTTCAAACGTTTGGAATACATCGTTCCTGCATGAACCTTTAACCATGGGGTTATCTCAGTACCAATACGAATTGAAGCATTGTAACGGCTAAAATTATCTGTTTTGGCAGGTTTGACCATACCTGTCTGATCTAAATAACCAAAGCTCATGTTATAATCGGTTTTGCCACTCTTGCCATTCACTGAAAGATTATGCGTTTGAGTAGGAGCCCATTCTTTTACCATATAATCATATGGATCGTATGTTCTTAAACCAATCTTGCGACCGTTTGCATCCACAAACCAGTCGCGGCCATACAACATGGGATCATTTGGCTTTACAACGCCACTATATTTTTCCTGCCATACTTTAGCTTTATCATAACCTTCACGAGTCACCTGCCAGAAGGCACCACCGACATCTTTACCGACACGTTCAAATGCACTAAGGGTATATTCTAAAGCATCCAATTTTCCCATTTCCATTTGTTTTGAAATGTTCTGGAATGCCATATTTCCTGAATAGGAAACATTGACGCTTTCAGTTTTTGCACCTTTTTTTGTTGTAATCAAAACAACTCCAAAAGCAGCTTTTGCACCGTAGATAGACGCAGAAGCGGCATCCTTCAAAATTGAAATCGACTCAATATCATCAGGATTAATCATCTGGATAGAGGGGATTTCGACGTTGTCCATCAGTAACAATGGAGCTGATCCACCTTGCAATGAGCCTAACTGACCACGAATCTTCATAACCGGGTCCGAACCAACTTCACCGCTGGGAATAACTACGCTAAGACCTGGTGTTATCCCCTGAAGACCACGACCAACGTCTGCAATAGGCCTGGCTTCCAAGACTTTAGGACTAACAGAAGCCACAGCACCTGTGGTGTTGGCTTTCTTTTGACTACCATATCCAACAACTACAACTTCGCTCATCTCCTGAATTGATGTTTCAAGTTCGATGACGAGATTCGTGTTTTTGCCAGGTTTGATCTCTTTTGGAGTCATCCCAATAAAACTGACCACAATAACTGACTCTGGTTCAATGGAAACTTTGAAATTTCCGGAAATATCGGTAGTCGTTCCATTGGTAGTTCCCTTCTCTATGATGGTTACACCAGGAAGGGGTTCACTTGTCGTTTTGTCGCGAACAGTCCCTGTGAGTGTTCGCTTTTGCGCGTAAGTCAGTTGAAAGACCATGCACAAGATGAAAATGAGCGCAACTGTTTTCTTCATTTCATTCGATTTTTGGGTTTTGAAATTTATATCTATTGGCATTTAGAAATTCATAAAACAGTCATAACATTTGTCGGTCAATAACAAATATTAGTAAAGGATTACAAATTTTCACTAAAGATAGATATTTGAATTGTATGTTGTATTACAACTTTCAAAAATTATTCATTTATTTTTAAAAGAAATTACTTTTCCTTCAGAAAGAGAAACAAAAATCATGTTTTTGCCATCTGATACCAGCTTATTGATGGCTGAATTACCTGCTTTATACTTCCAGTTGATCTTTTGTTTGGCTGGATTTATGGAAATAATCACACCGTCTCTGGTTCCTATAAATACTTGATTTTCTAAAGTTAAAATAGCACAGGGATTGTGCTCGTAACCAAATCCGGCATTGATAGACCAGTTCAATTTGAATTCAGTACCTTCCGTAGAAACTGAAATAACAGAATCGTTCATTAATTTGGCATATACCTGACTCTTGTCGGGACTAATTCCCATCGATTCGCGTACCTGGTGGGTACAGTCGCGCCAGATTTGTTTTCCCGAGACAAGATCAATTGTTGTCATACATCTGTCAGGTGCCACAAGAAACACTTTCCCGTTTGCGATTGCAGGAACGATATTGCCCGGTGAATAGAGCTGATGCGGTTTGCCATTGTTCCATTTCCAAAGTAACAGGCCTGTCGTTTTATCAAGGCAATAAAGATGACGGTCCCAGGCACCAAAAACAACCTGTTTGTCGGATATAGCTGGCTTGCCCTGAATCAGTCCGGCAATGCCTTCAAATTTCCAGATCACTTTCCCACTCGACATCTCTATTTTATAAAATGCGGTCGATCCTCCGCCAATATAAAGCATTTCATTTTCAACGATACCATCAGCCAATACAGGGGTTTCAACTTCGACTTGCCATAATTCTTTCCCGGTTTTAAGGTTCAATCCTATGATTTTCCCATCCACTGTTCCAACAGCAACAACGGATTTTCCATTAACTGGCGTTGAATAGATAGGTCCCTGAATTTTCTTTTCCCATAGTCCCCTTTTTGAAGCGATTCTGATCACCTTAATTATCCCAACCGAATTGCCATAAATCAAGGTTTTCCCATCAACAATGCATGGACCAGCAAAAACAGATGCCGTATCCTGAAGATTAAAACCGACACTGACTTCCGGATATTCATCATTCATTTTAAAATCAGGTTTTCTAGAAACTGCCAGGGATGCGATGGGCTTCGTTTTCAGATAATTCAATTTGACTGTAGCTAACTCTTTATCCTTACCAATTTCTTTTTGAGATACATATACGGAGTCGTTTCGTAGTTCCACAATATTGTAGCCAGGCAACTTACTGTTTCGCATCATCATTGCCCTGCCCATAATTCCGGGAATACCATCGAAGTTCAAGAGTGCAAGCCGGTGTCCATGTCCGCAGAAGGAGAGGATACAATTATTATTTTTCAAAATCCCGGTCACGCTTTCCCAGTTACTCAATCCATCGGCAAGCGGATAGTGGTTAAATGCGATGAGTTGCTCTTTTTTGGATTTCGCGCGATTTAGTTCACGTGTTAACCAATGCAGATCTTCCTGTTTTACAAGTCCGTCGCCCATTTTCATAAATGGTCCCGTATTTATTCCAACCATTACAAACCCATTCTTTCGGAACAAAAACCGATCGTTTCCAAACAACCTGTTAAACTGCAAACCTGCTGACTCCGACCAGTTTGTTTCATGGTTTCCCGGAATGACGTAATATGGTTTATTCAATTGCTTTAGGGCATTACTTACCGCTTCAAGTTCGGCATTTGAACCGGTATTTGTCAGATCACCGCTCACCACTATAAAATCAAATTCTGGCTTATTTATTTCATTTACAATTTGATGAAGTGCCGAGTCACTGGCAGATTTCGGGTTAACGTGTAAATCGGTGAGGAGCGCGAAGGTTAGTTTTTGTCCGAATCCTCCTTGAAAGGAAAATAACAAACATATGATGATCAGGAAGTGTTTTTTCATTTTTTAAGTTTTAAAATGCATATCGTATTAGCTGAATATCAATGTGTAAGTGTTGAGCTTTTTGGATACTACCACATTTCCATCGAATGTCATTTTCCTCATCCGGAAGGTTCTTTCAGTCGTTCCGAATATCGTTATGGGCATTCAGAAGGTCATTTCCGGTCGACCTAATTCAAATCTTTTACGCCCGAACGTCTTTCCCCCTCGACCGAATTCAATTCTTATACAACCGAATGTAATTCCCCCTCGACCGAATTCAATTCTTTTACAACCGAATGTAATTCCCCCTCGACTGAATTTAATTCTTTTACAACCGAATGTAATCCCCCTTCGACCGAATTCAATCCTTTTACATCCGAATGTAATCCTCCTTCGGCCTTTGGTTTTCCCACATATGCCTTAGTTCGTACTGAGTCGTCCGTTGATTAATCTTATCTGAAAAATTGGGAAAGTAAAGATATGGGTAAGATCTATTTCAACCGAATCCCAATTCCGGGTAAATCGGACAGTGTGATCTTCCCGTTTACTACTTTAGTTCCTTCGTAGATGTCGTTACCAATCAGGAGATTCCCATCCAGGTCTGCCCAATCGGTCATTGGCGATAACTGAGCTGCTGCTGAAATGGCGCACGATGTTTCGGTCATGCAGCCAATCATCACTTTCATGCCTAATGCTTTGGCCAAATTGGCCATTTTCCAGGCGTTGCGCATTCCGCCACATTTCATCAATTTGATATTGATCCCCGAATATATCTTGCTTGCGGCTGCAACATCACTGATTGTTTGAACGGCTTCATCGCCAATAATCGGAAGCGGACTATTTTCTGTGAGCCAGGCAATATCATCAACAGCAAGTTTACTCATGGGCTGCTCCACAAATACGACCCCTTGGGTGGCAAGCCATTGAATCATATCGAGCGCCATTTGTTTGTCTTTCCAGCCCTGATTCACATCCACACAAATTGGTTTATCCGTCACCGACCGGATGGTTTTAATCATCTCTTTGTCGTTTTCGCGGCCCAGTTTGACTTTCAGAATTTTATAAATGTCAGCTTCCCGGACCTTCACTTTTACCACTTCGGGCGTATCAATCCCAATTGTAAAACTTGTGTTAGGCGTTTTTGTTCGGTTCAAGCCCCATAGCTTATGCCAGGGTTGTTGTACAATTTTCCCAACAAGGTCGTGCAAAGCAATATCAACGGATGCTTTTGCAGCATGATTTCCAATCGCCAGGCTATCTATATATGCAATGATATCTTCGAGTTCGAAAGGATCGCTGAAGGATGACAGGTCAACTTTCGACAGAAATTCAGCTGCCGTTTTCTGGCTTTCACCCAGGTAAGGGGGCATACTGGCTTCACCGTATCCAATCAGTCCGTCATATTCAATCTCGGTAAGCATAACCGGAGTTGTTGTTCTCGAGCTATTCGCTATTGTAAAGACATGGTTCAGTTGAAGATCATATGGCCGGAACCGTAATTTCATGGAGGCAGGTTTTCCCGATTTTTTCTTATTTGTCGCATTTGTTTCAATCCCGGAAACGGATACCGGTAAGATCAACGAACCGGCAGCCAGTCCACTGTATTTTAAAAAATTACGTCTGTTACTCATTCGTAGATTGTTTAGTTTTAAATGTTTTTGCATAGAGCTCTAAGGGGCAGTATTTTAAGTCGCTTATATTTTTCCGCGATTGCAAATCGCGGGACCCATATAGCATCAATACCAGCTATGTTGTTTTACAGGCAAATCGCCTTGCTCCGAAGGTATGCCGATAATTCTTTTTGCTCCAATTAAAACAGTACTTAGATGCTTACTGTAGTTTTCTCTTTTTGGATTAAAACTATTGATCCGGACACTTCCTGATGAATGTATTAATTCGCTGTCGCCGATGTATATTCCGGTGTGGGTCACCCGGTAAGGGTCCTTCGAACCGAAATAAAGCAAATCACCTTTTTGCAGTTGATCCCAGCCCGAAGAAATATCAATGTCTTTGCCATGTTTAGCCTGTTGCGAAGCATCCCGCTCCAGAACAACACCGTTTAGAAAACATACTGTCTTTACAAAACCGCTGCAATCGACTCCCTTCGAAGAGGTTCCTCCCCACAAATAGGGAAATCCCAGGAATTGTTTCCCGGTAACAATTAATTTTTCGGGAATCAGGTTAACGGTATCTTTCCATTGTTTTAAATTCAACCAATTCAGCGTTGATACATAACCAGATCTGCCGTCAGGGAGGGTTACTTCCGTAATGTTTTTATTTTCAAACTTTCTAACAACAATAGCTCCGGCAACCAGGTCGCTTACCACAGTTGACAGTTTGCTGTCTCCCGAAATAACGCCGTAAGTGTCGGTATAAATGATCCGGTCAGCATTTCGCCAATCGTTGATTCCTGCCCGATTCATCGGTTGTACTGATGTGGCATTTGTCCAGGAGATATATTGATCAGGCGTCTGAATTAAGAGCCAGCCGTCAGCCTCCTTTAAAATCCGTACCGGAGTTCCCATGATAGCCTGCGTTGCCAGTTCAGCCGAGTGAGCCGGCTTTGTTCTTAGATTGGCCACACTTAAAGATACCACGCCCCAGTTTTTTTCGATGTGAATGGTATCGGGAAGTATCACAACACTATCAATCACTGAAATTTCTTTACTTTTAAGTAGCTGTAACACCTCAGCTTTGGCATCGGGAAACATTGATTCTCCTTTTAAAATCATTTCATTGGATTTGCCATTTACGAGTGTGAAGTCGCAAATGCCTACCCGTTTATCGGGAACCCAGCGTTTGGCAATGGCATCGATTTCAGTTTGCAAAAGTTCAACCGATCTTGGCTGGCAACTAATCAACATGGTTAAAAGGGCTATTGAATAGGATATAACTAACTTCATAAATCAGAGAATTGTATCTTGTATGACATCTTTTAAAATGCAAATGTAGTATTTATTCAATCGCAGGTTAAATTTCAATATATGTTTTAAAGCACCATGTTAGTAATCAACATGCATCTCGTAATCCCATTGATTAAAATAGAGATTACCTCCTTCCCATTCAACTTCACCTCTTTGGAAATCATAAGGTTCGCTTCGTGGAAATTTCTTCTCCGGAATAAATTTGCTTCCAATCGCATCGTTTACGATCAACCGGTAAGCATCGATTCCGCCAATATAAAATTCTTTCTCGTGTAAATAGGCAGAATTCTGAAGATTAAACGACATATCGAGCGGAACCCAACCCACACCGTTGTAATAGACTTCGCACCAGTCGTGCAGGTTTACCTCTTTGGGATGCATCATCCAGCCACTCTGCCATTTGACAGGAATTTTCTGATACCTGGCCATCGTCATAAATAATAATGTCTGCATTCCGCAATCGCCCCGCCTGTTGGTCAAAACATATCCGGGAATAAATGGCATGATGGAATACTCCAGCGCACCCGTCCAGATTATATGGTTGTTGATCCAGTAATAGAGCTTTCTCACTTTTTCAGATGGATTAGTGATGCCACCCACGATACTGTCGGACAATTTCTTAATCTCGTTCGTGAAAACGATTTGCGGATGTTGCTCTCCTGTGTGCTTTCTGAAAATCAGGGAGGTTGTGTCATAAGGGAAAATCTTAAACTGGCTCAGATCGAAATACTGTGCACTGGCCTGATAGGTATATTGAATTTCGAAAACCACTGGTTTCCCTTTTGAAGCCGGCTGCTCCAGGTAAATTGAACGTTGTTCAACTGTATCGGGCGCAATGATATAGGTTTCTGGTATCGTTTTTATTAAAGCAACATTGCGTTGACGATCATGTATTTCGCGTGGCCATGGTAGCCAGCATCTCACTGTTTTGCCGTCCGGAACCGCATCAGCATCTACAGTCAGTTGGTAAGTGACTTTCATATTTACAGGAAGTACCGGTTTTCCATTAGATTTGCTTTCATTGAGCACCTTTCTCGAATGCTCGAGGCAAAACAAAGAAAGTTTATCTGTTACAAAACTCTGTGATTCGGTTTGTTTGGATTGCCGGCTTTGAAGGATTAATTTCAGATTCGAAACTGCCCGTTTGAAATACCGTTTCTCACCATCGATTATCCTGTATTCAAGCCAGTTATTTTTCTCCCAGGTAACTCTGTCATTTTTAGAATACTCACCAAATTCTTTTTTTAGACGCACTTCAATTTCATTCGTTGTAATAGTAAAATCGGCTTTGATTCGGCCGTTCATATCAATGATTGATGAAAGTTTTATTCTCGTTGATGAATCGGGGTTCCCATTCTTTAATAATGAATCAGCCCATTGATTAGCAAGTGCCAACTGACCGTTCTGAATAGCTGTTTCGATATTGGGGAGTGTATAGTTTACCGGCGCCCTTTGTTGACAGCCCACAATTGTCAGGATAATAATTAGGGCAAAGAAGTTGGAAATACGATTCATATATTAAACCCTTTAATTACTTTTACGATTGTTGTAATACAAATTTAAAAGTACACATTTTGTGCTGATTCCGAACTATTTTAATTTTTATCATTTATGAGATTTATTATCACAAAGCAATTCTTATTCGTGTTGATCTTCACCCTTGTTACCACATCACTCTCGGCACGAAAAGTGAAAACCGGAGTCGAAATGCTGAAAGCACAAAATTTCTCATCGATCAAAGGTAAAAGAGTTGGGCTAATTACCAATCCCACCGGTATTGACAGGAATCTTCAATCGACTGTCGACCTCTTTTTTCATTCAAAAGAATTTAAACTGGTGGCTCTTTATGGACCGGAACATGGCGTCCGGGGTGATTATTCAGCAGGAACTTCTGTCGCGAATGTCAAAGATCCTGATACCGGATTACCTGTTTATAGTATTTACGGAAAGACCCGTAAACCGACACCCGAAATGCTGGAGGGCATTGATGTGCTCGTCTATGATATTCAAGATATTGGTTCACGATCATATACTTACATCAGTTCATTGGGATTGGCGATGGAAGCTGCTGCTGAAAATAAAATCGAATTTGTTGTTTTGGACCGGCCAAATCCTTTGGGCGGAATTAAGATGGAGGGTTGCCTTACCGAGCCTGAATTCACCTCCTTTGTCAGTCAGTTTCCGATTCCATATATACATGGACTAACAGTAGGTGAACTGGCTACCTATTTAAATGAAGAAGGTTTGCTGGCAAATAAGATCAAATGCAAACTTACAGTTATTCCAATGAAAGGGTGGAAAAGGAAAATGACTTTCGAAAAAACGGGTCTTCCATGGGTACCTTCCTCGCCTCATATTCCGCACAACTATTCACCGGTTTTCTACCCGGTTTCCGGCATTTTGGGTGAACTATATGTGATGAGTATCGGGGTAGGTTATACGCTGCCTTTTCAGCTTTTTGCAGCGGAATGGATCAATGCAGACAGTCTTTCCAGAAATATGAATGGATTAAATCTGCCAGGTCTGCAGTTTCGCCCGATTCATTTTACGCCCTATTACAGCGTAGCAAAAGATAAGGTCGTTCATGGTGTTCAGGTATATGTTACCGATTACGGGAAAGCGGAATTGTCGCTTGTCCAATTTTGGGTATTGCAGGAAAGCCACAAACTATGGCCTGACAAAAATGTCTTCGAAATGTGTGAAAAATCACGACTTAATATGTTTGACAAAGTCTGTGGTACTGATAAGGTGCGAATTGAATTTTCTAAAACTTTCCGTGTAGATTCGATTCAACAGCTCTGGAAAAAGGATATTGTTGTATTCAGGAACAAGGCTAAACGGTACTTTCTATATTGAAATGGTGAAATGTTAAAATTAATTAATCGGCTTTTGTTTCCGGTGATTTAAATATATAATAATTAGTGCATTAGATTTATTTTGTTTTGAAATGTGCATTACTTATTTAATCCAAAAGTCAATCTTCTCAATTAAAAATACAATACTTAGTTAGAATATTTAAGTAAATTAATTGGTGTAAAATATTTTACACAGTAAAAAAATAGGTTGCGTCAAAAATTATCTAATGATTTAATTGACAGCCTGTTTTTTAATTTATTTTGTGTATAAAATCGATCGTTCATATTAAGATTCATTATAAATTATAGGGGCTGATAGGTCAGTTTTATGAATTGATTGTTAATTCTCCATATTGACCTTAAATTTATATAAAAGGTTAGAGGAGATATTATATGGGTGAGATTAAATTACGATTTTCGTTGTTATGTTTAAAAAGGTTGTTTTTAAATAGCAATAAACGTAACAGGTAATGACAAAGGTCGTTCACCAGTTGATTCGGTCGTCGTATGTTGTCGTGGTTTTAATGGCTTTAGTTTTGCTGGGTTATTTCGGCTTTTCTTTTTATAACATTCCCATCGAAGAACGATATTTTCACTCCGACTATGCAATGCTTAAACCCAGCGGTTTATTGGGACATGGTTTAGGCATTATTGGAACATTACTTATAGTGATTGGCGTATTCTCGTATATGGCACGAAAAAGATTTCATATCTTTTCGCGTGTGGGGGTTTTAAAATACTGGCTTGAATTCCATATTTTTCTTTGCTCATTAGGTCCTGTTTTAATACTCTATCACACCTCCTTTAAATTTGGAGGAATTGTATCAGTTAGTTTCTGGAGTCTGGTTGCAGTTGTGGCAAGCGGTATTATTGGTCGGTTTATTTATTTGCAAATACCTCGCTCCATCGAAGGACGCGAATTAAGCTGGGTGGAAGTTCAGGATATGAGAAATGAACTTAATAAAGCATTAAAGACGAAATTCGATATCGATAGTTCCGAAATAAATACGGGAAAATCTTCCGGGAAAGTTTCTGAATTAAGAGCTTTAAAACTCTCTGCATCTGAATTTAGAGAAGTTAAACAATTGATAGTCCGCCAGCGATTGTTGACACAAAGAATGGCACGACTCGATATGATGCAAAATATTTTCAAGTATTGGCATGTTGCTCACTTGCCATTTGCATTGATCATGTTGATTGTAATGGTAATACATGTAGCTGTTGTTCTCACGTTTGGTTATAAATGGATATTTTGACATTATGGATATAGTAATAGAAGAAGTTGAAATTTATGGTGTTACAGCTATTCTCATCTTAGTTGTTTTGTATATCTATATTCGGAAGCAAAGGCTTGAATCGCGCGAAGTTAGTGAGAAAATAGAGCAGGCAAAGGAGGACGGAGCATATGAACCAGTTTCTTTGTATCCTGTTGTTGATCAACGAAGATGTATCAAAAGTGGGGCATGCATAAAAGCCTGTCCTGAGGATAATATATTAGGTATCAGGAATGGCAAAGCGACTATCATTAATGCATCGCATTGTATTGGTCATGGCGCATGTTTTAGGGCTTGTCCGGTAGAGGCAATTTCTTTATATATCGGAACTGAAAAAAGGGGCGTCGACCTGCCACATGTAAACCCCAATTTTGAGACGAATGTACCTGGAATTTTTATTGCCGGTGAATTAGGAGGAATGGGTCTGATTAAAAACGCAGTTACTCAGGGCCGCGAGGCTGTTGAAAATATAGCAAAATCAATTAAAAAAGATTCTCAGGCTTCTTACGATTTAATTGTAGTAGGTTCAGGACC
>Ga0209512_1000800_pt1 | contig 45551 bp, 74 predicted proteins | sample frozenSSSSmetaG_FD_184142 | JGI IMG/M metagenome (GOLD analysis project Ga0209512, IMG submission 184142) | Glacier valley bacterial and archeal communities from Borup Fiord, Nunavut, Canada, to study Microbial Dark Matter (Phase II) -... | ecosystem: Environmental > Aquatic > Freshwater > Ice >...
CTTAACACTTGATATTTCACTTGTATTAGCATTTGCTATATTCTTTATAGTGGATACTGTGCTTGTTATTCCATTAACATTTTGCTCAACAGTTGTTATTTTACTGCTTTGACTTGATTGTTCTGATGCGATAATTGATATTGTACCTTTTGTTTGATCTATTTGAGTTTGTAATTTTCTTAATTTAGGATTTCCTATAGTAACAATCGTATCTTCTTTTTCTTTAGATTGTATTTTACTATCAACACTTGCTTTAAATCTGCCAATATACTCCATCCCATATTGAAATAGTACCTTTTTATTATCAATTATTAAACAGTCTCCTAAGTCAAGTGCAGGATCAATAATAGATGATCCTATAAATGAATTAGTATTAAAATCTACCAATTCATTGAATATATTTTCGATTTGTTCATTATCAACAATATAACAATTATCTGGATTAATCCAAAGGACATTCCTGGTATTATCTCCAAATGTAAAATCTCTAATTGCATCTTGATAAGTAATATTACTTATTGTACATTCTGCTCCCCATTTGAAATTTCCTAATAATTCGACATCTAATTCTGCTTGATTTTCATAAAATTTTCTCAAATAAAGTTTATTATCTCTACCCATAATAGCAAAACAACCTGCACTTTCAGCTATATAACTCAAATATGTTCTAGCTGTTACAGTATTATCATAAACGTTTATTTCTTTGCTTTCATTTGTAAATGTAATTGTACCTAATTCTAGTCCTGCTTTCATACAAATATCTTGTAATACTTCTTTTAAAGTAGCAGGTAATGCTATTTCACTACCATCATAATTAAATTCAAAATTCAACATATAATCTGTAGCATGTATAAGTATAGTATTATCATCTACCTCTTCAACATTACTTACTTTGTAAATTCCCATTGGGATAATTTCATATATTTCATTTATTTTAATTCCATATTCCACTTTTATTTCTATTATTGCATTTGTTACTGCAGTTTTATATAATTTTATTCCAATTTCTTTAGCAGCTGTACTTCCTAAACATAATATATCATCCATAAATAATCTATGAGTTATATTAAAATCTAAAATATAATCGGGATCTACTTCAATATCATTTAAATAAATCTTTAAAATATGTTCAGTATCAGAATTATATATATTTTGTTTCCATGCTTCACTTGTTAAATACATAATATACCCCCTACTGTACTATTGTTTTTTTCTTTTGGCTTAAATTAAATGATACTTTCCATTTATTTTCAGAAACACCTTCATCATTACTTGTCCTATACATTTCTGCACTTCTTTTAGCACATCTAAATGGAGCTATCATAATTCCACCAATTATATTAGGAGATTTTATCCATATATTCATAGGATTTTTAAAAGTTTTTGATAATATATTTTCTGCTTCTGCTTCTGTTAAATAATCATATCCAAACTGAAGTTGATGCATACCTTTTGCTATTATAGTATCAATTAAGGCAGCTGTAACAGTACTTCTATAACTATCTTTATCTATATCTTCTGAATCTATTTTAAAAGTTGAGGGGGTTTTCATTACCTCCTCATCAACTTTCCACAACATAATTATTCACCCACCTTTATACCTTTATAACCGCTTTTCCCATAACTCTAGACTGCTCATTTATTAGATCTATAATATTATAAATAAATCTTTTTTCACCAATTTGAACTACTAATTGTTCTAGTCCAGAATTTTGTTTATCGGATGCAGCTTCAGCAATCTCTTGTTTCATATTTCTAAATTGTGGAGATTGTCCTAAAGGTATTACTGCTTCTTGATATTTACCTTCACCAATATTAGCATAAGTGCTTCCAGTTGCTACACCACCCTCTGCCATTCTTGGAATATTTAATAAATTTAATTTTGTTATACTTACACCAGGTATTGCATTTAAAACTCCTATAGCTAAATTTATTGCTCTAATAAATCCATTTACTGTAGTTTCTGCAAATCCTATTACTCCATTTACGACACTTTTAATTGTGCCACCAATTGCATTACTAATAGTTGTACCAATAGTTCCTACTGTGTTTTTTATAGTATCCCATGTACTTAAAAATCCATTTTTAACATTAATCCATACATTTGAAAATGTTTCACCTATTGATTTTGCTTTATCAACTATCCAGTTCCAAACACCACCAAAAAATGTAATTATTCCATTCCATACACTAACAAAAAAGTCTCCTACCTTTGATAGTATAGCTACTATAATATCTCCTAGTTTTGTCCATGCACTAACTATAAAATCACCCAAATTTGTAAGTAGGAATTTAACTCCCGCTACAAATTCTTCCCATTTTAATATTAATGTCGTAATTAAAAATCCTATTGCAAGTATTAAACCAACAATTAATGCAGGTATTGCACCAAATAATAAAAATACTGCAATCATTATTAAACCTATAGAAAGTAATATATATCCAAATGCTTTTACTAGATCACTATTCTCATCTAATAATTTAGTTACTGCAATTACACCAGCAGCAATTCCAGCAATACCTATAGCTGCACCTAATAAATTAGGATTTATTTTTTTTACTGCAGTTATGAAATTATCTATTTTATAAACTGCAAATGCTAATGTTATAGCTGCACCTATTTCTATTATTAAATCTCTATTTTTAGTTAACCAATCCCATATTTCCTTTACCTTATTTGCAAATTCAGTTACCTTTGTTGTATCAATATTGGGTAATTCTATTTGAGGTATACTAGAAATATCAGCACCCCCACCGCCATTACTATCAGATAAATTACTTATTTCATCAATACTTGCAAGTTGTTTAGCAGCAGCAGCTGCTGCTTTTGTTGATTTTGCTTGTGAATTTAAAGCTTTAGCATTTGCTCTTGCAACATAATCTATTCCAGTTAATGCTTTAAGAAATGCATTTATATATGCCAATCCTCTTGCCATTAAACTTGTTATATATTCTATTATTGGTGCTAAAAAAGATCCTAAACCAGCCCAATTACTTTGTATTTTATCAGTTTGATCAGAATCCATTGCTAAATATGCACCAGCTGCCCTGCTAACCATTGAAAATATTCCTCGTATGCTAAATAATGATAACGCAAATCGTTTTAAACTTGATACTGCATTGTTTATTGCTTTTGCTGTGTTGTTTACATGTGGAGATACATCTAATGATTTACCTTTACCTTGTAATTTAGATAGTTGTCGTTCTAATTTCTCTAATTCAGCCTTCATTTCAAGCACTTCATTTTCATTAAAATATTTACTTGATGTCGGAGTATTGAGAATGTTCTTTAAATCGTTTATTTTTCTTTCTAATATTGTTTGTTGAGCTGTAGTGCTATTAATAGCTTGTTTATAGCTATTAATACTTTGTTTAGCCTGGTTATAACTGTTTGCACTTGTTTTTGCTATTTGTTGAGCTTGTTGTACTGCCTTTTGAGCAGGTTCTATTGTTTGTTGTACTGCTTGTTTCACTTCACTTACAACTTGTTTAATACCTGCCAATGCATCTTTTATATTTGCTTTTATTACAATTTCTAATTCTTCTACTGTGATAAGTCATCACCTCATTTCATTCCTCTTAAATTTCGTACTATTTCTTCTAAACTTTGAGTTTCTGTATTTTCTACATCTTTTTCAAACAATTTTCCAAATACTTTAATTAATTTCTTAAATACAGGTTTTTTAACTATTTGAGGATCACTCATAAGTAATTTGTCTGATAAAGCATCTAGTAATTGAATCTCAATCTTTAGATTATCTTCTTTTAATTCAAAAAAAGATTGCACGTACAAATTTGCTTCTCTGTACGTGCAATTCCAAAATTCTTGTGGTTTCATTCCTGCTTTATAAGCAAGAGGTTCTAGTTTATATATTAAATCAGAAATATCTTTGTTTAAGCTTTGTGTCCCCTGAACTCTTCTGCTGTGATCTCGGATACTGCTTTCTCTGTTGAGTTCTTGATTATTTCTTCCATATTGATTGATGACATTAAATCCTCTGCTTTCGCTTGAAGTTCCTCTAGTGTCATCTTCTCGTTGAAAAAACCTTGTTCATTCACCTCAACTGCAATCTCACTATAAATATCTTTATATGATTTTTTAGATTCTTTCATATAATCATCTAAAAAATCATAAACATAGCTATCGTCAACAAATGCTTTATTAGTTCCATCTGCTGGTTCTGCAAATGCATATATTATTTTAGCTAATATTTCTAAATCACAATCTCTCAATGCTTTAAAATATATTTCTGTAAGGTTTTTGCCTTTTAACTTTTTAGTTAGATCAATTATCTTTCTAGTACTTAATACTATTTCAATTTTTGATTTTTTAGTTTCTAATATCATTTTTTAATCTCTCCTTTTATTATTTAAACTACTGGAAACCCTTTAGTTTCTTTGACAACAGTTGATTTATATATTGTTATTTTTTCTTGTAACATACCATCTATTTCTATTGGTTCATTTGTTAATGCTATTGTTCCAGCAAAGTCAAATGTTAATGGTTTAGTTGCAATTACTGCAGTTGCTTCTGGAAGTTGTACAAAGAAATGTTTTGTTGTTCCAGCAGTTTCTACTGCTTTTAATGTATCATGTTGCTCTTCAGTATATAAAACAGTTATTTCTAATGTTTCAGCTTTTGATCTACCTTTTGCAGACATTTCCTCATCTAAATCTAAAGCACCATAAGTTACTGGCTCTGGAGCTGATTTAAGAATTGGAATAGCTTGGACATATGCAATTTGTACTCTTGCTTCTGCTGTTCTTGTATCTCCCATAAATAATTTAGACAACATACTTGTCTTTGGAGTTGTTGCTTCTGACATGTTTATTCCCCCTTCGTTATTTTATTAATTCAAATGAATTATATAATCCATTGTAATTTACTTCATAAATTGTTACTAATCTGTATTTTTTTGTTACATCATCAAATGTATCTAATAGAGTATTAGTTCTCATAAAATTAAACTCTCTTAACTTTACATCTGTACTATCGGCCATAGCCATTACATCATACTTTTTATTAGCCCAATGTTCAATGGCAATAGAATATCTTTGTTTTACTGGTATTCCATCATCAGATAATTTATCTTGCCTTAATGGAGTTTGTACAACTCTACAAGGAAATATTGAATCTGCTGAAGGATTTTGTAAAACAACTTCTTCACCTTGCTCTTTTAATTTATTTACTATTAATACAACAAAATCTTTTAATTCTAATCTTGAAATCATTTTATAGCCTCCTTTAACATTTTCAATAGATTTTTTTGAAATATATCTAATGCAATCTCTCTACCTTCAAATCCTGTTGGTCTCATGAATGGCTTTGGTTGTTGTGCATACATAATATAAAACTGTTTACCTTTTATAATAATTATCCTATTACTTCCAAAGTCTCTCTCTGCTTTTTCAACTGGTAAAAACCAATATGTATAACCACTCTCAACAAAAGTTTTTGTAACTCCTATATGTGGTCTTTCTGCAAAATTACCAGTTCCAAATTCAAGAAAAGATGCATATGCAAATGTTTTGGAATCAGTATATAATCTACCTTTAATATATCCATTCTTAGCTTCTATTGTAAATGGAATCATTGAAATATCTTTTTTACCAATTTTATATTGTAATGCTAATTTTTGGATTGTTTCCATTGATTCTTTCATTGATTCTTTAGCTGAATTTTCTAAATTGTTTGCTATATTTTCCATCTTTTTATAGAAACTTTTCAAGTTGCTTTCTTTCCATTTTACACTAATCATAATTACTCACCATTGTATATATTTAATGTATATACAGTAGTTTTGCCAATTTTAGGACAATTCTTGATAGTATAATCTGGTAAAATACTTGTTGATGCAGAAATATCTGTAAGACATACTCCATCACCTTTCAATAAATTAATAGTTTTATCTGTTCTGCCTTTATAAATAGTATGATCTATTTCTCCAGCTGAATTTTTATCTAGTTCATTTAAATCTTGTTGCAAATTCAAGTATATTACTTCTATGTAATTCCACACAGTTGTATATTCTCCATTTACATTAGATTTAATCGGTCTGCATACCCATAATTTAGTTAGATTTCCTAACTTCATTATTTAATTTTCCTTAAACCATTTGATATAATATCCTGGCGAAGTTTCTTTTCAATATCCTCATAAGAGCTTGATAGACTTCCTTCGCTAGAACTTGTTTTACCTTCATCTCCTCTGCGCAAATATGCAGCTTTTACAGCAGTTTTAATGTAAGGTGATAGTTTAGTATCAGTTGTTAATCTATTAGATGTATGACTAGCAATAGCTGTCATATCAGTAAGTATATTTGTTAATACTGTTTCATCTCCAGTTTTTAAGTTTGCACCCAAATCACTTTTTATTTGTTCTAACATACTATTGCCTCACTTTCTATCCTTGTTCTGGTATTAATGCAAACAAAACATCTCTTGTAGCTTTAGCATCATATTCTATTTTGTTTTCATAAAGTATTTTCTTGATTTCTTTAACTGTTAGCTCTTTTGCTTTTTCTTCTATTTCTTCATATAAATCTGATTTTACCATTTGCTCTTCGACAAAAGAAGAGTTAGGGGCTAATATAGCCCCTGTTTTTATATTTTTAAATTTTTTCATAATAAAACATTCCCCCTATTTATTAAATTACTGTATTTTTGTAGATTATTAGGTCTTCCATAACTGCTTTTGTACCTTTATATAAGAACATACCAAATGCTGTAGCATCTGATAAATCAACCTTTTTAGGATTGTATATTGAAGGTAACACTGGTTGAGCTACTGAACCAATAACCATTCCTATATAGTCAACTCCAGCTGGTAAAAATACATTTGAACTTACTTTTGCATTATTGTAAATTCCTAATTCAAAAGATTTTACATTTGAATTTGAATTTGGTAATGTAGCAATTTTTGTTCTTAATTTACCATAATAATTTGGAGTCATAGCTATTTCAATCATAGTTCTTGGAACTCCACGAACAAAATCATTTTTAGTAGTTTCAAGTGTTTGGATAGCTTGCTCTATTTCTTCCTCAACAGTTATAGCTGTTGGTGTAAATTGAGTTCCTGCAGTTTTTGCTACAGCAAAGAATTTTTCTTCTAATTCTACTTTTATTGATTCTTGATGATTTACAGTTCTTTTTTCTATTAAACCGTTAACACCATACATTCTTAAGTCTTTTTCTTCAACTTCTTCAATATATTCTGTATCATCATCTATTGCAACTATTACAGGTTTAACTGCTACTTTTTGTCCTGCTCCGCCTGTTCTAGCTGTTCCATATACATTTCCTTTAACGTTTACAAATCTCTTTGCATTTACACTTCCTGTTGAAGGATCTCCTGATAATTCTGTATTTTTCAATCTTGAACTAGCAGTATCTGCGTTTATATTTTCTATAACTTTTCCATATTCCTCTGCTAATTTATCTTTACCTGTTGTTTGTAATTCAATACTTAATGCGTCTTCTCCCATTTAAAATCTCTCCTTTTTCAATTAAAATATTTTTGGTACTGGTTTCTTAACTGTACCACCATCTTGATTAACATTTTTAGGTGAATCTTCTTTAGAAAAATTATTGATTGCTTTTTCAACTAATTTATCAGATATACTTTTTATTAGTTTTGTCTGTTCATTTAGTTTTTCTGCAGTCATATTTTCAAAATCAATTAAATTTAAAAATGCTACATCAAATTCAGTATCTTTAGAAGTGGCAATTTTTATTGCTTCATCCTTTAGATCTCTAGAACTTAATTTTCTCTCACTATCATCGGCTCTTTTCTTTTCTTTGTCTAATTCGTATTGTAATTTTTCTTCTGCTTTCATTCCTGCTAATTTTTCAGCTTCAGTTTTAGCTTTGTCAGCTTCTTCTTTCCATTTTAATTTAGCAGTATCTAAAGACTTTGTAACCTTTTTATCATATTCTGATTGATAATTAGGATCTTTTAACAAATCATCAAATGACTTATTAGCATTGTTTGGTTCTTGCTTTTGTGCAGCTACATTTGCCCCAGCTGGTTCATTACTTGCCCCATCTGTTCCAGGTACAACTACAACTTTGTTTGGTTCTTGATCTCCCATTTAAAATTCCTCCTTATGTCCCAGACCATTGCATATAGCCCCAGTCCATTACCTACTATTTTTTCAACCTTACTATAGTAAAAACGGTATATAAAAAGCACTATGCTTTCACATAATGCCTAGTTTTCTTTATATTTTACTTATTTCACATTGAAGTTTATATCCTTCAATTTCCCATAACTTATCTTCTATTTTCTTTAAACAAATTTCTTTTCCAATCTCTTGATTATAATTTGTTTTATCTACACATGCACTAGATTCAGTTAATACAAATCCATTTTCTAATTTAACTGTTACTAATGTACATTTATCAAATACTGTTTGAACATTTATTTCAGCTCTATTAAGTATTTCATTTATTTGTTCTTGTGTTACTGTATTATTCAATTTAATCACCTACACTTTCATATATTTCAAAAAATATATTTTATACGACTTCATTTCCTTTATATGCAACGTTTTTATTACTTTTACATTTAGGACATATTGGGAATTTATTTCCAATATTTTTTTCTATTATAAAATCTGTTTCACATGTATGACATATAAATTTATTCATATTATTCACCAACCTTACCTATAAATTGAATCCTTGATTATTTTGTTTTCCAAAACTAAACATAAAGGCATTAACAATTTTAACATCTGCACATCTTGTAAGTTCTAAATTTTCATTATAATTGTTTTTATAATAATCTAATTTATAATCTAAATTATCATTTAAAGTTAATATAAATTCATGTGCTTTTTTTCCTGGTATCGTTAATTCAACACATACATCTATATTTTGTGCTTTTGCCATTGTAAATACTTTTTCTAAATCTCTTATTTTCATATCATCCACGCTATTCACCTCCTATAAATTAGCATAATAAAAGCACTTACCCTTTTAGATAAGTGCTTAATATTTATATTCTTATTTTGAATTTACTACTTTAGTCCGAATTGTGCTTTCATTACTTCTTTATTATTTTGAAAAGTTATATTTGCATTTGATATACCATCTTTTCCATAGAATACATACATTTGTGTCTTTATATCCAGTAATTCACTCTCTGATAATAATGCACCTTCAGATCCAATTATTGCTATAACTTCATCATATGTCATATCTGTTTGTATGCTATTAAACTTTTCTAAATTTATTTTATTTGATACACTACTAGAAACAGTACTTGTATTTCCACCTAAACTAGCAATAGTACCAAGCATTACTATGATTGCTACTATTAATAATGGTAATCCTATAACTTTTCTCCACGTTGCTATTTGATTTCTTTTACAAGTTGCACATATTTTTGCTTTTTTATCCATTTCTGATTGACAATGTATACATTTTTTCGTTTCATTCATAAAATCATCTCCCTTTTACCATATTATAACATATTTTTATTAATTATGTGTCGAAAGTTGTCGATTTATTGTTATTTTTGTTTATTATTATTTTTAATTGCAACTATTGTTGATCTACACGGATGATAAGTTGTAGTAATTGGTGGTAAATTTATTCCTGGTACTAAACCTTTTGTTTTAGTAAGTATTATATCTCCCACTTCCTCATTGTACCTATAATATTCATTTGTATCGTTTATTTTAAATACTTGCGTATGCATACTTTTACATACTTTAGTAGTTCTATCATCAACTGTAGCTACATATTGCACTTCTTTAACATTAAAATTTTCACATGCTTTTAAATAACCAGTATGATAAATGCTTGTTGACATTACTTCTAAAAAACCACTAAATTTAAGTTCTTCTGAATCTTCTTTTTTCTTTATATTTAAATTTAATTTGTTTTGAAGTTCTAATATCTTCTCAAATTCATAGTTTTCTACATTAAGCTCTTTATTTTGTTGGTTATTTATTAGTGCTTGTTTTTTAATTTGTTCTGCATCATACTGTATTCTAGAACTTATATAATCTTTATAGATATATCCTGAATTTACTTTCTTCAAAGCTAATGGTAGTAATATCAATAGATTTTGCTCATTTAAAGTTTCTTTTATATCAATTGTACAATTACTATACCCACTATTTAAAATCGTTACAAAGGCATCTTGACTGACCTTATCATATTGTTTATATTGATTATCATATATAAGCAATAATTTTAATTCTAATATATCTTGTTGGTACATGTTTTTTCTAGCTAATATTTTATTGGCCATAAATATTACATATTCACTAAATATACCTTTCTCTTTACAAGTATCAATATACCTTTGCAACTTTTCTCTCTTTGTATAGCTTATTGGTTTTATATCTAATAAGTATATTTCATCAAATACCATCTGTATATCATCATGAGTAAAAGCATTTATTTTATCAAATCTTTCTTTAACATCTAACAACTCACTATCTAGCGCTAACCATCTATCCATTATTTATTGTTCCTTTATCGTTTAAAAGTGGAATTATCGGTTTTTTAATTTTATCTGAATTTATCGAAAGATTTACTTTTGGTATACCACTATTAGGTATTAAATCACCTTTTGATAAATTAGGTATGTTATTAGATGTTTTATTCATAAATATTTCCATTTTATCTGCATCTTGATCTGCAATCTTTTTAAGTTCTGCTTTTGTATCTAGATCATCAGGTAACATATCTATTACAGTCTCATCACTTAATGTTCCTTTTAAACTTAATGCTCTATCAGTCTCTGTTTTCTTGTCAGTTGGTAAATTTCTTTTAAGTGATATTTTTATATCTCTAAAATCAAATTTAGTATTTTTCTTCTTATTTATTTTACCAACAATCAATTCCCATCTTCTCAATAATTGTTTCTTAAATTGTTTATCTGCATCAGTTATATTTTGCTCTAATGCAAAGAATTTTCTATCTAATGCGCTCGCATTATCTGCATTTGTAAATCCTAAATCTGTTATATTTGGAACTCCAGTTATCATTGATATTAAATCAACTAATGTTTTTTTGTGATTTTGAAGTGCAGTATCTTTAACATCTTTTTCTACCCATCCTATATCACCATTTTCAGGTATATAGAAAGTTCTAGTTTTTAATATGTACTCATCTTCTTTTTCTCTAGCTGGATTTATTATAGTTTCACCTTCATCATTAGTTGTAGTTGTTTCATTCTCTGGAGCATATCCTATAATTTTAAGTTTTGCATCATCATTATATTGAAAAGTATTTCTGCTATTCTGCATAACTCTTTCATATGCACAAATCAACGAAATAACTAACTCGAAACAAGCTAATCCATCTCTGTTTTCAATTGCTATACAAGGTAATTCATCCCACTTTTGTGATTTAGATAATTTTTTGTTTTCTTTAAATTCTTTTTCCTTTGCTTTACTGTTATTATAAAATTTCTTTCCACTTGTAGTAGTTAATTCTACCATAGTAATATCTGTATTATTACTATCCTTTTCTAGCCATCTTCTTACTTGTCCTATTTGATTAACTGGTGTAGAATAATCATATATAGCTACTGTATTTAAAGGACTTGTTTTAGTATATACAATCTCATTGTTTTTATTTTCATATAATGTCTCATAACATGCATTCATACAAAAATAATCAAAAGCAAGGTCATAGAACTCTGTTGAATCATCATTATATTTAGTAACATAATCTATAATTGATTTTAATTCATCTGGATCATTGCTTGTACCAAATATTTTATTAAATAACTTTTGAATTATTCCTTTTTGTTTTTCATCAACTGTTTTATTTATAGAATATAGTGGAGCTTTACCTGCAAAGAATCCAGTTGTCATATTTGTAATATAAAATTCAAACCCTACTTTTATTTTATCATCAGTAGTGCTTACTAACTCCGAATAACTTGATTTTCTTCTGAATCTCTCATATAATTGTTTTCTTTTATTCCATTCTATTTCAGCTAAACTTAATATACTTGCAATACTATTTTCACTTTCTAAAGTTTCAACATTCCATTGTATCATTTTTATACCACCTTCTTTGTACTCATTTGCCAATTTTTAACTTTTCTTATAAATCTCTCTAATGCATATCTCATAGCATCCATTAAATGATTGAAATCATCAATTGGTATATTTAATTTGTTTCCAAATTTGTCTTTAGCCCATGTATAATTACTTATTTCAGTTAAATAATTAACACAACTAGGATGTATTATTATTTCAAAATCTTGTATAAATTGTACTCCATTATTAATACTGTCTTTTCCTTTAACTGCTCCTATTATCCTTTTTAATCCTAGTGATAACAGTTCATCAATGCTCTTTGGTTCTGAACTATCTGCAGTAATCTTTTCTTTTGCATATCCCATTGTACTAACTTCAGTGTATATTGCTTTATTTGATAAACCTTTTTTATAAAGTTCATCATATACATATATTTTTCTATTAACCAAATCAATTGAACCGCAAAAAAGCGCTGTAGGATCATTGGTATAACCAAAATCTAATCCAAAAGCACTCTCTAAATTTCTTATTATATTTATATCGAATTTTTCTTCTTTCCAATTCTCATATATTAAGCCATCTACTATACCCCAATTTCCTAATCCTGCTACTGCATATCTTCTAGGATTATCTCTTTTCATTCTTTCAAATACTTTTTTATCTGCAGCATCTAAAAATTCATTACATGTATAATTTGTAGTTAATGCTAATATATCTTCATCTGGAGAAACATCAAAAAATCTTTTCTTTAACCAATGTTTTTCATTCCAAGGATTAAATGTTATTGTTATTTGCTTAAATAATCCATCAGGTACTTCTCCTCTTATAGACTCATCTAAAATATCGAAATCATCTTGTTTAGTAATCTCATATGCTTCTTCAATCCACATCCAACATAAGCAACCAATATCTACAGTAATAGATGTAACTTTTAAAGGATCGTCTAATCCTCTAAAATATATTTTCTGGCCTGTAGGTTTATATGTTAATTCGAGTGGAGATTCTTTTACATCCCACCATGCATCAACTTTTAATCTATGTATTGCCCATTTAAGTTCTGCAAAACACGAGTCTTTTAATGTTCTATATGTTTTACGAACAACCAATAAGTTAGCATCTGGATATTTCATCAAATTAGTTATATACCACAATGCTGTAGTTTTAGATTTTTTACTAGCTCTAGAACCTTTAACAACTCTATACCTGCCTTTAAAGTTCCAAAACTTTTTATATCCTCCACCTATTACATCAGGTAAATATACTCTAGTCTTATTATTAGTCTGCAAGTTCATCTTCTCCTGTAATTACGACAGGTATAGCTCCATCAATTTTTAGTTTATCATTTAACAGTCCGTGTCTTCTCGCAAGTAATTCAGCTGCTTTATTTCTTTCTTTAAGTGGAGCATCTAAATCGAATTGGTCCTTTATATTGCCTCTCATTACTTCAGTTAAATAAATTAGAACTTCATTTTGATCTGCTACTAATTCTTTCTTTTTATCTGCTAATACTGAATCTATAAATTCTCTTATTTTAGGCTTTTTAATCAGCCTGGATGCATTTACTTTACATGTATCTTGATTTTCATTTGTGAATGCTTTACGGTATGATTCTGCGCCGATTAAGGCTTTCTATATAATGATGACAAAATAATTCTTGTTTCCTGGTTATTTTTTTATCTTCATTATCCACTTAATCCACCTTCCTTTATGCGATTTATCTGTTTCTCATATTTATATTCTTTAGCTAAAAATATAACAACTTCAATAATACTATAAAAATCTTCTCCATCACTTTTTGGATGATATTTATATATAGTGTATTTAGTTGTCATCTTATCTCTATCTTTGTTATAATACTGCGTTGTACTCATTTTATAGTTCACATCTAATCTATTTAATACAAACAATAATTTCTTTACCATTGCATTTGGATTTTCCACAGTATCACCTCATTTATCTATATTTTAAAATAATTTGCGCACTTGTATATTTCAACACCATCTTTTAATAAATGATCTAATTTTAAGCATCCTTCTCCACTGTTTACACAATCAGGACAGCAACGATTTTTTACTATTTTTAATTGTTGCTTTTGCTTTTCTTCTGATTTTCTAATTATATCAGAATATTTACTATCTTTACTTTGTTTCTTAACATTCATTTGTATCACTACCTTTTTTAAAAATAAAATAATAGAGCAATCTATTAAAAATCACTCTATTATTTAGGAGGTTGATATATGAAAACTAAGGCATAGCCTTAATCTGCATGCAATAAAAAAAAGCAACCCATTGAAAAAGTTGCTTTTTTTATTTCGAGTAAATTATCTTATGATAATCTCTACTATACTAATTATATCACAAATTTCATTTAAAAACTATCATGTTTCTATCACGTTGTAGTTTATAAATAGCCTAACTCTTGTGCTAAAGCATATATAATACGATTTTTATACCTATGGAATGTTGCTTCACCTATTGGCATATCCATACATACCTTTGTCTTAAAATAACCATTTTCAAAATATAATTTATAAAAATCTTTTTGAGTTTCATTTAATCCTTTTAATACCTTTTTTATTGCTTCTACTGTGTATTTTAACCTATGTATCATTTTGTTGCTCATAAGTTCACTTACTTTACTTGTTTGTTGCTCATTTCCTCTATTTGGACTTCCAGGCATACCAGGATCTGATGTAGGACTACTTTCAATTATATCAAGTTCCAATTCTTTTATTAATTCTTCATTTTCTGTGTAATCTCTTAACTCTTTTTCTAAATAATTTTTGATTTCCTTTGTTAATTTTTTATTCATAACCATTTAATTACCCCCTTATAAGTAACTAGCTTGTCCTATATTATTCTTACAATAAATTCTACAATTTTATATCCAAGTTCATCAAATATATTAAATCCTATGATAGCTGCAATACTTATTATTAGTATTAATGCAGCTATCACTAGCAATGTATAAATTAAAAACTTCATAATTATCCCCCTTTTATCCCGTATTACGGGAATTACTTTTTAAAAAAAATATGTTTATTTTTAATTCTATCTTCTATTGTAGATATTTAGCACTTACTCCCATACTTTTAATTATAGTATCTTGAATACTTGTCATATCTATATTTATTCCTCTATCTATTCCTATTGGATATTGTCTGTCTTCGTATAATAATACTGGTTGATGTGCTAACTTAGTTTCATCTACATATGCAAGTGTTTCTAATGCTTTACTATTGCAATTATCTTTGAATTTACATTCTTTACACTCTTTACATATTCTGCTTAATCCACTCATACACACACCTTCTTTCTCATTAAATTAATTTGTTTCTTTCTTATCCTCTTGGACTTTGTTCTCATATAAATCATATTATACTTTTTATAATATTGAATATTCCTGCATATTGGTCCAAATGTTTTTATAAACCATTCAACTATTGGCTTAAATGCTTCTATTATTTGCTCTGCTAGCTTTTTAAACGATTCTATACATCTATCTATTGTATCCTGCTGTTCTTGTGTTAGTTCATTCATTGCTTGTCCCCCTTCAAATACTTATATACTTTGTCTTTTAAATTATAATCTTGTTCAGTCCTAAAAGTTATTGCATCTTTAGTCATTCCATGAAACTTTATTAACCATATAGTAGATGTTCTGCTATCAAAATCAAATCCAACATACTTTATTAATGGCTTTTTATAATTGTGATCATGTCTTACTAATGTTTTTTTCCATCCATTATTTTCTTCTATATATTTCAATAGCTCTGCAAGTTCTGTATAATTTAAACCATTCATGCTATTTGTCCCCCTTATTTAACCAAATTAACTAACATTGCTATAAATTGATTACACTTTTCATATGGTACTAATTGAGGATGATGATCGTTGTAGTTATCTCTATGTAAAACTCTTTTATTATATTTTTTACACATATGAGGTATCTTCTTTCCACATATATTTTGTTGATATTCTGTTATATTTAAATACTTGCATTTATTGCAATCATACATACTACTTGTCCTCCTTACTTAAAGAATTTGCTTGAAAAACTGTTTTAGAACAGTGTGGACACGTTGATATCAGACCTAATGCCATATATTCAAAGGCTAGTTCACATTCATCAGTTTCAAATATACAATCACATACAATGCATTTAAATCTAACGATTTCTTTTAAATTCCTACCTTTTTTAATTATATTTTTCATATGTTTCTCCTTTTTCTTGGTAATAATTTAGTTGTATATTTTACTGTAGTTTCTCTATGCATTTTAAAACTTCTTAAACAAATAGGACAATCTATTTTATAATCATCTTCTGCATATTCATAATTATCTGCAAATTCACTTTCACAATTAGGACAAATTATTTTATTTGATTCCATATGTTTATTCATTCTCCTTTCCTTTGTTTTCAAAATATTGCATCAATCCCTTTGATTCTACTTTACCAGTTCCATTTATTAAGTCTTTTTCAATTTTATTTATTATTTTTGCCTCACTTTCAAATTCTCTTATTATTTCATCTTTAGTCATTACTCTAGTTTCATTTAATATACATGTATTTCTTATATAATTCGCCATCAATTCTATTACTTTATTACTATCTATATAATCACTTATTATCATATTAGCTGCATATAAATCTGATTTTAATTCTTCTATTACTTTATCCTTATCTCTTGATTCACTTCTTAGATCTTCAATAAACTTCATTGTCTTTTCCATACTGAAATGTGAATTATATTGTATACTAGATAAATTACCCATTACTTCTTTAAATCTATCTTCCATATTAAACCTCCTATTATCTCTTTTTATATCCAATACATAATTTATTTTGTTTTACTGTTCTATTTATACAATCATCTTTGATACAACCATAACATGTCATTTTAGGTATTTTATAAATATATTTATCAATGAATTTTAATATTTTATTTATCATACTATACCTCTAACTCTTTTAAATAATCTAATAGTTCTTGGTCTCTTTTATTTAATAATGTTCTTTCAGCGAAAGCTATACTTTTTGCAGGATAGTTTTGACTGCATCTTCTATGTATATCATTTTTTAATATTTCTTTTAACTTATCTACTAAATCTATACATTGTATTGAATAAACTATTGCTTCTGAAACTTCCTCATGATAGTCTGGATCTGTTTGTTTTTCATAATCACGTTTAACTTCTTGTAATTTTAAAATATATCTTTTTTTCATTATTTCACTTGGTTTCATCTCTTATCTCCTCTCACACATGTTAGTTTTTTCATTCCAACAAGCACACTCTTTCTTATTGCAATCACCAAAACTCTGTATTTCTACAAGAGTATGCTTTTCTCTTTTAATTACTCCATCTTCATTTGCATATAGCATTGCAGTTGTTTGTTGTATATTAAGTTTATGTGGACATTTCATACATTTATCATCTCCTTTAAAATTAGTCTATATTTCTTGTTATTTTTATGCACTACTTCGTTGTGATGATATTCACAAAGCATACAGCAGTTGTCTACGTTGTTTGTTCTACCTTTACCACGACCATTAATGTGATGTAAGTCTAATTTGCCTTTACAATCCTTATCTTGTAGCCTGCATCCATCATCTCTTTTATAAACTGTTTTATACGTTAGCTCTGATACTTCTTCTTTATTTTTACTTTTTTTATTAATCGGCTTCGTACTCTTTTTCATAGGTGCTTTTGCTTTCAACTGTGTCTTTGTTTTAAGTGGCTTTTTAGCCTTTATTGTTTTTGTTTGTATAGTTTTGCTCACTAATGGTTTTTTCTCTTGTTTGATACCATTCTTACTGAATTTTGCTAGTGCATAATCATTTACGTTGTTTGCCATTTAATCATCTCCTTAACAAATACATAATGCTTGTAATTATTGTTGCTGCAATAATTGAATAAACAAATAATTTCATATTTTCTTTACTTGTGAATTTTTTCACACTAATTCCCCCTTATATATATGAAGTTAGTATTTGTTAGTCAATTATGTCTCCCTAAATACTACATCAGGATACTTTTCTTTGAATATTTTTCTTTTATTTATGTAAACTTGTGTTTTAAATCCGCTTTACATCTTCAACTATAGTTTGTCCATCTTCTGTATAAACATAATCAGCTATATAGTACAATGCTCTCTCTGTGATACTTCCTGGTATTAGTATAAACTTAACTTGTCTGCATAGATTTGATATCTTTCCTGCCCTTAATAGTATCTTTAACTCACAATAACGGTTAGCTTCTTTGGTACTATCGAACTTTATTCCATCAATTTCAGTCTTTATATTACTATATTTACCTGGCTTTTGTTTCACCAGGTACAATTGATACTCTGCAGCTGTCATTCTATCGTTCATATTAGTAATCCAAATCTTCATCATCTTTTATACGAGAAAATTCTTTTATTTTTTTACCACAATAAGGACAATATTTAATATCTACATCATCTCCAGATTCTCCCCACCATATTTCTTCTTTACATTCACTGCATTGCCATTCATTACTTTCTGAATTATCTTGTTGAATATAATCACAATCAGATCTTTTAAACTTAATTTCAGTTATATTTTTTTCTTCCATTAGTTATTCCTCCTAATATTTTTAACATCTAATATTTCTAATACATAATATATTTTACCTGGTACTGCTCCCCATTCTTCTCGACCGTTTCCTAGACATATTCTACATGTACATTTTATTTGTGGACTAGATTTAGAATAGCCATTTCTAAATATTATATCTATATAAAGTTTGCCTTTAAATCTACTATCATAATAAGGCTTTACATCCCTATATTCCTCTTTTTTAATACCAGCTTTAATCATATCAAACCATTTCTTTTTTATTGGTAATATCATGATACTGCTCCCTTCAATATTTTCTTTTCCCATAAGTGTATAAATTTCATTTCTTTACTTTGCGGTACTTCGTTATGCTTTATCCTGGCTTGTACAACTTTATTATTTCTTACTTCGATTGTAACTAAAGATATATTTACATCTGATATATTTCTCATAACATAGATGTCGCATTCTTTATCTGCATAATCTTCAGCATATGTTCTAACACAGTTATTTTGTTGTTTACTTTCATCTATCAGCATAGCAATACTCTTTACTGGCTCTATTAGATACTCTTTATTTTTAAATATAAATTGTTTCAACTTTGAATATCTCTTTTTAATCTTCTTGTCTAGTGGCTTTTGATTGTTTATTTCTATTTGCTCTGCTAATCTATCGTGTTCTTCCTTTAAGTTTTTAGGAAACAAATACTTTTTATCTTTTAAATCATATCCAAGCTTTTCAGCAAAGCTTAAATAATCTACATATATGTTTACTTGCTGCATAGTCAATTTATAGTTTAATAGTTCTTTTACATTCATATATTTACTGATTGCTGTTAAGTGTTCTAAGCTATATATACTCAATGCCCTTATAGTATTCATATTCTTTGTTTTAATTAGTTTTAATATTTCAAGTTCACTTAAATCTAAATTGTTTCTCTTCATGAATGGATAGTATTCCTTGCTTATATCAAATCTCTTTTCAAAAGTACCTGGTACATTAAATGTTTTAGGACACTCTGCTAATTTGTATAATCCCATTTTTATTAGAATCTCAAAACTATTATATTTCATTCCTGTACTTAACATATATTGCATAGAAATATCATCAGATTTTTCTGCTAACTTCCAAATTTGAGAGTATTTATATTGTGTATTTTCAAATAATTTCTTTAAGTTATGTGGATATAATTTACCTTCTTTATTAATTCCGTAATAAGCATCATATTTTCTCCATTTTCCTATTGCTTTAGAATGTGCTATGTATAATGATCCGTTATTTGAATATGCTCTCTCATTTACTATAGTAATAAACCCTATTATATCTCTAGCATATTCAACTAAAGAATGTGTCATTTTCTTATCTCTATATTGTGATTGTAATTGAAATAATCTGAGAACATACTCTTCATTTATCCTATCTAAAACAATTACTATCTTGTTAAATTCATACCACATTAAATCAAATCGTTTTATTAATAAACTATTCTTACAGCTAGGACATTTCTCATATTCGTTTATTTTCTTATTTGTTTTAAATTCATGGCCACATTTTGTACAGCTGCAATTATCTTTATTTTTAATTATTAGATTGTTTTTTGTTTCTTCCTGCAGTATAAACTTTTTCCATTGCTTTGGCTCTTTAAATTCTTTATCCATCTTATTTATCAATGCTTTCATTTTTATGTTTAAATATGCCATAATGTCACCTTAAAACAATGATAACTGTTCGTTTTTATTTTCTATCTTCTTAGTTATAACAATTTTATCTTTTACTTCAATAACTTTTTCAACTTCTATTTCTTTAGGTTTTAACTTTATACCTAATTTTTCATTTGATTCATCAAAGTAATGTATTGCCCAACCATAAACAACTTCATCTTCTATCATAGCAACACCATCTTTGGCTTGCTTTTGTGCCTCTCCACGAATGAACTCAATCATTCCTTTTAGATCCTTTTCTATATTAAGATATTTTACATTCATATCTATTCTTGTTAATAAGTATTCTACAACTTTATTTAATGCTTTATCTTGCTGATTAGCAATTAGATCTTTTAATCTCTCTATTCCTTCCATAATTATATATCCCCCTTAAACTTATTCATTTTTTCTCTAATTTTATCTGCTCTTAATTTTGCTATTTTTTTATCTTCATCACTACATACATAGTTATATATGGAGTTATTATCATTATTATCATTCTTGTTTGTTTCTTTCGGTGTCTTTTCGGTGTCTTTTTCGTTTTCTTTTTCCTGTTCTTTTGGTGTCTTTTCTTCAAACTCTCCACCTTGATAAAATCCCCAATTTTCAACACTTATAACGGTTTTTTTAGTGTCTTTTTTTACGAGTATCATGTGTTCTTTATTTAAGGTGTTCAAAAAGTTATCCACTTTTGTGATACTCCATTTCCACTTTTCAGATAGCCCTCTCAAACTCGTTATGAATGATCCAGCTTTAACTAATATTTTTTCATTACTAAAGAATACAAAGTTGTCTGCATGATTGACTGATAATAATAAATCTATCCAAGCACTTCTCTTATCAAAAGGCTCTTTCAAATTCCAAATAACAGAATTTCTTAATTTTCTATATAGCTTAATCCATCCCTCCACAAATTACACCTCTTATCTAAAAATCATATAAATCTAAATTTATGGCCATGTTTTTATCTGCCACTATAACTTCTTTTTTTGTTAATCTTTCAATTTCTAATTTCATTCTCTTATAATCGCTATTTCTATCCGAAAGATGAATTATAACTATTTTTCTAACCTTAGTTAGATCATTACTCTTTAAAAATTCTAATACATTATCTAGACTAAAATGACTTTGTAAAGTCCTTTTATATAGTCCTTGATGTAAAGTCTTGTTTTCAAGGTTTTCTTTGACAATATCGGCAATATAGTTACATTCTAATAGTAAATAATTTAAATTATTGAATTTATATTTTAAATAGTATGTATCTGTTGCATATAAAACTTTCTCACCTGTAGGTTTATATTGTATTAAAAATCCTAATGGCTCTGCACAATCATGTTCTGTTTCAAATGGTAATATTGTAAAATCTCCTATATCAAATTGTTTCAAGCTGCTAACATGTTTTATTCGATGTGATTCTATCTTTAAAGCTTCAGCAGTTCCTTTACTCGTATATATATTTATACTGCTTTTAATAAGGTCTTTAACTGCTTTGCAATGGTCTTGGTGTTCGTGGGTAACTAATGTACCCACCACACCTTTAAAATTGAAATTTAGACCTTTTTGAACTTCCTTATATGGTAATCCTGCATCGATTATAAGTTTGTCTGTTTCTGTTTCTAATATATAGCAGTTTCCTGCACTACTAGACCCTAATACTTGTAGCTTCATATTAAAATTCCCTTCTTGGTAATGCTCCATTTTGTTTTACAGACTCTTCGTTAGTAATTTTTTTTGTATCTATTTCCTCATTTTGAGGTTGTTCTTGTTCATACGGTATATATTGTGCATTAGTATCATCCTCTATATCTATCGATAATTTATTAGCATTATTGTCAATTTCGTTTATCACTTGTGCTTCTGCGTAATCGGTATCATTAGATACAACGTATGCATAACTTCCATTTATTTTTTTCGGATCAGGTGAAATTTTATTATATACAGCTCTTGCGACTGTTTTTAGATACATTTGATCTTTCCATCCTTCTATAGTTTCTTTACCAATTTTCTTTTTATTTTCCCATTTATCTTTTTCTCCACCCCAAAACTCTGGAGCTGCATATATTGGTTTTCTCTTTAAAATCTCAGTTTCAGACATAAGTATAAGTCTATTGTTATTTTCTTCTACATACTCTATATAACCGAATCCACCTATACATTTTCCACGACTAAATGGATTTTTGATTGTTAATTTATAAGTATCATATTTGTTTGTTACAGATTTTTTTATAACTTCAAATTCATCATTTTCATGTACTAATTCTATTGTTATATTTTTAGGTACTACAAGAGCATGTTCCATAGCAATATATTCTAATCCTTTATATCCTTTTATCCAAGCTATGTTATATTTAGTGCCTTTTTTATTTTTATAAGGTATAGGATTTAAGTGATTGTCAAGCATCACATCTAGGCCCATTTTAGCATGATGTACTGCTCCAAGTGATATATCGTTTAAATCTACATTGTCCCATGCATATGCTAGTTCATTCTTTTTATCTAAATAATTGTTTTTAACTACCCTATCCTCTTCAGCTTTAATTAAAGCTCTGTCGATTCCTATAAAATAACCATTTATTAATTCTCTTTGGTAATTATTTAATTCTATTTGGCCAACATTACCTTTAAATTCCGCTAGTACTTTTTTTGTAAATCTCTCGCTATTTGTTAATTTTACCTCTTCGGTTTTTACTAATTCATTACTCATAATTATTTATCTCCTTTCAAACTGCATCCGCAATTTTTACAAAACTTATCTTCGTTATCTATTCTAATTTCGCATTTATCACACGTTACTAAATGAAATTTTTTCAAAACAATTGATTTTCCATCTATAAATATTTCTAATGGATCCTTTATATTAATATCTAAATTTTTTGTTAATTCTATAGGTAGAACTATTCTACCTAACTCATCTACTTTTCTTACTATTCCTGTTGATTTCATAATTAATTTTCCCCCTCGTTTTTAATTTCATTTATCAAATCTTCATGTAATCTTACAGTCATAATGTCATTTTCTGGATTATATATTAAGTTTAAAACTGTATTACATTTTGGACATTCTGCTCTTCCTAAATCAAAGAATCCCATATCATGGAATATTGATTTTTGAGCTAAAAACTCATGTTCACAATTGCAACATTTACACTCATATGTTTTAGGCATATTATATTACCTCGACTTTCAATTGTTTATCTCTGCTAACTAATAATCTTATTATTTGTGTATCTAAATTGTATAAATCATTTATACTCTCTGCATTATCTACAAAAATTGGTGCTTTAACTCCGAAATGTTCTATTAATGTAGCTATAATATCCATACCTGCATTTATCTTACCTGCATTGTTTACATCTGAATAAGGTACTCCATTTACAAGTGTTTCACAGCATTCATTAAGTCCACCATTAATTTGTGTATCAAATAATTTAAATCTAACTACTTTAAATTTACTATTTATAAACTCCTCTAACATATTTACTTTTGTTTTTATAAACTCTTCAATTAAGTATCTATGCCCCTCTAGCTCTGCTATTTTTTCAGCGAGATTTCTTTCTTCAAGTTCAAGTTGTTCAATTCTAGCATTAGTTTTAATCTCTACCTCTTGATTAGCTAATTGTTTATTTAACTCATTTATCTTGTTCTGTATTTCTATTTTCTCTTGTTTTAATGCTGTAGTTATATCTTCAACTGGTTTGTTAAGTTCTAACTCTAATTGAGCTATTTCTGCTTTAATTTGAGTGTACTCTTTAGAACTTGTATAATCTATTTCAGTTTTGTTATCATTTATAGTTTTAATTTCTAATTCAATAGCTGCTATGTTGTTTATAACTGCAGTTAATAATTCTTTGCTTTGATCTAATTCAGTCTTATACTCATTAGCTCTTAATTCATGTGCTTTCGCATCTCCAGTTATAAATTTCCCTTCTACATTTATTTTTTCTATAGTTTCAAGTTTATTTTTATTAAAACTGTTTCTCATATCTTCAATTTTAGTTTTAATATCATCACCAGGAAGAGATTGTCCACATGTAGTACAATTAAAATTATTATCATCAGGTTCGATAAATTTATCTGCAGTAGTTGCATCATATTTTTTATAAAGCTCGTTTTTCTTTTTATTACATTCTTCTATGTACTTATCAACACTTTCAATAGTCTGTTTTAATGTGTCAATTCTAAATTCAATATTCTTTTTTTCTGATATAAGATTATTTAATTTATTTTCAGTATCAATACCTTCTCTTGAAGCATTGAACTGTATTTCTCTTTCTATAGTAGCAAGTTTGTTTTTTAATTGACTTATTTCAATAAGTTTATTGTTATATTTTTGATTTACTGCTACAGCACTATTTAATTGCTCATCTATAGCATTGAGTTTCATATTTTCAAATTCTTTTTCTTTTTCAATTGATTCATAGTCTATTTTTTCTAATGTTTCTTTATTGTGATTTAATTCATCGATTCTAGTAGGAATTTTCTCTATATCTTCATTAAGTCTTTTTATTTTTTCTTTTATTATTTTTCCATAGTCTTCAGTAGATTTACCATTTAGTATTTCTCTTAAACTAATTAATTTTATATCTGAATCTATAACTTGTTCATCAGACATATCACCAGTTATACTTAATAGCATAGTTCTTCTATCTTGCCATTTAAGCATTGTATTAAAGTAAACTGGATTAGTTAGTAATTTGAATATATTCTCATCTATTAAGTTATTTATCTTATCCTGGTACTCTGATTTCTTAACAGGTACTTCATCTATATAACAACTTGTTTCGTGGCCTGAAAATTCTTGTTCTGCAGATCCTCTTTTTTTAGTCCATTTTTCTTCCATAACTTTTCTTATAGTAATCTCTTTACCATTTACTTCTATAGTTGCTTCAACTTCATGCTCCAGCATATGTATTTGAGATCCTAATTTATCTATAGTTTTTAAATTAAAATCTTTTCTATTTGTACTATCTTTATCAAAAAGTAACCATAAAAAGCTATCATATACAGTTGTCTTACCTGTTGCGTTTTCACCAGAAATATTTGTATTTCTACCGTTAAAATCTATTTGTAGGTTTTTTATTCCTTTGAAATTCTTTATTGTTATTTTATTTAATATCATTTTAATTTTCCCCCTCATTCTCTTTTGATTTTGCTAAAACATACCTATTCTTGACTTATGTTAACTTTTATGTTATAATAAAAATATAATGATTTTGTAAATTCATTAATTAGAAGCATTTTTAATTTGAACGTTAGATGCTTCTATATTTATATCTTTTTGTATTATAATTTGTCTATCATACACGTTTTGTACTAATTTAACTAGATCTAATTTCACATCTTGTTTATTTGTACATTTGTGTAGAATATCATAAGCTATTGAATGAATTTCACTTAATTCTTGTATAAATCCTTTTTGTATTTCGATAACATCACATTGTGTATAAACTTTTATTTTTCCTTGTGGCATATTTTTCACCTTCTTTCTAATCAAAAATTTTCAATAATACTCCAAATCCTAATGCTGCTATTGGTGATCCTATTATTGCGAATACTAATTCAAACATTTTTATCAACCCTTTTTCTGCGTTCTTTAAAATCAACTTCTTTCAATATTTTATATATGTTAATTTCTAGTTTTTGATTTATAATTATTTTTAAATTTTTAACTACTTCGTTTGCTTTTTGTTTTGTCATCGCCTTACCTTCATTATATAAATGATTTCCTAATCCTGTTTTATAAATTACTATATAGTCTCCTTGCATTTTTATTTCACCTCTACTTTTAAAACTTGTCCTACTATCAAATCAGATTCAGTCATATTGTTTAATTTTTTAATCTCACATATTGCTTTTGGTAAATACTCTTCTGAATATCTATCTGCAATTTGTGTTAAATTTTCACCTTGCTTAACTATATGATTAATGTATATAATTTCTTTATCGGCTTTTTCAACAAGATTAGTTGCTATTGCTATAAGTATTAATGCCAATCCTAATATTGCACATCCTACAATCATTATTTTATTATAAGTTTTGTCTTTCACATAACTCACCTACTTTCTTTTTAAAAATAAAACTATTACTACTACTAAAATTACGTTTATTATTTTACTTAATTGTTCAAAACTTAAATTTAAGATCCAATCTGTAGATTTCTCTGATACCATAAAGGTAGATATTAATATTGCAACAAATAATACTATTTTAATTATTTTGTATATTTGTTTTACAAGTTTTTTAAATCTATTTGTTGGTGTATCAAGTGTTAAAAATTCTTTTGGAATACTCATTTTACTCAACTCCTTTCACTAATTCATTTGCGATATCAACTATCCTGTCGGCGTGAGTATCATCTGTGCAATAAAAAACATCTACATTTTTAATTGTATAACCTCCACCATACCATTTTGCATCTTCTTTTAAGTAATATTTATTTAATAATCTTGCTGTTTGTAATATACATTCACTGTAACTCTCAAAATAACTTGCATTATTAGGATTAGTATCGTAAGCACAAAATCCCGTAATATTATTTCTGTACTTTGCAAAGTCTGATGTGCCACGTCCACTCTCCTGGCAAGCTAAACCAATTAAGTATATACCATTGACTTTATAATCGCTCTCTGCTTGTTCTAGGGCTTGTCCTATACCTTTCAAATTTTTAGGTAGTATCTGTTCGTAATCAGCAGCTGTTAAATTCGTCGGTAATCTTAAATCTGTATCAACCGTTAGATTGTAGTTTTTATATTTTAGTACGTATTCTTCATGTCTATTTACTTCAATGCTTATTGGCATATTTATTTTAGTTGCATTTATTTCAATTTTAGTAATACCAGGTATACTATAATAACTAATTATTAAAACTATATTTATTAATAATAACTTTTTCATTATGCAATACCGATTGAACAAATTTTTTCTGTACCACTATAAATAAATACTTCTCTTAGATTCATGTTTTTAATTTTTCTCTTATATAATAAATATTTTATTTTGTTAATCAATTAACTCACCTCTTTTATAATTTCATATTCAATTTCAATATTGTTTTTTTCTGCATAAATTTCTAGTAATGTGCTTATTATTTTTTCTGCATTCAATTCGATCACTTCCTTTATCCCGTATTACGGGAATTACTTTTTAAAAAAAATTGAAGCATTACAATTTAATATATCAGCAATTTCTTTTGCTTCATCAATTATAATGGGTATTGTTCCAATTTCTTTTCTATAGTATGTACTTTCCGCTAGTGTAATTCCTTTTTCTTTTAATTTTAGCACCATATCTTTTACTGAAATTTTTTTCTTTTTTCTTAAATTTCTTACTGCTATATGTTTTACTTTTTCGTTCATTTTTGCACCTCTCTTTCTTATTACGGTAATTCTATCATGAATATTTTACCGTGTCAAGCATTTTTATACAAAAGGTTTCATTTTTTGCAAAGTTTTTTATTTTGTTATTCCCGTAATAGGAATATTATGTAAATTGTATTGACAAGAAAGGTTGATTATGCTATAATTACACTGTGAAGAAAATTTTATTGTATATTTTTTAAGAATAAAGGAGAAAAAATGGACGAATTACAAAAAAGAATATTAAAAGGTCAAAGAATAAAAGAAAGAAGATTATTTTGTGGATTATCTCAAACAGATTTAGGAAATAAATTAAATGTTAAATTTACAACTATATCTAAATACGAAAGTGGAGAGATAAAATCTATTGATTCTGATACTTTAAGTTTGATTGCAGATATTACAAATACTGATTTAGATTATTTTTTACTAAAAACTAACGATCCCGAAATCAAAAAACAGGATTTAAAAAAAGATATACAATACGCTACTTATTATGATCAGAAACTAAGACATATGACACAAGAGCAAAAAGATGCTATTAAAAAAGAGGTAGATAATTTTGCTGATTTTGTAATCAATAAATATTTTGATAAAAAATAATATTCGATCGGAGATATATAATGGAACAATATATATATTTAGAAAAGCCAATATTATATTTGAAAGTATAAAAACTAAAATTGAAGATTTAAAAGGAATCTATTTAAAAATAAACGATAGTGATTTTATAGGTATAGATTACTCTAAAATTAAATCATATTCTGAAGAACGTTGTATTTTAGCTCACGAAATAGGTCACTATGAAACGGGTACTACTTATACGTATGATATAGATGAACTAGGACGTTCTAGAATTGAATATAGAGCAGATAAACGAGCAATCCATAACTTATTACCATACAACAAATTTAAGTTGTATATAGACGAGTATAGACCGAATTACATATGTGAAATAGCCGAAGAGTTTAATATCACTGAAAAATATGCTAAAAAAGCATTAGAATTATATAAACAGGAGTGAACTATGAAAAAAGTAGCTATATATGCTAGAGTATCAACTGATGAACAAGCGAAGTTTGGTTTATCTATAGATGCTCAACTAAATAATTTAATAGAACATTGTAATAAAAATAATTACGAATATGATACTTTCGTTGACAATGGTATTTCAGCATCATCTATGAAAAGACCTGCTTTACAAGAAATGCTTAAAAAAATAACTACTTTCGAATTAGTTTTATTCACTAAATTAGATAGATTATCTAGAAATGTTTTAGATGCTAATAATATAAATAAAATTTTACTAGATAATAAAGTTTATATGCAAGCAATACACGAAGATGACATAGACACTAGCTCTGCAGATGGAACTTTTCTATTTAATTTAAAAGTATCTTTAGCACAAAGAGAAATTGAAAAAACATCAGAAAGAATAAAAGATATATTTAAGTATAAAAGAGAAAAAGGTGAAGTTGTAGCTGGTGCTAAAAAGTACGGTTACGATATAATAAATAAACATTTTGAAATCAATGAAAAAGAAGCTGAAAATATTATAAATTTCTACAATTATTTTTTGACAGTTGCTGGAGATACACATTTAAGTTATAGTTATTTTAAAGAACATTTTGAAAATTCTTCTTATCAGTCATACCATAAATATTTACAAGATAGCTCATATGCTGGTAAATACAAGTTGTATTTAAAAGATGAATACATAGAGAATTACATTCCAGCAATAGTAGATGGAGAATTATTTAATAAAGTGCAAAATTTTATTAAAAAAAGAAGAAGATCAACAAGAAATAATATAAATGCACCGATAACTATTTTTGATGGTTTGCTTAAATGTGGAAATTGTAATGCTAAAATGTGCAGAGGTTTGACAAAATCTACTAATAATACTATACATATAAACTATAGATGTTTTAGATCATGTAACCCTTCGAATGATAAAAGCCAAAGGTTTAAATGTACTAATAAACGTGTTACTGTAGAAAAGAAAATCGAAAAGCAATTATTAGATATGATTCAAAGTGAAATCAAAAATCACGTTATTAAATTAAAGATAATTAATAATAAGAAAATAGATACTAAAATTATTAAAGAAAATATTAAAAAAATAGAAAAAAAGTTAGAAAAATTAAAAGATTTATATATTGATAGTCTGATTGATAAAGATTTGTATAAAAAAGATTATGTAGAATATATGGATAAAGTCGAAAAATTAAAAAAAGAATTATGTTTCAACAAAGAGAAAAACTATGAACATTTAGAAAAATTTATAGATATTGATTTTAACACTATTTATAATAAACTAGAGAAAATCGAGAAAAGAAAGTTTTGGATGTCAATACTAAATGAAATTATTTTATTAGATGGAAAAATTACAAAACTAAATTTTACAGAATAATGTTACTTAAAGTGGCATTTTAAAAGTATTTATAAAAAGTTACATAATTAATTCGAATCACTACTTCCAAATATACATATATTAGAATTAGTATATTTATTGCTGAAAATATCTATATTGCATATTTTTTTGTTATGATTTGTATATCCAAATATAACTCCTTTTATATCAAAAACGGTATCAGTATAAAACGGAAAAATATTTGCAACATTACTTGTGGTCATGTTTGTACAGCATGTTTTAGTAATACTTTCATCTAAAGTATTGAATGGTAATGTTGATAAATAACCTTGTAAATGTCTAAAATTAAGTACATTTGATATTAGCATTTTAGAATATAAGATACTTCTAAACTTTTTTGTACTATATATAATATCATTTTCATTATCACTTTTAATAGATATATATGTATATGTATGATAAACTTGCTCATTATTTATTTGTATTTCATATCTTAACTTTTTTGCATCACTCGTTAACTTACCCAAAATGTCTACATCTATTTGATTGTTATTTATAGTGTTTATTTCTGCCTTAGAATTTGATATGTTATACGTAAGCTCTTTTAGCACCTTTATAGTGTCTTGCTTTTGTACAAATATACTCATATCAAATTGTATATCTTTAGGCATACTATTCATAAATTGCATGAAATTCATTTTTTTGGGATAGTTTACAATACAAATTGTAGTAACATATTTTCCATCAATATTTATATATCTGAAATTTGTGTTATCAATATATGCAGGATAAAAATTTAGCATATATTATCAACCTTATTTGACTTTGAATATAAAAAATTATCTAATTTTTCTTTACCTTGTAATTTTTCTATAGATACACCGATTTTAGATAAACTATAAATATTTTTGTTTATATCATTAAGATCATTTTCTTCTTCTATTGCTATAACGATGTAATAATTACATATGTATATATTGTTTTCATTTAATGATGTTTCAAGTTCACTTTTGTAGATCTTTGCTAATTTATTTTTGTTTATATTCTCATCATCTATAATTATATTTTCAAAATAATTATTAATATTAACTTGGCAATTTTCAATATATATTTGAAAATCATAATTCATACTTCTTAAAAACTCTGTATACAAAGTTATTATATTTGCAGTTATTGATTCAGTAATATTTAGTATGGTTATTGGTTCTACTTTGTATATATGTATTTGTTTCAGAACATTGTTTTTTTTAGTTAATATACAATTATCATTAATATCAACAACATCATATACTTTATATATATCTTCATATATATTGTTCTTTGTAAATTGGTTTTTTATTTGATTAAACATTTTTCACCTCTCTTTTTTATCACACTTTTTACTAGAGTGCATATAATTACAATATATAAACTTTTAAGGAGGTTGATTGTATATGGCTAACATGAATAACATGTTAAATTCTAAACTATTAGAGCTACTATCTGGGGTTGATAGAAGTAAAATTGAACAAGTAGGAAAAATGGTAAGCGGAATGTCTAAAGAAGATTTAAGTAACTTAGTTGGAATGCTTAATAAAAATATGGATACTAATTCTAAAGATAGAAAATAAAGTGATTTAATATGGAAAACAATGATGACAATTATTTATTTGAATTAATACAAGGCATTCAATCTAAATTAAGTGAAGAAAAGCCACAAGAATCTAAAGAAAATAAAAATAATATGGATTACATACAAGAAACTATGTTCAAAAGTGAACAAAAAAAAGAAAATAATAATTATAATATATCTGATGTGCTAAATAATTTGAATTTTAGCGAACAAAAAAAAGAGAGTAAAAAAGATAATAATAATTTTAACATATCTGATATACTAAATAATTTAAATTTATCTAGTTTACTTGGAGGCAATACTTCTGGAAATGATTCTGGAAATGATTCTGGATTTGATATTAATACTATGATGAAAATTCAGAAGATTATATCTTCATTAGGTAAAGATGATCCTAGAAAAAACTTGCTTATTTCACTAAAACCTTTTCTTAGAAAATCTAGACAAGATAAAATAAGTGAGTATTTAACGTACTTAAGTATTGGAAGTGCATTAGGAATATTTGACGATAAAGGGAGTGGTAAAGATGTTACATAATAATTATTATAATAATTACATGCCTAATAATATGTACTATCGACCGGCTCCCATTTATCCTCTTATAGAAACAAAGCCAATAGACAAAAGCGAAAACATTGTTAATAACCAAGATACTATCAATAAAGATAATTCCAAAGAACCTGTAAGTGAATCTTACACATCAAACAAAGACAGAATATCTTTGCTTGGATTATCACTTAATATTGATGATATAATAATTATAGGTGTAGTAATTTTTCTGTTTATGGAAAACAAAAGAGATTACTTGCTACTTATAATCCTTGGTTTAATGTTTTTCGACATTTCAGCGGATACTTTTAAAAATATGAATATTGTTAAAACACTATTTAACCCCAGTTAATCCATATTGTTTATAATATTCAATAATTAATTTATCTATTTCCGCACTGGTTTTATATATTTTTTCATACTCATCATTGTTAACTATTTGATTGTCTAACATATTTTTTAATTCAATAATCTTTTCTTCAACCATCTAATCACCCTTCCTGTAAATATGATACCATTTTATGACATACATGTCAATATATGTTGTCATATTTTCGGTCGCAAGTTTCGACAAAAAATACGGTATATATGCTTTTCCTACTAGAATTATATGCATATATTGGTTTATATATACTGTAATTCAAATAGAAATTTTTATATATTTATGCTTAAATATGTCATATATATTACATTTTAAAAATATCAACAAAAAGTGTTGACAACGTTTTTTTGTTGTGCTATAATTATTGTGTAAACACAACATATTGTGTTTTTATGTTAATTTAAATACAAGGGGTGGTATTAATATGATAAATGAAATAATTAAAAGAGATGGTAGAAAAGTACCATATAATATTGAAAAGGTATCAAAAGCAATTTTTAAAGCAGCTGTTGAAGTTGGAGGTAGTGACTATGGTGTTGCACAGGATCTAGCACAAAAAATTTCTAATTTTTTAGAACTAAATTGCAGCAATAAAATTCCTACTGTTGAACAAGTTCAAGACGCTACAGAAAAAATTTTAATAGAAGAAGGACATGCAATTACAGCTAAAGCTTATATATTATATAGAGCTGAGAGAACAAGACTAAGAGAAATGAATAGTGATATAATGAAAATATTTTCTGAACTTACATTTTCTAGTAGTAAAGATAATGATATAAAAAGAGAAAATGCGAACGTAAATGCCGATACCGCAATGGGTACAATGCTTAAATATGGTAGTGAGAGTGCCAAGAAGTTTTATCATATGTTTGTTTTAGATAAAATCCAATCAAAAGCGCATCTTGATGGCGATATTCATATACATGATTTAGATTTTTTAACACTTACAACTACATGTACACAAATTGATTTAGTAAAACTGTTTAAAGATGGTTTTTCAACTGGTGAAGGCCATTTAAGAGAGCCTAATGATATTGCAAGTTATGGAGCTCTTGCTGCAATTGCAATACAATCTAATCAAAATGATCAACATGGTGGACAGAGCATACCAAATTTTGAGTACGCAATGGCAATTGGTGTTAGAAAAACATATAGAAAATTGCATATTAAAAATTTAATTAAAGCTGTAGAACTTATTGGTGAAAAAAATGATGCTGAAATTTATTCAACTAATTTAGTGGAAGAAATAAAATTAAATACTCAGCTTATACCTACATTAGACGATTCTAATAATTATTTAAAACAAGAGAAAATAAAATTATTAGAATCATTTGATGAATTTACTGCAAATAAAATTCAAAATTTTGTTAATAAATATACATTAAAAGAAATAGACAAAACAACGTATCAAGCTATGGAAGCATTTATTCATAATTTGAATACTATGCACTCTAGAGCAGGTGCTCAAGTTCCTTTTAGTTCTATAAATTATGGATTAGATACTACTGCTGAAGGTAGAATGGTTATGAAAAACTTATTGCTTGCAACAGAAGCAGGACTTGGATTTGGAGAAACACCTATTTTTCCTATACAAATATTTAAAATTAAAGATGGAATTAACTATAATGAAGGTGAACCCAATTATGATTTGTTTAAATTAGCATGTAAAGTTTCAGCTAAAAGACTATTTCCAAACTTTTCATTTATTGACGCACCTTTTAATTTAAAATATTATAAAAAAGGTGACTATAATACTGAAGTAGCATATATGGGTTGTAGAACTAGAGTAATGGCAAATGTTTATGATAAAACTAATGAAGTAGCGTGTGGTAGAGGAAATTTAAGTTTTACTTCAATAAATTTACCAAGAATTGCTATTTTATCAAATGGTAATTTAACTACATTTTTTGAATTATTAGATAAAGAAATTAATCTTGTTATAATACAATTAATGGATAGATACAAAATTCAAGCCAAAAAGAAAGTTTTAAACTATCCCTTCTTAATGGGACAAGGCGTATGGCTTGGTTCTGAAAAATTAAAAAGAGATGATGAAGTTGGTGAAATATTAAAGCATGGTACACTTTCTATGGGATTTATAGGATTAGCAGAAACACTTAAATCACTTATTGGTAGTCATCATGGTGAAAATCAAGAAGCAAGAGATTTAGGATTAAAAATTATTGGTCACATGAGAGATAGAATGGATCAAGAATGTAATAAAACAGGTTTTAATTATACATTACTTGCTACACCTGCTGAAGGATTATCTGGCAGATTTGTTAAATTAGATAGAAAAAAGTTTGGAAAAATTGAAGGAGTAACAGATAGAGATTACTATACAAATTCTTTCCACATTCCAGTATATTATAAAATAAGCGCTTTTGATAAAATTAGATTTGAAGCTCCATATCACGAACTAACAAATGCTGGACATATAAGTTACGTTGAATTAGATGGTGATCCAAGTAAAAATTTAGAAGCTTTTGAACAAATAGTAAGATGTATGAAAGAATCTGGTATAGGATATGGATCAATTAACCATCCGGTAGATAGAGATCCTATTTGTGGTCATACTGGAGTAATTAAAGATGTTTGCCCTAATTGTGGAAGAAAAGAATTTGAAAATGATTTAGGTGGATTTGAAAGAATAAGAAGAATAACTGGATATCTAGTAGGTACTGTTGATAGATTTAATAATGCAAAACGAGCAGAAGAAAAAGATAGACTAAAACATTCAATGTAGTTAATTAAAATTAGGGGGTTATAATTTTGGAAGATATTAAACTAAACTTATCAGGTATTGTAAAAGAATCTATTGTTGATGGTCCTGGTATAAGATATGTAATATTTACACAAGGATGTCCACACAAGTGCGAGGGTTGTCATAATCCTCAAACCCATAATGCTAGTTGTGGTAATCTTACAGATATAGATGAAATTATTACAGATATAAATAAAAACCCTCTTTTAAAAGGTGTAACTATTAGTGGTGGTGAGCCATTTATGCAGGCTAAACAAATATCTAAATTTCTATCTAAATTAGATAGAAATAAATTAGATGTTATTGTATATACAGGTTATGAATTTGAATCTTTAATTAGCACTTCAAATGAGTACAACGGATTTGAATCTTTATTAAATAGCTCAGATATTTTAATAGATGGTAAGTTTGATATAAATTTAAAGAGTGATATATTACCTTTTAGAGGAAGCACAAATCAAAGATCTATTGATTGCAGAGAAAGTATAAAAACAGGAAATACAGTAATGTATAATTTTTAAATGAGGTGATAAATATGAAGTGTTTAAAATGCGGAAATGAAGAAAGTAAAGTTGTAGATTCTAGAACTGTGGAAGATGGAAACTCTACTAGAAGAAGAAGAGAATGTCTAGGTTGTGGTAATAGATTCACTACTTATGAAAAAATCGAATATACTCCTATAGTTGTAATCAAAAAAAATGGTGTTAGGCAACAATTTGATAGAAATAAAATTATTAATGGAATGCTTAGAGCATGTGAAAAAAGGCCGGTTTCTCTTGATGTAATCGAAAAAACAGCTGATGAAATTGAAATGGAATTAAACAATTCTATGGAAAAAGAAATTGAAGCATCAAAAGTAGGAGATTTAGTAATACAAAAACTAAGACAAATTGATGAAATTGCATATGTAAGATTTGCTTCTGTATATAGACAATTTAAAGATATAAATGAATTTAAAAAAGAACTTAATAAACTTTTAAAATAAAATAAATACCAGTATAAATTTAATTATACTGGTATTTATTCTATTTTGTATTTATTACTCTTTGCTCTTGTGTCATTGCAGCTAGTGCTCTAATATTTTCTATATTAAGAAATAATATATCTGATATCTTAGTCCCTAAATTTACATCTGTCTTGTAAAATAATGCAGTCATTCTATATTGTAATTTTAAATCAGCTAGTTTTAAACTTGCGCATATATTATTAATAAGTATTTCTTTTTGCTTATCATTCATTACTCTTCTATATAGTTCACCTGGTTGTTCAAAATCTATATCTGATGATGGATATGTATGTCTTTGTATAAATCCAGAAACATTAAAATCTGGTGTTCTATATTTTTTATCGGTATAAACATCTTCATAACTATTTGGAAAATAATTTAGTTTAGTATTACCTTGTGAGATATCTGCCATATTACCATCTTTTTGATATGTTGTTACAAGGTTCTTAGGCTTGTTTACAGCAAGTTCATTTACATTCACGCCTATTCTATGTCTATGTGCATCTGGATACGCCATAAGCCTACCTTGAAGCAATTTATCAGGTGATGGACCTATTCCATTTACAAAGTTTGATGGTGAGAATGCAGCTTGCTCTATATCAGTAAAAAAGTTTTGTGGATTTCTATTTAAAACCATTCTTCCAAGTGGAATAAGTGGATAATCTTTATGATACCATACTTTTGTAGCATCAAAAGGATCAAATTTGTATTTTTTTGCTTCCTCTGCACTCATTATTTGTACATATACCTTCCAAGAAGGAAAGTTTGCACATTTTATATTATCATATAAATCATGTACTGAACTATCAGGGTCAGTGCCAGATAATTTAGTAGCTTCCTCATCAGTCCAATTTTCAATTCCTTGCTCTGTTTTGAAATGATATTTTACCCAACAATATTTATTTTTTTCATTATACCACATAAATGTATTGGTTCCAAATCCGTGCATATGTCTAAAACCTCTTGGTGTTCCTCTATCTGAAAACAGTATCATAACTTGATGCATGGATTCTGGGGTAAGTGAAAGAAAATCCCATACCATATTTGGATTTTTTAGATTAGTTTTTGGGTCTCTTTTTTGGGTATGTATAAAATCTGGAAATTTCATAGCATCACGTATAAAGAAAACTGGAGTATTGTTTCCTACTAAATCATAATTTCCATCTTCAGTATAAAATTTAAGTGCAAATCCCCTAGGGTCTCTTGCGCTATCAGAAGATCCTTTTTCACCACCAACAGTTGAAAATCTAGCTAGCATTTCAGTCTTTTTACCTACAGTTGATAAAAATTTAGCGCAAGTATATTTACTTAAGTCATTTGTAACTTCAAAATATCCAAATGCACCAGATCCTTTTGCATGAACTACTCTTTCTGGTATTCTCTCCCTATTAAAATTTGCCAATTTATTCATTAAATATGTGTCTTCTATTACTGTTATTCCTGGTATACCTGTAGATAATGAAAAATTATCGTTTGATATTGGATTACCTAATTCATCTGTTAATTTTCTCATAAAATAAAATCACCCACTACATTCTATTATGTAGTGAGTGATTTTATTCTCTATTTTACTATAGATATAACTGATTTTGAATATTCTAGTGTATTTAAAAAATCTTTTATATCTTCAATTGTAATATTACTTAATATTTCTAAATCATAATATAGTTGACTTTCATTCAATATACTATCTATTATTCTTCTGTAAGAATTGTTTAAATTTTCAGATTCAACGATATTCTCACCAATTTTTCTTCTTTTAGTATTTTCAAATAATTTTAAATCTATATCATTGTTTTTAAGATTCTCTATGTAATTAAAAATATCCTCTTGTATTATATCTGTTTTTGTTGACATTGTAGATATTATAATATGTGAAAAATCAGTAGTTCCTTCATATATAAAATCAATGTCATCGCTCACAGCACCTTTATTATATTCTATTTCATAAAATTTTGAACTCTTTGAAAAATACATTTCAGAAATTAAATCAGATATAACTTCTCTTTTTATGATTTCGTTTTTTTCAGTAGGAACTAATTTATATCCAATAGAAATTTGTGGCATATATATCCCCATTACTTTTTCTATTTTTTTTTGCAATATATTAGTAGGCTCACTTACTCCAAATTTCATTACTTTCTCACTCTTAATATTTTTTTCATACAATTTAACTTTAGTTTCTATTATATTAACAGTGTCTTCTACATTTACATCACCTACTATAACAATAAACATATTGTTAGGATTATAAAATGTATTGTAACATGAATACAAAATATCTTTATCTATTTTTGAAATACTTTCAATTGTTCCTGCTATGTCAATTCTTATTGGATGATTAATATACATAGCTCTAAGCGCATTAAAATAAACATTAAAATTAGGATCATCATCATACATTGATATTTCTTGACCTATAATACCTTGTTCCTTTTTTACGTTTTCAACAGTAAAATACGGTGTTTTAACCAATTCTATTAGCATTTCTAAACCCTTTTTAAATTTATCTATTGTTTCAAAGAAATAAACTGTATGATCAAAAGATGTATATGCATTTGAGGATATTCCTTCTTTAGAAAATAAATCTAATGAATTTTCTCCTTCTTTTTCAAACAATTTATGTTCTAAAAAATGTGCTACTCCATCTGGCATGACAACTCTTTTACCAGTTGATATATCAACAAAATCATTATTAATTGATCCATATTTAGTGCCAAACATTCCTATTTTTTTAGTGAATCCAGGTCTAACACAAATATACACTTCTAATCCATTTGAAAGTATAGTTTTGTGAATAGTTTCATTTAATGTTTCGTTTTTTATAATTTCTATGTTATTTTTCACTATCTTCACCACCTAGCAAATAGATTAATTCAACTTTAACTTTTTTTGCAACTCTTGCTACATCTTCTAGTTGTACTTTTTTCATATTGTCTATTAGTTCATCAATTGTTAAGTTTTTTTCACTTATAGCATTTGTATATGCAAGTTTAGCAAGAGAAATTTTTGAATCATTCCATTCTAACAAATCACTTATTAATGACTCTTTTGAAGAATTAAGTTCTGACTCAGATATATCACAGTTTGTCATTTCTTCTATTTGTTTTAATATTACAGTTTTAGCTTTTTCATAATTTATTTCTTCTATGCCTGCATATATAACAAAAATACCTTTAAACCTATAATATCTAGATTTTGCAGTATAAGCTAAAGATTCTTTTTCTCTAACATTTTGAAATAATTTAGAACTTGGAGTTCCACCTAAAATACTATTATATATGTTAAGTGCATAAAAATCATCATCCTCTAAGTTTTCAACTCTCATACCTAATGTTATCACTGCTTGATTAGTTTGTGTTTTTTCTTTTATTTCCTTTATTTCTTCATTAACATTTCTATTTTTGTAAGAAATGTTTATTAATTCTTTACTAAGTATAACTTTTTCTAACTTGTTTTTAAAAACATTCTCAATATATTGATCTATATCATCATAACCATTTAAATTTCCAGATACAACTATTGAAATAGAAGATTTTTCTATTAATTTTATATACGTATTGGCTATATCTTCTAATTTAACATCTTCTGCATCCTTTATATTGCCATAAATATATGTTCCAAAAGGCTCTTTTTCACAAAGTATTTCTTCAGTTTTAAGTACAGCATATTTTAATTTTTCATCTTTTCTTTTATTTATTTTGTCTAAAATAAAACTTTTTTCTCTTTCAAATGTCACAATATCAAATTGATTATTTTCAATTTTAGGATTATATAATATTTCATATAAAAAATCTATTGCTGGCTTTAAAACATCTTCTTTATTAGGTAAAAATTCTTTGTTTACACATTCTAATCTAAATTCTATATTATACAAGTCACCTATTTTCTCCATATTTATATCAAAATTTGTTCCATATAAACTAGATAAATACTCTTCTATTTCTTTACTTGTCTTGTATTTATTACATCCTTTAGATAGTATTAAACTTGTTATTACATTTTTAGGTATTTCATCCTTTTTTGTTTCAAAAGTAAAATTATATGATACATATATACTTTTAAATTTATTGTCATTTACTTTATATATATTTTTCATTAAGATCTCCTTTACATTAATAATTCTTTAACTATATCACTTACTAATTTCCCGTCAGCTTTTCCACTTGTTTTTGCTCTTAAATCTTGCATAACTTTGCCCATATCTCTAGGTGATATTGCACCTGTTAATTTAATTGATTCTTTAACTAATTCTTTAACTTGATCTTCATTTAATTGTTCAGGTAAATATTTAGACAACACTTCAATCTCTTTATTTAAAGATTCTACTAAATCTAGTCTTTCTACTTTTTCAAATTCAATTATAGCTTCTCTTCTTTTTTTTACCTCTTTTGAAGCAACAATTTTCATTTCTACATCATTTAAAACTTTTTGTTCATCCTTTTCTATTTGTAATATTGCAGCTCTAAGTAATATAATGGTATTTTTTCTAAGTTCTTCTTTATTTCTCATAGCCTCTTTTAGTTCATTCATCAACATTTCTTTCATTTAAATACATCCCTTCTATTATATTATATTATAGCTTGTTTTAAACTATTTATCCTTTTTATTTTCTATTTTATCATCTAATTGTTTAATACTTTTATGCTTTATTGTTGTTACATAGCCAAGTATAACAAAAGTTATAGTTGCACATATAAGTAAAATTAGTTTATATATATCAGCAGAAATTATTGTAACAGCGACAATGCACAGCATACTAGTTACAATGTATAGTATAAGTACGGCTTGTCTTTGATTAAATCCTCTTTTAAGTAATCTATGATGCACATGACCACCATCTGGACTAAGCATTGGTCTACCTGCAATATATCTTCTTATCATGGCAAATAACGTATCAAATATAGGTACGCCAAGTGTAAGTATAGGAGCTATTATTGCTATTAATGTATATCCTTTTGCAAAGCCTAGTATTGATATACATGCTAACGTGAAACCTAAAAAATTAGATCCTACATCGCCCATAAATGTTTTTGCTGGATTAAAATTATATGGAAGAAATCCTAAAGTAGCTCCAACTAAAACAGCTGTAATTAGAATTGCTTCTAAACTAGCTGAAGTAGTAATAAATATGGTTAGTAATGCAGTTGCAGAAATTGCTGATATACCTGCTGCTAAGCCATCTAATCCATCAATTAAATTAACAGCATTTGTTATACCTATAATCCAAATTAATGTAATTGGAAATGATAAAAATCCAAAATCAATTAGTTCAGTATATATAAATGGTATTTTAATTCCTTCAATAGATATTCCAAAAAAATATACTATTGATGCCGCCAATAACTGAAACATAAATTTTTTTCTTGCTCTCATATTTATTGCATCATCAATAAAACCCATTAATGAAATAATTACTGCACCTATTATATATCCAATAAATTTACTATTTAGTGTTATGGATGGTGTGTTAATAGTTATTAAGCAGTATAAACCCAGTCCAAGAAACATTGATATTACTATTGCTAATCCACCAATTCTTGGCATTGGCTTTACATGTACTCTTCTACTATCTTTTGGAATGTCAACAAAACCAAACTTAACAGCAAATTTAATAATTAAAGGTGTAATTATTAATGACAATGTAAATGTTATTATTATCATGAAGTATACTATTCCCATAATTTTTTACCAAAATTTTCTTCCATTTGTTTTATCTTATTTATTCTTCTTAAGTGTCTTTCTCCATCAAATTTAGTATTTATATATGTATCAACAATATTTAAAACGTTTTCTTTGTTTTTAGCATATTCTAATCTTCCGCCAAGACATAAAACATTAGAATTATTATCTTTCTTTACCATACTTGCTGTATACTTATCAAAACATGGTGTTGCAATTATTCCCTTTACTTTATTACAAGCAACAGAAATTCCTATACCTGTACCGCATATAGCAATACCCAAATTACTTTTATTGCTTAATACATTTTTACATACTTTTAATGCAACATCAGTATAGTCATCATCGTTATTTTTATCATAATCTGTAACATCTTCATATTTTATGCTTTTCTCTTTAAAATATTCTATTATTATATTTTTTAAATCAAATCCTGCATGATCTGCACCAATTATTATCATAATTTCACATCCTTATACTATTTCTAACAATTTATCAATATTTTCAACTATATCTTTTGCTGTAGCATTATATACAGTACTATCCAATCCATAAGGATCATCTATATCTTTATATATTTCTTTATCATTTACATATTCTTTTAATGTAAATATCTTACCATTAAGTGATGGATAAATTTGAAGAACTAGTGTTTTATGTCTATATGTTAATACAATTATTAAATCATAGTCTAGTATATTAGAATTTTCTATACTTGTTGCCCTATGATTTGTTAAATCTACATCATATTTTTTCATTGATTCTATTGCATTATATGTAGCACATTGTCCTTGGGTAGCATTTGTACCACAAGATGAAATTATATACTCATTCTCTTTTTTTAAATCATATAACTTTTTTTGCATATATGCTTGAGCCATTGCACTTCTACATATATTTCCTGTACAAATAAACATAATACTTTTCAAAAAATCACTTCCTTATCTTTTATATATTATACCAATATATAGGTTAATTATCAATAGATGTATTGAAATTATGAAGTCTTTTCAATAATTACTTAAGTAATATAAAAAATAGTGTTACAAATTGCAACACTATTTTTTAAAACTAAGTTATTTTATCTAATTCTTTATTAAAAATTTCACTAAAATTAACTTTATTTTTTTTATCTTTTTTCTTTTTATTATTCAAATTTGTTTGTTTATCTTTACTATTAGTATGATTTATACTCTCTATTTTATGTACAATAATCTTATTATACTCAGAATTTATCATTAGATAATCCTCCTATAAATATTTATTTTGATATATATATTATATCATATATGTCAATACAAAAAATTATTGAATATTTATTATATATAAACCTATTAATAACCCTATTATATATATTAATGAAACTATTTTTCTTTTAGATATTTCTTTTGAGCTTGGTATTAAATCACAAGAAACTATGTAAAGCATACAACCTCCTGATACTGATAAACTTAGTGCAACATATATATCTGAAATACTTCCTAATATACCTCCAATTAGTGCTCCAATTGCTGTAGGTAAACCTAAATAAATTGCTTTAATTACTTTTTTTATCATTTTACTTTTTTCTTTGTTTAATCCTATACCTACAACTATTGTTTCTGGTATATCATGTACAATATTTAAAATAAGGAGTGATATTCCTAAAGAGAGTGAAAAAACAAATGCCGAGCCTATTGCAATTCCTTCTACTATATTATGAACTGACATTGATATTATTATTATTAAAGCTGATGCATTTATTAAATTACCATTAGCTTTATTATATTTATTAACAAATATATCCAATAATAGTGTAAGTATAACCCCTACTATACATCCAAGAAGAGTTACGTATATATTAGATATTTCTATGCTCTCTGGTAACATCTCAAAACATACTATTCCAGTCATCATTCCAGCTGATATTTCGTATAAACTTGCAACAATATTACTTCTTTTAGAATTTATACCATTTCCTATAAAAACTCCAATTACACTTGTTATTATACCACATATACACACTAAAAAAAAGACGTTTAACCACATAAAAAAAAACCACCTCTTAAATAATATATTCAAGAAGTGGCTTTTTATTTATATTAATTCTTTATATTACTTTCAGTGTTTACTATTAAGTCAAAATCTACTTTATAATCACTAGGCGCAATCTGTACATATGTAATTCCATCATTTAGTATTATTTCTTTATTATCTGCATCTAACCACATTGTCTTTGATGTAGCAGATTCTTTTTTCCAAGTTATATTAATATATTTACCATTTGTAATATAATAGCCTGTTCCATTTCCAATATTTTCCAATTCTTGTCTACCTTTAGTTTCTTTATCTGGTAAATTATAATTTTTTACATACATTATAATTATATTTTTAGCATAGTATTGCTTCCCTGTCTCCCTGTCTTTATCTACAATTCCCCTCATTTTTCTATAGAATACTTTTTCTGTATCATCATAACTGTATGATACATTGTGCAAATCTGAATATTTTATTTTGAGTCCACTAATTTTAATACCTTGTTCAAGATTAATTTCATCTGCACTATACTTATATATAGGTGTGTCACTTCCTGAATCTATATATTTTTTACTAGTTGACATCTTCTTTATTTTTTCTATACTTGAAAATGCATTATGATAACCACCACCAACACGCCAAAAATATGTATCATATATTCCATTTATGTTATTTACGTTATATGATGAAATTGTTGCCTCAGCTTTTGGACTCCATCCAAAATGAGTAAATATAGCATTATGTTCCATAGCATAATGTACAAAATAATGTCTTGCACTTCTTATAGGACCTATTTTAGCGGTAGTTTTATTTTTAAAAAATGCTACCATCCTTGTTTCTCCACCTTCAATTATCATTTCATATATCATGTAAGCATCTTGCAAACCAGAATGTGGCCAAGCGCCTTTTTCATTATCAATCATAATTGCTATAGGTCTATCAAATCCAGTATATATTTGAATTTTCTTTACTTCTTTAACTGCTTCTTGACTTATAGGTAATTCTTCATTTTTTAACTCTCCAACTGGTTTACCAACTTTCAAATATTTATCATAATATATATATCCAAGTATTAGTGATAACAATATCAAAAATACAAATATGTATTTAAATTTACTCTTTTTTATTTTTTTTCCATTCCTCATTAATTTATATCCCTTCTAATGTTCTTTCATCTAAACTATATATCTCTAGTATATCATATGAAACAAAATTTATCAATGATAATCATACTAAGTATTATATTAATGTTTGAAAATATACAAAAACACATATATTCCTTATTATATAAGAAACTATATATGCTTTTGTATGGCGGAGAATGAGGGGTTACTACTGAAAACACGAATAAATATAAACTTATTAAGATAAATAAAAAAAGAGTAGAATCTTTATAATGGAACCTAAGAACAGGACACACTAAAAAAGAGTGTGCAGTTCTTGGGTTTCGTTTTGCCTAAAAATATGATATAATATAAATAAAGATTGGAGGAATTATGAGTAAGATATTATTTAATGA
>Ga0209512_1000802_pt1 | contig 45502 bp, 35 predicted proteins | sample frozenSSSSmetaG_FD_184142 | JGI IMG/M metagenome (GOLD analysis project Ga0209512, IMG submission 184142) | Glacier valley bacterial and archeal communities from Borup Fiord, Nunavut, Canada, to study Microbial Dark Matter (Phase II) -... | ecosystem: Environmental > Aquatic > Freshwater > Ice >...
TGCATTGACTTCACGAGCTTTATTGGCAGCATCTTCGTCCGCTTTTTTCTTTTTCTCCCGGTAATCCGCTTCTATTTTGCCGATATCGGTGACGAGCTGCTCTTTAATGAGCTTTTCCTGATCGGCCGTTAAGGTTTCGCTGGCGAGCGATTCCTGGACGGCTGTCAGAGCACGTTCAGCCTTTTGTTGCAGCCGAACGATGTCGCGCGATTTCTCATCCTTGATGCGGGCAACAAAGGCTTCGTCTTCCAAGTCTTGCAGCTTTTTGAGGGCATCCTCATTGGCTTTGCCTACGTCTTCCAGGTGCTTTTTGTTGGCCGTTTCTTCCCTGGTGCGCTGCTTGTCGTTTTCGGTTTCCTGTCTCTTTTTGGCCTTTTTGTCGTTGTCTTCGCTTTCCGCCTGTGCTTTGCGTTGGGCGGCAAGGATCTGGCGCTGGCGTTTCTCTTCGGCTGTTTCAGCTGCCAAAGCGGCTTTGTCGCTGTCCTTTTTGGGCTGGTTTACGAACGCTTCAGTCCAGCCGCTTTTGATCTTGTCAAAGGTGTCTGTGGCATGTTTGCCCACATTGGTAAAATTCACCTTTGACTTTTCAAAGGATGCAGCTGCACCTGTCAAATCGCCCGTGAAAGCCTTGTAGAGCCCTTTGGCACCTTCCACCACACCTGCCATCGTATCATAGAGCACCGTGAGCGCTCCCACGGCCAGCTGCGTCGGGGTCAGCACGGCTTTAAAGGCCAATGCAACCAGTTTCATTACGGTATTTATAGAGGTGCCGCCTTTGATGAAATCGGGGATAATTCCGCTGAGAAAATTGGAAAACGACGAGACCAAATCGCCGATCGAATCATATACATCCTCAAAAACCTGGACAACGGGATCGCTTGCGTCGACGACTTTGATCAGCCAGCTGATACCGTTTTGAAGCAAGGTAAGAAAGCCAATAAATGCGGGTGCGAGTCTTTTTCCTATCGTCAGCTGTAAGGCGTCCAGGATATCATCCACATTGGACGACTTTCCTTTCATCGAATCCATCGCCTGGCCTGCGAAGTTGAGTGTACCGGGGATCTTGCCCAGCTCCACCACCATTTCCATGGCTCCCTGTTCGGAGCGTTCGAATGATTTGGTGACACCGGCCACGGTGGTGCTGATCTTGTCGCCCGAGGTCTTGACTTTGATACCAAACTCGGACCAGCGTTCATTGTTGTTGACATCCTTGATCGCTTCACCGAGCTGATCCAGGCCCAATCTGTTTTTGGATGAAACATCGATCATGCGTTTCATTTGCTCCTCTGAGGGCTTTAAACCACGGTTCACAAGACCGACATAGCCTTTGGTAACTTCCTCCATCGTCAGCGGGGTATCCTTGGCAATAATTGCCAGCGCTTTCATGCTGGACGCGGCTGCTTTTTGGGCGTCGCCTTGTTTCATGGTGGCCTGATAGGATGCAGCCAGGGACTTTTCATAGCTTTCAAACTCGGAGGTGGTTGCAAAAATGGCCTTACCCCAACCGATCACAGTCTGCACCACTTCCAGGGCCATGAAAGCCGTCATTGCCGTTTTGACAAGGTTTGCACCGGAGCTCATTTTGCTCCAAAGGCCTTGTTTTTGCGGCTCATCCAGCGCATCCGAAACGGCTTTGATTTCCTTTTCTACGCCTTTCAAATGCTGCTCGGTTTCGGCCAGCTTTTTGGTTGCCGTTACGAACTCGTTGGATTTGGGCGTCAACGTGCCAAGCTCGGTCCGCAATAGCTCCACTTTCTTTTTCAGATCGTTGTAGGTGAGCCCGGAATTGGTCGCCATTTTCAACGCGGCTTTCTCGGCGTTTTCATTGGCCGTTTTGATGGCAGCAATCTCCTGATTTACCTTATCAAGCACTTTTCGGGCTTCGTCGGATTTTTTCACGGCGGCCACCCATTCGTCGGTTCCGGGTTTGAGCTTCCTCATTTCGGCATCAAGCTTTTTTACCTGGGTTTGCAGTTGGGAATAGGTCAGCTGGGTATTGTCGACCGTTTTCCTGTGCTCGGTGACGGCGTCACTGGCCGCTTTGGCTTCCAGTTTGACGGCTTTCCATTCATCGGATCCTTTGCCGACCGTCTTTTCTACCTCTTTGAGCTGGGTATTGAGCTGTTTTGCCTGGGTTTCGAGGCGGTCTAGCTCATTGGAAAATTCTTTGCCTTCTACGCGGAGCGAGATACTGGCTTCTTCGTTAAAATCCATGTTTTGGTGGCTGATATGACCTCACCCCTGCCCCTCTCCTCAGAGGAGAGGGGTTTAGCGGGATTGGATTACTTTTTTGATTTCTTCGATGGCGAGGCGGGCACCGGCTTGGGCGACTTGTGAGCGTAGGGAGCTCATGCCGTTGAAAATGACATCGTTGTGGATGCCTCGGTAGCCTCTTTTCACGTTTGGGTACTGTTTGATCTTAGAGCGGATCCCCCAGGCGATGCGTTTGATGGCGATGGCGTCCGATGACGGCCAGTGACCTGGCTTGTATCCGGGCACATAGGGGAAAGTGTGCACGCCTGTCCGCTCGACGAAGTACTCCATCGCCTCCTGGGGTGGCATCCGGGAGTAATTCATGCTCTTCAAGTCTTTGAGGCGCACTACGCCCGAAAAGCTAATTACCTGGGTGATGTAATCGCGGCCTCTTTCCTGGGCAGAAACCCGGAAAGAATCGATCATTTCGCCGGTAAGTACCAGGTTTGCAGACCGCACACGGCGCTGCATTTCGGCTACGGCCTCCCGGATGTACTTGTCGAGAAGGTTTTGAAATTGTTCGTTGGAGAGGTTGATGGGCATAAAAAAAGGCGATCATTTTACGAAAATGACGGCCTTTTTTGGCGTGGGAAAGGACGTGAATGTCTTCGAAAACCGGGGCTATAACACTGCTGGCGAGATCAGTTAAACCTTTTGATAATCTTATTATTATATTTTCTAGGAGGTAAAAATAAGGTTACATTTAATTTGAAATCGTATACTATACGCGTAGCTTTGTGGAAGAAAATCTAGAAATAGATGTCTTAATTTAATACCCACCACAACTATCACTTACCGCAATGAAAAAAATCTCCTCTTTTTTATCACTACTCTGTGTTTCTCTCATTTCATTATCATGTTCTTTTCTTGTCGATCATTTGGTGGATCCCGAACCAGATGTCTACGTGGCTGGGTACGCCAGGGATAACAAGAACAACAAAGTGATAGCACAGTACTGGAAAAATGACCACTCGGTTGAGCTTATGAGCGCGCCATCAACAAATATTTTACGAGCCGTAAGTATTGCAGCAGTAGGCAAAGACGTACATGTTGTAGGTGAAATACGGGGTAATATCGGTGGCTCAACTGCACTCTATTGGAAGAATGGAGTACTTACTAATTCCTGGAAAAACCTGGACCCTGCCAGCCTTACTGACATAGCAATATCAGGCTCTGATGTATACATTGCTGGCTATGGCGTCGATGGCTCAAAAAATACGATTGCGGCATACTGGAAAAATGGAGAAGCAATTACAGTAACTGATGCGTCAAAGAGCAGGGCGCACGGAATTTTTATTTCAGGAAATGATATTTATCTCGCGGGAATTCGAGGAGATGGTGTAGGTAGTGACAAAGCCATGTATTGGAAAAATGGAATACCCATAGAATTGGGTAATGAACCCTCCAGATCGTGGGCCAACGCAATTGCAGTGATCGGTAACGACGTATACGTGGCTGGCTGGCGATACAACAGCCAAGGCTTGGCGGTAGCTCGGTACTGGAAAAATGGTGTTGAAGTAACTCTGGTTGATGAAAAACGCGAATCATTTGCTTATGATATTGCTGTATCCGGATCCGATGTGTACATATGTGGTGCAGCTGCCAGCGGAGCTCTGGTATGGAAAAATGGAGTGCTAATAGATCATCCTGACGGATATGAAGCAACTGGGGTTGCTGTGGCCAACGGTAATCTTTATGTTGCTGGCTCCATTCCTAACTATTCCCAGGGAACTGCAGCCGGGAAGTACTGGAAAAACGCAAACTCTGTGTCTTTGCCAAGCGCTCCGGGAGTAAACGGCACTACAAAGATATTTGTAACAAATCAATGACAAACTGCGGCATGCTTCGTAGGAAAGAGTTGGGCTTCCTCTTTTCTGCAAGTGCAGAACCAAATACGTCGATTTGGATTTCCAAGTCGACGTATTTGGTTTATGTCGCATAACGAAACGCTCATATTCAATGGGCAGGTGGACGAACTCGTTTCAGATATTGCGAAGATTAAAGGATTTCTGGCGAAAGGTGAATCAGTTGATACAATACCTCTGACGCAAATCGCGAAAAATTAAAGGATGTGACTGGTAATGAACCATTGGTGACCATAAAAGTTTTAGAATAAAATTTTACACCTGCACCAGCAGCACCTTGGTTGCTGCACCCATTGGAAAACAAGCCCTAGGCATAAAAACCAGATGGAAATTGTCAACCGATAAATTTGATTGACTACATTGTGCACAAACCTTCCCTCTCTTATGAAAAGAAAAATATTTTGGATCGCCTCGGGCATTTTGTTGTCTATTTTTTTGGTATTTCAGGTTACTTTACACCCAGTCTCCTCTGACATCTCGCTCAATGCATTAGATGCCTTTGCGACCTCATTCACCTACTTTATTTTTGGCTCACTTGCAGCGGTGGTTGTGTCAATCATTCCTTATAAAAACTGGCCATTCGCCAAGAAATTCGAAGCAATTCTTCCAGTCACGATATTTGCCGTCTTGTTAATTTATGTACTGATATTCGGCTTTATGGAATATCAAACTCAGGTCAACGGAATCAAATTCCATCCAGTGAGATTAAATTGAGGCATCTCCGCATGATTTGGATTGCCTAATCTATTTTGAATTCAACATCCATGTCACTGTCGAGAAGGTTTTGAAACTGTTCGTCACTGAGGTTGATGGGCATAAAACGGGGTCATTGTCGTATGATTCACGAAAATGACCCCGTTTTTCTGGAAGAGAAAGGACGTAATAGTTGGCGTGCAAAGGGAAACAATCGCTTACCAGGTGCACAGCACAGATCAGGAACAAATGGGAAAGTAAACGGTGTCTCACTAACTCATGGCAGCTATTAAAATGATACCTTGATTTGTGAGATAACAAATTGATACAATTTTTGGGCCATTTTAGGCAGTCAAGTCCCGGCCGGCGCTGGTCTCAGGAACGAACGTTTTTTAAGGCTAATTAGGGTGTCAGATCTGACCAACTCAGGTTATAGAAAATTACAATAAAATGTATATATTATTCAAAAAAGATATATATCTTTCACAAAAACACAAACCTAAATAGCTATGAAACAATTGCTTTTACTTTTTTTGGCGTTAACAACACTGGGTGCTTGTAAGAAGTCAGATCCTGAACCAGTGGCCACTGTGCAGACTAAGGGATTTGATATTAAATATGACCAGAGCAAGCAACTGGAAATTAAACTTGGTAATGACATTTTAGATCCAAAATCTTTCGTTTGGAAAATTGATGATGAAACAGTTGGTAGTGTTGACAATCTCGGAATGTTCACAGCCCAAAAGGTCGGCCAAGCTACCATAAGTATTTCAAATCCAGATGGTGCAAAAGTTAGTGAGAGCGTCATAACAGTTTCTCCTTACAGCACATTGTTCAACGAACCGATTACAAGTTGGGGCACGCCATTGCAGTCTATCATTAAAGATGAAAAAAGAAAACTTATTGACAGACAAACATACAGCCTCAAATTTGAAGGTGAAAACATGAATGTACGAGCTGTTGCTTATGAGCTAACTAGTGAGCAGAACCTTGGATTCTCAATTCTGCAACTTAAGGATAGCCCTGCTACACGCAATGAAGTAATGACGTTTTTAAAGGAAAGATACCAATACATCCATGACCCCAACAATGTTGGTGACGGCGAGTCCTTTGTTAACTATGAACGAAACAAGCTTGTTACATTGATAGATGACAAGTTTCTAGGTCTGTCAGTCATTTACACCTCGTATAAAGAAGGCTTGTGAGTTACTTTTTAGATCACAGCAGATTTGAAGTTCTAAACCTTAGTTTGTAAGGCGCTTTACATGATGCACATTTTAGCAATGAAGTTCCTGGAATAGTGAGCTAACCTTGTGGAATTGCATTAATCAAAGAACTTTGCCAAAACACAGAACAGGCTCTTGTTCTGTGTTTTGTTGTTTAACATAAAAACGGTTATAAAAATATTCTGATCAGGTTTCAGGCTTTCACGCCACTCTCTGCACGAAATAGTTGTTCCTGTTCCACTGCGCAGACATTTTTGTTGGCTCAAAGATATTGATTTATGGCTACACCTGCACTAACAACGCCTTTGTCGCTGCTCTAAATGGAAAACTATTGCTAATCCGCAAAGGCAAATAATCCATTCCATTAACATGAACCTTCTTTTTAAAATCAAACTTAGCCAGGTCAGCCTCGTTCAAAGTTAGCTCTGCGTCCAGATAGCAGATGTTTCTCCGCATGGCTTCGGTTTTGCTCCAACGGGTTTCTTTCAGGCCACCGGCACCATTCCAATAAAGTGTTTTTCCTTCCCAATAAGGCAGCGCGGCGGGAATGTGATCCTCGGGATCAATCCCATTCCAAAGCAGCAATCTGGGTGCGGATTGATTTTGCAGCATGTTGAAAAGGCTCGTGGATCCGGCTTGTTTGGCGATGGGAAGGCCGGTTTCCGGGTCTGTTAATAGGGTTGAGAAGGCAGTTTTCACTGGGGCTATTCCCAGATCTTCGGCGAAGGTGGGGGTTAGGTAGTCGTCCAGGATGGTAGGCTTGTCCTTCATGAGGGCGTCGCCGCCGTCGAGCGTCATTGAGAGCTGCAAACGGCGGTTTCTTTCAATGATCTTGCGGGATCCTTTGACGAGTTTATCCGACCAGTCTACGAAGACCGGGCCGCTCATGATGTTATCCGTGAAGCCGATATGCAGCGTTTTGCTAACAGTGTTAAAGTCCAGAGAAAGGTTGAGCAGCTTGCGCAGTTCCATGATGTACTGGGGTGGCGTCATGGCTGGAACGAACCGGTTCAGGATAAGAGCCGATTCGCCATCCACTTAAGAGGCATGAGAGCCGGGGAGGTCAAAGAAATAATAGCTCCGCCATACCGGGTAAAAAGAACCGGATACCCACCGAATGTCCATCCTGATTCGACCCTCGTGATAAACTGATCCTGCACAAAATTCTTTAGTAGTAATGCTTGCTGGAAAGCTTCGATTTTAGAATTCCAGAATATTATAGCTATATTTACATAGTAACATTGAGATGTAAAAAATCGCTTCAATCATGAGCAAACTCCCGTGGGCAAAATACTCCTTTAGTATTTTGATCGTTGCTATAGTGGCCATCATCGTAGCTAAATTTCTGACAACCAGCCCGTTCGTACTCGTGCCACTATGTATGGGGCTTTATTGGTTATCTGTAAGAAGCCTGGCCAAACTAAAAGGCTATCAATAGTTGGTAAGAAGTGGACTGCTAAGTCTGTTCTTTATTGTTCTGGTATGCATTCCTAATGCCAGAACAACGCTTTGCCGCGTCAGATAGCCATTTTACTTCACATATTTCCCATCTTGCACCAGATTAGTCGTCTTATGCGAGCTCTCCCTTATAGTCTTCCGGTCGTAATTACACTCACTTTCATTCTTAGTGCTGGAAGCCCGTTTATATGGCTGGCCGTTGGTTTGGTATTTCTGGTGGCCTTTTTCAGGTAAAGGTTGGGGAGATTTACGTTTATAGAAATAGTAAATGAATACCGGTTTTTCCACCACGACAAGAATATGGCAAACCTGAAAACAGCCTCTGGTCTCTTTTTTGCAGTTTTCAATATCTGGATACCCATTTTTCTTTTCAACCAGGAAATCTCCTTAACCGCCTATCTTATCTTTATCTATACCGTTGTTATTCTAAATAGTAATTTGGCCATTTCGTTGGCGCACGACCTTATGCACTCGTCCCGCCTGTTCGACAGATATCTTTCTACTATCATTCTTTTACAAAATGGTTTTTTTTATCTCGAATCAGACCACATTTACATTCACCACCGATATATAGGCACGCATCATGATCCTGCAACGGCACAGCTGGGTGAAGGAATTTACCATTATTTCAAACGCTCCATTGGCGCAAGAATGAAAATGGTTTTTTTAAGGGAAATACATTCCCTCAGCGTATGGAGCGGGACATCATCGCCGGGAATCGCATCCGGTTCTTGATCTGTGTGATCTGGCTTATCTCCTCGATATTTTTTGGGTGGCGTGTATTTGTCTGTATTCTGGCTCAGTATTTGCTCGTAACCTTAATTTATGAATCGATTACCTACATTCAGCATTATGGTTTAAATCGAAATTCATTACATGACGGCAGATACGAATCCGTGCAGTTACATCATTCATGGAATTGTTACTACAAAACATCCGCATACATGCATTTCATGATGCCTGTACATTCCATTCACCATTTAAAAGAGGAAAACCTGGAATCCATCGCTGATTTTGCAGGACCGTCGATGCCGTTACCGTTCGCAAGCATGATGATGACAGCATTCATGCCTGCGCGGTGGTTTAAACTGATGGATGAAAAACTAGCTTTGTACAACAGGATGGGCCTATGAAATCAGTTTTCCCTGCCTTTTTTTTCCTTATGTATTACGGAACTGCACTTTGCCAAACTGGATTTTCCGTCCAGCCATCTTTGGGCATTGGTAAAGTTTTAGGTCAAAGGCAGGACTTTCATGCATCCCTTTATGGCCTTTCTCTGGATCTTAACAGAGAAACTTATGGCAAAAATTATTGGCAATCGGCACACAAATTCCCCCAGACCGGTCTGCAACTATCGATGGTAAAAGGTGCAGAAGAAATGCTTGGTACCGTTTACAGTGTCATTCCCTATATAGAATTCAATATCTGGAAAACCGGATTTGGCACCCTTCAGATCAAACATGGAACCGGCCTCGCGTACGCTACACAGTGCTATCAAACGTCATCCAATTCTGAGAACAAACTTCTGGGAAGCAAACTGAATGCATCGTCCATAATAGATGCGGGCTATAAGATAAATTGGAAAGCAAATTGGCGAATAAAAGCTGGTGTAACCCTGGGGCATATATCCAACGGAAACCTGGTGCAACCCAACGGCGGACTGAACTCGATAACAGGATACGGGATGTTGGTTTATTATCCATATGGGCACACGGCACTTGGGCCGTGTGCCGCTGTTCCAACAAAACCAAAACGCTGGCGATACCGTATAAACGCAATGACTGGGCTATATAACTACGATAAAGAATTGAAAGTGATTCAAAACACTAATCAGCTAAGCCTTATCGCTTTTTACCAACATAGTCCTCGCTTTCGCTCGGGAATAGGCTTCGAAGCATCCCGAATTGACGTCAAACTGCACCCGGTTTTCGCAATTTACGCGGAAGAAGAAGTCCTGATAGGACACGTGGCAACGCGCTATGGGTTAGGTTTCTATTGTTCCAGCCCTGCTGAAATGTCGAGGTTATACGAGAAAATAGGCCTCGCATGGTACCCGTTGAAATTAAAGGATCAGGTTGCAGAAAAGTTCTCGGTTGGTGCGGCCATTAAAGCACATGCATTCAGGGCTGCACATGTAGAACTATCCGTTGGCTACACGCTATAAGCCAATTCTTGCCTCGCTTCTACTCCCTGTTCGACGCAATAGGCCGTAACCAATACCGGGCACCAATTGCAAAAGTATAGAACTTTGGATAACCCGGAATGCAATTGATGTTCAGGTCAATATTCTTCGTGATCGCGTAGTCGTATTCCAGTTCCCCTCCGTACCACACAAAATTCCACTGCCAGTTTTTAGTGTTTTTCAAAAGTTTCGTATCCTGCACGTAGCCCTCAAAACGATTCCAGCTTTGAAGATATACAAATGTAGGGCCGAACCCCAATTCAAGAGAATGGCGTTTGCTGTTTAAAAAATTGAACCGGAAACCTAAATGCGTATGACCTGCAAAAAGGCGGGCGCAATCGCTATAGGCTCCTTGAGCTACTTTCAGAGAAAGTTTTTTTTTATAAATATACCTTTGATAAGATCCGATGAAACCCCAATTTAACACTGCTACCGCATGCTCATCCAGCTTGTTTGGCATAAGAAAGGCCATCTTTTCCCCATTCGGGTGCAGGGTTCCAAATACGAAGCGCAAGCCCACGTTGTCCTGCGCCTGACCGGGAATGGTAGTAAGCACATACATGATAAATCCGATTATTGAATGTTTACAAGGTATCATCATATCAGGTCTGTTCGCTGTATTTTATGGCCAATACATTGATTTTCCTAAACCATAGAGGTGGAATGAGCGCCATTGTAATCATTAGAAAATAAAGATACGGCATTCGGGACCTGCTTTGAAGTCCTTGATCTTACGGGCATTTCCAGGCAGGTGATGAAGGGAATGAAGGTGAAGGAGAAACAGAATATAATTGGTGTATTTGAAATAACAGTTCCATGATAACCGAAGTGTCATCTGGTCTTCCCGAGCCTTCCTGAACAGGCCGTAGTGCTGGATATAGTTGATCAATTCATAAAGAAAATAAGAAACGAAACCTTGCAGAATGAAAAAAGTGATCACCTCTCCAGGGTGTCGGGTGAAAGCAACCAGGCATCCCCACACAATGAACAGCAGTCCCAGCATGCCTAGATTCGTTAGTCTTATTTTTCGCCTCAAATAGGACGGTAAACCAAACTGGGTAAAATAACAGCTTCTAACAGTAGAATAGGGGATTTTAAGAAAATATGAATAAAAATCCTGATTAAGTCTGGCTGTGGTTGGATCTTCTTTCAAACCGATATCGCGGTGGTGTCCGCACAGGTGTTCAGTCGCAAAATGCGGTATTCCTAAACCTATTAGGAGCAGAACCGACAAGCCTCTGTGAAGCAGAGACGAGCTATGTAGCATATCATGTGCAAGTGTTACAACGAAACACCCCGTGAGAATTCCCGTGGTAACACTAAAACCAATCAAATGAAATGTGGTCAAATGCGCTCCATCGACGAATCTGACGCCCCAAACGAAAAGGCAAAGTAAGATGATCGCATTGATACACTTGATACCCGAAGCCTCAGAAGATTTATAAAAAAACCTCAGTTCATCCGGTAGTTCGTCTTTTTCGAATTCCCCCCAGTATATATTCAGGCAATTTGCCAGCAAAAGAATCGCATAGAAATAGTAATAATGGGTATAAGTACTCACTAAAATATAAATAACAGTGAGTATCGACGGAATCAAATATCTCCAATGACGACTCATACGATTGGGAATAAGGTTTGTTGAGAAGGATGCGCGACTTGCCGTAATTCTGAAAATAATTGTGCCAATCGGGTTCTCGAGTGATTGTTGGAAGAATGTCGATTTTGTCAGGATCTATTCCGCGTAACTCTTACGGATATGCCCGGAAAACAAACAAGGCGTGGCGGAGGAGAGCACCGTACCTGACAAGTAATAAGTTAGGTGCGACAAGTGGTGCATCAAAGAGTGCTTACGCTCAATATCGACAGGATTTGCTAGGTGTGAAATTTTTAAGGCCCGATGCGCTCGCACCAGGCCTTAAATTAGCTTTTCAAAAAATTCACAAGACAATTACCGTTTTAAAGTTTGCCAGGATCAACAACCGCATGTTTGATCGACTGCCGGTTGTAAGTATAAGTAATGTGCACCTTACCGTCCTTTGCCTGTATCACAGCAGGATAAGCATAACCAGCCTTAATAGGTTCATTTTCAAGCGTCATCACCGGCTTCCAGTTGATTCCGTCCATTGATATCGCAACATTTAGTATATTCCGGCCTTTCGGTTCACTACCATTTTTGGTACTGTGATTATACACCAGCAACTGACGTCCATCCTGCAACGTTACGGCATCCGTCCCGCTATTGGGGTTCGGTAAGTTGAGGGCAGTCATTTTCCCCCATGTTTTGCCATTGTCCTCCGACCAGCTCTGAGACAGAACGTCTTGTTTGGTACGGCAAACAACTTGAAGGCGCTTTCCCCCGTAAGTCAGAACGCTCGGCTGTATTGCATCAAACTCAACGCCGTCATGAATGGGACCTACTACCTGCCAGGTTTTACCATTGTTTTTGCTGACCTCAAAATAAACCATCCAATCCTGAACCTTGTTTTTTACAAATTCAACACTGGTTGGACAAATGATCGTACCATCGCTAAGCTGAACCGGCTTATTTTTCACAGGACCAAGCAAATGACCGATTTTTTTATCTTCTCCCAATTTTACGGGTATTGACCAGGTTTTTCCGTTATCGGTGGATTTCATCAGCATCCCCCACCAAGATGTAGGGTCAGGGCCTACCTTATAAAAAAGCATGAGCGGGCCTCCCTTTGGAAGGAATAAAACCGGGTTCCAGCAGGGATAACGAAGCGTGTCGTTGACCACACCATTTACGACCTCTTCCGGCCAAGTCCATTTGCCATTTTCCAACCTCGAAATTCTTATACCTACATCTGGATTTTTCTCGTGTGTACCCGAAAAAAAAGCAGCAACCATCCCCTTTGGGGTTTCGACGATTGTAGAAGCATGTGTTTCTGGCGTTGGTCTGTTGTTGAGCGGGTAGATCAGTTCGGCACTGACTAGCGCCCCTTCGCCTGCAATAGCTTTTGCGGGCAAATCCTCGTTTACTATCGGTTCATTAGCGCGTTTTAAATTTGGATTTGTAAAAGAAAGCGTGGCAAATGCCAGAGAAAGAGAAATAAATATTGCGGTTAACTTCATGTTTGATAATGGAAACGGTGACATTTTCTTACTAGATAGACGCATTTTAATTAGTATTGGACTATTATGACCAAAGATCTACCGGCAAATTACGATTGAATAAATCAAGAATTGTCAGACGCGCGCACAATTCCCTGTTAGATTTGAAAATTCGAAGCAACTCATTATATTTCTAATTCAAAGGCTTCCAACAAGTGTCCAGATGGAAAATTATCTCAATAAACTGAATTGTTACAAATAAGGCAAATGCCCCTTGTCAAATCGGAGGTAAATTGGATTGAACCTTTCAACATAGCTGAATCGGTAAATATTTGTCCAGAGTAAAACCAAACTTTATGAGCAAGTCTTTTAAATCTTTCGCCGTGATCGAGTCGAGCAGACAGATCATTCGCAATGAAAGTGGTCAGGCAATGCATAAGGAGTTCAAAGGCCGCTATGTCCCGCCAAAATTATCGCCGTCAGACGAGACTCCGTTTCAGACTGATACTAAAGAAAAGAAGTACTGGATCCAGTGGGTCTTACTATTAGTTGTAATAATGTGTATAGTAAGTTTTTGGTACCTGCAGCGTTAAGGAGGGACTAAATGCGATTTTTGATTGTATCTTGACCCCTTTTTTGTCCCGAATATTACCCGAAAAGCAAAAACGCCACTCCTATTGCTAGAAATGGCGTTGAGTGGTGATGGACGGAATCGAACCGCCGACACAAGGATTTTCAGTCCTTTTTTATTAGTTTTTCACATCCGAAAAAAAGCATTTTAATGCTGATAATAAGCAGTTTACAAAATTTTTGTATTCATATGAAATGATGTGAAATGATATAAAAAGGGCAAATGTTTACGAATTGTTTACGATTTTTTGCAGTACCTTTACACCATGGCAACCGTAAAAGCAGTTATAAAACCCGACAAAAAAAAGGATGGAACCTACCCCATCGCCATCCGTATAACTAAGGATCGCAGGACCAGTTATATTCAACTGGGGTACAGCACTCCAATACAGTTGTGGGATTCAGATAAAGGACTTGTTAGGAAAGGGTACCCCAACTCAAAAAGGCTTAACAATCTTATTATCAAAAGACTATCTGAACTCAGCGAAAAGGCGATCATTTTAGAAACGGAAAGGGAGGCTGTCACAGCCAACCTAATCAAGAAAAGCAGCAAGAAAGCGCCCGCGCCAATGTTCTTTTTGTACGCCGAGAAGTACCTTTCTCTACTAAAAGCATCCGGTAAGTATAACCAGTATACCGCTGATAAACCCAGGGTAAAACATTTCAAGGAATTCGTGAAGCAAGATCTACCATTGCAGCAGATCACCGTTTATTTATTGGAATCCTTCAAAGCGCATGTAACGAAATCTTTAAAATTATCCGAACGTTCTGCCGTGAATCACCTATCGATGATACGTTCCGTCTTTAGCCTCGCCAAACGTGAGGAGGTTATTAAGCCGGAACAAACACCCTTTGGAAAAGGAAAAGTGATCATCAAATTCCCAGAGACCGGAAAAATAGGCCTTAACGCGGAAGAAATTAAAAAGCTGGAAGAAATAGAGCTTCCCGAGAGAGCCAATCATTGCCGGAATCTTTGGTTATTCTCGTACTATTTCGCAGGAATGCGCATATCGGATCTGCTTCGCTTGCGTTGGGGTGACTTCCAAAATGGACGGCTGGTGTATGTAATGGGGAAAAATGATAAAGTCGGTTCACTGAAAATCCCGGAGAGAGCAGAAAGGATACTTGAACAGTACAAACCATTAAAAAAGAAAAACAGCGATTTCGTTTTTCCGGAGCTAAAGGAAGTTGACTTCTCTGACCAGTTCATCACAGAGCGAACCATAGCCTTCAAAACCAGCGCGATTGACAAATGGCTTCAGAAGGACGTTGCCCCCGCTGCCGGGATCACAAAAAAGCTGACCATGCATATCGCCAGGCATTCATTCGCCACCGAAGCTGGCGATAAAGTCAATATCCAGATGCTTCAAAAGCTTTACCGGCATTCTAGTATCCTGACCACCATTGGCTATCAGTCTGCATTTATCAATAAGGATGCGGATGAGGCGTTAGATAAGGTATTGGGGGGGGGCATCTGATTTCCTGACGAATTTGCGACTGTCAGTTTCAGCAATCCGGTAGAGTCCATGTCATCATCGAGAATTATTGGTGGACCTCTTCGGCATAGACCCGTAAATAGCATCTTAATTTTCAGAAAACTTGATTGGCTGTTTCCTTTGATTTTTAGTCGTTGTGATAAAAAAATACTATCGTTAGTAAAGTAGGGCAGACCATCAACAGCTGTGAATGATTCTTTTGGGGTAACCACGCTACGTATCCGGATAGAATATGGCCTTAAATTCCGGATCTTTCGGTGCCGGCCTACACCCCTGATTTTAAGGAAGCATCATTACGAAGTAGGCCTGCAGTTCTAATTGATCAAGTTTGACTATCTTACCTGTGGAACGCGTTGTAAACCGCATGACCTTTTCCGATAATGGAAGGTATTCGGATGCGATCAAATCGGCACGCATAATCAGGAAGTAGCTGAACAACAAATGGATTAAAAAAGTAGGGAGATTTTCCTGGAATCATCCATCAACGTTATCACCGTGGATAAATGGGACCTGCGCCGTTACCAGAGCGGAATTTTCTGCACAGTCCAACATGCGATAGAGTTAATGCCATCAGAGTATGATGAGCTGTATAAATTTCCCACGACTGATAAAGAGATCAACGTATTGCTTAATCCGTTCGCGGATGCGTAGATAACCACTTATCGGAGGTCGTATTGAGTCCAATCAAGGTTATAGAGTACTTTTCTAAGCATAGCTTTTCAAATTCCAGCCTCTCTTGCTTAGGGTAATATCAGAACCCCGAGCTTCGAACTGAAGCTGGGAAGTTGACCACATTGTCTATATTTGTCAGTTGTTAACAACTCCCCTGCCTGACAACCGTAATGAATTTCCACGTAAAGTGAAAATGGCATGGCAAACATATTATGTTCGGAGAGATAATACGCCATCAGGCTAATAATAGGTAACTAAACACCAAGAAGCACCGCTCATGTCGACAAAGTTTTTCACCAACGAACAAAACAATACGCTACTTGAGAAAATTCAGGGAATATTCCGACATCGGAACATTTATTTCTTTGACGCACTCGTTGGTTACTTCCGTGCGTCCGGCTATTTCCGCATTCGACCCTTCGTAGAAAAAACGAACGAAATTAGAGTATTGGTTGGTATCAATATCGACAATTTGGTTTTTGAGGCTAATAAAAAAGGTCTTCTCTTTATTGAAGATCCGGCTAAAAGCAGAGATGATTTTTTTGAAGAAATCAAAAAAAACATACAGGAAGCAGAGTACGATAAAGAGGTAGAGGATGGGATGTTTGGTTTGATTACCGACTTGGCTACTGGAAAAATCAGAATAAAAGTGCACCCTAAACAAAACCTTCACGCCAAAATTTATATTTTTAGAGAACAAGAAAAACATCCTCACGGCTACGGTTCCGTGATTACAGGTTCAAGCAATTTAACGGACAACGGGCTGTCCAGAAACTTTGAGTTTAATGTAGAACTAAGAGATAATACGGATATTGATTTTGCAACAGATACCTTTGACAAGTTGTGGAATGAGAGCATTGAAATAGAAAAGGACTTCGTAGAGAAACTTAAAAAAGAAACTTATCTGAATGATGAATTTACACCTTTTGAAGTGTACATGAAATTCCTGATTGAGTATTTCGGTAGAAGTATCGATTTCGACCCAAATTCTATTCAGGATTTACCGGTCGGGTTTAAAAAACTGTCTTATCAGGTCGATGCCGTGGCCGATGGATATAACAAAATGATGAAGCATCATGGGTTCTTCCTGTCAGATGTTGTAGGACTTGGAAAAACAATTGTGGCGGCCCTTATTGCTAAGAAATATTTCTATTCTAATGGCTTCCCATCCTATCTTTCTAAGACACTGATTATCTGCCCTCCGACTTTGAAGGAAAACTGGGAAGACACTTTATCTAAGTTTGGCTTACATAACTTTAAGATAGTTACATCAGGTAGCCTACATAAAGTAACTAAACATCAAGACTATGATTTGGTCATAGTAGATGAAGCCCACAAATTCAGAAGTGATAGTGCCGAAATGTATTTTCACCTACAAAATATCTGTAAATCAAACACTCGTAAGCGACTACCGAATGATACTTATGAACAAAAACGAATAATGCTTATTTCAGCTACACCTTTAAATAATAGGCCTGAGGATATTGCCAACCTGGTTTATTTGTTTCAGGATGCTAAAAACTCAACATTAGAAATAGGTAATTTACAGCACTTCTTCCGTGGACAAATTGACGCCTATAAAAAATTGAAAACAGAAGCCGATATTAAAAAAGTAACCCAAGGCGTAAAGTTGATTTATGAAAAAATTAGGGTTAAAGTTATAGAACCGCTGACGGTGCGGAGAACCAGAACTGATCTTAATGATAATGAAGAGTACAAAAAAGATTTGGATGCCCAAGGTGTAGTCTTTCCAGCTGTAAACAAGCCCGAAAAAATATTTTACCAGTTAGACGAACATTTAGATACTGTTTATGATAAAACCATATTGTATTTAAGCCATCCAACCAAAGGGCTTAGCTATAATCGTTATCAAGCTATCAGATTTTTAAAACCTAACAAGAAATCAAAGTACCCGAAGGCCGACCACACGTCCACCCAGTTGGCTTTTATAATGAAAACGATGCTAGTAAAGCGTATTGACAGTAGTTTCTACGCGTTCAAGCAATCCTTAAGCCGCTTCTCGGCGGCCACCAATGCTATGGTGCACATGTTTGAGAACAATAGAATTTACATTGCTCCTAATGTCGCTGTTAATGATTACATTAATGAAGAAAGAGAAGAGGAGCTGATAGCCATACTAACTAATCTAGCAGATACCGACCCAACGATTGAAATATGCAGTGCTGAAGATTTTGAACCTGGTTTTGTCACTGGACTTATAGCTGACAAAGCTTTGTTGGATGAATTGGTAAAGGATTGGGCCAGCGTTTCTCTAGACCCGAAGCTTGATGAGTTTAAAAGACACCTTGAAACTACTTTGCTCAATAAATCCATAAACAAAGAAGAGAAGCTTGTAGTTTTTTCCGAAAGTAAAGAAACTACGGCCTATCTGTCAGAAGAATTAAAAAAAGCTGGATTTGAAAAGATTTTGGTAGTAGACAGCAAGACCCGAAAAGATAGATTCCCTTTAGTAAAGGCAAATTTTGATGCTAATATTCCTTTGACTGAGCAAAAAGACGACTACAATATTGTTATCAGCACAGAAGTATTAGCCGAAGGTGTAAATATGCATCGTGCTAATATTATTGTGAATTATGACACGCCTTGGAACAGTACTCGTTTGATGCAGCGAATAGGGCGTGTAAATCGTATTGGTTCAAAGGCAAATAACATTTACATTTTTAACTTCTTCCCCACAGCTAAAGTCAATAACGACATTGAACTTGAGAAGAAAGCTATTATGAAATTGCAAGCGTTTCATAGTGCGATGGGCGAAGACAGCCAAATTTACTCTCAAGACGAGGTGACAGAAAGCTTTGGTTTGTTTGATAAGACTGTCAATGAAGAGAAAGATGAAAAATTAAGGATTCTTTTGGAGTTGCGTAAGTTCAAAAGGGATAACCCTGATCTCTTTAAGCAAATTAAGAATATGCCAGAGCGAGCCAGGGTAGGTAGAAAAAGCCCCGTTCTAACAGGAGCGACTATTACCTTTATTCGGAATGAAAAAAGAGATGCTTTCTTATTGGTAAAGGAGAAAGGTGAAATAGAAGAATTAACTTTTTTGCAAGCTGAAAAGGAATATTACGCCAAAGTAACAGAGAAGGCTATTCCACTCAACCAACATCATCACGAGCAGGTAAAAAGTGCCATTCAACTATTTGTCAATCGGTGGGAAGAAGAAAAGAGTAAAGAGCGAAAAATAGATACCACCCAGGGCCCAAATGAAAAGCGAGCATTGGCTTTTTTGGATGCCCTGACCAGCTCACAAATAGCTAATCCGCAAGAAAAGGAATTGTTGCAAAATGCGAAATCCGCTATTCGGTTGGGTAAGTTTCAGCAGTTACAACGGGACATAAACAAACTAGTTAAAGCCATAAAAACAACTCCGCTCAAACCTTCAATACTGCTGGAGGAGGTCGTAAAAATATTATGCAAATACCCCTTAGTTTCCGCGGGGGACGACAGTGTACGAATACTACCGCCAGTTTTTAACATGAAAGAGTTTAAACCGGAAATTATCATTAGCGAAAGTTTCAACAATTGAAATTCATGGCAAATACAGCCATCACCAAATTTAAATGACAACCTCCTTTATGGACATAAAAGCACTTAAACGTCAACTTAGCCAACCCTATCAAAGAAATCAATGGGTGGAATTACTACCCACAATTTTCGGACAGCAAATTCAGATAGACAGCAGAGCTGAGAAAATTACGCTTTCCGGCACTAAGGCAAAGAGCATAGAACGTTTTGCATCCATATCGTTACTGGAAGATAAAAATATCGCTGTACTGGACATTGAAACTAACGACAGCATACATGTAGAACGAAACAAGGTGGCACTAAGGGACATGGCCTATCAGCTTATTGACCAGGACAGATATCACGGACTGCTTGTATTCTACCACAACAATGAGGGGAAAAGAAATGATACATACCGGCTGTCATTTGTATCTAAAGAGACTTCGTTTGACGACAGTGGTAATGTCATAGAAAACAGTACGCATCCAAAGCGCTATACCTACCTCCTCGGTGCTGGCGAAACGCGCACCACTACGGCCCAAAGATTGTTGGAACTAAAAGCCAAGCAAAACACAACGAAAAACAAAGGTATAGCTTTGAAAGATGTAACAGAGGCATTCTCTGTTTCCAATCTAACCAAGGAATTTTATAATGAACTGTTCAAGTGGTATCAGTGGGTACTTATGGAGGAAGTCGGCATCACTTTCCCCAAAAATCCTAATACTTCGGAAGATGACAGGGAAAAACTGGAAGAACAAATAATTCGGTTAATTACACGCTTGTTATTTGTTTGGTTTATCAAACAAAAACAATTGGTAGCCGATAACTTGTTTAACGAGAAGGAACTTGGGGACGTACTGAAAGATTTCATTCCTCAAAGCCATACAGACGGCAGCTATTACAATGCTGTCCTACAGAACCTATTTTTTGCCACGCTTAACAAAGCAATAGACGAAAGGGCTTTTGCCAAAACTAAAACCATCCGTGATATCAAGACTCTTTACCGCTATGCCGAAATGTTCAGCATTACGGAAGATGAGGTAGCTTCCTTATTCAAATCTATCCCGTTCCTGAATGGCGGTTTGTTCGAGTGTCTTGATAAAGAAGATGCAGAGGGAAATAAGTACTTTTTAGATGGATTTAGCCGAAATGATAAGCGGAATGCCAACGGTAATTTAAAACACCGGGCATTCATACCCAATTCAGTATTTTTTCACGAAGAAAAAGGCATTATTCCACTACTGCGGCGCTATAATTTCACAGTGGAGGAGCATGCCCCTGACGATGTTCAGGTCGCACTTGACCCCGAGCTATTGGGCAACGTATTTGAAAATTTGTTGGGAGCTTTTAATAGCGAAACCAAAGAAACTGCACGTAAACAATCGGGTAGCTTTTATACACCCCGCGAAATCGTGGATTATATGGTAAGCGAAAGTCTGGTCGCTTATCTGCAAAATGCCAGCCCTGATGTGAATGGGGAGGACATACGCTACCTGATCGAAAAAGCCGAACTTCCCGAAAGTTTTGTGAACAATGAAAAACTGTGTTCCAGTGCATCTTCCAAACTGAAAGCAATAAAAATAATTGACCCGGCTTGTGGTTCGGGCGCATTCCCCATGGGTATCCTAAAAAAGATGGTGGCCGTCCTGGAAAAGCTGGACATCAAAGATAAAGAAACCGCCTACGACCAAAAGCTGCACTTGATTGAGGAATGTATTTACGGTGTGGATATTCAGACCATCGCTGCCCAAATCAGCAAGTTGCGCTTTTTCATCTCGCTGATAGTGGAGCAGGATAAAGATGAAACAAAAGCGAACTATGGCATTACGCCACTGCCCAATCTAGAAACCAAGTTTGTTGCAGCCAATACGCTAATTGGTAAAAAGAGAAAACCCGCTCAGCTCACGATTTTCGAAAACGGAGCTATAGATGTCGTAAAAGAAGAATTACTAGACATACGCAAGGCCCACTTCTATGCCAAAAGCGCCAATGAAAAGAAACGCCTAAGGGAACAGGATGATGAACTGCGCGCCAAACTGTCCAAACTGCTAGAAGCCAGTGACCAATATGCCCACGGGGACGCGGTGGAACTGGCACGATGGAACCCTTATAACCAGAACGAAACCGCAGCCTTCTTCGATGTGGAATGGATGTTTGGGCTAAAAGGCGGCTTTGATATAGTGATTGGTAATCCACCATATATACAATTGCAGCAAAATGGTGGAGTACTCTCCAAAGTCTACGAACGCTCAGGCTACAGAACCTTTGACCGCAGAGGCGATATCTACTCCTTGTTTTATGAAAAAGGATGGCACTTGTCCAAACCAAAGGGCGTGCTGTGCTATATCACTTCCAATGGCTGGATGCGTAATGACTATGGCGAAAATACGCGAAGCTTTTTTGCAGAACAAACTAATCCAATTTTACTCGTTGACTTTGCAGGCCAAAAGATCTTTGAATCTGCTACAGTCGAAGTGAATATATTAATGTTCGTTAGGGATAAAAACCGACAACAAACGAAAGCTTGTGTCGTAAAAGAAAGGCTGTTAAAAAATTTGAGCGATTTTGTTAGACAGAAGGCTACAAACTCGAGTTTCATAAATAAGGAAAGTTGGGTGGTTTTGAGTGACATTGAACAAAAAATCAAAGCAAAAATTGAAGCCGTAGGGATTCCACTAAAAGATTGGAATATTAATATTTATCGAGGCATCCTCACGGGCTACAATGAGGCATTCATCATTTCGGGTGAGAAAAGGCAGGAAATTTTAGCTAACTGCGGTACGCCAGATGAGCGAGTTAAAACTGATGAACTTATACGACCGATTCTCAGGGGCCGTGACATTAAGCGCTACGGATATGATTTTGCAGAAAAATATTTGATAGCAACTTTCCCGAGTAAAAACTACGATGTCGATGATTACCCTGCATTGAAGTCATTTTTAGAGGGGTTCAAGCCAAAGCTAAAACAAACGAGCGAAGCCCTTACTGGTAGCGAAATAGCAAAAGTAATGGCTCACGGCAAAGCTAACGGTATCTCTTTAAAAGAAATCGACTTGAAAATATCTCGTAAGAAGACGAACAACGAGTGGTTTGAAACTCAAGATAGCATAGGTTATTGGGACGATTTTTCTAAACAAAAAATTGTCTGGGGTGAAATCTCCGACCAAACAAAGTTTTGCATCGATTTGGAAGAAAATTTTACTACTGAAGCGACCACTTTTTTAATGACAGGACAATCACTCCTTTATCTGCTTGGCTTTTTGAATTCAAAACTTTCCGAATATCTCTTTTCGAAAATAGGAACAACAACAGGAGTTGGAACGATTAGATGGAAAAAATATACTATAGAAAAACTTCATGTTCCAACTATTCCCGTGAAACGACGAGTAGAATATGACGCAATTGTTGAGGAAATAGTAAGACTGCAAAAAAACAAGCAAGACTTTTTAATTTTGATGAAGAAAGTTGATAATTTAATTTATCAAGATGTTGGACTGACAGAAGAAGAGGTTGAATTCATTGAAAGTCAATAAAATGAATTTCTTCCCCCGTCAGCCCATACATGTCATATATCAAATTGTCAATGGTTGCGTCGACGGATTTCAATTCATTATCTACTTTGGTTATGTTTCTTTTTTCAACCAGCGAAGTTAATTTCTTCTGGTCTTTTTCAGGAATGGCTGGAACAGGCAATCGCTCTATGAACATTGGCTTATACTCCACATATCCTCCGTTCCTTTTCTTAGCCAAAACACGGATATAGAAGTCTGCAAGTTTGGAATTGAGTATTGCCAGCAAATACATACTAGCAGGGGTGATCAGAGGACAAGGAGCACTAACAAAAAAACCCTCGGGGGCGATAGCATACGAAGCATCTAAGTTTAAATTCCCCCAGACAATTTTTTGTTTAGAAAAATCGTCCATATATGCACAGTTCCTCAAATTGTATGGTGTATCACCCTTGTCAGCCCGATTCACCAGTTCAGGATAATGTCTATCAAGGTGGTGTTTGATCGCCGGGTAATCGTTTATGTTTATTGGCTTTATGGCTTTTTCTTTTATTCCGTTGTGGGTATTAATAACCCATTTATCAGCGAAGTCGTGTCTATATCTTTTTATGTCTTTGCCACGTAAAATCGGTCGTATAAGTTCGTCACTTTTGGGATCTTCTGCTATCAATTGTCGGCGTTTGGCACCGTCAATGATAAAGGCTTCGTTGAAGCCAGTCTTGATGCCGTAGTTTATCCGAACATCCCAATCCTTCAGAGGTGTTCCAACTTGTTCAATTTTTTCCTTGATCCGTTGCTCAATTGACGAAAGTATCACCCAGCTCTTCGAAGTAGAAAATGATACAAAATTTGATTTCTGTCTAACAAAATCGCTGGATTTAATGCTACAAAAAATGCATCGATTTTCTCTATACAATTTTCGTTTAAATTAACAGTGTAAAAGTTCATTAATTTAAACAGAAAACAATTATGATTTACGGTTACATCCGCATAAGCACGGACAAACAAACAGTAGAAAACCAACGTTATGAAATCAACAACTTCTGTGGAAGGCAGGAAATAGTAGTCAATAAGTGGATCGAGGAAACGATTTCTGGAGCTAAAAACCTCGAAGATCGCAGGCTAGGCAAGCTCCTCCGTAAGATGAGAAAAGGCGACGTCCTAATTTGCTCTGAGCTGTCACGTCTCGGTAGAAATCTGCTGATGATTATGGGCATTCTTAACGAGTGTATGAATCGTGATATTCAAGTATGGACGATTAAGGATAATTACCGTCTCGGAAGCGACATCAATTCTAAGGTGCTGGCTTTTGCCTTTGGCCTGTCAGCAGAAATTGAACGGAATCTCATCTCTCAGCGTACCAAAGAGGCATTAGCGAGAAAACGTGCAGAAGGTGTGATATTAGGCCGACCCCTAGGCCGTAAGTCCTTAAAGACAAAGCTAACCGGTCAGGAGAAAAAAATCCAGGAACTGCTGAATAAGAATGTATCGTATTCGGCTATCGGCCGGATACTGGGAGTACATCGATTAACAGTCTCAAGTTTTGTTAAAGCCGGTAAACTACCTAGTACGTCTAGCGCAGGCGGCGATTCGCCAAGAGCGACATAATAGGCAGTTGCACTAACAAACCCGATGGCTACGAATAAGCTTATCTCTTTGGCTCCACGCTACTTGAAAGTCATCTTCGTTTACGAGCTTGGGCATGTTTTGATTGCTGTTTGAAGAACTCGACCATATTTGGGTTTACTATATACTGTCGATTGATGCGTAGGAAGTACGCTTTACAGGTACTTCTTACAATCTTTTTGATCTTCTGATAACCAAGCAATGCCTTCTGTCAAGCAAGGCTATCTAGGCGTTGTCTCCTGACTCTTCCACGTATAGGATGTCTTGATTTCGATGAAAACGTCAACATTCTCCTGGTCCGTCACTTGCCTCTTCTACTGCCTGAGACCGTTGTACACGGAAAGAATTCCACCCCAATATCAATATCACAATAATGGTTGAAATTAACGGCGTATTACCGGATTATATGATTTCTGGAAACATGCAGACATATCCAGAAAATGTTTCCCCCTTACATTTTTGAAGGATGGCAGGTTCTCTTGGCAATCATCATTTCACTGTTGGCACTCGTGGCAACGATTTATCAGTTATACCTGCAACGCGTTCATAATGAAAAATCTCTAAAACCCCTGGGTCAGATTGATCTTCGGGATCGAGAGAGTCAAATCCGTGTCTGCATTGCCAATAATGGTATGGGACCTCTGGTTATCCACAAACTTACCTTTACCAAGGACGGCACTCAATATAGTGACATTGAAGGTTGCCTGCGCTTCGACCCTAAACGTTACAGACATTTTTTGATAAATGAATCTGCGAAAAAAGTGATACAGCCCAATTCGTCTCTGGCTGTTTTTGCAGTGGAATTTGAAGAACATGAGGGAGAAGCGGAAAGGGATACTGTAAAACAGCAGCTTTCACCAATAACGTTAAAGGTGGACTGTCAGGACATCTACGATAACAAGGTTTCCTTTGAAAGAAATCTTGAATGGTTTTCCAGGCCTACGGTCAGCAAAACAGCCGAGGCTAACTAAACTTCAATGCTGACAGTGGTAGAATCACCACTAAGCAACAGGCATTTATTGAATTACATCCTTGATAAACAACCTATTTCATTTATATTTGCATGAATTTTAAATGAAATATCTTGCACTGAGCACCCGATAGTGCTATAATTGATCAAGGAGAGAAGATGAAATTGGATGATTTAAAAAAGCACCTGGAAAAGGGTAAGGTATATCGCCGTGGTGACTTGGCCAAATGGTCTAAGTCAGTGGACCGACATCTGGATTTGCTCGTTGAGGACGGAACCCTGCAAAAGCTGTCCCAGGGGTTATATCACGTCCCGGAACAGACTGCGTTTGGCGAAACCCCACCAGACGAAGAAATACTGGTACGCAGTTTTCTGAAAGACGACCGGTTTCTGCTAACCTCGCCGAATGCTTATAATAGTCTGGGAGTAGGCACAACCCAGCTCTACAACAAAAGGACTGTGTATAATCATAAGCGTCACGGGGTGTTTAAATTAGGGAACAGGAACTTTTCTTTCCGTATAAAGCCCCACTTTCCTAAAAAGGCAACGCAGGAATTTTTATTGGTTGATCTGGTTAATAATCTTGATTCTCTCGCCGAAGACCAGGAGGCTGTATTAAGAAACGTTTTATCGAAAGCCGGCGCAATGGATGAGGGAACGTTACGACATTCAATTTTAGAATACGGTAACGGAAAAACGAAAAGACTATTGGCTCCACTTTTCAATCAAATGGAGGTGTAAGGTATGCAGTCCAACTATCTTCACAACCACAAAGATTTTTCAGGCTTGCTCCGCATTCTTGAAGATGCCACTCAAATCCAGGCTGGTCTGATTGAGAAAGACTATTGGATTATGCATGTTTTGAACGGGCTGAAAAAGCAGGGTTTCGATTTTGAATTAAAGGGAGGGACCTCACTTTCCAAGGGATATAAAATTATTGACCGATTTTCTGAGGACGTAGACATTCATATCAAACCGCCAGCGGAATTCAAGATTAATGAAAATCCAAAAAATACAAACCCCAGAACGGTAGAGGCACGGAAAAAATACTACGACTGGCTGGCGGAGACGATTAAAATAGACGGCATCATATCTGTTGAAAGAGACCATGCCTTCGATGATGCAGATTATTATCGCAGTGGCGGCATACGACTAAATTATCAAAGCCAGACCGATGCTATTGAAGGGCTTAAAGAAGGTATCCTGCTTGAGGCCGGTTTTGATACGGTAACACCAAACCGTAAACTTTTGATCACGTCCTGGGCTTATGAACGGGCAAGAGAAAACCGCTCAATCGACATAATTGACAACAGGGCGGTTGATGTAATCTGTTATCACCCCGGTTACACGCTCGTTGAGAAGCTCCAGACTATTGCCACAAAATTCCGCCAGGAACAAAACGGTGCCGATGCTCGTCCCAACCTAATGAGGCAGTATTACGATATTGCACGTTTGCTTGATAATGAGCAGGTACAAGCATTTATTGGAACGCCAGAATATCACGCCCATAAAAATGAAAGGTTTCCTGTAAAAGACAGAGAAATTCCTGTCGCCGAAAATGAAGCGTTTCTCCTGAGTGATCCAATGTTAAGAGCTAAATTTAGAAAGAGGTACAAGGATACAGCTTCTCTGTATTATAGCGGACAGCCGGATTTCGATAGCCTGCTCGATAAAATCAAGGCCAACATCGAAAAATTATAGCGCCATATTTAACCGGAATCACAATAAAGGTTGAAATTAGGCGTGGATTACTGGAGTATATGATTTCTGGAGAAATGCAGACGTATCCAGAAAATGTTTCCCCTCACATTTTTTGAAGGATGGCAGGTTCTCTTGACAATCATTATTTCACTGTTGGCACTCCTGGCAACATTTTATCAGTTGTATCTGCAACGCATTCATAATGAAAAATCTCTGAAACCCCTTGGACAGATTGACCTAAGGGATCGAGGCGGTCAAATCTATGTTTGCATTGCCAACAATGGCATGGGACCACTGATCGTCCACAAACTTACCTTTATCAAGGATAGCGCTCAATATAGTAATATTGAAGATTGCCTGAGCTTCGATCCCAAACGATACAAGCACATTTTTATAAATGAATCAGTGAAAAAAGTGATACTGCCTAATTCATCTCTGGATGTTTTTGCTGCGGAATTTGAAGAACATGAGGGCGCAGCGGAAAGGGACAGTGTTAAACAGCAACTTTCACCAATCATCTTGAAGGTAGACTGCAAGGACATCTACGATAATAAGATTTCCTTCGAAAGAAATCTGGAATGGTTTTCCAGACACGTAACCAAGGAAAATGGCCGGGATGCTCAAAATGGTTGATCAAGGCCGCTTGCATAAATGCCTGATTGGTCCCATCTCAGCTCTTAACATTTAACGCGATGTGTCAAAAAAACAAACCATGACAGGCAGCTTAAAGGCTACTGGCTATTTTTAATTCCCTGGAATAGCGATCCATTAAACAATCTTTGTGGTCGGAAATTATTATTGACAAATCCGGTTTTTGAATATTAAGGTTATTAATATCACGTACAGCCATGGATGAATCGCTCATGTCAAAATCAGTCTTCGATGAAATTCCGCAAGGTTTTACCATTGACCTTCTGGGGCCGATTTTAGGATTTTGGTCTTGTGAATTGTCCAATGAAGATTTTAGCATAAAAATTAAGAGCTATGGCGACAGCGCGGAAGAATCCGTTCAGACCTGTTTGAAGAAGTTGAAAAGGAAATCCAAACAAGCAAGCAAATTTGCTCAGTTGATGTCACGAGAATCGGAAAGCACCATCCAACAGCATACCTGATTTATACACTGTTTCTGTTTGCGTTGCCTCCTGTTGGTTTTCACGACACGACCACGATTTCTTATCTTAGGATCGTAGTTAAAAGATGGCTGTTTTTATTTAAAGCGTTTCATTAAAAATACTCACCATTGTAAACACCAAGTTTACAATGGTGCATAAAAATAAAGAACCTATGGGACAATTGGCAGCATGGTAAATGCCACGCCAGAGTGGTTCAAAGAAATGGGGATATCCAGACAATTAACCCAAGGTTATGAGTAAAGCGGCTGGATCGAAGTTTTAGGTACAAAACTACTTACCCTCACGTTCCTTCGGCTAGCAGGTTCTTAAGTACCCTCTGGGTTGCAACAGAATACTTATTCGAAAGGGAAACAATCTCATTAACCTGATTTTCAGGCAGTTCCTTTGTAATGGCAATCAGCCGCCTCTGAACATCCTTTTCACTTGTTTCAGGCATTTTATTTATATATCGAACCGCATCTAAAATTTGGAGCAATGGAATATTGCTCTCGGTGATTTCATTGTTCTGTTTGATAAAAGCAATTGTACAATGTCCGCGCTTTATTCTCTTGCGAGGATTTTTGCAACCTATTTGGAAAAGCCAGCTAACCTGCGTAGTAAGTCCCAAAATGTTAAAAATCTGATAGCCAGTTGGATATCCAATCTGTTTGCCATCTTTCACAAGCAGGTCTTTCATTACTTCTTGCTCATTGGGACCAAGTAGTCCAAAAGCTGTTGCTTTGGGCTTATAGAATTTACCTTTCGAGAATCTAGCAATTTTGCCTGACCGAACCATGAGGCCCAGATGTTTCCCCACGGGTGCTTTGGGATATTCGCTACTAGCGAGTTCCACAGCGGTAAATAGATGACATTCAGAAATCTCGTTCAATTTAGATGTCAGATAATCAAATATTCTCATCAGAATGCCCAGGTTACAGAGGGTTACTTCCTATTGGATGAAATTGATACTAAGAACGAACAAAGTCCTTCAATAAATTATAGTCGTATACATCGGCGGCCTTTAATGCAGAAATGTAATTTTTTCTGACATCACTGGCTTGCGAAAGGTCATGACTGCCCCAGGTAAAGGGTTCTTGATGGAGAGTTTCAATTAAAAGTATTTCCGCCATAAGTCGTGAATGACGGCCATTGCCGTTAGGAAACAAATGAATCCAGACTAGACGGTGATGGAAACCATAAGCTATTTCATCCGGGGAGTAGGTGTTGTACTCGATCCAGGCCTTTGTGTCGTTGAGTAATTGCCGTAGTTCAACGGGAATGTACGGCCATTGAACGCCTATGTTTTTATCTGATCTGCGAAAGGTGCCTGACCAGTTCCATACACGATTGAACATTTTTTCGTGAAGTTGGCAAATAAATTTTTCGTTTAAGATTTCGCCCTTACGTCGCTTTTGTAACCATGCGAGGGCATCTTGAATATTATCCTGTTCCCAGCGATCCAGCTCACCGCGGGTTGTAATGTGTTTAAGCTTTAACCCTTCCAATTCTTCGGGTGTCAAAGGGGTGGCACCAGGAGGGTAGTTAATGTCAGAAATCATTCGTTCCAAAAATCCTTTGAGTCTTCTATCAGAATTTTTTGAACCAAATCTTGAAAGGCCTTAGACTTTTCATCGCTGCTAAGCTCTTGCTCTTCCAGGCGCATGGTATGGTTAACTCTTTTCATCCGCTTATGGGCTATTTTTTTTGCCTGTTCAAGTACCATATTTTCCAGACTATCCTTAGGCACAAAGCCGTAGACAAACTGCATGTCTAGCCCATCGGCAATCTTTTTTAAGGAGGACAATTTCAAATCGCCGTCTATTTCAGCATTCTCGAGTCGTGATATACGAGACTGATTGATACCGACTTTACTAGCCAGTTGCGTTGTGGACATACCAAGAGCTTCACGGATCAATTTGATCCATCCCTTGTCGGAATATAGAGATGCAAACTGGACTTTTAGCTTTTTGTCCAGTTGTTCTCTGATTAGTTTTTTATCCCAATAGGTCATTTTTATGCTGTATGTATCATTGAAGTTGGCGTATCCAATGACAATAATAGCATAAAATTATAGTTTGTCAATGCTATTTATAGCATTAAAACAAAAATTGGCATTGGTTAAGTTTCCTTAGCTTGATGGATGTACCTGCCGAAGCTGTACAATAGTCTAATGTCACCGAGCTTCGAGCTGTCTTAAGGTTTTGGATCATTAATTATCCCTTCAGAAAGAAGGTTGATCAAGCTGCTTGGGGGGACGTAAATCGCAGACTTTTGAGGTTGCAGCTATAAAAAAGTCAATTTCAATTATGAGCGATTAGGCAGCGATCACAGTCAATGCAGGTGCGGTGGCAGCGGGCACTGATGCACCAATGCTTCTTAGTAGAGAATCGTATTGCTCGTTATCTAGTGTTTTAATTCGTTCCAATATTATTTTCGCTGTTGAATTCATTTCGGGAACTTCTATTGGTAGTTCACCTCTTTCGAGCACACCACAGAGGTGCGAATATTCATTGTTTATTCTATCAGTTAAGATTGCCGGTAACGTTTCGCCGCCGAAAAATTTGAGCAATTTCTCATTCTGTGGGCTTGAATCAGGATATTTGTAATAGAGAAAAACTTCAAGGAATTTTCGAGCGTTGTTTCCGAAGTTATAATAGACGCCGTAGTTCTGATCATCAACTGTTAGGAGATTTGCACATTTATGGATTTGGGCGAACAGAAAGTTGAACTCTGTGATATATTCTCTCAGGAAAGTTGGCATGATCTGGATAGACGAGGTCTTATTTTGTCTTTGTACTACCAAGTATCTGAATTTTGCCTTTGTCTCCTTGGTGGCATCAGCACCTGGTAGCCTTTTTAAATATTTAAGAAAATCAAGATTGTGAGTTGAGATGAAGAGCTGTTGCGCAAAAGATTTGGCAACAATTTCAGTGTTTATGAGACTATAAATGAAAAAAATGTGATTACCGTCAAGACTTGAAATTGGGTCGTCTATCCATATGATGGGTCTGGTTCCTTTCGTATGGATATCATCCAACTTGGCCATAAAATAACAGAAAGCTATGAGGCTGCATTCTCCTTCGCTCAGATGATGCGCTTTTTTGTTGTCGCGAATAATCTCAAACCGGATACTTATGGATTGCCCTTGATCATCTTTTTCGTCTACCGCTTGTAACTTCAAGAAATCATGGCCGAAGAAATTATTAAGATACTCATTTACTTTTTTTGCACCTTTCTCTTCATCATTTAGCTGTCGTTTTTTTTCGGAAATCTGGTCCCGTTTGTCTTTAATGTCCTTTTTTATTCCGTCGCAAATGGCTTTTTCGTCAAGAGTTTCCTTCTCTTGCTTTTCCAATGATTTTACAGAGTCGGCGTATTTGATTGTCTCAATAAATTCGTAGACTTCTTTGTAACGTAAGAGATTTTTCGCGACAACCTGATCCGGTCCAAGTTTCTTTGAGTAGTCATTTGAATTTTTTCGGAGCCTTTCCTGAAGTAGATATATCCATTGCAATCTCACAGAATAGTCAATAGCGACAGTGAAACTTAATTCTTTCATTGGATCTTTTTGTCTAGCTTCCAGTTGTTGGGTTAAGCTAGTGAGCTGCGTCAGGTATTTTTCGTTGTAGTAAGTGAAAAGGACAATTAGCGAATTCGCTTTTGAATGAAATTTCGAATAGTAGCTTTCTTTTTTAATAAGTGCTAAGGAGCCGACTGCCATCTTCTCTTTATCAACCAACTCAACAAGGTCGGCAATATCTGTTTCGAGCTTATCGAATTCTTCATCAAAATGATTTTCAAGCTCTTTCCATCTCTCCGTGCTTATTTCGTTGTTACAGAAGGTGCATTTTTCTAAATGCTCGTGTAAAGCTTTACCTTCCTTCACCCAATTATTTAGAATTGCGTCTCTAACGAGTTCTTCAATTTTTCCTGTCTTGCCAATTTTTCTTTCGAGAAGGTCCTTCGCTTTTTCGTTAAACTCGGCAATTTTAAGTGCCGGAGTACTTGATTGTCTTATGTCATCGGTAACTTTCTCAGATATTAGCTGCTCAAACTCTATGAGTTTAGTTAGTGGAAGTAGTGTAAATGTACTTTTTTGAACAAAATCGATGTCTTGCAAAAGCTTCGCCTTATTATAGTTTTGATCTCCGAAACGCACAGAATTATATTTAATTCCCGTAGTTCTGTCGGTAGCTTTTTTCTCCAGTACCTTGTCTTGCAAGGCCTTTGCTTCATCAAAGGCCGTTTTTTTCTGGGTATAAAGAGTGTTTGATGTTTTTAATTTTTCAAATAGACCCGTCTTATTTTCCGAGCCGTCAAGTCCTAGCTCTTTTTCGAGCTGCTGTATTTCGGCTTCGATCAAAGCATTGTCATTCCCTAAAATCGCAAAGGAATTAATATCGTCGTCGGGATTGGCAATGAATTTGAGATTTTCTCTAACAAAGTCTTCGTTAAATACTCGTATTGTTTTGCTATGTGCAGTCAGGTTGTTGTGGGTTGCGTCAGGCTCACCTTTTATAGATACCGTAAACTCAGGATTCTCGTATTTGCTGGAAATTTGACCGGTTTCAAGAGCCCTGAGAATTCGGGAAAGTGTTGTCTTTCCTGAATAATTTCGACCATAAATAATATTTACCTCTTTGAATTCTCTAATGTCGACGCCGTCAAGGACGGATGTATCCCAGGTAAAATTGTTGAAAACTGCTAGATTTTTTATCGAGGAGAATTTTGTGATCATAATGAACGGAGGGTGTTTGTTGATAGAATTTATTACTTCCAATTTATCAAAAATAATTATAGTTCAAGCATATTATTGTACAATGTTTATATTTATTTGGATAAACTTATTTAACGGTAAAGTTCAGGCGAATGGGGCGCCTCAGCTGATAACCGTATGCGATTCGCTCTAGAGGTTGTCAAAGAGGTACAGAAGATTATTGCTCAGTATGCAAAGTCTCCTTTTTTGCTGGGCTATTCTTCAAAACTTTTAGGGCAAGATTTGTCTTTGAACATCAAGTATTACTTGCCTGAAGAATAGGCCGATGATAATATCTAGTGGACGACATTAACAGTATCTGGGGGCATAATTGGGGGCACTCAGAAGAATAATCGGTTGAAATGACAATCAATTCAAGCACTTCGAAGGGAAAACGTGATGCGGCTACGGGCACCAAACTTTTATTTACCTACATTATTTATTCTTATCAAAATGCGAATTATTCAATTTTCGCAGTACGTTAAAGCTATATTGGGTTTATCAATATATTCCTATCATATTCCCACAATAACCAAAAGTGGGGGCATGATTGGGGGCATGACATTGCCGATTGATATTGAAAATCCCAACAACTCGAATCATAGGTTGTGAAATGGCCTTATCGAACATGACCTGCCAAGCTGCAAAACCAAAATTTAAGCCTTACAAAATTTCGGACGGAGAAGGGCTGTACCTTGAAGTCACCCCGAAAGGGACAAAGCATTGGCGGCTGAAATATCGCCTTCACGGCAAGGAAAAGCGAATTTCAATTGGCGCATACCCAGGTGTTTCTATTGCTGAGGCCCGTAAGGCCAAGGAAGAGATAAAAAAAGAAATACGCATCGGTGTTGATCCCGTCTTTAAACGTTTGCAAGCTGCTCAGACGCATGCTTTGAATCAACGGCTGGATTTTAAATCTATGGCGATGGAATGGTATGAGAAACAGATTCCTTTGTGGACACCAAAACACGCTGAAATCATTAAACACCGCTTTGAAAAATACGTATTTCCATCCTTGGGAAACTTTCCGCTTGCAGATATAAAACCAATGTTGATGCTCAGCTGTCTTCAAAAGATTGAAAGGACAGCGCCAGATCTTTCCCGCAGGATGAAGGCGGCTTGCAGCCATGTATTCAAGTATGCCATTGCTACCGGTAGGGCAGAAAGCGATCCCACTTACGGTTTAGAGGCTGCCTTGAAAAAATTTAAAAGGGGGCACTACGCATCTATTTCTGTCGATGAATTTCCTGAGTTTTTAGCTTGCCTCAATAATTATGAGCGTCGCGTTAGCCGTCAAACTTTTTTAGCGCTTAAATTATTGCTTTTAACGTTTGTGCGAACGTGTGAACTGGTGGAAGCAAGATGGGAGGAAATAAATTTTGAGAAAGCAATGTGGGTTATCCCTGCGGAACGTATGAAGATGAATCTTCCTCACATAGTGCCGTTGTCACAACAGTCGCTGGCAATCTTTCAGGAACTGAAAGAATTGAATCCGAACCGAGAATTTATATTCCCAGGGTATTATAATCCTAGAAAGCATATGAACAAAAACACGATGCTGGTTGCGATCAAACGTATGGGTTATAACGGCAAAATGACAGGGCACGGATTCAGGTCTCTGGCATTGGGTATATTGAAAGAAAAATTGTCCTATTCGCACGACATTGCCGACCGGCAACTGGCGCACGTTCCAAAAAGTAGTGTTGATCGTGCGTATGACCGCGCTTTGTTTTTGCCGCAACGCATAAAAATGATGCAGGAATACGCTGATTATATTGACAAAGTAATATGGAACGAACTGTCAGGATTATTAGTGCAAGGATAACATCGCTAGATTGCTTTGTCCTTGTCAGTAACTAATACCAAGCGCAATGCAAGTGCTGTGGGCATTTTCTCAATGGCTTTTCGAATAACGGCCATGTATGCATTTGCCGAAGGCCACCCTACGGCCTGGGCATGCGAATCCAGGGCGTATGTTTTCAATGTGATATGCTGCTTTTTATTCTTCTTGTCCAACTTATTCAAATCCAGTAACAGTTCCTGAGCTGCGATATCCTGCATGATCGCAAGATCAACAAGTTTCTCCAAGACTGCTTCCGGTGGATTCCGGCGACCAGACCACCATGATTTGGTCGTTTCCACGTTAGTTCCTAAGAACATTTGAGCTTCCTTTAGGGACAAGCCGCAACTTTGAGAGAATAACTTAAAAAGCGAGGTCAATTTATTTGCCGTTCTAATAATCGGAGGAATATAGATTTTGTACACATTTAGTGTACATGTCAAGTAAAAGGCGAGGCAACATACATTTGCGGGAAGGTTTTTCAACACATATCAGAAGGGAATCTATTCATCCTGGGCGTTCTCAAAATGTGATCTCGTTAACCAATAAGTATGAAGAATAAAAAAGCTGTCATTGCTTCATGCAAATGATAGAATTGTAAAATAGACAGTGGGATGCTGGAAATTCTCTTAATTTTGCTACTTCTAACTCACGACTGAGAAAATGTTCGACGATATCCTTAAACAAATCAAAAAGATGGAGCGGATGCAGATATCTGTTCCTATTGAGACTGATGAAAATGGTTACCTGGATAAGGAATGCCCGAATAAGGAATGTCTTTATCAGTTCAAAGTGAACGCAGACGATTGGACAAATATATTTTTAGACGAAGCTGTGTACTGTCCAAAATGCAGACATACTGCAATTGCTGATTCTTGGTGGACGACTGAACAAATAGAAGATGCTCAAGAGCAAGCTATCAGTCATGTTCATGGGCTTTTTGACGATGCGTTAAAGAAAGGAGCTCAGGCATTTAATAGAAGCCAGCCCAAAAAGGGATTTTTGCAACTATCTCTCCAAGTTTCAGGAACAGCCCGCAAGCATTTTATCCTTCCGATACACGCTCAGAAAGAACTACAGCTAGAGATTAAATGCGAACAGTGTAATGCCAATTACGCGGTCATCGGTAGTGCATTTTTTTGCCCTTGCTGTGGGCACAACTCGGTAAAAAGAACTTATGACGATGCAATTAAAAAGGTTGAAATTAAAATTAGCAACTTGCATTTGATTCGAAAGGCTTTTAGCGATTCAAATATGTTAGATGAAGGTGAGATAACATGTTTGTCATTGATAGAGACTGGTTTAACAGACTGCGTAGTTGCATTTCAGAGATTTTCTGAGGAATCGTATCGTCATCGCAGCAGTGGAAAAACAGTACCATTTAATGCTTTTCAGAGATTAGAAACTGGCGGTGGATTGTGGAAAGATTTATACTCGGAAGGATACGAAGATTGGCTGACGCCAAATGAATTGACTGAACTAAATCGGTATTTTCAACAACGGCACCTATTGGCACATAGTGAAGGCATCGTTGATCAAAAATATATTGATAAAGCTGCTGATAACTCATACAGGGTAGGGCAAAGGATAATTGTGAAGGAAAAAGATGTTAGTCGAACAATTTTTCTTATACAAAAGGTGGTAGCAAAAATTAGATCTCTTGTTTGATAGTAGCTCATAACCTGAAGGTCGTCAGTTCAAATCTGGCCCCCGCAACCAATTTTTTCAAGCACTTAATTGCATTCAAAAATTCCCTTAAAAATCTCATTGCCGCACCATTGCCGCATTTTTCATCCTCAGGAGTTTCTCTCGATTTAGCTGTTATCACAAAAAGGGTTGAACCGTTTTCGACTTTTTGTAAGGAAACTTGACAGCTAGATTTGTATATATGTAAACCATCGTTTACCCTAGTACACAAAACTCCAATTTTTGGCTTCTCCTCCGCGCCAAACCCCTCTCTTACAGCCCCCTTTAGGGCAGCTAACCAAATTTTCAGTTAAATCTGTTCAAATATAAACGATGGTTAACCTCTGAACAGAACTGGTTACAACGAATTATGAAACAGGCAGTTGCATACTATCGTGTTTCAACGCAAAAGCAGGGTAAAAGCGGTTTGGGGCTGGATGCGCAGCAATCAGTGGTGGCAAGCTACTGCAAACTCAATGATTTTGATTTGATCAGTGAAGTGGTGGAAGTTAAATCAACTCGCAAATATCGTATTGGACTGCTACAAGCCCTCGAAACTTGTCGGGAGACGAAATCTATCCTTGTTGTCGCGAGGCTTGACAGGCTGGGACGCGACGTCGAGCTAATCGCCCGGCTAGTAAAATCCAATGTTGAAATTATCGTGGCCGATAATCCTCACGCTAACCGATTCACGATCCATATCCTCGCAGCGGTGGCGGAAGAACAGCGGCAGCGGATTAGTGAAACGACGAAAGAGGCTCTTGTAGCCGCAAAGAAAAGGGGAGTGGTTCTGGGTATAAACGGTAAAATGCTTTCAAAGGTAAATAAAAAGGCGGCAGAAGAGTTTGCTTACAAGTTATCACCAATTATTAAGGCGCTTAAAAGTAAAGGTATAACCTCAGTACGTGCGATTTCCAAGGAGTTGAACAAACGGAAAATTCCTACTTACCGGGGGGATAGCCAGTGGCACCCAAGCACTGTCTATAACCTTATAAATCGATTGAAGTAAAAATATCCTGTTTTGCTTGTCAAAACTTGGACATTTAAAACACACAAAATGAATACCATGCGATGACGGATTTTTGCGTATTCTGATTCGAAAAACAGGACACAGAATTAATTTCGAAATCTATATCAGGGAATGTTAATCTATTAATTTATATTAATTAGTTATAAATCAATGTCTTATATTCTAAAAATTCCACTCAAGAGCGTGTACAAATCTTTTGAAATTCAAGCGTTTTTTTGCTATGATAGATGCATCATCCTGAGGAGGATCATCATGTCTAAGGACCACAACATTCTGTCTGATTTTGCTAGCACACTCGGTGGTATAGCAGCATTACGTATGCGCAATTTGAAAGCCGCACGAACGAGGGCTTCATTATGGACTCTAGGTTTAGGCATCGCAGCTATAAGTTTTGGTGGTTGCTCTTCTGATCCTATTAATCCTGAAACAAAACCAGGTGGTGGGACAAATCCGCAAACAGAAGTCACGTTAAAATCAATTAATTTAGCTGGTGAGAAACTCGGTATCATTGGGTATAATAATGCAGATACTACTTTCGAGTTCCGCAAATCTTCTGCAAAGGGATTGGAAATTTGGACAGTTTCCGCTTCCAAAAAAGCAATTGGTGGACGCGTTAATCTCGAAAGCCCGATTTTAAATCCAGAAAATCTTATAGCGATAACTTCTGAAGTTGGTGGTGTACGTGATGTGACCATGCCTTACAGTGCAATGGGCGTAAAAATTTCTGCAGAAGGAAGCAATAGTAGTATTGCTGAATCATCTGTCATCGATAACACTAAGTACAAAGTTAAGACAGCATCTTATGTTGATAATGCTGGCCTTTTAACTAAAAACGTTCATTCATTGGAACAGCTTAAAAATGTTCTTGGAAATAAATCATTAGAATGGAAGCTTCTGAGCAATCCTGCTTCAGACCTTAAAAATCTAGAAGCTGCCCCTAAGGCAACATTTAATGTAAAAGTGGATCTCAACTAGAAATTTTTGAGATTGTAAATAAAAAAGCCCGGCTCATCCCCGGGTTTTTTTATTTATACTTCTAGTAGCTAGCAGCTCCTGGGTAAGTTGCTCGCATTCTTTGGCAAACATCTTCAGGAGTTGCTGGTCTGGTATTCAATGAACCGAATGCTCGAGCGAACGCTGTTTGAAAGCCTCGAGCATCACTTACATCAATCATTTCAACTTGCGGATCGCGGGTCGGACAGGAGTTTAATGAGGAACTAGTTAAATTGAGAATAAAAACTTTTAGATTAGGATAGTATTGTCTGATGTAATTAACAAAAGACGGACGAGATTGCGTACCAACGTTTAAACAGTTTATCCAGTTCGGCGATAAAGTCGTGCCGTCATAATATTGTTCAAGGAAAGTACATGTGCTCGTTGATCCATTCTGAGCACAATTTTCACTGTTATAGAATGAGCTGAATATTAATGCAGCTTCCGCAGCAGTGGGAGGCGGTGAAGTATCTTCTGTAATACCTATTGTCCGGCATAATCCTGCCTCCGAAGTTGCAGCATTATTATCGGGAGATATATCCCTGCAAAGTGACCCATAACGATATTGGTAATTATTGCCATACTCTTTTCTGCCAGGTACGGGAGTATCCAGACCATCCGTTTCTTCACCATCTGTGAAGAACATAAGAATTCCATTTACAGGATTAGGATTGGGATATGTATCACCAAATTGTTCTAAAGCAATCCGGGCTGCTTCCATTAAAGGCGTACCACCTTTGGCTAGGCCATTATTATCATCTACCATATCGCGGACACGGCCTAATTCGGATGCGAAATTACAATTGGGATCTGTCACATAATTGCAAAGTGTTGTTGTGCCTTTTGTAGACGGAACATCACTGATGTATTCTGTATATTTGAACTCGCTGCCAGGTGGAATATAATCGATTGCTGTCTTAAGCTGATCTTCAGCAACTCTAAGTTTATTACCACTTACAGTGCCAGCCGAAACACAGGTTCCTGGTGCACAGGAACTTTGTCCTGCGCCGTCACCAGGTGTACAATAACCAACCTGGTCTGTTGTGGTTTCACCACATTGGCGATTATTGTCAATAGCGTCCATCATCATGTTAATGTAAACATTATTGGATGGATCGATCAAATAACTTTGTAAGATATGGACAACATTATTATCCTGTGTAGGATCCACAGGGGATCCATCTGCGTGATTGCGTAGGATATCACATGCAGCAGCTTTATCCGTGAAAATAGACTCATAAGGTGCCACACATGACATGCGGCTTGTAGCAGATGTAAGAACAGGTTGCGGCTGCATGGTCATACTGTCAGACCGGTCAAACACTATCCCTAGTTTGATAGGAGACGGTGGCAATTCACAACCTTGTCCAGCCAGTTTGCAACCAGTCACTTGTTTCACCATATCCGGCTGCATCACACCTTCCAGGAAAGACGTGAAATCAGGGTTTTGCACACCTTCCAAAGGACGGCGTGAAACTTTATAGCCTTCCTTTGCTGCCCGTGCCATGGTTTCTGCATTGGCATTACCCAGCAAGCCTGGAATACGCATCCAGGGAATAGTGCTTGGTGTCCAGGTGGCTGGAAGAGAAGTGCCGAGTTGCAGCGCCAGTGGCTTCAACATGTAATTTTCTTCCCGCATGGTCAGCTGACCTTTATAAGGGCGCGGGCAGAAATACGTTGAAACTTCTTTTGGTGGTTGTTTGCAACGGGCGCCGACATAGCCGATCCGGTAAATGGTTTGGGCTGTCTTGAGGATGGTTTCAACGCCGTTGACTGATTTGATCAGATTACAGGAACGCACTTGATACCCGGCGATCAGATCGCCATACCAGTTTTGTCCGCAGTCACGATTGCCGATAATGGTGCCTGTTTTAGTCGCAGCCGGCGTTTCGCTCATCACTTTGCCGGCACCGTCTAATTGGATCGGAATAATAGGATTGATCACATATTGCTCTGGAATCGCATTCTTGTCACAACGCAGGAAGGTATTTGCAGGCAAAGGAGATGTGATATTTGAACTCTCGGGTCCTTGTGCGCCTGGACCTGTCCACGGGCTGGCAATACAATTCCCATTCCCCGCATCCTGACATTTAAATGTATAGAGATTAGGACCTGAGCCTGACAGAATATTTTTCAAATTATCCGTCGTCAGAGAAATCGCCTGATCGGCGGGTTTGGTAATGTCATCCGCTGGGTCGCGACAATAGCTCGCGGTTTCGGCTGCGGTAGGTGGCGGTAAAGCGGCGAGGTCAGGTGTACAGTTCCAGGTGCGTTTCATTCGGCGCACTTCATGGGACGTTCCGCTTTCATCCACGTCGGAACCAGCCTGGGTAGATGCTAAGCCTTTCTTGGATTTTCTGACTGGACGTTTCCCGCCAAACACAACTTTACTGTCTTCAAATTTGGTTTCATCATCCAGAGATTCCAGCTCGCAGGTTTGTTCGCGCTTAACGACACCGGTCAAACCGCTGGGGCAAGGCAGGGTGATGTCCCGTACCAGTTTTGCTGTCGTGGCTTTGCGTGGATCGGGCAAAGAGGTTTCACCATAACCGAATCCGGTGATAAAGATCGGTGAACCAACAAGAATGTCGCCACTGACACCACATCCCAGATCCGTAGCGATTTCCGGCAGTTGAACGCCGTTCGCTGTATTGATGCCGACATGACGTGAATTAAAACGTTTGGAGAGAGCTGCAGCCATCACCGGACCGGACGCCGCCATATTCGTAACGCCTTTTGGCAGGGCCGTGAAATAAGCAACCGCTCCGAAGTCACCGCACGGAGCAACTTTAGTTCCAGCCGGTACCTGTGGTGCTGCAAAAGACACTGTTGGTTCGTCTTCTTTAACGGTTTCTTTGCTGCCGAGCGGGATTTTGCGTTTGGTAGCACTGGCAACCAGCGAAGCCGTCAAATCATTGGCAGCTTGGGTCAGACTCAACCCAGTATTCTCGATCTGAGCATCCTGATTGATCTTGTTATATTTGATCATGACGTCCTCCTCGCCGGGAAGGCAACCCGTTAATATGAATAAAGTCATATACAGGACCGACAGAGATAACCTATTCGAGACAGATGGGCCGATGATCATTTGAAAAGTGTAGTCGAAAACTCTTCAAAACTCATTAAATCTCCCATGAATCGCATGAAAATGGTATCATATACTCGCTTGTTTGCAAAAAGCCTCAATTTGGAGTAGCTTTTCGTCAATTGGGCAATCAGATGTTTAACCTGTTTAATACTAAGTTAAGTTTGCGTAACACAGTTCTGAAATAGTGCCTACAAACAATTGCCAGCGTTTTTTGTATAAAACTGAGACATTTCAAATCTATAATTTGGCGTCATATTCGAAGGTGGTTTTTTGCTCATGCTGATTCGAAAAACAGGACGTAACTAAAATTCGAAATGAATTTTAGTTACGTTATTTATTTTTATTAATTTATTGTACAATAATTGTTTTGTATTCTGAACTGCTAAGCTATGAGGGTATATAAATCTTTTGAAATTCAAGCGTTTTTTTGCTATGATAGATGCATCATCCTGAGGAGGATCATCATGAATGCTGCAAATAAAATGGGTTCAAAAATTTTACTGACACTTGGCCTTATAGCTCCAGCTATTGGTATGTTTAGTTGTGGCGATGATCCTATAACTCCTGGAGGTGGCGGCGGAACAGAGCCCGGTCCAAAAACAGAAATTAAAACAATCAGCGTAACTGGTGTAGCCGGTTCTGTTGATTTTAATAAAGCAGATAGCAGCTTAGTCTTTTGGCAAAAATCAGGTGACAATCTTGTACAGGCAACTATTAGTGCAAGCACCAATGCGAAAGGCGATGATGTTACACTTGAGAATTCTCTAATTAGAAATGATAATGTTCTTCGCTCTGCAGGACAAACTATATACCTTAAAACATACGATAAAGGTATTGCTGTTTATGCACCCGGTAAAAATATCGGCCAAACTGAAGATGGTTTGAATAAAGTGAAAGAATTACGATTTAGCGGTACTAAACTTGCTGTTTATGCTGAAGGTATGAAAAATTTAGATGATGTCATGAATGTAATGGAAAATCCAAATTTGAAATGGAAACTAGTTGGCAATCAAGTTAAAGACTCAGGAAAAGTTTATAAACTTGCTGTAGTTAACTAATTCTACTACATACGCTTAAAACCAAAAACGCTACTAGATTTATATTCTAGTAGCGTTTTTTTGAGCAAATTTCACAAGCCTATTTTTGGCTTTATGATTTAGTAATTAACAGCACCCTTGTATGTAGCACGCACACGATTGCAAACGTCCAGTGGATCAGAAGGTGTAGAGTTTAAGTCGTTAAATGCCTGATCAAATGCTCTTTTAAAACCATTTGGAGCGTCTACCGGAATAATCTGAACATTGCTGTTTGGATCCGTAGGACATGCATCTATATGACTGCTCCCTAAATTTAGAATAAATACTTTCAGGTTTGGATGGTACTGTTTAATATAATTGACAAGGGACGGACGAGACTGAGTACCAACGCCCAAACAGTTTGTCCAGTTCGGTGATAAAGTCGTGCCGTCATAATATTGTTCAAGAAAAGTACATGTGCTCGTTGTTCCATTCTGAGCACAATTTTCACTGTTATAGAATGAGCTGAATATCAATGCAGCTTCTGCAGCAGTGGGCGGCGGTGAAGTATCTTCTGTAATACCTACTGTCCGGCATAATCCTGCCTCCGAAGTTGCAGCATTATTATCGGGGGATATATCTCTGCAAAGTGACCCGTAGCGATATGCGTAATTATTACCATACTCTCTTCTGCCAGGTACAGGAGTATCCAGACCGTCTGTTTCCTCACCATCTGTAAAGAACATAAGGATTCCACCTGCGGGATTAGGATTGGGGTATGTATCACCAAATTGTCCCAGAGCAATCCGGGCAGCTTCCATTAAAGGCGTATCACCTTGAGCTTGGCCATTGTTGTCATCGACTATACCACGGACACGGCCTAATTCGGATGCGAAATCACAATTGGGATCTGTCACATAATTACAAAGTGTCGTTCTGCCTTTTGTAGACGGGACACTCCTAATGTATTCCGTATATTGGAACTCGCTACCTGGTGGAATATAATCGATTGCTGTCTTAAGCTGATCTTCGGCAACTCTAAGCTTATCCCCATTTATAGTGCCAGCCGTAACACATGTTCCTGGTGCACAGGAACTTTGTCCTGCGCCGTCACCAGGTGTACAATAACCAACCTGGTCTGTTGTGGTTTCACCACATTGGCGATTATTGTTAATAGCGTCCATCATCATGTTAACGTAAACATTATTGGATGGATCAATCAAATAACTTTGCAGAATATGGACAATATTATTATCCTGTGTGGGATCCACAGGGGATCCATCTGCATGATTACGTAAAATATCACAGGCAGCAGTTTTATCTGTGAAAATAGACTCATAAGGTGCCACACATGACATGCGGTTTGTAGCAGATGTAAGAACAGGTTGTGGTTTATCGGTCATACTGCCGGAACGGTCAAACACAATCCCCAGTTTGATAGGAGATGGTGGCAATTCACATCCTTGCCCAGCCAGTTTGCAACCCGTGACCTGTTTCACCATATCCGGCTGCATCACACCTTCCAGGAAAGACGTGAAATCAGGATTCTGGACACCTTCCAAAGGGCGGCGTGAGACTTTGTAACCTTCTTGTGCAGCACGTGCCATGGTTTCAGCATTGGCATTGCCCAGTATCCCGGGAATACGCATCCATGGAATGGTGCTCGGTGTCCAGGTGGCGGGAAGAGATGTACCAAGCTGTAGCGCCAGCGGCTTGGTCATGTAATTTTCTTCTCGAAGCGTGAGTTGCCCCTTATAAGGACGCGGGCAGAAATAAGTTGAAACTTCTTTTGGTGGCTGTTTGCAACGTGCGCCGACATAGCCGATCCGGTAGATGGTTTGTGCTGTTTTAAGGATGGTTTCAACGCCATCGACCGATCTGATCAGGTTACATGAACGCACCTGATAGCCGGCGATCAGATCGCCATACCAGTTTTGTCCGCAATCACGACTGCCGAGAATAACGCCCGTCTTGGTTGTCACACCGTATAAAGGTGTTAGGCGGCAAAGCAGGAGTGATGTTCGCACCAACGGGTCCGGGTGTGCCGGGACCTGTCCACGGGCTGGTAATACAATCACCATTCCCGCCATCCTGGCATTTAAAAGTGTAATAAGGACTGGCCACTGGATTCGAGAGAATATTTTTAAATTATCCGTCGTCATCGATATCGCCTGATCTGCCGGCTTGGTAATATCATTTGCCGGGTCACGGCAATAGCTTGCAGTTTCGGCAGCAGTCGGTGGCGGCAAGGCGGTCAGATCAGGTGTACACTTCCAGGTGCGTTTCATCCGTTGTACATCATTAGATGTCCCGTCTTGATCTGCCAAAGCAACGTTCTGTGTAGCTGCAGATCCTTTATCTTTCTTGGAAACTTTTGTCCGGGGTTTTCCACCAAACACAACTTTGCTGTCTTCGCGTTTGCTTTCATCATCCAGCGATTCCAGTTCGCAGCTCTGATCACGCTTGACCACACCGGTCAAACTGCTGGGGCACGGCAGGGTGATGTCGCGCACCAGTTTGGCTGTCTGGCTTTGCGTCGGTCAGGCAAAGAAGATTCGCCATAGCCAAAACCTGTTACAAAAATAGGAGAGCCAACAAGGATATCACCGCTGACACCGCATCCCAGGTCCGTAGCGATTTCCGGCAGTTGCACACCACTCGCTGTATTGATGCCGACATGACGTGAATTAAAACGTTTAGACAGGGCCGCGACCATCACCGGTCCGGACGCTGCCATATTGGTAATGCCTTTTGGCAGGGCGGTGAAATAAGCAACCGCTCCGAAATCACCACACGGAGCAACTTTCGTTCCAGCGGGGACAGATGGCGCGGCGAACGAAACGGTTGGTTCGTCTTCTTTTATAGTCTCTTTGCTGCCCAGCGGGATTTTGCGTTTGGTGGCGCTGGCGACCAGCGAAGCAGTCAAATCATTGGCAGCCTGCGTCAGACTCAAGCCGGTATTTTCGATCTGGGCGTCCTGATTGATCTTGTTATAATTGATCATGACGTCCTCCTCGCCGGGAAGGCAACCCGTTAATATGAATAAAGTCATATACAGGACCGACAGAGATAACCTATTCGAGACAGATGGGCCGATGATCATTTG